>Ga0256839_1005856_pt1 | contig 11113 bp, 7 predicted proteins | sample 354166metaG_FD_185968 | JGI IMG/M metagenome (GOLD analysis project Ga0256839, IMG submission 185968) | Hydrothermal vent microbial communities from Mid Atlantic Ridge, Atlantic Ocean - 354-166 | ecosystem: Environmental > Aquatic > Marine > Hydrothermal vents | place: Atlantic Ocean: Mid... | reverse complement strand
TTATCATCGGCAATTCTGGTTTTATGATCACGGGTAAGCGGCTCAATCTTTCCATCCCGCACAAGCGAAATACGACTGTCTCCGATGTGAAATATTTCTGCGATGCCTCGCCGTAATATCACCCCTGAAAATGTACTTACCATCCCCTTATTGCTTTGATACTTGTTTTGCCCTTGGGAATATAACCAGCGATTTGTGGCCGACAACACCCGGCTGACAGATGTTTTGGCGCTCCAACTTGCGGGTGTACCAAAGTAGTCGTTGAGGAATGATTTTACGCAACTTTCACTTGCTTCTTTCGGCGCTTCACAGGATGACATGCCATCAGCGATTGCCATAGCTATCCCCTTGGTTGCCAGTAATTCGCTTTCTGGAAACAATATGCCATAGGAATCCTCATTGGCTTCCTTGCGGCCAGCGATTGAAAATTGGCCAATCTCGATGTGAGGCGGTTGCGTCATTTAAATCAACCTACATCAATCAGCTCGACTGTTCCATCGGGCAGAATTTCGGCAATTTGGCCATCAGGGTCCTTCAAGAAAAACCAAACAGCAATGATTGTTAATGCGGTTGCGCAAGCAATGGTTATGAAAAATGCGGTTGGCGCGACGAAAGACAATACGGTTAGAAAAAAAACCGCCCCAACATTGCCATAGGCGCCGACCATGCCGGCGATCTGTCCGGTCAATCGGCGTTTCACCAAAGGTACAATCGAAAAAACGGCCCCCTCACCGGCTTGCACAAAAAATGAACAAAACATGATGAGAATGACGGCCAAAAACAGAGGTGTTGAACCATCTATCTGCGATAAAAGCAGATAGCCTATGGTGCTGCCGGTCAGCAAAATTGTGAGTGATTTTCTGCGGCCAAAACGGTCGGAAAAGAAGCCGCCACCAGGCCGCGCAATCAAGTTCATAAATGCAAAGCCCGAGGCCAATATACCAGCCAATACGGGCGAGAGGGCAAATGTGTCGATAAAGAACAACGGCAACATAGAGATCACAGCAAGCTCAGAACCAAATGTCACCATATAAGCCAGATTGAGCACTGCTACCTGTTTGAAATCATATTGATGGATTTTGGCAACTGGTTTGGTGAACACCTGTTTATTCACTTGGTAAATATGAAACACCTGATAGATATAGAGGAGTACCAGACCGCTATAGGTTGCGATTTCTATCCAACCATCAATCATTGCCAGATTACTGCTACCCAATTTCCAGGTCAAAAGCCCGAGCGCCATGAAAAGCGGTGCCTTCATAATCACATATAAAATGAAATCATTGTTACTGGTGACTTCCATAGCACCGGATTTTTTTGGTTTGAAATAGGTGGCGCCCTTTGGCGTGTCACGGGCAACAATAAAATAGAACAATCCGTATAAAATGGCGATAATGCCGGTCATTGCAGTTGCATATCGCCAGCCATCATCGCCGCCGACCAGCAACGCAATGCTTGGTAGCGCAATGGCAGCTGCAGCCGACCCAAAATTACCCCAGCCGCCATAGATGCCTTCGGCCAGACCGACCTGACGGGCAGGAAACCATTCGGAGATCATACGAATTCCGATCACAAAGCCTGCCCCAACAAAACCCAGTAAGAACCGGGTGATCGCCAGCATTTCAAAAGAATTTGAGAGCGAAAAGACTATGCAAATCTGCCCGCCAACCAGCAACAGGCTGGCAAATGTGATCCGCGGACCAAACCGATCAACCAACATGCCAATGATGATGCGGGCAGGTATCGTCAGCGCAACATTGAGAATAAGCAGGATTTTGATCTGTTGATCATCCAGCCCCAGGCTTTGCCTTATCTGACCTATCAAAGGCGCATGATTAAACCAGACGGCAAATGAAATGAAAAATGCCAACCAGGTAATATGCAAAGTCTTGATGGGCGGTGTTAGAGAAAACAGATTTATGTTGAGGCTGCTTTTATGCGACACATTTTTTCCTAGCATGTGATCAAAATTTGGAAGGATTAGCCTTAGCAAAGCAATGACTATGCCAGTTCAGCAATATTGAGCCACAACGCACAAAGTTTCATAAATTCAATTACTTGCAAACACAGAGGAAACTTTAGGCACTTTCTTCTCGTGATTAAATTTTGTGCATTACTCATCAGGTTGCATAAAAAACAGTCGGTTTCGGCGCTGCGCGATTATTCCAACGGCCAAAAATTTGGTGTTATAAAACAAGCGCTTAATGAGATAATTTACACATTCATAAACTGGCATACCTTTTGCGTCTTTCTTTGCAAACGGATTGATGGGTGCAAACACACTTTGGCACCCAGGAAAATATGAAGGACGGTTATGAAAGAGAGATTGGTAGTAATCGGCAACGGCATGGCGGGCATGAAAGTGGTCGAAGAATTGCTGGCCCAGGCACCTGATATGTATGACATCACAGTATTTGGTGATGAGCCATATGGCAATTATAACCGCATTCTATTGTCACCGGTTCTGGCTGGTGAAAAAACCATCGACGATATTATGCTGAATGATATTGCCTGGTATAATGAAAATAATATCACTCTTCATTCGGGCTGCAAGGTCGATTATATTGATCGGCTGGCCAAAACCGTCAGCACCAACGATGGTGCCAAAACACCCTATGACCGGCTGCTTCTGGCCACCGGCTCCAAACCATTCATTTTGCCTGTACCAGGCCATGAACTGAAAGGTGTGATCGGGTTCCGCGATATTTATGATGTGGAAAACATGCTGGAGACTTCAAAAGCCTTCAAAAAGGCCGTGGTGATTGGCGGCGGCCTTTTGGGCCTTGAGGCTGCCAACGGCCTTGCGCTGAACGGCATGGATGTCACCGTTGTTCACCTGATGGACACTTTGATGGAGCGTCAACTGGATTTCACCGCAGGCGCCATGTTGCGCAAGTCTCTTGAAGAAAAGGGATTAAATTTTATTACGGAAGGAAGTACTGAGGCCATTCTTGGAGAGGATCGGGTTACAGGTATCAAACTGAAAGACGGGCAGGAAATTGAGGCTGATATTGTGGTGATGGCCATCGGCATCAAGCCCAATATAGAGCTTGCGCAAAAGGTCGGCATCTATTGCGAGCGCGGCGTGGTGGTGGATGATACCATGCTCACCTATGACCCGAATATTTATGCGGTTGGCGAATGCGCCCAGCATCGCGGCATTGCCTATGGGCTGGTCGCGCCGTTGTTCGATCAGGCCCGTGTTTGCGCCAACCATCTAGTGCACAAGGCCTATCTCGCCTATCGCGGTTCGGTCACCTCCACCAAACTAAAAGTTACCGGCGTTGATCTTTTTTCAGCAGGTAATTTTTCTGGTGGAGAGGGTCGCGAAGAAATCGTCCTGAAAGACGCGAATTCAGGCGTTTATAAAAAGCTGGTGTTGAACGACAACAAGATCGAAGGTGCCGTTCTTTACGGCGATACGGGCGATGGCGCCTGGTATTTCCAGCTAATGCGCGATGGCACTGATGTATCCGACATTCGCAATACATTGCTGTTTGGGCAGGCCCATCTGGGTGATGCAGGCCACGGGGGCTCTAATGTAATGGCCCTGCCGAATGATGCTGAGATTTGCGGCTGCAACGGCGTCTGCAAGGGCGATATTGTCGATGCAATTTCCGCCAAAAAACTGTTCACGCTCGATGATGTGCGTGCTCACACCAAGGCCTCATCCTCGTGCGGTTCCTGCACCGGGCTAGTGGAACAACTTCTCGCAAATGTGTTGGGCGGAGACTATTCAGCGGCTCCTGCAGAAAAACCCATGTGCGGCTGCACCCATTATCCCCATGATGTGGTGCGCACGGCAATTGTCGACCAAAACCTGAAAACGATTCCCGCAGTAATGAAATATCTTGACTGGGAAAACGCCGATGGTTGTGCAAGTTGCCGCCCGGCACTCAACTATTATCTGATTTGCGCATGGCCCGGCGAATATGAGGATGACAGCCAGTCGCGCTTCATCAATGAGCGGGTGCATGGCAATATTCAACGCGATGGCACCTATTCGATTATTCCTCGCATGTGGGGTGGCGTGACCACTGCAAAAGAATTGCGCGCCATTGCCGATGTGACCGATAAATTCAACATTCGTGAAGTCACTGTTACCGGCGGGCAACGCATTGCTCTGTTCGGCATTGAGAAAAAAGACCTGCCAGCCATCTGGGCCGACCTTGGTAAGGCAGGCTTTGTTTCCGGCCATGCCTATGGCAAGGCTCTGCGTACCGTTAAAACCTGTGTCGGCTCGACCTGGTGCCGCTTTGGTACACAGGATTCAACCGGGCTTGGCATCAAAATTGAAGAACTGACCTGGGCCTCGTGGACACCACATAAATTCAAATTTGCCGTATCCGGCTGCCCGCGCAATTGTGCTGAAGCGACCATCAAGGATTTTGGTGTTGTTTGTGTCGATTCGGGCTATGAGTTACACATTGGTGGCAATGGCGGTGTAAAAGTGCGGGTGACCGATCTTTTGTGCAAGGTCGATACAGAAGAGGAAGTAATGGAGTTTTCCGGTGCCTTCATGCAGCTTTACCGCGAGGAGGCCTGGTATCTGGAACGCACCGCCCCCTGGGTAGAGCGCGTAGGCCTAAGCTCGATCAAGGCACGCATTGTCGATGATGCAGAAAACCGGCTTGCTCTGTTCGAGCGTTTTCAGCACGGACAAAAGTTCGCGCAGATTGACCCGTGGAAAGAACGCGCCGAAGGCGAATCACACAAGCAAGAATTTACTCCTTTGATGGAAACAGCATAAATGAACAACTGGATTGAAATTGGAAGCGTAACCGATATTCCTGTTCTGGGCGCTCGCATTGTGCGCAGAGGTTCGGCCAATATTGCTGTATTTCGCACCTCGGATGACACGATCTATGCGCTGGAAAACAAATGCGCCCACAAGCAAGGCCCGCTCTCTGAGGGCATCGTACATGGGTGCCGGGTCACCTGCCCGCTGCACAATTGGGTGTTTGATATGCAAACAGGCGAAGCCCTTGGTGCCGATGAGGGGAAAGTGCCGACCTATCCTGTTGAGGTGCGCGATGGTCAGATTTTCCTATCACTGGAAAGTGCTGGCAATACAAGCGAACCCATGGCTGCAAATGGATGAGTGAGATACGTACCACCTGTGCCTATTGCGGTGTTGGTTGCGGCATTCTTGCCTCCAAAAACGAGGGCAAGTGGGTAATCAAGGGTGATCCCGACCACCCGGCGAATTTCGGCAAGCTGTGCTCCAAGGGCACCAACCTTGGCGAAACACTTGGCCATCAGGGGCGGATGCTTCACCCGCAGGTGAATGGCGAAACTGTTACCTGGGATACGGCCTTGGATACGGTTGCCAAAAGGTTCGTTGAAATTGCCAACAAATATGGGCCGGAAGCAATTGCTTTTTACCTTTCCGGGCAATTGCTGACAGAAGATTATTATGTTGCCAACAAGCTTGCCAAGGGCTTTATCGGCACGCCGAACGTGGATACCAATTCAAGGCTTTGCATGGCCTCGAGCGTTGCCGGACACAAACGCGCCTTTGGCTCCGATACAGTGCCAGCTTGCTATGAAGATCTGGATATTGCTGATCTTATAATTTTGGATGGTTCCAACGCCGCATGGTGCCATCCGGTGCTTTATCAACGCATTCAGCAAAACCGCAAGAAGCGTGGCGGCAAACTCGTCACCATTGATGTGCGCGAAACCGCGACGACCGAGGGTTCTGATCTGGCACTGATCATCAAGCCCGGCACGGATGCCTATTTGTTCAACGGGTTGTTGAGCGAAATCGCCCGCCGGAACATTGTTGACCGGCAGTTTGTCAATGAACATTGTGCTGGCTTTTCTGAAGCGATGGAAGCGGCAAATGAGAGTTCCGGCGATATTGATAATGTTGCAAAAATTTGTGGGCTTTCCATTGATGAGCTTCGCCTATTCTATGATCTCTTTATCGAAAACGAGAAAACCTTATCCTGCTATTCGCTGGGCATACATATGTCCTCATCCGGTACTGACAAGGTAAACGCCATTATCAACTGCCATTTGGCCACCGGCCGCATCGGCAAAGAAGGCTCTGGTCCGCTTTCACTAACTGGCCAACCCAATGCGATGGGCGGGCGTGAAGTTGGCGGATTGGCCAACCAACTAGCCGCTCATATGGGCTATGATGCGGCATCCATCGACAGAGTTTCTAGGTATTGGAACGCCCCCAATATGGCGCAATCAGATGGCTTAAAAGCCGTTGAAATGTTTGATGCCATCGCGGAAGGTAAAATCAAAGCGGTTTGGATATTATCAACCAATCCGGCGGTCAGCATGACTGATTCCAGCAAAGTGCGCGAGGCACTGGAAAACTGTGAGTTTGTGGTGGTCTCCGATTGCATGGAACAGACCGATACGCTTGATTATGCTCATGTAAAACTGCCCGCCGCCGCCTGGGGTGAAAAGAACGGCACGGTGACCAATTCCGAGCGATGCATATCACGCCAACGGGCTTTTGCATCCCCGCCTCGCGATGCAAAACCCGACTGGTGGATGGTCAATCAGGTGGCCATCCGCATGGGGTTTGAAGATGGCTTCAACCATACCTCGCCGACAGAAATTTTTGCTGAACACGCGGGGCTTTCCGCCTTTGAAAACAATGGCGAACGGGCCTTTGATCTTTCCGGTCTTTGTGAAATGGATGAGACGGGTTACGAAAACCTAAAACCCGTGCAATGGCCGGTATTCGAGCCAGTTTTACGGCAAAGTAGCGGTGAAAAACGATTATTTAGCAATGGTGGGTTTACCCATAAGGATCGCAAGGCAAGGCTGATTGCGGTTGAACCGCGTTTGCCAGTTGAAAAGATCAACAATCAATTTCCTCTGCAATTAATCAGTGGACGGGTCCGCGACCAGTGGCACACCATGACCCGTAGCGGAAAGTCGCCTACCCTTTCGCGCCATCGTTCAGAACCCTTTGTCGAGGTCTCAAAAGAAGATAGCGTTAAATTCGGACTTACCCATATGGGGTTGGCGCGAGTAACAAGCAGGCTGGCCAATTCTATTTACCGCGTCCGGATCACCGACGGGCAACGCTCTGGCACCATATTTGTACCCATTCACTGGAGCCGCAGCAATTCATCCGGCGGGTTAACCGGCGCACTATTTGCCTCCAATTATGATCCCCATTCCGGCCAGCCGGAGGGCAAAACAATGCCGGTTTCGGTTGAACCAATTACCGCAGAGTTTTCAGCGTTAATCATTTCGCGCAAACCGCTTGATCCCAAATTGCCGATATTCTGGACGCGGGCACGGGCCAAAAACTGCTACTTGCATTATCTGGCAATAGAACAACAGCCGCAGGAAGGCTGGCCGCAACGGGTCGCCACATTCCTTGGCGAAAATGTCGATAATCTGGTCACCTATGAGGATAAATCTGCTGAAATATTCCGCGCGGCGCATTTTAAAAACAAAGTCATTGAGACGGCTGTATTCATTTCTCCCGGGCACAAACCACTGGAGGAACGGGAAACCGAGAAATGGTTCAATTCGACCGATTCATCTTCCAACAATCGCTGGATGTCGCTTTTGCCCGCCGATGTCGATGGCAAAGGTAGTCAGGGTGATTTAATCTGCTCTTGTTTTGCGATTAGCGCCACCGAGATCATTGAGGCTATATCTAGCGGCAAGGCAACAAGTGTTGAAGACATAGGCACGTTGTTAAGCGCCGGTACAAATTGTGGCTCATGCCTGCCGGAAATTGCCAAAACAATTGATATGGCGCAGAATCCGGGTTGATCATTTCAAATCACACTTTCACCAAGGGCCAAATAGTCACCTAGTTGTTTCAAACTGCAAACCATCATAGGCGGGTTCGACATGGTTGGGCATTAATTTTGCCACCGTATCATAGTCGAGCGGTGTGTGCATATGGGTGAGGATGGCGCGTTCAGGCTTGATGATATTAATCCAGTGCAAAGCCTGATCAAGTGAGAAATGACTGGGGTGCTCGCGATATTGCAGGGCGTCGACAACCCAACATTCAAGATTTTGCAATTGTTCAATACTTTTTTCTGACAAGTCACTTATATCGCTTGAATAGGCCACATTGCCAAACCTGAACCCGAGCGAATTAATGCCCCCATGCTTTTGCAGGAATGGCAGAATTTCCAATTCTCCACCCGGCCCTTCAATAGTAAAAGACTCGCCGGCAATAATACGATGTTCCTGCAATATGGGTGGATATGCCCCACCTTCCGGTGTTTGAAAACAATAGCCGAAACCTTGATGCAAACGCTTTGAGGTGGCCTCATCGGCATAAATATTGACCCGCTGGCGACGGTTGATGGCAAAGGCGCGCAGATCGTCGATACCGTGAATATGGTCGGCATGGCCGTGGGTATAAAGCACCCCTTCAGCAAACTCCACGCCCGCATCGAGCATCTGCTCGCGGAAATCAGGCCCGGTATCCACCACAATTGTGGTTGTGCCATCCTTGCCGATTTGCTCAACCAATAATGATGCACGCCTGCGCCGGTTTTTCGGATTTTTGGGGTCACACTGGCCCCAGTCATTGCCAATACGCGGGGTGCCGGGCGAAGAACCGCAGCCAAGAATGGTAAATCTCAATTTGGGATGGTTGTCATTCATCTTGGGTGCTTAACTTGCTGCAGGAAATTCAGCGGGACGAGGAATTTTGCCAAAAAGGCTGAAAAAATTCTCTGTGGTGACCTGATGAATTTCGGCCTCACTCACCCCTTTGACTTCGGCCAGAACGCTGGCCGTATTGACCACATAGGAAGGTTCATTGCGCTTGCCACGCATCGGCACCGGCGCAAGATAAGGCGCATCTGTTTCCACCAACAGCCGGTCAAGAGGTACGCCCTTGGCAATATCGCGAATATCCTGACTGTTCTTGAATGTAAGAATTCCAGAAAAAGAAACAAACAAGCCTAGTTCTACGCCAGTCATTGCCAGTTTTTTGCCAGATGAAAAACAATGTAGAATTGCCGGAAATTTCCCAACTTCCGTTTCCTCACGCAAAATCTTGATCATATCCTCATCAGCCGAGCGCGCATGGATAACCAACGGCAGACCGGTCTCACGGGCAGCGGCGATGTGATTGCGAAAACCTTCGGCCTGCGCATCGCGCGGTGCTTTATCGTAGTGATAATCTAGCCCGGCCTCGCCAATCGCCACCACTTTTGGATGGTTGGTCAATTCAACCAAACGATCCGTAGAAATATCGAGTTCCTCATCAGCATTATGCGGATGGGTTCCAACTGAGCAAAACACCGGCTCAAAGCGTTCGGCCACGGCCAGAACTTGATCAAACTTTTTCACTCTTGTGCAGATGGTAACCATGCGTTTGACGCCAACGGCTTCAGCACGCGCGACAATATCATCCAATTCCTCGGCAAAATCCGGGAAATCCAGATGGCAATGGCTATCAACCAAATATTGCGCGATAGACATCAGCTTTCAGCCTCAACAAAACGTGGGAACACCGCAACAGGTTTTTCGATTACGGTATCAGCTGAAAGCCGTCCGGCCTCTCCCAAGGCGGCAAAGTCGCGTTTGTCCGCAGGAATTTTCAGCATATCAAGGAACTTGGCGGCACTTTCCGGCATAACCGGCTGCACCAGAATTGCCACCTGCCGGATAATTTCAGCAGTCACATAAAGCACGGTTGCCATGCGAGCCGGGTCGCTGGTTTTGAGCGCCCACGGGGCTTCACCAGCGAAATAACGGTTGGCATCGCCAATAACGGCCCAGATTGAGGCAAGTGCCTGGTTGATTGCCTGTTTGTCAATAGCGGCCTGCAAGCCATCAAGCAGCCCGTCAACAGCCGTCAATATTTCGCGGTCTTCGGCGCTGAATTCGCCAGGCACACCCAATTTACCATCGAGGTTTTTAAAAATCATCGAAAGTGAGCGTTGGGCGAGATTTCCAAGATCATTGGCAAGATCAGCGTTGATGCGGTTGACGATCGCCTCGTGATTGTAGTTGCCGTCATTGCCAAATGGAATTTCGCGCAGGAAGAAAAACCGCACCTGATCGACACCGTAGGTCTCAGACAGGGCAAAGGGGTCAACCACATTGCCCACAGATTTTGACATTTTTTCACCACGGTTAAACAGGAAACCGTGGGCAAAAACACGCTTCGGGGTGGCAAGCCCGGCTGACATTAGAAAAGCTGGCCAGTAGACCGCGTGAAAACGCACAATGTCTTTGCCGACAATGTGCACATCGGCGGGCCAGTATTTCCACTTCTCACCGGCCTCATCGGGAAACCCGGCGCCGGTGATATAGTTGGTCAACGCATCGAGCCAGACATACATAACGTGGGTATCGCTGCCGGGAACTTTGATGCCCCAGTCAAATGTCGTGCGGGAAATTGAAATGTCGAGCAGACCGCCCTTAACGAAACTCAAAACCTCATTTCGGCGTTGTGACGGCCCTATGCAATCGGGTTCACGCTCATACCATTCAAGCAGACGATCCTGATAGGCGGAGAGCTTAAAGAAATAGCTCTCTTCTTCCGTCCACTCGACTGGTGAACCCAAAGGCTCACGGCGCACACCATCTTCGCCAACGGTGGTTTCTTCCTCTTCGAAATAAGCTTCCTGGCGCACCGAATACCAACCGGAATACTGGCCCAGATAGATGTCGCCATTCTTTTCCATCCGTCGCCAAATCTCTTGCACAGAGGCATGGTGGCGAGGTTCAGTGGTGCGAATATAATCATCATAGGAACAATTGAGATGATCGCTCATCGAACGAAATACGGCGGAGTTTTTGTCGGCCAATTCCTGGGGCGAGATACCCTGTTCCTCGGCCGTTTGCTGCATTTTCAAGCCATGCTCGTCCGTGCCGGTGGCAAAGAGCACATCTTTGCCGGCCAGGCGTTGAAAACGCGCCAGCACATCGGTCGCAATCGCCGTATAGGCATGGCCGATATGGGGGATGCCATTGGGGTAAAAAATCGGCGTACTTATATAAAATTTTGGCTTGTCGCCCATTTAAATTCGTTCCTGATCGGGATTATCTGACTTCCAAAACGTATTGAAAGATATTCAATATTACCTGCTTTTTATCCAGATTAAACCCTTCAGTAATTCTGGAAGAATGCGCCACCTTTTCCCACACATCG
>Ga0256839_1005855_pt1 | contig 11115 bp, 9 predicted proteins | sample 354166metaG_FD_185968 | JGI IMG/M metagenome (GOLD analysis project Ga0256839, IMG submission 185968) | Hydrothermal vent microbial communities from Mid Atlantic Ridge, Atlantic Ocean - 354-166 | ecosystem: Environmental > Aquatic > Marine > Hydrothermal vents | place: Atlantic Ocean: Mid... | reverse complement strand
GGGGGACTCGCCGCCCTTCCCTCCCCGCTGCCCCGGCTCCACATTGCACCCGCCGATGGGTGCAACCTGCATCGCCTCTTTCTCCTGCCCTCACCGGAAGCATAATAACATATTGTTTTTACTTAACATATATAGACTGGTACGGTAATTGCTCAGCCGCTGGACAATAGATCATGCCGCTGCCCGGCTGGGCCGGCGACGGCGAACCTTGCTGTGCTTGGCAGGAGATCTCCCATGACAGTCAACCGCAGAACCTTCCTCCGGGCGGGGATGGCCGCCGCCACCACCGCGCTGGCCGCGGGTGCCGGGCTGCTCAGTCCCGGCCGCGTGCTCGCCGCCTGGCCCGAACAGGCCTTCATGGCCAGGAGCCTGGACGACGCGCTGGCGGCCATGAACCTCGGCGGGGCCCGGGCCAGCAGCGAGGTCACGGTCGAGGCCCCCGACATCGCCGAGAACGGCGCCGTGGTCTCCGTCACGGTGACCACCCGGCTCCCCGAAGTGGAGAGCATCACCGTGCTGGTACCCAAGAACACCATGCCCCTCATCTCCAGCTACGGGTTCGGCCCCCGGACCGAGGGATTCATCACCGGCCGCATCAAGATGCGCGAGACCTCCGACGTCATCGGCGTGGTCAAGGCCGGCGGCCGGCTGTACATGGCGAAAAAACCGGTCAAGGTCACCCTGGGCGGCTGCGGCGGCTGACCCCGGCACCGCCCCGAGAGGAGCACACAGATGGCAAAGAAAAAGATGAAGATCCGCGCCTGGATGGAGGACGACCGCGCCAACGTCAAGGCCATCATCTTCCACCCCATGGAGACCGGCCAGCGCAAGGACAAGGCCACCGGCAAGCCCATCCCCCCCCATTACATCACGGAGGTGACCTGTACCCACAACGGCGACACCGTGCTCACCTGCCTGTGGGGCCCGGGCGTGTCCAAGAACCCCTTCATGTCGTTCCGCTTCCGCGGCGCCAGGAAGGGCGACACCATCAGGATCGCGTGGGTGGACAACAAGGGCAACACCGGCGAGGGCGAGACCAAGATCAGGTAGGCCGCTGCCCTCCCCGGAACGGGACGGGCGCCTCGGCGCCCGTTCTTTCTTGCCGGCCGCTGGGTGCTGGCTGCTGGCCGCTGGGGGAGGTTTGTTCGATCCCAGCAGCCAGTCCCGAGCCGCCAGCCGCGCTCCAACAAAAGAACGGGCGCCGGGGCGCCCGTTCCCAACCATGCGGAAGAAAGAAACCGGTTTTACGGCTTCACGTACAGGTAACCCTGCTGCTGCAGGTGCGCCACGTGGGCCACGCCGGAGGGGACGATCTCCACGTTCTCGTTGATCTTGTTCTTGTCGATCTTCTTGCCGCGGATGGTGTTGGCACAGATGGTGAACTTGACCCCGCGGTTGGCCAGCGACGCAATGCGGTCGGTGAAGGTGTGACCCTTCTTGTCCTTCTTGCCGTCCACCATGGCGAACGCCCCGGAGCTGTGGGTCACCACGATGACCTCGATGTTCTCGTCCCCCACGGCATTGAGATGATTCTTGACGTTGCGCAATGCGCCGTACGCCTTGTTGAGATCGTTGATGTGATACACCACCTTCTGCTTGCAGTAACCGTTCTGGGCCTTCTGGCCCTGGGGGCAGGCCGCCTGTGCACCCGCCGCCAGCAGGCCCAGTCCCGCGACGCCGGCCAGGGCGGCCATGCGAACCGTTGCGTTCATCATTGCTCGTCTCCTCCTTCTGGTACTCTAATGAGTGTCGTCGTCGGCGCCCGTCCCGCTGCCGGGCTGCGCCTTCCCCGTGGGGAGCAAGGATCGTTCCGCCTCGCCCCCCCGGCCGGCGCAGGGTATTTTCCTGAAGTAATTCAACAGATTATATTGAGAGCGCCGGTCCGGCCCCGGCGTGGCGCCGCCCCGGGCGGTGCAGAATGCAGCCATCCCGCGAGCGCAAGGCTGCCGATTACACCCGCTCCCCCTCGCCGCCGTAGCGGCGCAGCTTGCGCCACAGGGTGGTCTTGTCGATCCCGAGGACCTTGGCCGCCTGGGTCTTCTTGCCGTTGAGGCAGCGCAGCACGTGGTGGATGTATTCCTGCTCCAGCTCGGTGAGCGAGAGAAAATCCTGGTCGGAGAAGCTCACCGGCAGGTTGCCCGGGTTCCCCTGGCCGTTTTCCCGCCCGCTCCACTTGAGGATGGGACCATCGCTCAATATGACACAGCGCTCCACCGTGTTGCGCAGCTCGCGCACGTTGCCGGGCCAGTCGGCATCGCACAGGTGGCGCATGGAAACGCTGTCGAAACCCTGCACCTTGCGCCCGTAGCGCTGGGCGAACTCGCGCACGAACTGCTCCACCAGGGCCGGGATGTCCTCGCGCCGCTCCGACAGCGGCGGCACCCGGATGTTGACCACGTTGAGCCGGTGATAGAAATCGTGGCGTAACCGCCCGGCCTCCACCATGGCTTCCAGGTCCCGGTTGGTGGCGGCGATGATGCGGATGTCCACGTCGATGGGCGTGGTCCCGCCCACGCGGATGATGCGCTGGTGCTCGATGGCACGCATGAGCTTGATTTGCATGCCGTCGGAGATGTTGCAGATCTCGTCCAGGAACAGGGTGCCGCCGCTGGCCTGTTCCATGAGCCCGTGCTTGCGCTGGGTGGCCCCGGTGAAGGCCCCCTTCTCGTGCCCGAAGAGCTCGCTCTCCAGCAGGGTCTCGCTCAGGGCGCCGCAATCGATGGCGACGAAAGGCTTGTCCCGGCGCGGACTGTAGTCGTGCAGTGCCCGCGCCACCAGCTCCTTGCCGGTGCCGGACTCGCCGGTGATGACCACGCTGCAGCTCACCTCGGCCACCTTCTCGATGGTGGCGAACAACGACTTCATCACCGGCGTGTTGCCGATCATGCCGTAGCGGTTGCGGGTCTGGTCCAGCTGCTTCTTGAGCAGCTGGTTCTCGGCCCGCAGGCGCGCTGACTGCAGCGTCCGGTCCACCATGAGCTTGAGCTCGTCGAACTCGAACGGCTTCTTGATGAAGTCGGTGGCACCCCGCTTCATGGCCTCCACCGCGTTCTCCACCGACGAGTAGCCGGTCATCACCAGCACCGGGACCTCCTGGTCGATGGCCCGGATCTCGCTCAGCAGCTCGAAACCGCTCATCCCCGGCATGCGCAGGTCGGTGATGATCAGGTCCGCCCCTTCGCACTTGAAGTCCTCCAGGCACTCGGCCGCCGACTGGTAGATGGTGCAGTCATAGGCAGTGGAATCGCAGTTACGCTTCATCACGCGCCCGGTGACCGCATCATCGTCCACGAACATGATGCGAACAGGTTTAGCCGGCATTCACTTTCCTCCAGCCCTCGTCCCCCCCGCCCTCGCCGGCGGGAGGATGCTGTGGCAACCGGATACAGACCCGGACCCCGCCCTGGGGCCGGTTCTCCAGCATGATGTCACCGCCATGCTCCTTGACGATGCCGTAGCTCACGGACAGCCCCAGCCCGGTCCCGTCGCCCTCGGGCTTGGTGGTGAAGAACGGGTCCAGCACCTGCGACAGGTTGGCGCCGTGGATGCCGCTGCCGCGGTCCAGCACCTCCACTTCCACATGGTCACCGTCCTGCCGCGCGCGGACCCCGATGGTGCCGCCGGCCGGGGAGGCCTGGATGGCATTGAGCAGCACGTTCACCAGCACCTGCTGCAGGAGGTTGGGGTCCCCGTGCATCTCCAGGGCCTGCGGCAGGTCCAGCTCCAGCGCCAGCCGGGCCGATTCCAGGCGGTGGTGCATGAGCCCGGCGGTGTCCCGGATGAGTTCCACCAGGTCGAAACGGCGGAAACAGGGCGTGGACTCGCGGGCAAAATTGAGAATGCCCTGCACGATGCGGGCACAGCGCCGCCCCTCCTTGAGCAGGAGCTGGATGTCCGAATGGGCCTGGGGATCCCTGCCCGCCACCGCCTTCTCCACCAGCGCCCCCAGCGACATGATGTTCATGAGCGGGTTGTTGATCTCGTGTCCGATCCCCGCGGCGAGCTGCCCCACCGCCGCCAGCCGTTCCGACTGGCGCACCGCCTGCTCGGCCTCGTCCCGCTCGCGGCGCGCCCGGTCCAGGGCCTCGGCCAGGTAGTTGAAGGCCCGGCCCGCCACGCCGATCTCGTCCTGCCGGCCGCCGGCATACCGCACGCCGTGGTCACCGTCGGCGTAGCGCTTGAGAATGCCGGCCAGCTCGTGCATGGGCCGGGCCAGCCGCGTCGCCAGCCACACCGCGACGGCCAGGCTCAGGAACAGCACCAGTCCCAGCAGCCACCAGATCCAGCGCCGCATGCTGTTGATGGGCGCCAGGACGGTGTCGGCCTCGGCGCGGATGACCAGGGCCCAGCGGACCGGCTTGTCGGGGTCGGGGACGAAGTGGCGGAAGAACAGCATGTGCCCGGAGGGCTGGAAGATGGACCCGCTGGCCGTGGCCTTGAGGTAGCGCCATTCCTCGCTGCTCAGTTCGCCCGGCAGGCGGTGCCCCGTGCCCAGCTGGTTGGCGAAGCGGCGGCTGTTGTCCGGGTGGTAGAGGAAGATCCCGTCGCGGGCGGGATCGGCATCGTTGAGTTCCACCACGTAGGGCACCCCGGGAAAGCCCCCGAGGGCCGCCCGCACCCGCTTGTCCACCTGGGTACCCCACATGTTGACCACCAGCAGGCCCAGCAGGTCGTCCACCTCGTCCCGGATCTTGACCGTGTACCGCACCATGGCCGGGCAGAAATCCGCATCCACCGCCACCTGACCCAGCTCGTAGTCGGACATGGTCACGTCGCGGGGGTTGGCCATGGCATGGCGGAAGAACCGCTTGTTGGACTGGTCCGCCACGAACAGCCACGGCAGGTCGGGATCCCGCCGCCCGGGTTCGATGATCTTGCCTTCCTTGACCTTGACCAGGGTGCGCCCGCCCGGCTCGATGAAGCGCAGGGCCTGGATGCTGGGCACCGCGTGCTGGTAGTTGAGAAAGAACTGCTCCAGCCGCCCGGCCGCCACCCGGTAGTCGGCCGGGTCCCGGCCGCGGGCAACCCGGGCAAAATGGCGCAGGGCCGGCACCCGGGACAGGCCGCGGGCCATGGCCGCCTGGTCGTTGAGCAGCACGTCCAGCTCGCCCGCCATCTTGTCCAGGGTGACATGCAGGCCCTTGTCGAGACCGGCCTTGACCTCCTGTTCCGCCCGCTCGATGGTCACCCCCAGCAGCACGATGAGCGGCACGCTGGTGAGCAGGGACAGGGCCAGGAAGAGCTTGTGGCGCAGTCTCATCTCTGCAGATTGCCTACAGCAGGTGCAGACTGCAAATAGGCTATCACAAAACAGGGGGGCCAGAAGGCAAGGTTGTCGCTATTTCAGAATATCCGCATGTATAGATATATTGCGAAATGCCTTCACCGTTTCAGCCTGCATCAGCCGGTACCGGAAAACACGTTGCCACACAAGGCCAGCAGGCTGCCCGGATAAATCCCCAGCCCGAGGATGACCAGTGCATTGACGCTGAGCATCACCCGCATGTCGGCCCCCGCCTGCAGGGGCACCGGCTCGGCGGGCTGGTCGAAGTACATGAGCTTCACCACCCGCAGGTAGTAGAAGGCCCCGATGACCGAGAACACCACCGCCACCACCGCCAGCCACACCAGGTCCGCCCGCACCGCCTCCAGCAGCACGTAGAGCTTGGCCCAGAACCCCAGGAACGGCGGCACCCCGGCCATGGAGAACATGACCACCAGCATCATGAAGGCGAACCAGGGGCTGCGCTCGTTGAGCCCCTTGAAATCCTCGAGGCGGTCGGCCTCGAACCCGGCCCGGGCCAGGAGCAGAATCATGCCGAAGGCCGCCAGTCCCATGACGGCGTAGACCAGGACATAGAACAGGGAGGCGGAGTAGCCGTCGGCCGTGCCGGTGAGCACGCCCAGCAGCAGGTACCCCACGTGGGAAATGGCGGAATAGGCCAGCATGCGCTTGAGGTTGGCCTGGGCGATGGCCACCACGTTGCCCACGGCCATGGACAGCACGGCCAGGATCACCAGGATGGGGCCCCAGTCCCCCTGAACGGGACCCAGCGCGTCCACCAGCAGGCGCATGAGCATCCCGAAGGCGGCGATCTTGGGCGCCGTGCCCAGGTACAGCGTCACCGAGGTGGCGGCGCCGTGGTAGACGTCCGGCACCCACATGTGGAACGGCACCGCCCCCAGCTTGAAGGCCACGCCGATGATGAGAAACACCAGGCCGAAGCTCACCACCGCGCGGTCCTCCACCCCGGCGATGGCGCGGGACAGCTCCGCGATGTCCAGGGTCCCGGTGACGCCGTAGAGCATGGACATGCCGTAGAGCAGCATGCCCGAGGCCAGGGCGCCGAGCACGAAGTACTTCATCGCCGACTCCGAGGCCAGCGCCGAGTCGCGCTGCATGGCCACCATGGCGTACAGCGTCAGCGACAGCAGCTCCAGCCCCAGGTACACCGTGAGCAGGCTGTGGGCCGAGACCAGGATCATCATGCCCAGGACGCCGAACAGGCCGAGGACGAAGAACTCGCCGCGGTAGATGCCGCGGTCGCGCAGGTAGTCCCGGGAATAGAGAAAGACGAAGAACACCACGCCGTAGATGAAGGCCTTGAGCACGTCGCCCAGGGGGTCGCGCACGAAGGTGCCGGAGAAGGTCACCACCGGCTCCGGATTGCCGCCCAGGGTCAGGAACAGGGCCCCCACCAGGGTGGCCTGGCTCAGCACGTAGGTGGCCCCGCGGCCGCGGTCGGAGACGAACAGGTCCACCAGCAGCACCAGGCAGGCCATGCCCAGCACGAACATTTCCGGCAGGGCCGGGGCCATGTCCGGGATCGCGAAAGTCATGTCGTCACGCCCCTGTCCATCTCACAGCTTGCTCCGGGTCATCTGCTCCAGCAGCTGGGCCACGCTGGCATCCAGCACCTCCACCAGCGGCGCCGGGTACACGCCCAGCGCCAGCACCGCCACCGCCAGCAGCGCCAGGAACAGGAACTCGCGGGCCCCGATGTCCTTCAAGGCCGCCACCTTGTCGCTGGCCACGTCGCCGAAGATGACCCGTTTCACCATCCACAGGGTATAGGCAGCGCCCACGATGAGGGTCAGCGCGGCAAGGAAGGCGTACCAGAAGTTGGCCCGGAACGAGCCCAGGATGACCATGAACTCGCCCACGAAGCCCGAGGTGCCCGGCAGGCCCGCGTTGGCCATGGCGAACAGCACCATGAAGGCGGCGAACATGGGCATGGTGTTCACCACCCCGCCGTAGTCGGCGATCCGGCGCGAGTGCAGGCGGTCGTAGAGCACTCCCACGCACAGGAACAGGGCGCCGGAGATGAAGCCGTGGGAGATCATCTGCACCACCGCCCCCTCGACGCCGATGGCCGCCCCGGCCAGCGCCGGCTGCCCGGCGGCCTGGTTGTACTGCACGATGTCGTAGACCACGAACAGCCCCAGGGTCACGAAGCCCATGTGGGCGATGGAGGAGTAGGCGATGAGCTTCTTCATGTCCTGCTGCACCAGGGCCACGAAGCCGATGTAGACCACGGCCACCAGTGACAGCAGGATCACCAGCCAGTCCAGCGCGGCGCTGGCGTCCGGCGTGATGGGCAGGGAAAAGCGCAGGAAGCCGTAGCCGCCCATCTTCAGCATGATGGCCGCCAGGATCACCGACCCCCCGGTGGGGGCCTCCACGTGGGCGTCGGGCAGCCAGGTGTGCACCGGCCACATGGGGATCTTGACCGCGAACGCCGCCAGGAAGGCGAGGAAGATCAGGACCTGGGGCAGGTAACCGATCTTGGCCGCGTGGAAGTCTAGAATGGAAAAGCTGCCGGTCTGGAAGTACAGGTAGAGCAGCGCCACCAGCATGAACACCGAGCCGAGAAAGGTGTAGAGAAAGAACTTGATGGTGGCATAGACACGGTTGGGCCCGCCCCAGATGCCGATGACGATGAACATGGGAATGAGCATGGCTTCCCAGAACACGTAGAACAGGGCCGCGTCCAAGGCCGCGAACACCCCGTTCATCAGGCCCTCCATGAACAGGAAGGCCGCCATGTACTGTGCCGCGCGGTAGCGGATCACCTCCCAGCCGGCGATGATCACCAGCACCGTGCTGAAGGTGGTGAGCAGGATGAGCGGCATGGAGATGCCATCCACCCCCAGGTGGTAATAAATGTTCCAGCCCGGGATCCACGGGCGCCGCTCCACGAACTGCATGGCCGCGGTCCCCACCTCGAACTCGGTGAACAGCGGGATGGAAACCAGGAAGGTGACGATGGCGAACAGCAGCGCCACCACCTTGGCCTCCACCGCGGACTTGTCGCTGCCGCTGGCGAGCACCACCAGGCCGCCCAGGATGGGCAGCCATACCACCAGGCTCAGCAGGGGCCAATCGGCAAACATTCCGGTCGTTACCTTTTTCTCTTCGTTATTCCACCGGCCAGAACACGGCCCAGCCCACCAGCGCCACCAGCCCCACGATCATGGCGAAGGCATAGTGGTAGAGAAAACCCGACTGCAGGTGGCGCACCACCCCCGCCAGCCAGCCCACCACCCGCGCGCTGCCGTTGACCGCCAGGCCGTCGATGAGACGCACGTCGCCGATGCGCCACAGCAGGTTGCCCAGGCCGCGGCCGCCGCCGGCGAACACCGCCTCGTTGAAATCGTCGAAGCCGTACTTGTTGACCATGAAGCGGTACAGGGCCCCGGCGCGGGCGGCGATGGCGCCCGGCAGCTCCGGGCGCACCAGGTACAGGTACCACGCCGTCACCACCCCTGCCGCCGCCAGCCACACCGGGGGCTGGAAGAAGGCATGCTGCACCATGCCCCAGGGGCCGTGGAACGAGGCCGCCAGCTTCCCCAGCACGTCGTGCTCGGGCAGGACGAAGATGGCACGGCCGAAGAAGTCGCCGAACACCATCTCCCCCACGTACCACGCGCCGATGCCCACCGACGGCACCGCCAGGGCGATGAGCGGCCCTGTCACCACCCACGGTGACTCGTGCACGTGGTCCCGCGTGTGTTCGTCCATCCGGGGTTCGCCGTGGAAGGTGAGGAAGTACAGCCGGAAGCTGTACAGAGCCGTGACGAACACGCCGATGAGCACGCAGGCATAGGCGTAGCCGGCCACGCCCAGCGACGAGTGGCCGATGGCCTCGATGATGCTGTCCTTGGAGAAGAAACCGGCGAAACCGGGCGCCCCGATGAGGGCCAGGGTGCCTATCAGGGAGGTGATCCAGGTGATGGGCATGTAGCGCCGCAGCCCGCCCATTTTGCGCATGTCCTGCTCGTGGTGAAGGGCGATGATCACCGACCCGGCCGCGAGGAACAGCAGGGCCTTGAAGAAGGCGTGGGTCATGAGGTGGAAGATCCCGGCGGCGTAGGCCGAGGCCCCCAGGGCGGCGGTCATGTAGCCCAGCTGCGACAGGGTGGAATAGGCGATGACCCGCTTGATGTCGGTCTGCACCAGGCCCAGCAGACCCATGAACAGGGCGGTGGTGGCACCGATGACCATGACCACGGCGAGCGCCGTCTCCGAGTACTCGTACAGCGGCGACATGCGCGCCACCATGAAGATGCCGGCGGTGACCATGGTGGCGGCGTGGATCAGCGCGGAGATGGGGGTCGGGCCCTCCATGGAGTCGGGCAGCCACACGTGCAGCGGCATCTGGGCCGACTTGCCCATGGCGCCGATGAACAGGAGGATGCAGATCACCGTGATCACCGGCCACTCGACCCCCGGCCAGATGGAGAGGGTCTGCGCCGCCACCCCTTCCACGCCGGCGAAGACCTCGCCGTACCGCAGGCTGCCGAAGTACAACAGCACCGCGGCGATGCCCAGCAGGAAGCCGAAGTCGCCCACGCGGTTGACCAGGAAGGCCTTGAGGTTGGCGTAGATGGCCGACTCGCGCTTGTACCAGAAGCCGATGAGCAGGTAGGACACCAGGCCCACCGCCTCCCAGCCGAAGAAGAGCTGGAGGAAGTTGTTGGCCATCACCAGCATCAGCATGGAGAAGGTGAACAGCGAGATGTAGCTGAAGAAGCGGGTATAGCCCGGGTCGTCGCGCATGTAGCCGACGGTGTAGATGTGCACCATCCACGAGACGAAGGTCACCACCACCATCATCATGGCGGTGAGCTCGTCGACGAGGAAGCCCACCTCGATGGGCAGGCCGCCCGCCACCATCCAGGTATACACCGTGCCGTCGTAGGCCGGGGCGCCGTCGATGACGATGTGCTTGAACACCACCAGGGACAGGAAGAACGACACGCCCACGCCGATGATGGTGACCCAGTGCGCGCCGGCGCGGCCGATGAGCCAGCCGAACAGGCCGGCGACGACAGACCCGACAAGCGGGGCCAGCACCACCCAGAGATAGACGGTCTCCATGTTCTCGAACATCGGCTACCCCTTGAGCGTATCCAGGTCGCCGACGTTGATGGTGCGGCGGTTGCGGAACAGCACCACCAGGATGGCCAGGCCGATGGCGGCCTCGGCCGCGGCCACGGTGAGGATGAAGAACACGAACACCTGGCCGGCCGCGTCCTGCAGGTAGTGCGAGAAGGCGATGAAGTTCATGTTCACCGCCAGCAGCATGAGCTCGATGGACATGAGCAGGACGATCATGTTCTTGCGGTTGAGGAAGATCCCGGCCACCGACAGCGAAAACAGGATGGCGCCCAGGACCAGATAGTGTGACAGCGAAATCATGCCGCGCCCTCCCCTACTTCCGGCGCTCGGGTTTCATGTCCACCAGCCGCACCCGGTCCTCGCGCCGCACCGCGATCTGCTCGTCCGGGTTCTGGTACTTGGTGTGCGGCCGCCGGCGCAAGGTCAGGGCAATGGCGGCGACGATGGCCACGGTGAGGATGACCGAGGCGATCTCGAACGGATAGACGTAGACGGTGTACAGCACCCGCCCCAGCTCCTCGGTGTTGCTGTAGTCCGGGCCGTGGCGCGGGGGCGCCGCCACCCGGTCCAGGCCGAAGTGCTCGGGCCCCACCACCAGGGCCATCATCAGGGCCATGGCCACGGCCACCGCGATGCCCAGCGGCAGGTAGCGGATGAAGCCCTCCTTGAGCCGGGCCAGGTTGATGTCCAGCATCATGACCACGAACAGGAAC
>Ga0256839_1005854_pt1 | contig 11115 bp, 14 predicted proteins | sample 354166metaG_FD_185968 | JGI IMG/M metagenome (GOLD analysis project Ga0256839, IMG submission 185968) | Hydrothermal vent microbial communities from Mid Atlantic Ridge, Atlantic Ocean - 354-166 | ecosystem: Environmental > Aquatic > Marine > Hydrothermal vents | place: Atlantic Ocean: Mid... | reverse complement strand
CACCGTCCCGCGCCGCGCAAAGGGACGGTGTGATCGAAATCGACCTGTAGCCACGGCGCCGGGTTTTTTGGCGGGCTTCCAAAGGCGACGGCCACCCGCCCACGGATCAACGCGCGGTCAGGTCCAGTTGACCATTTCACCGCCGGGCAATGCAGACCGGGCCTGCTGCGGCATGTCACAGGCAAGCCCGTGAGCCTCGCAGAATTCCATGACCCAGGCATCGTCCATCATGATGAAATCCAGCACTGAACCGATGAACTCGGGCTCGGTGGCGCGGGTCTTCAGGTCGCTGACGCCGGCCCCGGTTGCCCCCATGAAGACCGGCAGCAACTCGTCATTGCCGGCAAGCCAGGCCAAGGCCTGCAGCGCGATGGTTTCGGCAAGTTCCCGCCGCATGGACGACCCCCTTTCACCCATTTCAACAAATTCTTAACCTCTCTCAACGAATAGTCACCGGCACGAACACAATGCAATTAAATATTGAGAGGTTTCATGGCCGGGCGCGTGCTCATCGCTAACAATTCGTCGACCGGCCGTATTGTGTTGAAGGTCAACCTTTCCACCGCGTCCTACGATGTCCTTCAGGCGACAACCGGGAGCGAGCTGCTTGAAATGGCCGCACGCGAGCGGCCCGAACTGATCATTCTGGATAGCGCCTTCGAAAATGACCGCGCAGTTGACTATTGCATTGACCTGAAATCCGGCACCGAGACGTCGACCATTCCGGTCTTGATCCTGGCAACCGCCTATAGCGCGGCGGATCGACTGGCCGCGCTGAATGCCGGCGCGGATGATGTGCTGTGCACCCCCATCAGCAAGCCCTGGCTGCTCGCCTGCGTGCGAAATGTCTTGCGCACCAGCGCAATCGAGCATGAACGCCGCATGCGAAGCATGACCGCCATGGAACTCGGCTTTCAAGACGCAAATGCAGCCTTCTACAGGCAGGGCGTCGTGCTGGCGGCAGGCGCTGACGGCAACCAGGCGCCAGACTGGCAGGAACCGCTTCGCGCGCTCAGTTCGTGCGTGGTCAAGCTCAGTTCCCGAGACAGCATTCTGGATGAAACCTCCGAAGAGGGCCTCAAGCCGGATCTCATCGTGCTGCCGGCCCCGGACATCGGCAGCCCCGAAGCCACGAACCTGGTGGCCGAACTGCGCAGCCGGGCCGCCACGCGCCATGCCGCGATCGTCATGATCGTGCCGACACAAGAGCAATCCGCGGCCATTGCGGCACTGGACATGGGGGCCAACGAAGTGATCACGACCGCCACTTCAGATGCGGAAACAGCCTTTCGCCTTTCGCGCCAGCTCACACGAAAACTCGATTCGGATCATCTTCGCAACATGATGGAAAACAGCATGCGGATGGCGGTTACAGACACCCTGACCGGCCTGTTCAACCGACGCTATGCGCTGCCACATCTCAAGCGGGTTGCACAGAATTCCGACCGGACGGACACCCCGTTTGCGGTCATGGTGCTGGACCTCGACCACTTCAAACGAATCAACGACACCTACGGGCATGCCGCCGGCGACCTGGTTCTGAAAACAATCGCCCAGCGCCTGAAGTCCAATATCCGCGCCGCAGATCTTGTCGCCCGCATCGGGGGCGAAGAGTTTCTTGTCGTGTTGCCGGACACCGACCTTGCGACGGCGCGCAGTGCCGCCGAACGCCTGCGTATGGCCACAAGCGGCCAGCCGATCGACATAGGAAACGGGCATTCGCCGATTCGAGTCACGGCAAGCATCGGGGTATCGGTCTGGGGGCGCGGGCATGGTGATGTGGTTCAGGTCGAACGCATGGTCGATCAAGCAGATCAGGCGTTGCTTGGCGCCAAATCGACCGGACGAAACCAGGTGATGTTCGACCGAACGGCGGCATGAGCCGCGCAACCGCTGCGCCTGGCGCGGCCGTTATTGCCGGTTTCGTTCCGGTTTCAGAAGTCTTTCCAGCCGGCGCACATAGACCTTGCGTTCTTCTGGCGTCATCTGATTGATGTGGCCCAACAACAACTGCTGCGCGATCTGCTGGCGCTCGGCAAGCCGGGCCTGCAGGTTCTGCGCAATGTCACGCACCCGGGCCGGATCGTAGGGATCAGCCTGCAAGGCCTTCAGCATCAACCGGGTCTGTGCGCGGATTTCACGCCGATTGGCGGAAAATTCGCGCGCGCTCTGACGGATCGCCCGCGACAGTTCTTTCCTGTCCGGCTTGCTCAGCGCCCGGCCAAAGGCCCCATAGCCCAGGTCGCGCAAGGCAATTCCCGCATTGTCAGCGGCGGGGGGCCTGCTGTCGGCGCGTTGCAGCAAAGCGCCGACAACCGCGCCGGCGATCAGCAGGTTCAACGCCAGCGAAACGAACAAGAGCACCCGCCCGCCGGATGCGCGCCCGTTTTTCTGCCCGGTTGGGCTCCTGTCATCTTCCATGGTTCAGCTTGCCCCCAACACGTTGTCCAGCGAAATCATCAGGTCCGCCGGCTCCACCCCATTGCTGCCGAACAGCAACCCGTCTGCCAGCACATCCAGAAAGCCCGGCGGAGAAAACCCCAGCCAGCCCCCCACGATGGCAATGCCGACCAGTCCGGCGGCCATCGGCCAACCGCCCAGTTCGGCGTATAACCTGCCCAGGCGGCCGCGTCCGGTCGCACCGCGGGACCGGCCCCGATGCCCGGCTGCCAGGACAGATGCGCGAACGATCCGGTCCACCAGCGCCGCAGGCGGGCGGATTTCCACCCGCGCGCATTCCGCCAGAAGCGCGTCAATATCCGGTTCCGTGGACTTTTCAGGTTCCGTCATCTTCATATCCCAGATCCTTTTGCCGTCCCGCCAACAGGTTTGCCAGGCCACGCTTGCCCCGTGCCGTCAAGCTTTCAACGGCTTCGGTCCCAATCCCCATGATGTCGCCGATCTCGGGGTTCGTCAGCCCTTCGATATGGCGCAGGATGACCGCCTGGCGCTGGCGTTCGGGCAGTCGCGACAGCGCATCGTGCAATGCGGCAAGCCGTTGTGAATGAACGATTTCGGCCAGCGCGGGCCGGGCGGGGTCCGGCGGCTCGGCCACCGTTTCAAGGCTGATGTTCCGGTTGGAATTCCGGCGCGCGCGCAGCCTGTCCGTGCACAGGTTCGAAACCACACGAAACAGCCATGTGCTTACCTTGGCTTCCCCTGTTCGCCAGTCTGGCGCGACTTTCCACAAGCGCAACATCGCTTCCTGAACCACGTCTTCGGCCTCATTCCAGTCATTCAACATGCGCCCGGCATAACCCAGCAATCGAGGGCACACCCGTTCGGTCAACACTCGGGCGGCCATCGTGTCACCCTCTCCGTAGGCCGCCAGAAGGGCTGCGTCCGATAGCTCCGAAGTGGCGACGATTGGTATTGACATGACCCGCCAGAACTAGCCCGAAGCATGCGGGCTACGCAAATACGGGCTTGCCGGACGTCCCGGAAAGCTCTTCAGATACCGCGCCATTCAGTCACTCCTGCCGTTGCCTTGCGAGGTCCGCCCTCGGCGCGCGCGCCCCGCGTTTCCTGCCATCCTGAGCCGGGTTGTCCCGGCCCCTGTGTCTGTTCAAACGTGACACCCGCGAATTCCCGTCGAAAAACTTCAGCGCGCGGGTTTGCTTTGCGACATCGGGACGCAAGGACAAACTGCGGCCTTCCAACCGGCAATGAGCAGACTAGGTTGTCTTTCAAAGCCTGTAACCGGACCGAAAAATGCCCAATCAAGAAAACCTGACCGATGAGCGGGAGCTGCGCCCGGCAATGTGGCGCGGCTGGCGTCGGCGCTGCCCGAATTGCGGTTCAGGCCCCCTGCTCAGCGGCTACCTGAAGGTCCGCGATGCATGCCCGGTGTGCGGCGAAGAACTGTGCCACCACCGCGCCGACGATGGCCCGGCCTATCTGACGATCCTGATCGTCGGTCACATCATGGCCCCGACCTTGATGTGGGCCTTCATCGAGTTTCGCCCCGACCCCCTGATCCTGGCGACCATTTTCACCATTGGCTGCGTTGCGTTGTCGCTTTATCTGTTGCCAAGGCTGAAGGGTATGATCGTGGGGATTCAATGGGCGAAACGAATGTATGGCTTCGACCAGCCAACCATCTGAGCAAACCACCCGGGCCAGCGGCACGGTGAGCGACGTTGCGATCAGAGATGCCGCAACCGTTATTCTGGTGCGCGACCCCGCCGAGAACCCGCGGGTATTGATGGGCCAGCGCGGGTCGGGTGCCGCCTTCATGCCCAACAAGTTCGTTTTTCCCGGCGGCGCCGTGGATCAGGATGACGGGCGCGTGGCGCTTGCTGAACACATCCCGCGCCCCTGCGCCTCGCACCTTGAACTGGCCCGGCGGCCCGCCTCGACCGCAACCCCCACAATGCTGGCGGCAGCCGCGATCCGCGAACTGTGGGAGGAAGCGGGTCTGATCCTTGGCAAGCCCGGAACATGGCGCGGCCAGGTGCCACCTGACTGGGCAAGCTTCGCAGCAACCGGCCATGTGCCCGCGGCCGGCGCTCTTCGCTTTGTTTTTCGCGCAATCACTCCGGCCGGCCGGCCGCGACGCTTTGATGCCAGGTTTTTTCTGGCCGATGCCGCGGCCATTGCGACCGAGCTCGATGACTTCGGCGCGGCCACCGATGAGCTGGCCCATTTGCAATGGATACGCCTGGACGACGCGCGTGGCTTCGATCTGCCGTTCATAACCGAGGTCGTTCTGGCCGAGGTCGCCGCCCGGCTGCCCGACATGTCGCCCCCGGAAAACGTCCCGTTTTTCGACAATTCGGATGAAGACAGCCTTTTTGCCCAACTTGGTGGACGTTCGCCGCTCAGGTGACCAGAACCAGGATCAGGATTGACGCCAGCAACAGGGCTATCCCGCCAATTTCGCGCCTTGTCACCCGTTCGCGGAAAAACAACACCGACGCAAGCAGGCTGAGCACCAGTTCGACCTGCCCGAGCGCCTTGACGTAGGCGACCGTTTGCAGCGTGAATGCCAGGAACCAGCCAAAACTGCCAATCATCGAGGTGATCCCGACCAGCCCCGCAACCCGCCAGGCCCGAAGCACGGCGCCAAGCTGTGCGCGGTCGCGCCAGAACAGCCAGCTGCCCATCGCCAGGCTCTGGCTTGCGGTGACCAGCGCCAGCGTCAGGCCCGCGCGCACAACCGGGTTGTCCGAGGCCAGCGCCAAAGTCGCGCCGCGATACCCAATTCCGGAAAACGCGAACAGGACCCCGGACAGCAGCCCCAGCCCGATCGCCCGGTTGAACAACCCATGCCCCCGCAGGCCCGCACCCGAAGCAGATCGCCCCTCGGACAGAAAAAGGACCGCGACGAAACCAAGAAGAATGGCCCCCGCGGCCGGGAAGGTCACGCTTTCACCCAGAATGAGAAAACCCAGTATCGCAGCCTGCAGGACCTCGGTTTTCTTGAGCGTGATCCCCACCGCGAAATTGCGCTCGGCAAAAAGCGCCACCACGCACAGAGTCGCCAGAATTTGTGCAAGCCCGCCGGACAGGGCAAAGACCCAGAAGCGCGGCGAGGTTTCGGGCAGGGCCTGCTTGGTGACAGCCATGTAGACGACCAGGGTCAGGGCCACCAACGGCGCCGAGTAGACAAACCTTGAAAGCGTCGCGCCCGCCGTGTTCAGCCGGGTCGATTTCAGGTGCTTTTGCAGCATGAACCGCAAGGTCTGGGCCGTCGCTGCGACCAGTGTGACAGGTATCCAGGCTTCCATCAGCCCGGTCTTTGCACAGTTTCAGGAACGGCGCCAGATCGGGTGTGCCACCGGATCTTTTGGTTTCAGCAGAAACCTTGCGAAAACAGCCATGTAGTTGCGGTAGTAATACCCATCGTTGCGCGACAGGTATCGCATCCGGTCACGGGCAAACCTTTCGGGAAGCTCATACCAGGGCACCCTCGGATGCATATGGTGCACCACATGGAAATTGTTGTTCAGGAACAACAGCGCCAAAGGCCCGCGATCTTCGATAATGACGGTGCGCGCGCCGGTGTGCTCATGTGCCCGGTGTTCGAGAAATGTCCGGATTTTCAGGACCGACAGGCCAAGATAGGCAGCCAGCACATAGGCCCAGACCGGCATCGCGCCGACATGGGCCAGCCACAGCCCCACAACGATGAGGGCCGGAACATGCCAGATCCAGCCCCACAGCACGTCTTTGCGCCCGTCGCGGATCAGCCTCAGGTCATCTTTCATGAAGGCAATCTGTGAAAGCGCCGGGCCGACAAGCATCCGGCCCAAAAGCGTGTTGTTGAACCGGCGCAGACGTTTTGACCATGCTGGCAAAGACTCCCACAGCCCGGGGTCGAGATAGTTGGATTCCGGGTCGTCAAAAGGGTCGGTCAGGCGGGCATCGACATGGTGGGCCAGATGAAGATCACGAAACCGTCGATATGGTATGAACAAGGACAGGCCCGGAAAGACCAGGGCTTCGTTCACAGCCCTGGACGCAAACGGATGGCCGTGCAGAACCTCGTGCTGCAGGGACGAAAACAACGTGATCGCCAAGGCCGCCAATACAATCCCCGCGGGCAGCCAGACCTGCGCGAGCAGCGTCGTGGCCAGCGCCCAGATACCGTAGCACAAGGCCAGCAGCCCGACCGTGGGCCATTCAGTGCGCCTCCTGCCTTTTTCTTGCGCCAATTTTCCCTCCGACGTCGAGCATGCGCAACCACGCAATTGCCTTGCGGTGGCGCATGTGAATACTGCATTGCGGTGCCCGGGCCTGCAAATCCGGCAGCGTTTCGGACAGCCGGACTGTAGCGCAAATTCGCCGTCTCGGCTATAGTTTTCAGTCGATGCAGAGCGTGGAGCGCAATCCCGAATCGCTCAGGATTTCATGGCACCCGAAAAACGGTTTGACCGGAGCACAGGTTTGCGAGCGCGCAAGGCACAGCCCCTCGCAATCGCGCCCCGAGCTGCAGGACTTGTTGGCATCCCCGGTGTTCTGGTAGCAAACGAATGAGCCCCCCTTCCCGCCCTTGCCAAACCGCCCGCCACCGGCTTCGCATTGGGCGCGCTGGATTTCGAGCAAATTCGGGTTGTAGCCGGCCAGCCCGGCATCGGCTGGGTCCCGGTCTTGCTGACACGCCGACACCAGCAGCGCCGCTGCCATCAAGACCGTTCTGAAAACCGAGAGACCTGTCATGCTGGCCATGTCCTATCAGACAAGCGGGCGTGATGGAATCCCAAGGCATGCCGCTCAAAAGTGGAAACCGGCCTTGAGCTTCTCGGACATGCGAAAAACAGGGCGTTGGAGCGTTCCGCGTGAACAGGCACGAACGCGACACGCTCTAGAACGGCATCGGGTGTGCTTTATGCGCGGTTGCAATGTCTGCCAGAACCTCTGGCGACAGCTCCAGTTCAACAGCCCCAAGCGCCCGGGCAATGTGATCGTTGCGCGTTGCGCCGATAATGACCGAGCCCATGAACGGCCGGGTCAGCGCCCAGGCAAGCGCCATTTCCACCGGGTCGATGCCGTGCTTGTCGGCAATGGCGTGGTAGGCGTCTATGGCCCCCCAGACACGGTCGGTGATGCGCCCGTTCAGGTCCGGCGCCACCGCCCGCCGGGTTCCGGGCGGAACCACGTCGGGCTTGTATTTTCCGGTCAGCAAACCCGCCGCCAGCGGCGTGTAAGCCAAAAGATCGACATCTTCGTTCTGCGCCAGTTCGCCAAGATCGAGATCGAATATCCGGCACAACAGTGAATATTCGTTCTGGATGGTCTGCACCCGTGGCAGCCCATGCCTTTGTGCCAGATCAAGCCACCTGGCCGTGCCCCAGGCGCTTTCGTTCGACAGGCCGAAATAGCGCACCTTTCCGGCGTCGACCTGACGCTGCATTTCTTCCAGCACGCCCAGCATGTCTTCCTCGACCTCGGTCGGGTCCAGGTCGGGCGGGGTGTAGTTCCAGTATTGGCGAAAATGGTAGGAACCGCGGTTCGGCCAATGCAGCTGATACAGGTCGATCACATCCGTGTTCAGCCGCCTGAGCGAGCCTTCGACAGCGGTGCGGATACCTTTCGGCGTGATCGGTGCACCGTTGCGCACTTTTTCCTGGCCCGCTCCGGTAATCTTGGTGGCAAGAACAACCTCATCGCGCCGCCCGGTTCGGGCAAACCATTCGCCGATGATCTGTTCGGTCCGGCCCACGGTTTCGGCCAGGATCGGATAGGTCGGATACAGTTCGGCGGTATCAATGAAGTTGATCCCGCCATCCAGCGCCATGTCTATCTGGCCATGCGCCTCCTGAGCCGTGTTTTGTGCGCCCCAGGTCATCGACCCCAGGCAAAGCGCAGACACCTCAAGTTCGCTGCGGCCGAGTTTCCGGTATTTCATGCAGGTCCGCCCCGAGTTTTTCCCGGGGCAGACTGATGTGCAGTGGCGCCAATTGCAAGGGCTCAGGGTCGGACGTAGGCGTATCCGTTTTCCTGCAACTCGATCAGACGCACAACACCTGACGGGACCACCGACGCCTCCGACATCAGCGGAATATCCTGTCCGGCCTTGGCCGACATCTTGCGATGAGTGTTGCCACAGGCTGCGAAAGAAAGGTTCTCAAGCTCCAGTGACAGAACTTTGATCCGGTCTTCCACCGGGCTTTTGCCGGGGATGAACATGTTCAGGCCGGGGCCGTAGGCCACCAGTTCGATGACAACAGTGTCGCCCTGGCTTTCATAGTATTTCGTTATGTTCTGGACATTGTTGAGCGCCATGTTCATGACCTTCGGGTCATTTTGATCCACATGGATGGCGACATGGTGGGTTTTGCCCTGGGCCAGCGCCATGAGGGGCGCGAAGATGAGCATGACGGCAAGGACGAGCTTTTTCATGATTGGTTTCCCTGTTTGATTGCCTTTCCAGCATAATTCAATTCGTGATTTTGTCTTGCAAAAAAGATTGAGAACAAAAAGAGAACACGTTACCTTGCGAACATGACGGCCCAACTTCTCGGAAATCATCGGCACCGCCCACGCGCCGAACATGGCTTTCTCGCGGACCTGACGCTTGCCCGGGCGCGGGTTCATGAAATTTGTGGCAACGCCCGAAGAACCCTGACGATGACGATCGCGGGGACGCTCACGGGGCCGGTGTTCTGGATCACCCCGGGCTGGCTGCCCGAACGGCTGAACCCCGATGGCATGGCGGGGTTCGCCAGCCCTGGACGCTTTACGTTCCTGACCGTGCGTCGCCCGGAAGACGTGCTTTGGAGCATGGAGGAAATTCTGCGTTCGGGGGCTGTGCCCCTGGTGGTGTCCGACATTCCGGCGCCCCCGGCCCTGACCCCCGTGCGCCGGCTGCATCTGGCCGCTGAAACCGGCGCAACCGAGGGCGCGCATGCCCCGATCGGCCTGCTGCTGACACCGGGTGACGGCGGGGCGCAGGGGGTGGAAAGCCGCTGGCGCATGGCCGCAGACCATGACCCTGAAGCCCCCGGTTGGGCACTGACCCGGCTGCGGGCCCGCACCGCACCGGTGAAATCATGGCGCGTGACAGCCGGAAAAAAGGGGGTGCGCCTGGCCGCGCCAGAAGACCGGCCAGATGGCGCGGATCAGTCGCGCAGCACACCGGCGGCCAGAAGTTCGTTGCGCGACGGGCGCCAGATTGCGCTTGGCTCGGTTTCGAAAACATGATCCAGGAAAGCATCAGAAACCCCGCGCCGCCAAAAATACGCCCGGTCGCGCGCGTGCTCTTTTTCGACATCGAGCAGCACAACGCCCCCCAGGTTCTGATAGGTGCCCACGGCATAGCGATGAAACCCAAGCACCCCGCCCGCCAAGAGCCGGCGCGGCTCTCCTGCCAGGAAAACAAGCGTGCAGGCCGAAAAACAAGTACCCGCAACCCGCGTTTCCAACCCCGCATCTTCCACCAGGCGCGCCATTCCGCGGGCGGCACTGACGCTGCCCCCCTGCGAGCGCAGAGCAATGGCGCGGATTGACGGGTTGTCCCTGATCAGTCGCTCAAGAACGCTGAAACCGCGCAGCGAAATCGGACCATCAAGCACAAATTCACGGCGCGCCGCATCCACCCGCACTTCAACTGCGCGGGTTTCAGGCCGGACAATGCCGGGCCATTCCGGGATCGCCAGCCCGGCAAGCTGGTAAACCGTCGACAGGACAACAATCGTGATCGCCAGATAGCCGGCAAAACCCGGCATGATACCGCCACGCTCGATGATGGTCCGGTCAACGGCGCGAAACACCCCGACAACCTGCCAGACCAGCAAGGCCAGAATTGCCGCCCCGACCCCAAGGGCAAAATGTCCCGGCGCAAGACCCAGATGGGCAAGGATCACGACCACACCGACATGCAGCCCGACAAGTGGCAAAGCCACCGACGTCACCAGCGCAAGGCGCCCGTTCCAGTGATTGTTCACAAATCCGATCATCGCGCCACCAGCTTACAGCCCCTGCCCCCTGGGGCAATGCGCTTGCTGCCACTTGCCGGTATCGAAACCGACATCGCCCTGTCGCTCATGCGATAGCGCAGGTGCTGTGCCGCTGACAGACAGGCAAGAAGAACGGGCGGTCTCATGCGGTTGATCATCTCTTTCACGGCATTGTTCATGTCGGTTGTGCTGTTGCAACTGGGCACCGGCGGCCTCGGCCCGCTGGACGCGATATCCGGCCTGTCGCTCGGCTTTTCCAAGGCCCAGATCGGGGTACTCGGCTCCGCCCATTTTTTCGGATTCTTCATCGGCTGCTGGTGGGCGCCGCGCCTTCTGGGAAGCGTTGGCCATGCCCGCGCCTTTTCGGCCTTCGTTGCAGCCGGAACGATCGGCACCCTGGCCCACATGGTCATCATCGACCCAACGGCCTGGGCGTTGCTGCGGATCATGTCCGGCATCAGCGTCGCAGGGTGTTACACCGTCGTCGAAGCATGGCTTCAGGCCAAGGTTACCAATCAGACACGGGGCCGCGCGATGGGGGTATATCGCGGCGTCGACATCACCGGTTCGCTTGGTGCCCAGCTCTTGATCGGCGTGTTGGAACCGGGAAGCTACGTTTCCTACAATCTGCTTGCAATACTATGCTGCGCCGCGCTTGTGCCTCTTACGCTGACCAGGGTTGCGCCACCTCAAACGCCGGACGCCCCCCGCCTGA
>Ga0256839_1005853_pt1 | contig 11119 bp, 11 predicted proteins | sample 354166metaG_FD_185968 | JGI IMG/M metagenome (GOLD analysis project Ga0256839, IMG submission 185968) | Hydrothermal vent microbial communities from Mid Atlantic Ridge, Atlantic Ocean - 354-166 | ecosystem: Environmental > Aquatic > Marine > Hydrothermal vents | place: Atlantic Ocean: Mid... | reverse complement strand
TATAGCCCACCACAGGAGCATTACAGCGCCGTGTCCTGTCAGAAGGTAGTTGTAGAATCCCGGGCTCACCAGCTGGAATCCGGGTGAGTTCTGCTCAATTCTGATTGCAAGACCGAAAAGTCCCGCAACGAGAAAGAAGACAAGCCCCGTGGTAAAGTACATAATTCCGATCTTCTTATGGTCAGTGGTAAAAAGCCACTCAAGAAAACCCGCTGAGTACCAGCTCTTTCCTATTACAGCTTCTCTCATCTCACAACCTCCTTAAAGGTCTTGTCCCCCATTTATTTCAACCGACTTTTCTGCAAGCTTTTGATCACCTTTAAGCCAGATAGCAAACTGTTCGGGGGGTACGACCTTCAGCTTGGCAAACATGTGGGAGTGCCCCGTCCCGCAGAACTCCCTGCAGAAGATCCAGTATTCGCCGGGTTTATTGATTTGAAACCACAGGTGGGTTATCCTTCCCGGTACAGCATCCTCAACGATCTTTGCGGGCATAACATAAAAGGCGTGAATCACATCAAGGGAGGTTAATAAAGCCTTCACTGGTTTACCAGCCGGCACAACTATCTTTTGCTCTTCCGGCACATCGTAGCTTTCCGGGTTGTACGCGGTTACAACAGTTTTAACCGTGTTCCCCGCATCATCAAGGTACTCAACCTGCCAGCCCCACATAAATCCCGTAACCTTGATGGTCATTGCATCCTTCGGTGCGTTTCTCTGCTTTTGAAAGACAGCAAAGGAGTAAGTGGCAAGAACAAGCACTATGATGGTGGGAACGATTGTCCAGAGAGCCTCAAGACCCCAGTGTCCGTGCTTTTCCTGATCGCCTACCTCCCTCTCTCCCGGAATGAACCTGTACTTTGCAATAAAGTACAATCCGGGAATGGCGGTAACCACATAAATTACCACCGCTACCACAAGCCACACCGTCACCGCTTCATTCCACCAGTTTGCCGGATAGGCAAATACCTGATCCATCACTGCACCTCCCTTCTTGAAAGCCTATTAGATACAAAGGCAAAGATTGCTATTGAACCGAGGATGGCAAACCCTATTCCGCCGAAGATAATTGTGGGATTAATAACAAACGAACTCCTGCTCGGATCATAGGTATAGCACACCAGCAGGGCAAGGTCCACAACAGAGCTCAGGCTGACCTTTCCACCCTCGGCCTCAGCAAGGGCGATCCTGAGGTCCTTCTCTTTTGGTTTGATTCCGAAAAGATACCTCGTAATCTTACCGTCCGGTGAAAGAAAGATGTACGCACTTGTATGAACGAAGGTTCTGTCCCTCTCGGAGTAAAAGAACTTAAAGCCAGTACTCATCGTTAACCTGTCAATGGATTGGGGGTCAAGAATTGCAAACTTCCAGTGCTTTGTAAATGGTTCACGCTTTGCCATAAAAGATTTCATGGTATCAGGAGTATCCCGTTTGTCAAAGGAAACCACAAGGACGTTAAAGTCTCTTCTCTGTAAAGTGCTGGAAGAATCAAGAACCTTCTTGAGGTTATCAACCCTGATGGGACAGGAACCTTCGCAGGTGTAATAGGAAAAAACAAGAATCGTTGGCCTCTCCTTCAGGAGTTCGTATAGTTCAACAGTTCTGCCGTCCGACAACCTCAGAGGAACATTTGCAACGAAACCACCTATGTACTTGCCCTCGTCTATCTTGAGAAGCTCGGGATCAAAGAAGTCCTTTTTCCCCGCTCTGTATGTCCCCATTATGTTTCCCAGAACCGCCCCTGCAAGAAGTAAAAGGGCAAAGAGAATTTTCATATTGCGGTGCTCCCCACCAGATACGCGGTTCCGGCAACGAGCATCCACATAACATCAACAAAGTGCCAGTACACCGAAACTCCCTTCAGGAGCGTAGGCTTTTCCTTGTTCATCTTTCCCGAAAGAAGGAGCCACATTACATAGAGCTGGGCAAGTAGCCCCACAAGAACGTGCGATGTGTGAAGCCCCGTCAGGGAGTAAAAACCTGTTCCGTACATGTTTGAGCTGAGGGTAAATCCCCCCGCCCATAGGTGCATCCATTCATTGACGTGCAAGACAACAAACAGAGAACCCAGAACGAAGGTGAGAAAGGTCCACATAAGAGCCTTTCCGGTGTCTCCTTCTTCCTCAAGGACCACTTCAGCTTTGTAGATGGTGAAGCTTGAAGCCCAAAGAATTAGGGTGAGTATACCTGCCATTCCGAGGCTTACACCTTCCGGTACCCAACCGGTCCACTCATCCGCATGAGTAGCACGGGCCATCCAGAAGGCGGAGAAGAGAGTTCCGAAAATAACTATCTCCGAGACGAGGAAAGAGAATGTCCCCAGCGAACCAAAGCCGAAGTCTCCTTCCTTTGAAAAATGTTCATTAGCCCATCCCGCAGCACCGATAAGAATAAGGACGAGGGAAATACCTCCCGTAATGAGACCCGCCATCTGCCACCCGTAATGGAAGTACATGGTTATGGCGAGCGGAACCAGAAGGGTACCAAATCCAACAGGCAGAGGCCAGATGCTGACCTCGTGGTGTGCCCCGTGATGCACTGCTCCCTGTGCCATCTCAGTCCCTCCTTAAAGATGACATATATCATAAATCAGGAGAAAATGGAATGCAAGGTTTTCTGAATTTCTAACCACCAATTCGGAACATCTCAACCTTGGAGAAGGAAGGTGATTCTCCCGAAAGCTTTTCAAATCTGACTTCGGAGTATCTGTCTTCCCTCCCTGCCCAAAGCTTATAAATGATTCGGGCAATTCGCCCATCCGAGCAACCCCCCCTCACATACCTCTTTATATTAAATCCGCTTGAGGAAAACAGACAAGTGTACAGGTGTCCGTCAGCAGAAAGCCTGATACGGGAGCAGTCGCCACAAAAGGGTCTCGTTATAGAAGCTATGATGCCAAATCCGAGATCCATGTCCGTGTATCTGAAGTTAAGGGAGGTTTCTCCCTTAGCTCTCCCCTCACTTAAAAATTCAAACTCCTTTTTCATAACCTCAAGGATCTCATCTGCGGAGAAAACACTTTGCAGATCCCAGCGGTTTAGCGTTCCAACATCCATGAATTCAATAAACCTCAGGTAAATCCCCTTTTCTCTCGCAAATTTTGCAAGATCAATAATCTCATCTTCGTTAACACCCCTAACGATAACCGCGTTCAGCTTAACTTCCTCAAAACCCGCCTTTAGGGCAATCTCAATTCCTTCAATAACCCTGTCCACATCAAAACCAGAACCGGAAATAGCCCTGAACCTGTCCCCCCTCAGGGTGTTCAGGCTCACGGTGATCCTCTTCAGACCAGCCTCCCTCAGTCTGTAAGCCATCTCCGGAAGCTTGTAGCCGTTTGTTGTCAGAGCAAGGTCCCTTATTGCCGGGATTGACGAGATTGACTCAATAAGTTTGTCCAGCTCCTTCCTGAGGAGGGGTTCTCCCCCCGTAATCCTCACTTTTTCAACCCCGAGGGACGCAAATATCCTTACCAACCTTACTATTTCCTCATAAGACAGCAGTTCTTTTCTCGGCAAGAAGGTAAACTCCCCATCCCCGGGCATACAGTAAAAGCATCTGAAGTTGCATCGGTCCGTTACGGAAACCCTCAAGGACCTGAGAGGTCTTCCCAGCTTATCCCTTAACGATCTCATCTCCCCTTTTCCACCTTGAACTCCTGTCCCGGAAAACCTCCTTCTTCCAGATAGGCGCCTCCTCCTTGGTCCTATCAACGGCGTACCTCAGAGCCAAGAATGTCTCCTCCCTGTGTCCGCCGAGGGCAACGACCAGAAAGGAAGGCTCGCCTACGGGCACTACCCCTGTTCTGTGATGGATGATCAGCTCCTTTACACCGTACTTCTTTATTGCATCCTCTCTGATCCTGCCCATAACTTTAAGAGCCATTTCCGGATATGCCTCATACTCTAAGTACTCTACATCTCCGTCCTCCGGAGCCCTTCTGGGAATTCCCGTGAATGTTGCAAGTGCTCCGCATTCGGGAGGAATCTCAAGGCTCTCAAGTATCCTTTCAAAACCGAACCACTCAACACCCACATAAATCTTTGGGACATACTTTATGACATTCATGTCATATAAAGTAGGTCTAAAAAGGTCTTTTGACAAGAAAAAAGCTCTGATATATTTTTGAATGAATAAGGAGGGTAAGTGGTGGAAGTTCAAACAAGAGAAGTCCGTTTGATTGATGTCATTCAAAGAGCTGTGCACATGGATGCCAGCGATATTCACATCACATCGGGGGCAAGACCTGCTGTTAGGGTTGACGGGAAGATACAGTTTTTGAGCGATTTTCCCGTTCTGACTCCCGACATGACCCAGAAACTTGCCTACTCAGTCATGTCAGAAAAACACAGAAAGAATCTTGAAGAAAGGGGTCAGGTTGACTTTTCATTCGGCGTTAAGGACCTCGGAAGGTTCAGAGCAAATGTTTTTTATCAGAGGGGCTCTGTGGCCTCCGCCTTCAGAAGACTCCCTTATAAAATAAGGACGGTTAACGAGCTGGGATTGAGCGAAAAGATCCTTGAGCTGTGCCACAAAAAGATGGGTCTCGTCCTCGTTACAGGTCCCACGGGTTCAGGTAAGTCAACGACCCTTGCGGCAATGATCAACTACATAAATGAAAACTTCCCCCACCACATAATTACAATTGAAGACCCGGTTGAGTACATTTTCCATCACAGGCAGAGCATAGTAAACCAGAGGGAGATAGATCAGGATGTTTACTCCTTTGCGGAAGCCCTTAGAGCAGCTCTCAGGGAAGACCCGGATGTCATACTCGTGGGAGAGATGAGGGACAGAGAAACCATTGAAACCGCTCTGAGGGCTGCAGAAACAGGACACCTCGTTTTCGGAACACTACACACAAACACCGCAATATCAACAATAACGAGGATAGTTGACATCTTCCCGGCGGAACAGCAGGAACAGATTAGGGTTCAGCTCTCCTTTACCCTTCAGGGTGTGATTTCACAGAGGCTTCTTCCCAAGGTCGGGGGTGGCAGAGTGCTCTCTTATGAGCTCCTCATCCCCAATGCGGGAATAAGAAACCTTATCAGGGAAAACAAACTCCAGCAGATATACTCCCTCATGCAGAGCGGTCAGCTCGAGAGCGGAATGCAAACAATGAATCAGAGCCTCTTCAGGCTCTATAAGTCGGGCTTCATCACCCTTGATGAAGCAATGAGAGCTTCTCCCGATATAAAAGAAATGGAGAGGATGGTGGGTTCAACGAGAAGAGGGTAGGGGATGCCTAAGTATAGGTTCAAAGCTTACAACGAGAGCGGAGAAATTGTTGAAGATGTGATTGAAGCCCCAAGCTTCAACGACCTTATGGAAAAGGTACGAGAAAAAGGACTGCACTTCATAAATGCTGATCCGGTTTACGAAAAAAAGGCAGAGCCCGACGAGAAGAAGGAAAAGAAAAAGAGACAGATAGCAATTCTCGGAGGTAAGGTAGGCGACTCTGACATCGCCCTCTTCACAAGACAGCTCGGTGCAATGGTCAACGCGGGAGTGGGCATAATTGACGCACTTGAAATAGTGGCGGACCAAATGCCGAATAAGAAGCTGGCGGACGCTGTGTCCGAAGTTGCCAAGGATGTTAGCGAGGGTATGTCCCTATCAAATTCTATGCAGGAGAGGATTAACGTATTTCCCGAACTGGTTGTTAATCTCGTGGCGGTGGGTGAAGAAACTGGAGAGCTTGACAGGGCACTTCTTAGAGCCTCCGAGTACTACGAAAAAATAGCCATGATCAAAAGCAAAATAAAAAGCGCCTCCTTCTATCCCATCTTCGTTCTGGTCATTGCAACCCTCATTGTTGGAGGTATTCTCTACTTCCTCGTACCCACCTTTGCGAGCATTTACAGGGGCTTCGGAGGAGAACTTCCCGTTGCAACACAAATACTCATTAAACTCTCCGATGGGCTCAGAAACAACATTCTATCAATTATCGTGGGCGTTCTTGTTTTCGTGGTTGCATTCAGGTTCCTCTACAGGAGGAATTACACCTTCAAAAAGGGTGTACACAAGTTTATGTTGAAGATGCCAAAATTCGGAGATCTCGTCGTTAAAAGTGCTATGGCGAAGTTCTCAAGAACCATGGCTACTATGTTTGCAAGCGGTGTATCAATAGAAAGGGCTCTTGAGATTTCGGGGAAGGTGGCTGGTAACGTTGTAATTCAGGAAAATGTGGAGAGGGTCCAGAAGGAAGTGACAGAAGGTCAAACCATGTGGAGCTCCATGGAGAAGACCGGAGTTTTCCCCAAACTCATAGTTGCAATGGTGAAGGTGGGTGAAGAAACGGGAAGGCTTGACGAGATGCTTGATACCATAGCGAGGTTTTATGAAGACGAGGTTGACAGAACGGTGGAAGGTCTCATCTCATTAATTGAGCCGATGCTTATCGTGGTTCTCGGAGGAATTATCGGCGGTATTATGATCGGTCTGTACATGCCCATATTCAAGATGGGTGAGCTCATTCAGTAATTCTTCCAATAATTAAACGGGTAAGATAAGAAACTTCTTCCCCCCTTTTGCCGAAGAGTTTTTTAATTTTCTCCAGAGTTAACTCACCCAGCTCCTCACCTTTCCTTCTTGACTCCTCGTCTCCCACCTCCTGCCAGAAGCCGTCCCTGTCTATGATGTCATCGACCATCTGAAAAAGAAGGCCCACATCCCGTCCGATCTCGGAAAGATCCTTCAGCATGTCATAAGCTTCCGAAATAATTCCACCGCACAGAAAACACGCCTCAAAAAGGGCGGCGGTTTTAAGCAGGTTGACCTTGTATGATGGCTCCTTCCTTTCTATGTCAAGGACCTGACCGCCCACCATTCCTCCCGAACCCGACCTCTGAGAAAGAATCCTGATAATCCCTATGATCTGGTCTTCCTTTAAACTGCTGTAGTTTTTCCTATCGGAAAGCACCTCAAAGGCGTAGGTTAAAAGTGCATCCCCTGCAAGTATGGCAATAGCCTCGCCGAATTTTTTATGGCAAGAGGGCTGACCTCTCCTGAAGTCATCGTTGTCCATGGCAGGAAGGTCATCGTGAATCAGGGAGTAGTTGTGGATCATTTCAATGCACGCTCCCACCGTAATTGCATCTTCCACCTCACCTCCCAGAGCTTGGGTCACAGAAACGGTAAAAAGAGGTCTGATCCTTTTCCCTTCCTGAAAAAGGTAGTAAGCCATAGCGGACTTCAAGAGAGGAGGACCTTCTGGCTTGAAAACTTCCCTTATCCTCTCCTCAATTCTCTTTTTCCACTGAGAAATTTTTTCCATGTGGACCTAAAATTATAGAAAATTCGGGAGAAGGCTGAGTTGAGGATAGGGGTTTTTGATTCGGGAGTGGGAGGGTTAACTGTACTCAGGGCAATAAGGGAGAAGTACAAAGATGCGGATTTGTATTACCTCGGTGATACCGCCAGGGTTCCCTACGGGACCCGCTCAAAAGAAACCGTAATACGGTACAGCCTTGAGTGTGCTGAGTTTCTCATGAGCAAAGAGGTTGATCTGCTTGTAATCGCATGTAATACGGCAAGTTCCTACGCAACAGAAAAACTTATGGAGGAGCTTCCAGTTCCCGTAGTCGGCGTAGTTGAGCCGGGTGTGAAAACCGCTCTTGAAAGAACCCGCGGAAGGGTGGGAGTTATAGGAACGAGGGCAACGATAAACAGCGGAACATACCAGAATTACCTCAAACAGCACGGCGTTTCCGTAATCTCAAAGCCCTGTCCCCTTTTTGTACCCCTCGTTGAAGAGGGAATAACGGAAGGACCTGTGGCTGAAATAATAGTAGAAGATTGCCTTAAGGAATTTAAGGATAAAGAAGTTGACACCCTCATCCTCGGGTGCACACACTATCCTCTTCTTAAAAAGGTTATCTCCTCCTATCTCAAGGGTATTGCGGTCATAGACTCATCGGAAGCTGTTGCAAAGGAGATCCTGCCCTTCGTCAAGGACGGTGGAGAAGGCAGAACCTACCTTAACTTCACGGACGACTCTCAAAACCTGCCCAACATGATAGAAAAGATCTTCGGACGGAGGGTAAGCTACTCGGTTGTTTCCGAAGTTCCCAAAAGTTGAACTCAAATTAGCTTCTCCACGAAAAACTCCTTCCTGATTTTTTCAAGGACCTCTTCCCTAAGCGTGGCGAGCTTTTTCTGAAGAAGCTCGTTGCGAATTTCCTCCTCACTCCTGCCGCTGTAGGTCCTGATAGTTCTTACAACCTTTGCAAGGTAGATGTGCTCCTCATCCTCTCCCACGGCAAGTTCACCCTCCTTAACCCTCCAGACTTCCTCGTCAAGACTCTCCACCAGCTCCCCCCTCTCAACAACAATCTTCTCCGGAGATTTACCCAGCTCCTTTGAAACCTTTTCAATGTCAGAACCGTACTTTGAAATCAACTTCAACACTTCGTCTTTCTTTTCCTTTTCCACAACAAGGAGCTGAAGCTCCTTTCTGTACTTTACCTCCCCTTTCCTGAGCCTTTCAAGTTCAATTTCCAGCTCTGAAACCTCAACCCTTTGAAGAAGGTATTCTTTGAATAATAGCGTTGAATAAATCTCAAGTCTGAGTAAGTGTTTTAGGTCCTCCGGGGTAAAACCCTCGCGGTAGAGTTCATCGTAAAGTTCACTTACCGTCTTGTTGTTGCCCTCAGCAAGGTCTTTTACCACCCGCTCAAGATAATCTTCGGGAATGGTCATACCTTTTCCCTTGATAAACTCCGCAATGAGATGCTTTTCAATGAGAACCTCGTAAAGCTCCTTTTCATCCTTAATACCAAAAAAGTCCCTTGCCAGCCTCAGCTCACTTTCAAGAACTGGCTCACCGTTTACATTTGCAATGACCCTGTCAATGAGTTCACCGAAGGAAATTTGACAGATAAGAAGCAAAATTACTACAAGTTTTCGGGATAAAGCTCTAACCGATAGCTTTGCAATACTTCCTGAAACCATTGTCTGAAAACCTCCTCTCTTTTTCTTTTTAGCAGTTTCAGCCTTACCTGATCGCGAACCATCTCAAGGGGAAGTATGCCTGACTTCCTCGTATCAACAACCTTAAGTATTATGTACTTACCGTCGTACTTGATCGGCAGGGTAACCCTGCCTTTCTTGTACGGATAAAGGCGGGACCTTACCTTCCTTGGCAGGGATTGAACGGAGTACCACCTCTCCTTTCCTATGATTATGCCCTTACCCGAGGGAATAATTCCTTTTTTCAGCATTTCCCTGACCTTCTTTGCTCTCCTTTTCTCATCTACAACAACCCGAAGGAGTTTAACCTGCTTGGGATAGAAAAACTCTCTCCTATTAAGGATGTAGTAAGCTTTTATTTCTCCTTCGCTTATGTAAATGCTTCCCGCTACTACCTCGGAAACCCTCTGGGCAAGCAGTTCCCTCCTCACGAAGTCCCTTATGAGAGGATTTGCAGAGGGATTTCTTCCCCAAAGTCTGAGTCTCTCATCAATCTCCTCATCCGTAACGACTATTCCCATCTCCTTTGCAACATCTTCAAGGATCTCACCCTTGATGTACTCAAGAAGAAAAAGCTCCTTATCCCTTATCGTGGGCTTTTTCGGGGAAAGGTGGAGAATTTCCTTCCAGTAGAGGTCAAATACGAGGTTAAACTCCTCCCGGGATACTACCCTGTCGTTTATCAGTGCAACGGGTGATGCAAGCAGATTACTCAGTGACAGCAGAATGAGCGTTAGAAGCCTCAGCACCGCCGTTTCTATTATAAACCCACTTCTTAAACAGGAATACCATGGGCAGAAGCCCCACAAGAGCAAAGACTCCGCTCCAGACAAAAAGGTCCTGAAATGCATAGGAGAGGGCAAGTTTTGACTGAAGGGATCCCGCGGAGTAGTAAGCCTTGATCAGAGCTTCCTCCGGTAAAAAGGAAGTGGCGAGGTAATTGCCAGCAAGGGATTCAATGGAATCTTTAACAAAGTGATAGTTCTGAGCTTGGATGGAAGAAATCTCATCGTAGTGGAAGGCGGTGTTACCTTTTATAACATTTGTGGCAATAGCGGTCCCGAAGGATCCGCCTATAAACCTTATGTAATCAAGCAGGCTGATTATCAGGATAGTTTTTTCCTCCCTGCCCCTCAGTGCCAGCATTGTGACGGGTGCAAAGAAAAGGCCCATCCCCGCTCCCATTACCACGATCTCCATTGACGCTGTCCACTTCGGTGTATAGAGATCAAGGTGCCTAAGCAGAAAAACCACCGAACCCAGATAAAATACAACAGCTATAAAGAGCGTTCCTCCCACACTCCAGCGGTCACTCATTGCCCCGGCAACCACCGAAAATACAGCTATTGAAACGGCGAAGGGCAAAAGTAATATACCGGTGGTGAAAGTGCTGAGACCTTTGAGTATCTCAAAGTAGAGTGGAAGGGCGTAAAAGAGGGCATACATAGAAAAGCCAAGAACAAAGAGGAAGATCAGGAAGGCAACCGTAAACTCCGTTTCCCTGAAAATTTTCAGGTCAAGGAGTTTAACCTTTGAGAAGCCCTCGCCGAGAAAGTATAGAAGGTAACCCGCAACCGCAACAACCGTCAGGAAAGCAATGAAATTTGACGAAAACCAGCCGTACTGCTGACCCTTGGAAAGAACTACAAGGGTGCTTACGGTCGCAACGGATATGAAAAAGAAGGAAAAGAAGTTAAAGGGTAGGACCTCCCTCTTCATGCTAACTTCCTTGAGGAGAAAAATTGATGCAACCGTAAGGAGGGTCCCGACAGGTACATTTATGAAAAATATCCAGTTCCAGCTTATGTGTTCCGTCAGCCATCCTCCGAGTGTTGGTCCTATTGCGGGAGCGAAGGATACACCCAGACCGAAGAGCCCCATGGCAAAACCCCTCTCCTCCTCCGGAAACATGGAGAAGAGAATTGCCTGAGCGGATACCATAATCAGTGCCTCAGCAAAGCCCTGAATTGAACGGAAAATGATCATCTGGTAGAGTTCCGTTGAAATCCCGCATAGGTAGCTGGAAAGGGTAAAAAGGAAAATACCCGCTATGTACATTGCCTTGAGACCCGTTATCTTTTCAAGCCACTCAAGCATGGGAAGGGCAACCGCGGCAGCTATCATGTAAGCGGTCACAACCCACTGA
>Ga0256839_1005852_pt1 | contig 11120 bp, 8 predicted proteins | sample 354166metaG_FD_185968 | JGI IMG/M metagenome (GOLD analysis project Ga0256839, IMG submission 185968) | Hydrothermal vent microbial communities from Mid Atlantic Ridge, Atlantic Ocean - 354-166 | ecosystem: Environmental > Aquatic > Marine > Hydrothermal vents | place: Atlantic Ocean: Mid... | reverse complement strand
GTTGGCGCCAGCCGCGCCGAAACGCTGGATGTGGCGCGGGGCTATGCCAAACTGGGCGCAACGCGGATTGTGGCATTGCGCGGTGACAAACCCAAGGGCGCTGAGCGGTTTGAACCGCATCCAGACGGGTTTCAATCTGCAGCCGAACTGGTTTCGGGCCTGCATGATCTTGGCGGGTTTCAGATTTCTGTGGCAGCCTACCCCGAAAAACACCCCGAGGCAGACAGCGAGCAAGCCGATATTGATAACCTGAAACGCAAAATCGATGCGGGGGCGTCCGAGGCCATCACGCAGTTTTTCTTTGAAAATGAAACATTCCTGCGGTTTCGTGATAAATGTGTGGCAGCGGGCATTGATGTGCCGATTCATCCCGGCATTCTTCCGGTTGAGAATTTTGGCAAAATGACCAAATTTGCAGCGCGCTGTGCCACAAGCGTGCCCGACTGGATGCATCAAGCGTTTGGCAATGCCCGATCCGAAGACGAATCCGCACTTTTGGCCACCGCAATTGCCGTTGAAATGTGTGACGAGCTGCGCGACGAGGGGGTTGATCATTTCCATTTCTACACCCTTAACAACCCTGATCTGACCTATAACATCTGTCAGGGGCTTGGCGTGCCGATCAAAGCATTATCTGCGCAAACTGGCGGGCTGGTTGCGTAAGTTAACCCGCTGCACTATCTTGTGAACAAACGCGCGGGCAACAGGCCCGTGCCCGGATTGACACAATGAAAAATGCACGCCCGAACAGGCAGGGCAAGCGGCATGGCGGAGGCTCGCTTTATGCGGCGCTCGACCTTGGCACTAACAGTTGCAGAATGCTGATTGCCCAACCTTCGGGGGGGCATTTTGAGGTAGTAGACGCGTTTTCAAAATCGGTGCGTTTAGGGTTGGAGCTGGAACGCACCGGATCGCTTTCCAATGCCGGTATTAATCGCACCATTCAGGCGCTGCATGTTTGCGCCAGAAAAATCAAACTGCACGGTGTTAAACAAAAACGCCTGATTGCCACCGAGGCATGCCGGCGCGCTGCCAATGGTGAAAAATTCATGGCCCGTATCCGTAATGAAACCGGCCTGGAGCTGGAAATCATCAACCCTGCCGAAGAAGCCCGTCTTGCGGTGGTGGGCTGCGCGCCGCTGGTTAGCCATGAGGCCAAACAGATTCTGGTGATTGATATTGGCGGAGGATCAACCGAGCTGATCTGGATAGATATTTCCGATGTGGCCGCCATTGATCGGGTTGGCGCCATGATGCGGTTAAAGCCCAGCATGGCCAAAGAAGCCTTGCGCGATATACAGGGCGCAAAAGTAGTTGACTGGATTTCGGTGCCATTGGGGGTTGCGACCCTGTTGGAGCGCTATTCCGATGTTGAGGATGACGCCGCGCGATTTGCGCTGATGTCATGGTATTTCGAAGAAAATATCGCTGAATTCGGCCCTTATCTGGATGATAGCGCAGGTCTGCTGGATAGCTTGCAGATGATCGGCACTTCGGGAACGATTACAACCGTTGGCGCGGTGCATCTGGGGCTGGCGCGGTATGATCGTAACAAGGTTGACGGCATGGAAATGGGGGCCGAAGATGTGGATCGGGTGATCTCGCATTTTCTGGCGCTGGGGCCGGAAGGGCGGATTGCTTCGCCGGGAATAGGCAAAGACCGCGCAGAATTGATCATGTCTGGGTCTGCAATTCTACAAACCATTTTGCGCATCTGGCCAACCAGACAAATCCGCGTGGCCGATCGTGGTTTGCGCGAAGGTATGTTATATTCAATGATGAACGCCGATGGCGTATTTGGGAAATTATAAGATGAAACCACCAAAGAAAAAGAACACATCGGGCCGTGGCACACGGGACCTGAAAGTGCGGGTAAAAACCGCCAAGGGGCGCAAATTGTCATCCACCCTGTGGCTGGAACGTCAATTGAATGACCCTTATGTGCAACGCGCCCAGCGCGAGGGGTATCGCGGGCGGGCCGCCTTCAAGATTGAAGAACTGGACGATAAATTCCGGTTTCTGGTGCCAGGCGCACGCGTGGTTGATTTGGGCTGCGCACCGGGGGGCTGGTGCCAGATCGCGGTTGAGCGGGTAAATGCGCTAAATGAGCGCAAAGGCAAACGGGTTGGCTCGGTGCTGGGCATTGATCTGCAAGAGGTCGAATTTATTCCGGGTGCCGAAATCCATGTGCTGGATTTTCTGGAAAATGATGCTGATGTAAAAGTGCGCGGCTGGCTGGGTGGTTTGGCGGATGTGGTGATGTCGGATATGGCCCCGTTTTCATCGGGGCATAAAGGCGCGGATCATATCCGGATTATGGCTTTGGTAGAGGTGGCGCTTGAATTCGCGCTGGATGTGCTGGAGGAAAACGGTACTTTTGTGGCCAAAGTGCTGGCTGGCGGCGCCGAAGAAAGCGTTATGAAAATCCTGCGGGCCAATTTCAAAAAAGTAGCCCATGTAAAACCCCCCGCCAGCCGCAAGGACAGCTCTGAAAAATTTGTGGTGGCCATCGGGTTCAAGGGGCGCAAAGCTGTAACGGAGGCAAATTCCGCTTGATTTTGGCATCATATTCGTATTATGCGATATGTGGTAATACAGGAGTATCGCAATGGTAAGCAAAGTTTCCTTATGGCGCAGCACGCCTCCGGCGATTTTTCCGGTGGTGCTGGGGTTTATGGGCCTGTCACTGGCATGGCGGAATGTTTCTTATATTTCGCCCATCCCCGAGGAAATCGGTGATTTGCTGTTGGGCATATCCACCGCTTATTTTATATTTTTTGCCGCGTCATATTTTGCCAAGGGCCTGCGGCGACCAAAGGCCATTCTGGACGATCTGAAAATGCCCCCCGCGCGGGCCGGTGTTGCGGCATTTCCGATGGCGATCATGCTTTTGGCTGCGGCCTTGCTGCCGCTCGGGGTGCAGGCCCGCGAAGTCTGGTGGATTGGCGTGGTAGTATATTATGTGGCGACGGCGTTGGTGGCCTATTCGATCATAACCGGATCACCGGATGCCCGTAAATTTTCACCATTTCAGTATCTGGCCTTTGTTGGCCCGATTGTCGGCCCTGTTGCCGGTATTCCGCTGGGTTATGTCACCGAAAGCTTCTGGTTGGCACTGGCGGCCATGGTGCCTTATATCGCGATCACATTTGGCTATGGTGCCAAGCTGGTGCGGGTGCGCCCGCCGGTGCCATTGCGGCCATCCTTGGTGATTGTGCTGGCCCCCACCAGCCTGTTTGCCATGGCGTTCTTCCAACTTGAAATTATGTGGGCATATACGTTGTTTTACTGGTTGTCGGTTGCTTTGGCTTTGGTGTTTTTATCAATATCGCTATGGCTTACCAGCGGTGGCTGGACCCCGATTTGGGGCAGCTTTACCTTTCCGATCGCTACTTTTATAAATTTGCAGATCATGACCTTGTCTGCAGGGCAAAATACGGTTGCCATGACATTGATGATTGCCGGTTTTACAATTGGCACGCCATTGATATTATACATTGTCTGGAAGACTTCACAGGCATGGATCAGCGGTGGCCTTGCAAAAAAGACGGCGGCTTCGATTGCTTAGGGGTTTCCAATAGCTCCGTTCCATGAAATAGAGACGTGCCAATACCGACCCTAAAACAGGAGGTCCAAATGGACATTCGTGAGGCGCTTACCTTTGATGATGTGTTGCTGGTTCCGGGGGCCTCGGATGTGTTGCCGACCACCGCTGATACAAGTACATTTGTGACCAAAACCATTGCCATGAATATTCCGCTGCTTAGTTCAGCCATGGATACGGTCACCGAAAGCAATATGGCCATTGCCATGGCACAGGCCGGGGGCATGGGGGTTTTGCACCGCAATCTGGATATTGAGGAACAGGCGCGCCAGGTGCGTCGGGTTAAACGGTTTGAATCGGGGGTGGTTTATGCACCCATTACGCTGACGCCCGACCAGACACTGGCGGATGCCAAGGTTTTGCAAGAAAAATACAAGGTTACGGGGTTTCCGGTGGTGGGCGAAAACGGGCAGGTTCTGGGCATTGTTACCAATCGCGATATGCGGTTTGCCTCGGATGACAACACCCCCGTTAAAATCATGATGTCAGCTGATAATCTGGCAATGCTGCGCGAACCGTTTGACCGCGACGAGGCCCGCAGCCTGATGGAAGCACGGCGTATTGAAAAACTGCTTATCGTTAGCGCCGATAACCGGCTTACGGGATTGCTGACCCTGAAAGACATCGAACAGGCGGTGCTGAACCCGATGGCTTGCAAGGATGACAGCGGTAGTTTGCGGGTTGCGGCGGCATCCACGGTTGGCGATGCGGGGTATGAGCGCTCTTGCGAATTGGTCAACGCCGGTGTTGATCTGATTGTAATTGATACCGCGCATGGTCATTCATCCAGCGTTGGCGCGGCGGTTGAACGGCTAAAGGCCCGTTTTGGGTCGGTGCAGATCATGGCTGGCAATGTGGCCACCGCCGCCGCCACACGATCCCTGATCAATTCGGGTGCGGATGCGGTTAAGGTCGGCATTGGTCCCGGGTCTATTTGCACCACGCGGATTGTGGCCGGGGTTGGTGTGCCGCAGCTTACTGCTGTGTCTGATTGCGCTGCCGAGGCCGCCAAAACCGGCGAACCGGTGATTGCCGATGGCGGCATCAAATTTTCCGGTGATTTCGCCAAGGCCATTGCAGGCGGGGCATCTTGTTCCATGATCGGCTCCATGCTGGCCGGCACTGATGAAGCCCCCGGAGAGCTGTTCTTGTATCAGGGCCGCAGTTTCAAGGCCTATCGCGGTATGGGTTCTGTTGGTGCCATGGCGCGGGGATCAGCCGACCGGTATTTTCAAAAAGAGGTCAGCAACGACAAACTGGTACCCGAGGGCGTTGAAGGGCAGGTGGCCTATAAAGGCCCTGCCGCAACGGTTTTGCACCAGCTGGTTGGCGGATTGCGCGCCGCGATGGGCTATACTGGCAACGGCACAATCAATGAAATGCGCACGGGCTGTGAATTTGTAAAAATCACCGGGGCAGGATTGCAAGAAAGCCATGTGCATGATGTGCAAATCACGCGCGAAAGCCCGAATTACAGGGTGGGATAGATAGCAATAATTTGCAAATACCGCTTGCGCCGGGCCGGTAAGGCTGGCAAATCCTGATATATGACGCCATCTGCCCGACTTTCCGCATCCATTGAATTGCTTGACCAGATTTTGGCTGGCGAACCCGCTGAACGCGCCCTTACGCGCTGGGCGCGGGGCAGCCGGTATGCCGGATCAAAAGACCGGGCCGCAATTCGTGACATTGTCTATGATTGCTTGCGACAAAAACGTTCCTTGGCGCATCTTGGCGGGGCTATGAATGGCCGCTCCATTGTTCTGGCGCATCAGTATCAGGCCCGGATAAACCTGAATGATCTTTTTACCGGAGAAGGATTCGCGCCAGCGATTATAACCCCTGCCGAGATCGAAGCTCTGGAAAACCCGCAACCCGCATCTGCCCCTGTCCGTCTGGATTTCCCGGATTTTCTTGAACCGGAACTCAAGGCCTCGCTCGGGGATGGTTTTGATGAAATCCTAACGGCAATGCAGGGCAGGGCGCCGGTTGATTTACGGGTGAATACCCTGAAAACAACCATTGCCGAGGCGCAAAATCTGCTGGCCAGAGATCTGATTTTTACCGATATTCTGCCCAATATACCTGACGCGCTGCGCATCACTCAAAATCCTCGCAAACTGAATGGATCACTGGCCTATCGGTATGGATTTGTAGAGCTGCAGGATGTTTCAAGCCAAAGAATTGCACGGTTTGCAGATGCAAAACCGGGAATGCGGGTGCTGGATTATTGCGCGGGTGGTGGCGGCAAAACGCTGGCTTTGGCGGCATTAATGCAAGAAAAGGGTGTTTTACTGGCCCATGATGTTAACCCTGCCCGTATGAAAGACCTGCCCGAACGGGCGCGGCGCGCAGGCGCAAAAATACAGATATTGCCCCCCAACCAACTGGACTTAACTAAGCAATGCGACCTTGTTCTGGTGGATGCGCCTTGTTCGGGCAGCGGCGCGTGGCGGCGAAACCCTGATTCAAAATGGCGGCTCGGGCCTGCCGGATTGGAAAAGCTGACGCAGTTGCAAGACGAAATTCTTGAGCTGGCCAAGGGTTTTGTCAAGCCGGGGGGGAAGCTGGTTTATGCAACCTGTTCGTTGTTTGATCTGGAAAATGACCAGAGAATTCAGCATTTTCTGGCGAAAAATGCTGACTGGACCTTAAATGATGAAATCCGTTTAACCCCTTCAACCGGCGGCGACGGATTTTTTGGCGCTATTCTCGATAAACCCTGAGTGTAAAATTATTAAAATTATCATTAATAAGTTGTAAGTGTTTTATTGGCATCTTATCCTTTTCCAAGGAAATTCAGGTAAGGGCCGCGCGTGCAGGAAAGTGTGAAACATACAGGGTTCAAGCCGTCAAAGCAGCTTATACGCGCGGGGATCATTGCTATTGCAGCGGGAATCATTGCTTTTATTGTGCCTCATCCCGAACGGTTATGGGCAATGCCGTGGTGGCTGGCCTTTGTGGTTTTTGTGGTTGTTTCTACAATTTTTCTTTTGGAACACCATTTTCGTAATCAGGATACCGCGCCCCCCCCAACCAAAATGCTGGATCGCCGTGGCGAGATATTATATTCGGACAATCTTTTGGAAAACCTGCCGGTGGCTTTGATCCGGTTAAGCAATTCCGGCGCTATTGAATTTGCAAACCTGACAGCGCGGCAATTGCTGGGGCGAAAACAGCTCTCGGGGTTGTATTTTGCAGAATTGATTGAGGGTCTGGGTCGTTCGATGCGGGAACGGCTGCGTGAAGTTGCCAGCGGAAATACAGGACGAACGGCTGAAATGGGCCGGTGTATGGTTAATGGTAACGAGGTGTTTTTGCAGGTTTCCCTAATGAAGGTTTCTTATGTCGAGGGCGATTGCTGCATGGCAATCCTGAACGATAAAACCGAATTGAAAATGCTGGAGGCCCAGTTTGTTCAAAGTCAGAAAATGGAAGCCGTGGGTCAGCTTGCCGGTGGTGTTGCCCATGATTTCAATAATCTGCTAACCGCAATAAACGGACATTCTGAACTGTTATTATTGCGTCATAAATCCGGCGATCCTGATTATGGCGATCTGATTCAAATCCGCCAAAACACCATCCGCGCGGCGGCATTGGTGCGGCAATTGTTGGCATTTTCGCGCAAACAAACCCTGCGACCAAAGGTCGTAAACCTTATTGATACGCTGCACGAGCTGACAAAATTGCTGGACCGGCTTTTGGGCGAAAAAGTCACCCTGATTATTGAGGAAAACCCTGATCTCGCACCGGTGCGGGTTGATGTTCAGCAATTTGAACAGGTGATCATGAATTTGGTTGTGAACGCCCGCGATGCGATGCCCGATGGCGGCAATGTGATTATCAGCACCCAAAACCTTGTGCTGGAAAAGCAATTCAAAAGAGATCGCGCAACCGTTCCGGCGGGGCATTATGTTCTGGTCAAGGTCCGTGATCATGGTTGTGGCATTCCACCCGATATTATGCCCAAAATTTTTGAACCCTTCTACACAACCAAACGGGTTGGCGAAGGCACGGGGCTGGGGCTTTCGACGGTTTATGGCATTGTCAAACAAACCGGCGGCTTTGTTTTTGTGCAAAGCAAAAAGGATGTTGGTTCGGAATTCGAGATTTATTTGCCTTCCCACCAAGCTGCCGTAACAGAACCAAAGAAAAAGCAACCGGAAAAGCAGGTTGAAAATGATGCTAAAGGCAATATTTTGCTGGTAGAAGACGAAGATTCGGTTCGTGCATTTGCGGTCCGCGCCCTTCAATTAAAAGGATATTCCGTGACCGAAGCCAATAGCGGAGAACAGGCGCTGGAAGTCTTGGCAAGCAGCAAAACGCGGTTTGATCTCTATATTTCAGATGTAGTTATGCCGGGGCTGAACGGGCCGGGCTGGGTGCGCCAAGCATTAAAAGCCTACCCTGATACCAAAATTATCTTTGTTTCGGGTTATTCCGAAGATGCGTTTTTTGATGATCGCAAAGACATTAGCGAGGCCAGCTTTTTGCCAAAACCGTTTTCTCTGGTTGCCCTTACAGACAAAGTTGCCGAGGTTATTGCCGAATAACCAGACCCTAAAGCGCTGATTCATAAATATCAAAATCACTGGAAAATCTTGTTTCCAGTTCTTTTTGTAATTCCGGTGACAGGTCTGTTTTTATTTTTGCCGACATATTCGCCTGTTCAAATTGAAAATCACTCAGGAATCGGGCCGAAAGAAAGGCCCGAAACCCTTCGAGATTGTCAAATTTATACAAATGATCAATGCCACAAGCTGATTCCTTGTTGGCGACAAATTTGCTTTGTTGGCCTACTTTGGCAAAATCCGGTAGGTCTTCCATTAAATATGCGGTGACAAATTCATTAAAGCTTAGACCAGCAGTGGAATTGCGCTTTAATTTGATCTTGGGGTCGGAGCGATACCGATACCAGCTTGCCAGCCAGGAAACCGGCTCGCGAAACAGTGCGGTGGTTTCGATTGTCTCAAAATTATTCGCTGTAAGAAAGGGCCGTAAGCGAAGGTTGTAGATGGATAAATTAATATGTTTGAACCGTGGAAACCCTTTGAACGCAATATCGGCAAAGGGCAATAACGCCTGTTCAACGCTGGTCGAAGCCGCGCGCGGCATTGCCAAAAAGGCAATGTTAGCTTTGGTAGAGATCATCATTTTAGCGCGCCCTCAAATTAATTCAAATTTTTTTGGTTAGATTTACCGTTCGTAAAGTATTTTGGTCAAATGTATATTTATAATTAATTTTAGTTGCATTGTTCTTGTTTTGGTCCCATGGTACAAGATAGAACAACAGGGGAACAAACCCTTAATTGCCCGTTCGGGCTTGGTATGTAATAAGAGGTGGAAAAATGGCTAAAACTTTATTGGACTTGGGTGATCGACGTAAAATGGACAAAGAAAAAGCATTAGAATCGGCTTTGGCCCAAATTGAACGCAGTTTTGGCAAGGGTTCGATCATGAAGCTGGGGCAAAACAACCCCGCATCGGATATTGAATCCGTTTCCACCGGCTCTATCGGGCTGGACATTGCTTTGGGCATAGGCGGCCTGCCGCGCGGCCGGATTATTGAAATATACGGGCCTGAAAGCTCCGGTAAAACCACATTAACGCTACATGTTATTGCTGAAATGCAGAAAAAAGGCGGCATCTGTGCGTTTGTTGATGCAGAACACGCGCTTGATCCGCAATATGCCAAAAAACTGGGCGTTGATCTGGACGAATTGCTGATCTCGCAGCCCGATACAGGCGAACAAGCTCTGGAGATCACCGAAACGCTGGTGCGTTCCGGTGCGGTGTCGGTTGTCGTGGTTGATTCGGTGGCAGCGCTGACGCCCAAGGCTGAAATTGAAGGCGATATGGGCGATTATCAGATGGGCGCGCAAGCCCGCTTGATGAGCCAGGCAATGCGAAAGCTGACTTCTGCGATCAACCGTTCCAACTGTATGGTGATTTTCATCAACCAGATTCGCATGAAGATCGGCGTTATGTTTGGATCGCCGGAAACCACATCTGGCGGCAATGCTTTGAAATTCTATGCTTCGGTGCGGCTGGATATTCGCCGGATTGGATCGTTAAAAGACAAAGACGAAGTTGTCGGCAATGCCACACGGGTAAAAGTTGTGAAAAACAAGGTGGCACCGCCGTTCAAACAGGTTGAGTTCGACATCATGTTTGGCGAAGGCATTTCCAAGCTGGGCGAATTGATCGACATGGGCGTCAAGCTGGAGCTGGTCGGAAAAGCCGGTTCCTGGTATTCCTACGGGGATGAGCGGATCGGGCAGGGGCGTGAGAACTCCAAGACCTTCCTGAAGGAACATCCAGAAATCGCGCGCGAAATCGAAGATAAAATCCGCGCCGCCCATGGGCTTGATTTTGAAGATAGCGCTGAGAAATTTGATGATGTGATTGACGGATAATCGGTAAAAAACCAGAAAATCACGGCCATTCTGCAAAAGGATGGCCGTTTTTGTTTTGGCCATGTGGACAGTGTGCATAAGCCGCGATAATAATCCCGAAATACATATCGGGAAATTACCATGGCCAGCCTTAATGATATCCGCAGCACCTTTCTGAATTCGTTTGAAAGCAACGGCCATGCCGTGGTGGACAGCTCGCCGCTTGTGCCGCGCAATGATCCGACCTTGATGTTTACCAATGCCGGCATGGTGCAGTTCAAAAACGTGTTTACCGGCCTTGAGAATCGCGATTATACCCGCGCCGCAACCAGCCAGAAATGTGTGCGCGCCGGTGGCAAACACAATGATCTTGACAATGTCGGCTATACCGCGCGGCACCTGACTTTTTTTGAAATGCTCGGCAATTTTTCTTTTGGCGATTATTTCAAAGAAGAAGCCATTGCTTTTGCATGGGATTTGCTGACCAAAGAAATGGGCCTGACCAAAGATAAATTGCTGGTCACCGTATACCATACCGATGACGAGGCTGCGAATATCTGGAAAAAATACGCGGGCCTAAGCGATGATCGTATCATCCGCATTCCGACAGACGATAATTTCTGGTCGATGGGCGCAACCGGCCCTTGCGGCCCTTGCACCGAGATTTTTTACGATCATGGCGACAGCATTTGGGGCGGCCCTCCCGGGTCTGCGGATGAAGACGGGGACCGGTTTATCGAAATCTGGAATCTTGTTTTTATGCAATATGAACAGCAGGAAAACGGCGAAAGACTGGATCTGCCGCGCCCTTCAATTGATACCGGCATGGGGCTGGAGCGCATCGGGTCCTTGCTTCAGGGCTCAAACGATGTGTTCAAAACCGACCTGATGCGCGATTTGATCGAGGCATCAGCTCATGCCACCAGCACCGATCCGAACGGCAAAAGCAATGTGCATCACCGTGTGATTGCGGATCATTTGCGCTCGACCTCGTTTTTGATCGCCGAGGGGGTTTTGCCATCAAACATGGGGCGCGGTTATGTTTTGCGCCGCATCATGCGCCGCGCCATGCGCCACGCGCATCTTTTGGGTGCAAAAGACCCGATCATGCACCAGCTTGT
>Ga0256839_1005851_pt1 | contig 11121 bp, 12 predicted proteins | sample 354166metaG_FD_185968 | JGI IMG/M metagenome (GOLD analysis project Ga0256839, IMG submission 185968) | Hydrothermal vent microbial communities from Mid Atlantic Ridge, Atlantic Ocean - 354-166 | ecosystem: Environmental > Aquatic > Marine > Hydrothermal vents | place: Atlantic Ocean: Mid... | reverse complement strand
GGGGTGGATGAGGGGATGGGTCTTGGGGGGGAGGTGTGCCCGGTTCCTGGGGCGGGGGGGGACGCCGCTATTGACATAAGTGTATTCCGATCTGGCTTGTCTTCAGGCAATGTTCTGTGCTACAATGGGGGTGTCTTCCATCGTCTTGTGACCAGTCTCTGTCCTTTCTCTGATGGATCCGCATTTCCCGCTTCCCCGTCTCAGGCTCTCCATTTCGGATTCCTCCTGTGAGATCTTGTGTTCCGTGAAGTCCGGTGGCCCTGCACTGCTCCTACGACGCCATGCTGGTGGCAGGCGCGAAGGCAGGTGGCCAGGTGCACCCCCATCTGGCCGCGGCGGAGGGCATTCTGCGGGCGTCGACCATGCGGCTGACAGCCATTGCAACCTGATCGTGCTGACAACGTCCACGGTATTCGTTTGATCGTGCTGGCCCAGGGGGGCTTCCAGGGGAAACAGCGGTACGGTGGCGGGGACGGCTCCGGCACCCCCTGGTTCCGTGGCCGGTTGGAAGCGAAGGCCGTATCTGACTGGTCTGGCCTTCTGTTGATGGCGGCCCTTGCTGGTTCCATGAGCTGGGCCTCTTGTAGGCCCCTTCCGGGAGGCACGGGTGTACCGGTCGGCGATCGGAACTCGGTATGCGATCTTTGGTCAAAGGCTGTGAAGCGGTGATGGGGGGATGGTGGTAGATTGGGGAGAGGTGGGCGGCATTTTCTTCCCTGTTGCAGCATTTGGGGAGAATTTACGTGTTGTTTTGCAGGAAAAGTATTGCATTGGCGCTAACTCATATCACGAAAATCAGCGATGAATAGAATCTTTCGCCGGAGAAAGAACATGACTCGGTATCTGGTTGCCCTAGACGCAGATCGCATCAAGGAATATCTTTTCACCACACCTGCATTGAGTGACATCCGCGAAGCCAGTGGCCTTCTGGATCGCCTAAATCGATCGGAAATCCTTAACATCATCCAGGAAGCCTATCCTGACTTTAAGAGAGATGACCCAGTGCAATGCATTTATGCTGCCGGTGGTTCCGCGTTGATCATTTTGCCCGATGAAGAGACCGCAGAGAAGGCCATTCGCGCCGTAGAGGCACTGTACCGTGAGAAGACGGTTACGGCCTCCATCACCGGGGTTAAGGTTCCGATCTCCGATGAAGAGCTGCGAACCCAATTTGGTCAAAAGGTACGCTGGGCCGGCCACCAACTGCGCCGACGCAAGGCGGAGAAAGGCAAGGGACGAACTTTACCCGTTGCACCGTATATGCATTTCTGTGATGCATGTGCCCAATTGCCGGCAGTACACCACGACGTCGAACGGGATGAATTGATTTGCCGGGCTTGCCGGATCAAGCGTCCGACGTCCGGCGGAGCTCGCCAAGGGCTGTGGGAGAAACTAAGCAGCGTGACGGAAAATACCCCCGCAAATGCACCGGTGGAATGGAAGGAGCTCATCAACGAAACCTTGGAGGGGCCGAAACCGACATATGTTCTGCCCAAAGACTTCGATGCCATCGGCGAGTGTGCCAAGCGGAAGGGATACATTGCCCTGGTTTACGCCGACGGCAACCGGATGGGACAGGCATTGGAGCGACTGAAGACAGTTGGGGAGTACAGCCGGTTTGCCAAGTTAGTGGATGATTTGCTCCTTCGTGTCACCTACCGCGCTTTGGTGAGACAGATAAAAAGCCAGCCTGGCAAGCCGCTGTTTGAGGTGCTTATGGCCGGCGGTGATGACTTGATGATTGTCACAACTCCGGACCTAGCCTTTGACATGGCTCTGGAAGTTGCCCATGACTTTGAAGAGTATTCCCGAGCCCTACGAGATGGAGGGCTCTCTTTTGGCATTGGCATTGCCATCGCTCATGCCCGTTACCCCATCGCAGCAATGCAACAACTGGCCACCGACCTGCAGAAACGGGCCAAGCGACGCAGTTTTGAGGTCGGTGGTGGAACTGTAATCGACTTCGCGGTGGTGACGGCTGCTGGCAGTGAAGACCTGGAGCGAATACGGGATGAGGTGCTGACGGAGCAGATATTCACATTCCCGCCCCAGGACGATATCAAATATCGGCTGACGCAACGCCCTTACACCTTGGAGGAGCTAGGGCGACTCCTAGACCACGTGCGAAGATTCAAGGAGAAAGGTTTCCCCCACAGCCAACTGCACGCCATGTATGAGAGCCTCTTTCACTCTCCAATGCAGGCCTCATTAGCCACCCTTCAGACCATAGGCCGCGTGCGCGATCGTCATAAGGAAATTCTGTGGGCCTTTTTCCAGGAGTTCGGTGTGCGGGCGAAACCGGTGCTTCCCCCATGGCGAGACCGCGATGATGGCTCCCGGGATAGCGCGCTGGGAGACCTGGTAGAGATTTATCCTTTTCTGTGACCTTGAGGAGAATGGGAACGATGGCTTTCATTAAGATTGAACCGATCACAATCGAACTGGAAGGTGCTCTGCACATCGGCGCCGGTTATGGCCGCGGTCTGATCGACCGGGCCGTGGTGCGCGATGGACGGGGACAGGTTTACATCCCCGGCTCCAGTCTGAAAGGCAAAGTACGAGAGGCTTGTGAACAATTAGCTGTAGCTCAGGGATTGGAGAATGTGTGCCAACCACCGTACCCTCGAGGAATGTGTGGTAAGAGCAAAGAGCTCTGCATCGTCTGCCGCATCTTTGGAACCCCCGGTGGAAGGCACGACGAATCGCTAGGGCTCCATTGGGATAACGCATATCTGACCGAGGCATGGCAACAGGCAACCGAGCGATTGCCCCTGAGCTACCCCCGCACCCAGGTGGGGATGAGTCGGCGGCGTGGTGTGGCTCGCGAGGGGTTGCTCTTCACCGATGAGTTCGCCGCCGAGAACCTGACCTTCCAGACCGGCATCAGCGGTCATCTGCCTCTCACAGCGGTGTTGGATGAGCCGGGTCGCTACTACGAATTAATCCTGCTCCTGGCCGGGCTGAAAATGGTGGACACGCTGGGGGGCAGCACCAGTCGGGGAGCAGGTCGGTGTCGAATGAGGCTACCTGATGAGGTTACCGTCAGAGCTGATGATTGGCCACAGGGGAAAATCGAGGTCGCCTGGCTTCTGGACCGCCTGGAGCTGTTGGAACTGTACAAGGAGCAGGTGGAGGAGACGGCGAGATGATCGAATTGGAACTCACCCTGGAGACCGAAGCCCCCCTGGTGTTGCGGGCCAGCCGGACCAGCGCTCAGTTTACGCCAACGCTGACTTGCATCCCAGGTGTGGCACTGCGTGGAGCCCTGGCGTTGCGCTATCTGCGGCAAGGGGGGCAACCCGAAGATGGGTTGTTCCGCACGCTTTTCCTCACCAGGGCTGTCTCCTTCGGATCGCTCTTCCCGAGCAAGAATGGCATAACCGGACGGCCGCTGCCCCTCAGCGCGGTGGCCTGCAAGCGTTATAAGGCAAAGCACAAGGAAAGCGTGGGTGACTCCCTGCTCCGCCTGGAGCTGGCCGATGTGTTGGGTTCTTTAGAGCCATTGGACGAGTGGGAGACCTGTCCCGACTGTGAAGCACAGTTTCCGGATGTCCAGCCCAACAAACGAGATCGCTTGTCTGGCTATTACCTCGAACAGGATGAGTTCGAGACCATCAAACCGGCTGTGCGTATGTTGACGGGCGTGGGGATAAGCCGAACCACCGGTACGGCGGCCCAGGGTATTCTCTTTTCAATGGAGGCTATTGAAGAGGGCCAGTGCTTCAAGGGACGAGTGCGCCTTGACGGTGATGAGGCGGAGAGATTAGTTGATCGCGTCAAGGAATTGGCACCTGAAGGAAAGGTTTTACGCCTGGGTGCCGCCCGCAGCCGGGGGCAGGGCCGGGTGCGAGTGGTCGGGTGGCAAGCCGTAAACAACAAGGGGCCATCTCTGGCAGAGCGCTGGGATGCGCTGAACGCCGTCGTGCGCCATCTGTGGACGCGGCACGGTGCGGAGCCCGAGGGGGAATACTTCACCCTGACACTGGAAAGCCCGTTGATTCTCAGAGACAAGTGTCTGCGCCCCATGCGGCCGGATGACTTGGGTACCGAGGCTTTTGGCCTGCCGGTTGAGGCGGAACGACGTCGGTTCATCCTGAATGAGGTTGTCCTACAAGGTTGGAACGCTGCCTGGCATCTACCGAAGCGAGACATCCCAGCCTTCGGGATGGGGTCTGTTTTTCTCTTCCGTGTCCGTGCCGGGGAGCGGGATGCAGTGCTAGCTCGATTGGAGGAGATTGAGCAGAAAGGGCTGGGAGAACGGCGCAACGAGGGCTTTGGCCGGGTGCGGGTGTGCGATCCGTTTCACTACCGCTTTGAGGAGGTGAGCGCATGAGTACGCAGAAGTCCTTGTCCCAAGAACAGCAGAGAGCGCTGGCACGCCTGGCGATAAAACGGGCCGTTGCCCGGGTTAGCGATTCGCTGTTTGAGACAGCCCAGGGACCGGTCGAGAAGCTACAACAGGCCGAATTGGATACCAGCCAGATCCGCAACCTGGAGAACATCGCCTACAGCACGGATCGTCTCTCGGACATCTACGACTTCCTCAAGAAGCAGATGGGGCGTCCAGGAAGATTGGGTCAGCAGTGGCGCCATCAGGGCGTAGGTCAGGAGCTGCTGGATATACTGACCGGTTTGCGCAAGCGTGCCTGTGCTATCGTCAAGGGAATCCCCCAAGAGTATTCCCAAGGAGTAGATGAAGATACTGAGCGCCAGGTCCACCTGATGCTCTGCCGCGAGTATCTCAAGCATGTGGCAGCCCATTACCTGTACACGGGAGCAGTGAAAAATGAATGAACAGGAGTGGCTGACGAAGGAGATGCGCAGGGCGCTGCACCGGCGACTGGCGGCCTGGAGCGACGGGCCGGGCTACCGCCAAGCCTGCGAACTGGCCGACTCGCACCGCCACCTGCTGCCTAGGCCGGTGACCCCCTCTCAGCTGCACGGCCTGCGGAACGTGGTGGCCGCCGAGTCAGCCCCCGAGCAGGTGAAGAGATTTACCAGACACCAGGCCCAAAAGGCGGAACGTCGGGGAGACCTGGAGTTGCGGGATTACTGGCAGGCGGTGGGTAAGGCGTTGAGCGGATTGCAAGCCACGGCCGAAGAGTTATGGGCCGCTATCGGTGGCGAGGCTCTGGACCTGCCAAAGAAGCAACAAAAGTCTGCCCGGGATGAGATTCACATGCAGTTGATGCGAGCGTTTGTGCAGCACTTGGTGGCGCATAGTGTGTATCTCAAAGAGCAGCCCGAAGAGTATGCCTGAAGCTAATCAAGTCGCAGCATTTGAGCAGATAATATCCAGGGCTTGTGAACTTACTCCAGTTATCTGTCCGTATCTGGAAGAGGCTCAGTGTTGCTTCACAGCAGAAGCGTATAACGCCACCGTTGTCATGGTATGGTGTGCAGCAATTGCCCGTTTGCAGTTTGAGATCGAGCGAATTGGTGGCAGGCCGGTATTTGAGCCTGAATATCGGGCGGAATTTGGGGATAAACCGTCTTGCCCGGAGGATTTGAAGAAAGTCGAAGACTCGAAGCTGATACGCGTGTCTTGCAGACTTGGAGTAGTTTCAAAGGAGGAAGAGGAGGCACTGGAACAGTGTAGAGATAGGCGTAACGATTGCGCTCATCCATCAGGCGTGTTTGTCGAGGTCAATGAATCGCTGGAATATGCCCAAACCTTGAGCAATGTCCTTATTGCGCGCCCTGCTCGCGTTCCGTGGAATCGGATTGTAGAGATTATCAAAACGGAGAGGGTCAGACTGACGGATGAGCAGGCAGAGCACATTGTGTCCTCAATCGCACCGGTGGATAAGACCCAAGAAGTGATGAACCAACTGCTCAGTGCTTTTCTCACCACAGACAGCTTTGAGGTACGGGATAACATTCGACGGGTATGGCCTAGATTAGGAGAGATTTTGAGCCCTGAACAAAGAACTCAGTTGATGAAGAGACTAGCCAGAGAGCTAGCCCGATCTCAAGGGGTTCGTATCGTCGAGCGTGACTCAGGTATCGAAGAGTGCCCAACCGACGATGTTGCGCCAATCGATATTGATGCAACTGAGGTAGCAGATCTGATCTTCTGGCAGGACTTGGGGGCAGGTACCTGGTATCAGAAATGGATTTACGAATTTTTGGTCTCCGAGTACGAGCGTTTTGCAACCGAAAGAGCAGGGCGAGGAATTGATGCTATGGTGCTCCGCCGGTTGTACGAGCACGCACCTGACGAATTCCGAGATCGATGCAAGAATCTGAGAGGAATCGTGCTTCAACCATAAGAGGAGGTTGTTCCAATGTTGGACTACCGAACCATCCAAACCCGCTATCGTTTTACCGGCACCCTGACGCTGGAGACAGCCCTGCACATCGGCACCGGCCAAACCGCCACGGTAACCGACAGCCCTATCCTACGCAATGCGGCCGGCCAGCCCTTCATCCCGGGTTCGTCGCTCAAAGGAGCCTTCCGGGCTGCTGTGGCCCGCATCGTGCCCAACTTAAACCTTCAGGCCTGCGATGTCTTTGGTGATGACAATTTCTGTGTGAGCCCCCAGAACGGTCAGAAAAACAAGGATTACCTGGCCGTGCGGCGTTTCTTGGGACGAAAAGTTCCGCGTTCTGGCGGAGGAGATGACGCAGAGAAAGCCCGCGAGGCTCTATCCCACTTTGAAAAAGAAGATTGGATCGAACAAAAGATCACCGAGGAGCACCTGCTCACCCTGCTGAACGAAAACCTCTGTCCGGTGTGCCGGGTCTTCGGTTCCCCCTTCTACGCCGCCAAGGCCCGCTTGGACGACCTGCCGGTGCAGGCGTGGTTCGAGGTTACAGAGATCCGCGACGGTGTAGGCATTGACCGGGACTCGGAGCGGGCCGTGGAGAACATCAAGTTCGATTTCGAGGTAGTCCCCGCCGGAACGACCTTCCGGTTTGGCCTGACGGTGGAGAACCCCACGGATCAGGACTTGGGGCTGATCGCCACTGGTCTGCGGGAGATGCAGGCGGGGATGGTCCGACTAGGAGGCATTCGCTCTCGGGGGCTGGGTCAGTGCAGGCTGGTCCTGGATCCGGTACAGCGGTTGGATTTCAGCGATGTCAAAATGCTCACCGCCTATCTGAAAGGAGACGGGAACGGTGAGACCATCTCTCCGGAAGAGTTCTTGACCCAAGCAGTGCAGGGTTTGCTGAAGCAAGGAGGAAACGGCCATGCTGAAACAACTGGTGAATGAATGTGTCATCGAACTGGCCATCCGCCCCGACGGGCCTATCCTGATCAAGTCGGGCATCGAAACGGTCAGCGGGCCGGACATGGCTTTCGTGCGCACCTGGCGGGACGGTGAGCTGCAGGCCTACCTGCCGGGAAGTTCCCTCAAAGGTGTCCTGCGATCCCATGCTGAGCGCATCGCCCGCACATTCGGCGAGACGAAAGCTTGCGATCCCTTCAGCAAAAATGGGCCGACGATGTTCTGCGGCCACCGTTTTGAGACGCGCAAGCAGCGATTTAACGAAGGGAAGGCTTTGGGAAATACGACCGTCTATGCCCAGTCTTGCCCCATCTGCCGGCTGTTCGGCTCCACCTGGTACGGTGGCCGGCTGGCTACGGCCGATGCCTACGCCGAAGGTCGAATGCCAGGCACCGAGCAACGGGATGGTGTGGGCATTGACCGCTTTACCGGCGGCGCAGCACGCGGCGCCAAGTTTGAACTGGAAGTCGTCACCAGTGGCACCTTTGTAACCACACTCCACATCCGCAACTTTGAGTTGTGGCAGCTGGGATTGGCTGGCTTTCTGCTTCAGGACCTGAAAGATGGGCTCATCCGCGTGGGGATGGGCAAGAGCCGGGGTTTGGGCAAGGTGCGAGGCAAAGTGCGTTCAATCCGGGTGGACTTCCTGGGTCCCCAGGCTCCGGCACCACAAAATGGCCAATTGGCTTTGAAGGGCATGGGGTCGCTCATCCATGAAGATATGGCACGGGCTTATGGCATAGTCCAACCCGATGAGGTGACCGTGCCCTTCGTAGGTGAGTGGAAGGGAGGACAAGGGCACATTCGCCACACAGCACACTTCACCGACGAAACGTTCCCCTGGGCGGTGTTGGGAGAACGCTGGGTAGACTACATCCAAGCCTACAAGAGACCACCGGAGCGGTTTGCAGGAGGGGCATGATGGCGGCCAGAATCTACGTCGGCGTGCTCACGGCTGAAGAGCTGCATACGCTGGTCGGGAAGCTACGCTCCCATGCGCCCTACGCGGTGCTGGAACGGGTAGACGACATCGATTTCCCGGCCGGTGACGAGGCCATTGATCCGGCAGCTTGGGACGAGGGGCGCATTTTCGGACCTGACTTGGAATTGCATTGGTCCCAGGAGGGGGAACAGTTTCGGGCCGTGCTGACCCGTGAGGGTGATGAGGACAGCCAAGAGTTGCTTCAAAAGTTGTCTGAGGTCGAGTCACTGGACGAAGCATACAAGCGCCAGGAGCACGCCTACTACCTGTGGGGCGAAGAGGATACCCGCATCGGACGCCGGATGGACTACCGCGCCATTCCCGGGAAAGGGCATGCACAACTCGTGGTGGCCGAATTCTACGATGAGCATGGTGACCTATGCCACTGGCGCTATGTACGGTTCCAACGGGAGGCTTCCTGATGGCTGAGCGAAAGCGTGTCGATCCCTACGGGTTTGTGCGATTGGTGGGCAAGCCGAAGCGGGTGCAAGCCCGTCCTCACCATCGCTTTGAGGGCTTGAGTGGCCGTTTGACCTGCCGACTCACGGCCAAGACACCGCTTTTCGTGTACAACCCCCAGTTTGCTCGCTCGGTAGGGCGAGGGCATGAACAGGCAAGCTTTCCGGTATATGGTGGTGTCGCTGTTATCCCTGGCAGTTCCTTGAAAGGGGTCATCCGCACCGTGGCCGAGGCCGTGGAGGCCAGTTGCTTCGTGCTCTTTGGAGGGCCACGCTATCGGGGGAGTGGTATCACGAGGAGAATGCAGGTGCAAGTGGAACTGCCAGAGGGATATGAGCACTGCACTCGATACCAGGAGCTTTGCCCGGCATGCCGGCTGTTTGGCTTCTTGTATCGCGGCGAAGTGCACATGGGAAAGGTGAGCATCAGTGACGCCACATCGCCCCAGGGCAAGTATACGTTGATGGACTTCATCACGCTGGATGTACTCAGTACGCCGAAGCCAGAGGCCCGCACGAACGCCTACGTCATCCGGAAAGGTGGGCGAAACATCGTTCGTGGACGGAAATTCTACCGGCACCGGCTGGATGGCGTTCTCACGCGCGCAGGTGGCAGAAAAGATCGCCAGAACAAGACCGTTCAGCCGGTGGCCCCCGACTCGGTCTTCACCTTCGATGTCGAATACAACGACCTACGCGAGGAGGAGCTGCGTCTCTTGCTTTACGCACTGGCCTTGGAGCCGGGGCTATGGCACAAGGTAGGTCTGGGTAAGCCCATCGGAATGGGAAGCGCTCACATCGAGATTGTGGCCTGGCAGCGGATTGACCGGGGGGTTCGATACCGTGCCCTGGGCGGTGGGATGGATGAACCGCTGGAAGGAGATGCCTTGCAGGCGGAACTGGACACCTGGCTCCGTCCGTACCGGGAAAGCCAGGCTCCAAACTTGCAGGACCTGCGGGAGCTGTGGCGGTACGAGCATGAGTATGACGTGCGGTACGCACGGCCGGATATCTAAACAATCTGTGAGGAAAAGCATGAAAACAGCCCTGATTTCGCTCATTGGTGAACAACCAGCACCGAACTTGTTGCCCACTCGTCACCTCAAGCCCGATGTGGCGGTGTTGGTGCATACTGACCGCACTGCACAAGTGGCGAAGAACTTAAGGGCTCTTCTGGAGAACGAATGCGGCGTCCACTTGTGTGAAGTGCCTCCTTACAATATCCTGGGCTGCCAACAGAATATACAGGCACTTCTTTCGGCGAACTTGTCAGGGCATGACCTGGTCTTCAACTTGACGGGCGGAACGAAGTTGATGGCCTTGGCCGCTCTCGGTTTGGCCCGCCGATATAGTGCTCCCTTTGTCTACTTCCAAACGGAAGGCAATCGCAGCCGTTTATACCACTACATCCTGGAGAATGATGAGATCCGTCAACAAAAAGTCGAAGACTTGAACGTCACCATCACCTTGGATGATTACCTGCGGATGTACCTGCGGGCTTACGAGACCGGCGAGCCACGGAACGAATTCGAGACTCAGGTGCAAGAGGCTTTGCGGGCGGAGTCTCAACTGGAAGTCCTGTGGAGTGTGCGCCCACAAGGGCTAGATGCGCAGGAGATAGACTTCGTCGTTCGTTTGGGTAATCAGGTGGGAGTGGGGGAGGTCAAAACCAAGGGGGCTAAATCAGGCATTGATCAGATCAACGCCGTAGCTGAGCCGCGATACCTGGGTACTTACGTGAAGAAATTCCTGGTTTCCGGCAGGCAAGTGGACCGAAACAACAAGAACTTGGCAAAAGCGTACAGGATCGAGGTAATTGAACTGCCGAGTTTTGCCGAATCGGACAAATTAAGCCAAGCAGACAAACAGGGACTTGTAGAGACTGTTGTTTCTCGGCTTGGAGGTATACCTGCTCCAAGCCTCGCGTAGGCGATGGGAGGGGCACATCATGGCCACCTATCACCTCATAGCCCTCGCCCCCTCCCCCGGCGCCGTCACCGGCCCCATTTCCTACCTGGCCCACCGCTACCAACGTTGGAACGAGGGCGAATCGGCGTTTCTTCGCCGGAGCGGGCGAAGCTGGGCAGCGTGGAGCCGGGGAGAAGGTCGGGGACACGTAACTCAACAGGCGCTGATTCTGTTTACAGGGAAAGGGATACCGAACAATGGGTCAGCTCGTTCAACATATCGAAAGCATCCTCACATCCCAAGACTTCCTCGACTTCGCGCTCCTCTTCGGCTCCTTTGCCAGAGGGAAGGAAACGCCCCTTAGCGACATCGACCTGGGCATCCACCTCTCCTGCCCCATCGATCTCCTCACTCTGGGACGCCTCACCGCCGAACTGGAACGAATCACCGGGAGGCGCGTGGATGTCCTGGTCCTGAACGATGCCCTGCAGAGAAATGCCAACATGGCATACCAGGTCGCGGCCTCAGGGAAGCTGATCGC
>Ga0256839_1005850_pt1 | contig 11123 bp, 9 predicted proteins | sample 354166metaG_FD_185968 | JGI IMG/M metagenome (GOLD analysis project Ga0256839, IMG submission 185968) | Hydrothermal vent microbial communities from Mid Atlantic Ridge, Atlantic Ocean - 354-166 | ecosystem: Environmental > Aquatic > Marine > Hydrothermal vents | place: Atlantic Ocean: Mid... | reverse complement strand
GTTCCGTAAAATTCAGCGCTAGGTCTTCGTATAATTTATCGTCCCGCGCCGGCCCCAGCTTAAATGCTGGCCCTGGCGCACGGCGTGCAAGCTCATCTATAGTCGCATCCCCAGACGTGACAATAGCATCATAAACATCATGAGGCACACCAACTTGGTCGAATTGCTCAGGGATCGCAACACTTGGGCGCGGTGAGTTGGAAATCAATACCACTGGCCCGCGCTCCGCCCGAAAGCGCTGCAAAGCCACAACAGCATCCGCAAAAGCCTCTCGCCCATTATGGAGTACCCCCCAAATGTCAACAAGAGCCGCATCATAATCGTCAGCAATTTGGCCTAAGCCAGATATATTCGTGAAATTTTTCATATAACGTGCCTACGCTTATCGCTTACCAACGTCAACTGGATTGCAGTGTCAATGCCCCGTCCGCCACTTCAAAAACTTGCGCCCTGCCTGCAAAGGCTTTGAACAATTCTGCGTCTGTACCCGTCAGAAAGACTTGCGTGTTCAGTTCTAGCAATTCTTCGATAAGGGCAGCGCGGCGGTGTTCATCTAGGTGGGCGGCGACCTCATCAAGGAGGAGTAGCGGCGGTTTCCCAGATTGGCTGCGGGCATGGGCAAGCACCAAGCCAATGAGCAAGGCTTTTTGCTCGCCTGTGGAACAATGGGCGGCGGGCATGGCTTTTTCAATATGGGTCACGACCAAGTCACTTTTGTGGACGCCGCGCAATGTGCGCCCGGCGCGGGCGTCAAGGGCACGGTCTTTTCGCAAATTGGTTTTGATAAATTCGACAACTTCCAGCTCTTCCGCCCCGGCGGCATAGAGGGCTTCGGCTTCGCCGTCTATGGATAAATCTGCCTTGGGGAAACATCCTTCTGGCCTAGCCGCAATTTCCGTGCGCAACATTTCCAACACTTGCCAACGCGCCAAAGCTATTTTGGCACCGCGCTCGGCCATATCCGTTTCTAGCGCATCAAACCAATAGGCATCATCTATCCGTTCCGCAAACAAACGCCCGCGCTCGGCTCTTGATTTTTCGTAAGCTAGGAATGTACGGCCATGGGCGGGCACATGTATCAGGCACAAACGATCAAAAAACTTGCGGCGGTCAGAGGCAGGCCCACTGAACAATCTGTCTTGCGCCGGGGTGAGCCAATTTATACTGATATACTTGGCCAAGTCCGGACCTGATGCCGCTTTGCCGTCCATGCGCATTTTGCGGCGGTTCGGGGCGCCCTCGACTGCACCCGTACCGATATTGATGCCTTCCAGGCCGAGCCGCGCCGCAACTGACCAGTTTTCGCAGGGTGCACTCCCTGATCGCCTTGCCAAGTCCACAAGCTTGGCGCGCCGCAAGCCCCGCCCTGGCGATAACAAGGATACCGCTTCTAGCAGATTGGTTTTGCCCGCGCCGTTCTCGCCGTATAGCACAACCGGGCGGCCATCAAACGCTATGTCTAATACAGGGTAAGAGCGAAAATCGCTAAGAAGCAGGCTTTTGATGAACTCGTTTTTGGCCACTTAATCGCGTATGCTTAAACCCGCAAAGGCATTAGCACAAATAACGCGCCTGGGTCTTCCGGGTCTTTGACCAGCGCCGGAGACGCCGGATCGGACAGATGAAAATGCACATCCCGCGCTTCAATTTGCGCCGTCACATCGAGCAAATATTTGGCGTTAAAACCGATTTCCAAGGCTTCCGCACCATAATCCACCATCAAGTCTTCGACCGCATTACCGTGTTCTGGATTATTGACGGCCAAGGTTAGGCCATCCCCCTCTAGGGTGAGTTTAATAGAACGAGATTTCTCGGCGGAAATGGTGGAAACCCGGTCAACGGCACTGGCGAACACCCCGTTATCAATGACCAATTGCTTGTCACCGCCCTTGGGGATGACCCGGTCATAATCCGGAAATGTGCCATCAATGAGTTTGGAGGTCAGCACAGCAGAACCAATAGTAAAGCGGATTTTGGCTTCGGAGACAGAGATTTCAATAGTTTCAGTCAAACCGTCGATTAGGCGGCGTAATTCGGCGATAGTTTTGCGCGGAATAATAACACCCGGCATATGATCTGCCCCATCGGGCGCAGCCATCTCGCACAGGGCGAGCCTATGTCCGTCCGTAGCCACACAGCGCAATTTGCCATCTATATTATGCATGTAAATACCGTTGAGGTAATAGCGGGTTTCTTCGGTGGAAATGGCGAATTTGGTTTTATCAATTAGGCGTGTCAATTCCGCCGCCCCGAGAGCAAAATTATGGGTAAACCCGTCCGCTGTCATTTTCGGGAAATCTCCCGCTGGCAAGAGCGGCAAAGCAAATTGCGACCGCCCAGCATTCACCTCAAGCCGACCATCTGCACCAATAGCCAAAGACACTTCGGCACCATCTGGTAATTTGCGGGCAATATCATAAAGCGTGTGGGCAGGTGCCGTCATATCGCCCGGCACAGATACATCTGCAGCCGCTTGTTCGGATATTTCAATATCTAAGTCCGTCGCTACAAAGCTAATCGTGCCATTTTCGGCGGTCATCAACACATTGGACAAAATCGGGATTGTGTTGCGGCGTTCCACCACATTTTGCACATGCCCCAAAGCCCCCAACAAAGCCGCCCGTTCCATTGAAAATTTCATAATATACCTATACTCTCACACACTGCGCCCCCAAACAATCATGGACACACAGAATCTACTGGACGCCCAACATAATGCAATTAACCGCCACGCCAAGGGGAAATATTGGGATTTATTGGGGAATCGTATGGATGCAATTGTAGCATTTAAACACCCACAAATGGCAATTCCTGAAAGTTACCCCATTCTCCTTGCCCTCATTCCGCCCTTGCAAACACGCCGCATTTCCATAATCTCTCCTTATGCCTGATTTGCGACCAGTTTTGTTTGTTGTTGGCCTTATGCTTGCGGGCTTGGGGGGGACTATGTTTGTGCCTATGTTGGTGGATTATCTCTACGGCGGGGAGAGCTGGCAGGCATTTGGGGTTTCGGGGTTTGTGACGGCACTGTTCGGTAGTATTATGGCGCTGACCAGTTATTCGCCCAAAGCACGCTTGCGGGCGCGGGGCGCATTTTTGCTGACGACTTTGTCGTGGATAGCTTTGGCTGGGTTCGCGGCGGTGCCGTTATTTATGGCGGATATTGGCCTGAACCTGACCGATTCCCTGTTTGAAGCCGTGTCCGGGATAACCACGACCGGGTCTACGGTTATGACCGGGCTAGACGACACCGACAAAGGCATATTGCTGTGGCGTGCCATATTACAGTGGATTGGCGGGGTCGGGATTATTGTCACTGCTATGGCGATTTTGCCCATGCTTAAAATTGGTGGTATGCAATTATTCCGCATGGAAAGCTCTGAAATGGGCGAAAAGATTTTGCCCAAAACCGGGCAGTTGGCCGCCGCCATTGGCGGCATATATCTGGTGCTGACCATATTATGCGCGGTGGGTTATATAATGACCGGCATGGGCGGGTTTGATGCCGTAGCCCATGCTATGACCACTTTGGCAACAGGCGGGTTTTCTACGTCCGATGCATCGCTGGGCGGGTTTATGGATAACGGCGCAGACTTGGTGGCCGTCGCCTTTATGCTAGCAGGTGCAATCCCGTTCGGCGTATATTTGTTAGCTGCACGCGGTTCATTCAAACCCGCATGGTCCGACCCGCAAATGCGCGGGTTTCTTTTGGTTATCGTCCTGCTGATTATGCTAGTGACATTCTACTTGTGGGTGAGCGATGTTTATTTGGGCAAGGAAGCTCTGCGCTTATCGGCGTTTAACGTCATATCCGTGGTTACGGGCACGGGTTATGCTACGGCAGATTATAATGCCTGGGGACCATTCGCCGTATCGGCGTTTTTTGCATTTATGTTCATCGGCGGCTGTGCGGGTTCCACTGCCTGCTCCATTAAAATATTTCGCTACCAAGTAGCATTTGAAGCTTTGCGCGCATATGTGTTTAAAATGCCGCGCCGCCACGCGGTTTCATCCATGCGTTACGGTGGCAAACCTCTGCCAAACTCAGTGGTTTATTCGGTATTTGGGTTTTTCTTTCTATTTTTCACGTGCTTCGCTGCTGGCGCCATATTGCTCTCAATTATCGGCCTCGATCCAATAACCGCATGGTCTGGCGCAGCCAGCGCAGTGGCAAATGTCGGGCCGGGTCTCGGCGATATTATTGGCCCAGCCGGAACTTACCAAAGCCTGCCAAGCACGGCAAAATGGGTACTAATGGGCGGTATGCTCATCGGACGATTAGAAATTATCACGGCACTGGTTCTCTTAACCCCGTCTTTTTGGCGTGCATAAGCCCAGAAAAACCTGTAATAAACATCCATAACGGGATCAAATAATCATTCACAAAATACCAATTCTGACATTGTCTTTCGTCTGGCGCAACGCGTAGCGTATATGGTAAATGCTGGCGCAGATTTAATCGGCTACGTCTTCTGGCGTAAATACATAGTCTGTGGCACAAAACTCACAATTCGCTGTGATTTGTCCGTCCTTAAACATATCTTGGCGCTGGGCTGGTTCGAAAGTTTTGATACTATCCAGCAAGCGTTCGCGTGAACATGAACATTGTGCGCGCAGTTCGGTTGGCCTATCTATGCGCACACCTTGTTCATGGAACAAACGATAGAGTAAGGCTTCACTGCCCAAATCTGGATCAAGCAATTCTTCGTCCTTCAGCGTCCCCATAACGGCCTTACTCATATCCCAAGCTTCAACCACATCGCCCCGTGTAGCATCTCCTGCGACCCTTTGCACCATAAGGCCACCGCCGCGCCACTCCGGCGCTTTGCCTGGTATTTGCAAGCGCCCCACGGCCAATTTAATCCGGGTTGGCACTTGTTCGCTTTGCTTGAAAAAATGTTCTGCACAGTCGGCCAAAGTCGCGCCTTCTATGGCCGCAATACCTTGGTATCTATCCTTGCCAGATCCTGGGTCTATGGTCATAGCAAAGGAGCCGCCGCCCGTTAACGTCTTCGCATCTGGTCGCGGGTTTTCGTTCAATATCCGCGCCAAAGACGGTGCATCAAAGCGGGCATAGGCGCGCATATTGCCGTCCGTCGTGCATTCTGCAGCTAGCATGGAAACCGCGCCATCATTGGTGCCGTGGGCTTGCACCAAAAACCGACCTTTAAACTTTAGGGAACTGGCCACAAGGGCGCTTATCATAACCGCCTCGCCCAATAAGCGCGCTACGGCGTCCGGGTAACGGTCCGCGCCCAATGTTTCGTCCAAAGCCGTCCCAAGCCGTACAATTCGCCCGCGCACATCACCGCCGCCGATCTGCACAGCGGCAATTTGGTTATCTGTCATAATGTCTTGCTGGTCGTGTTTGGTCATATTTGTCTCAATATATAAGGATTAGCCCTTTAAATGGGGCGTCTGGCCTGATTGTTCAAGGCCAAAATTTAACCCATTATTCACCCTAAATCCTAAGCGTTTCTTGGCCATTTATTGCCATATTGCGCCAGAGTAATTTAGGTGCATACGTGGGAAATCAGCACATATTAAGACCGGAGCAAAAACCAGGCCATTACGGGCAACAGGCGCTCGCGCGTTCTGCTTGGTCTGTTCGCGCCTGGCTAGTGGACAAAGCTTTGCCATTTTGGGCTGAGAATGTGGTGGATTCCTCTGGTGGGTTTTACGAAGAACTATCGAGAAACTCCGAACCGAATTGGAACGCCGTTCGGCGCTTACGTGTGCAAGCGCGGCAAGTATATACATATGCATTGGCACAAGAAAAAGGCTGGTATGAAGGTCATTCGATTGCCGATAATGCGCTGAAATATCTACTGGCTCATGGTTTTATGCGCGATGGACACCCCGGACTCATTTCCCTCATCAACCCGGATACCAGCGTTAATGACCCTCGCCGCGATCTTTATGACCATGCATTTTACCTGCTTGCACTGGCTTGGCACGCACGGGTCAATGAACAAAACACCTCATTAGCCCTAGCCGATACAATACTCCGCTTCCTGACCGCCAAATTGGGTGCCAGCAATGGTGGTTTTTTAGAGGGCTTACCGGAAAATGACCCACGTAATGCCCTACGCCGTCAAAACCCGCATATGCATTTGTTCGAAGCTTTCATGGCGCTCTATGATGCCAGTGGTAACGAAAAATATATGCGCCAAGCGGCGGAGATGTTCGCGTTATTTAGGCGTCATTTCTTTGACCTAGATACCCGAACCGTTACAGAGTTTTTTCATCACGACTGGACACCCGCAAAGGGTAAAAAGGGTCAAAGCGTCGAACCTGGGCACATGGCTGAATGGGTGTGGCTATTAGGGCAATATCAATCTCGCTCCGGCGTAGATACCCGCCCATGGGCCATGCGTATTTACCATAAATTATGTACTTATGATAGCTTGCTCCTGCCCGACGAAATGGACAAATCGGGGAAAACCGTGCGCGCCACTAGGCGTCTATGGGTGCAAACCGAAATGGTCAAAGCCCATCTAGCGCAAGCTGAATTAGGCGAAATCGACAGTTTCCGCCTAGCCGCTGCAGGTATAGATATGATTATGGAAAAATATTTGCGCCCCAACGGTACGTGGATAGATGCGCTGGGGGAAAACGGCTTACCCGTACTTGGCCCTATACCAACCAGCACTTTTTACCATATAAGTTGTATGGTTTCCGAGGCTTGCCGGGTGGCTGGCATTGCCGATATGGAAAAACCGAAGGTGCAAATACGTGGCTAGAACAAAAATAATTCCCGTCATCATGTCAGGCGGTGCAGGCACGCGCCTCTGGCCCGCATCGCGCCAAGCTGCGCCCAAACAACTCTTACCATTGGTTAGCGAACAGACCATGATACAAGAAACCGCTGAGCGGCTACGCGGGCAATGGCAGGGGTTTGAATTTAGCGCCCCGGTGATTGTTTGTAACACAACACATGCTAGCCCCATCGCCGAACAACTGGGGGCACTCGGTATAAAACCTGGTACTATTATCACCGAGCCAATAGCCCGCAATACCGCGCCCTGCGCAGCCATTGCCGCTCTTGCTGTGCGCGACCAAGACCCGGACGCCCTGATGTTGCTCGCCCCCGCTGATCACCATATCAGCGACAAAGCCGCTTTCGCCCGTGTTGTTTCAGACGGGCTAGAGGCTGCGGCGGCGGGCTATCTGGTCACGTTCGGGATAACCGCACAGACACCGGAAACCGGTTATGGCTATATCCAAAAAGGTGAAAGCTTGGATGCACACGCTTTTAAAGTCGCAGCCTTCAAAGAAAAGCCACAAAAACAAACCGCAGAAACATATATCGCGTCTGGCCAATATTTCTGGAATGCAGGCATATTTATGTGCAAGCCATCTGTGCTCTTAGCCGAAATGCAGCGGCACTGTGCGGATATATTGACCGCCTGCGAAAAAACCTATCAAGCCAGCCATAAGCACAACGGCCTGCTATCTTTAGACAAACAAACCTTTGCCGCCTGCCCCGCTGATTCCATTGACTACGCCGTCATGGAACCCACAGAAAAAGCCGCCGTGGTCGAAGCCAATATGGGCTGGAGCGATATCGGTTCTTGGTCCGCCCTGTGGGAACTCACCAAAGGCGACGACACAAATGCTACGCGCGGCGACGTCCACACAATAGACACCAAAAACAGCCTCATCCACACAGACGCCCCCTTCGTCGCCACCATAGGCGTGGAAAATTTGGCCATAGTCGCCCATCAAGGCACAGTCCTGGTCGCAAAAATGGACAAAGTCCAAGACGTGAAAAAGGTGGTGGAGTTTTTGAAAAAACGCGGGGGCAATGGCGAGTTGTAGGCTACGCTCCGTGATTAAATTTCAACTTCCCACCCCCCTCACCTTAATCCTCTCCCAATGGGAGAGGTCGGCGCTCTTGCGCCGGGTGAGGGGCTCGGATGTTAGTTATTTCGCCCAGCGCATAAACTGCAACTAAAATACATCCCACTTAATACCCTGCTCAACCTAAGCATCTTCCTTAGGTTTTGGGGCAGGTAAGCCTTTACCGCCTTTTTTGCCTTCTATTTTTAGCTGGGCGGGTTTTAGGATTTCGAATTTTAGTGCGTCTTTTTTCTTGTCATAGCCGATTTTGACCAGGCCGCCTTTTTTCAGCTTGCCGAATAATATTTCATCCGCCAGCGGCTTTTTGACATATTCTTGGATCGTGCGCGCCAATGGTCGGGCGCCATAGCGTTTATCATAGCCTTTTTTGGCAATCCAAAGATTGGCCGCCTTACTGACCTCGAACAATATTTTTCTATCGGCCAGTTGGGCTTCTAGTTGAATAACAAATTTATCCACGACTTTGGCAATATTTTCTGGTGACAGAGGCGCAAATTTGACCATAGCGTCCAGACGGTTGCGAAATTCTGGCGTGAATAAGCGCTTGATGGCTTTGTCGTCTTCTTCATTACTGCTATCGGTGCGGCCAAAACCAATCTCGGCTTTGGCAGCATCTGCGGCTCCGGCATTGGTTGTCATAATCAAGATGACATTGCGAAAATCAATACTGCGACCAGACGCATCGGTCAGCGTGCCATTATCCATAACCTGTAACAAAATATTGAACACATCCGGATGGGCTTTTTCAAGCTCGTCGAGCAAGACGATGGAATGGGGGTGTTCCGACACACGGTCGGTCAATAACCCACCTTGGTCATAACCCACATAGCCCGGAGGCGCGCCCAACAGACGCGAAACCGTATGGCGCTCCATATATTCACTCATATCAAAGCGCAACAGCTCAAGCCCAAGCGCCATGGCAAGTTGGCGGGCTACTTCGGTCTTACCGACACCCGTAGGCCCAGAGAACAGATATGAACCAATAGGTTTATTGGGTTCACGCAAGCCCGCCCGCGCCAATTTTATGGCAGCGGAGACTTTGTCAATAGCCGCGTCTTGGCCAAATACCACCCGGGCAAGGTCTGCGGGTAAAGCCTTTAAGACCTTAGTGTCGTCGCGCGAAACCGTCTTGGTCGGGATGCGGGCGATTTTAGCAATCACCGCTTCCACATCTTTGACGCCAATGGTTTTCTTGCGTTTTTTCTTGGGCAGAAGTTTTTGGTAAGCTCCTGCCTCATCAATAACATCAATGGCTTTGTCGGGCAATTTACGATCCGTAATATGGCGCACCGCCAAATCTACAGATGTTGTAATGGCTTCAGAAGTGTATTTGACGCCGTGAAATTCTTCAAAATAGGGCTTCAGACCGCGCAAGATTTTGACCGTGTCGGACGTACTTGGCTCCACCACATCTATCTTGAGAAAGCGCCTGGCCAGCGCCCGGTCTTTCTCGAAATGTTGGCGATATTCTTTATAGGTGGTTGATCCCATACAGCGCAATTTACCAGACTGTAAAGCAGGCTTGAGCAGATTAGACGCATCCATCGCACCACCAGATGTCGCCCCCGCACCGATAATGGTGTGGATTTCGTCAATGAACAAAACCGCATGGGGCAAATCTTCCAGCTTTTTCATTACGGCTTTCAGGCGCTCCTCAAAGTCGCCCCTATAGCGGGTTCCCGCCAATAGTGCGCCCATATCCAGTGCATATATCACGGCGTCCGTCATCACTTCAGGCACATTACCGTCGACTATGGCCAGGGCGATACCCTCGGCAATAGCAGTCTTGCCAACGCCTGGATCACCGACCAAGAGTGGGTTGTTCTTGCGGCGCCGCGATAGAACCTGAATACAGCGTTCTACCTCTGCGGCACGACCAATCAGCGGATCAATACCGCCGTCTTCGGCTTTTTGGTTCAAATCAACACAATAGACCTCAAGCGGGTCTTCTTGCTTGCCGTCCTGCCCTTCCTCATTTTGGCCAGTGCCAAGGATGGGGCGATTTTCAACCGCACCACCCGTTTTAGATATACCGTGCGCAATATAATTGACCGCGTCATAGCGGGTCATATCACGTTCTTGGAGGAAATACACCGCATGGCTCTCACGCTCATTAAACAAAGCCACCAGCGCATTAGCCCCCGTCACCTCTTCGCGGCCTGAGCTTTGTACATGGATTACTGCACGCTGAATAACCCTATGGAAGCCCGCCGTCGGACGCGCCTCGTCAAATTCCTCGACCACCAAAGATGCAAGGTCTTCGTCCAGATAAGATGTCAAAGCCGCACGCAATCCTTCTAGTTCCACATCACAGGCGCTCAGCACTGCATTGGCGTCTTTATCGTCGATGAGCGCCAGCAATAAATGCTCTAGCGTCGCCAATTCATGTTGCCGCTCAGCCGCCAAAGTCAGAGCGCGGTGGATAGTTTCTTCCAGAACCGGAGAAAATGAAGCCATAGTGTTTCTTTCTGTTGTCTATCTTCTAATGTGGCGCGGTAAATTATTTTTGCAAGCCCACATCTTTGCTTTTCTTTATGCCTTTTCTAATGTGCATTTTAGCGGATGGTCATGCCGCTTGGCCGCATCTAACACTTGCGCCACTTTGGTTTCTGCGACTTCGAAAGTATAAATCCCGCACACACCAATACCGTTTTGATGCACATCCAGCATGATTCTGGTAGCTTCTTCCTGGGTCTTTTTGAATATGCCCATAAGAAGCCCAACCACAAATTCCATGGGCGTATAATCATCATTGAGCAAAAGCACCCGATATTGTGACGGCTTCTTAGTCTTAGGCCGTGTCTTGGTTGCCACGCCGCGTTCCGTGCCGCGCTCGTCGTCGCTGCCTGAGTTGTTCATATGTATTTTCACATCTATCATATCTCCAAGATAGTAGGTTTTTCGCAAAGTAAAAGGGGGGATTTGTGCTATTTGTTAACTCCCATTAACCATTCTTAAAACACTGCCCACTTAACCCTTAGCCATGAAGCGGATTTTGATTCTTTTGGTGGTTTTTGCGGCCTATTTTGGGCTGGGTACGCCTGCGGGGGCGAAAAATAAGCCTGCCAACAAATATGCCTCTATAATTGTTGATGCGGACTCTATGGAAATCCTGCACGCCCGCAAGATTGACGGCCTGCGCTATCCGGCATCTTTGACCAAAATGATGACGCTGTATTTGACATTCGATGCGCTAGAGCGCGGTGAATTGCGCCTTGATGAGCCTTTGCGCGTGTCCGTGCAAGCAAGCCGCACCCCCC
>Ga0256839_1005849_pt1 | contig 11123 bp, 9 predicted proteins | sample 354166metaG_FD_185968 | JGI IMG/M metagenome (GOLD analysis project Ga0256839, IMG submission 185968) | Hydrothermal vent microbial communities from Mid Atlantic Ridge, Atlantic Ocean - 354-166 | ecosystem: Environmental > Aquatic > Marine > Hydrothermal vents | place: Atlantic Ocean: Mid... | reverse complement strand
TGGATCTCGGCTTTTTGCCGGGTGAGGGCGGGCGCGATATCAACGGCATTCTCGACGGCGTTGCCAATGGCGAGGTGGAGGTCGTGTATAATCTCGGTGCGGATGAAATTGCCCCGGAAAAACTGGACAAAGCTTTTGTCATCTATCAGGGCCATCATGGAGACCATGGGGCCATGAGTGCCGATGTGATTTTCTCCGGCGCGGCCTATACCGAACAAAATGGCACCTATGTGAATATGGAGGGGCGGGTGCAGCAAAGCTATCGCGCCTATTTCCCCTTTGGCGATGCCCGCGAAGATTGGGCCATATTGCGTGCCTTTTCAGACCGTCTCGGCAAGACCCTGCCTTATGATGATCTGTTTGCCTTGCGCCAAAGCATGATTGGTGATGCGCCGGTGCTCGGCCAGCTTGACCATATTACGCAAGGCGCGGAGATGGATTTATCGAAACTGGGGCGCGAGGGGGCCATCAGCGATGCGCCGCTTAAAAGCAATATCAGCGATTATTATTTCACCAATCCGATCGCGCGGGCCAGCGGGACCATGGCCGCCTGTTCCGCAGCGCGCCATGCGCCCATGGCCGTGGCGGCAGAGTAGTGCTTACAAATAATCGCTGCGGTTTTCTTCTTTTTTGGCGATGATCGTGTCATAAACGGCGGCAATTTTTTTCATATCCGCTTCATAATCGCCGCTCGGCATCAGGCTGCCTTTTACCCCCACTTGCCGGTGGCCAAAATCCAGCGCGCCAAATATGATCGGCACCTGTGCTTGATGGGCGATATGGTAAAAGCCGGTTTTCCAGCGTTCGCCTTTGCTTCTTGTGCCTTCCGGGGCAATCACCATCATCATTTCATCGGCTTCGTCAAAAGCCTGCACTATCTGCCCCACAAGGTCCTTGCTGCTATCGCGATCAAGAGGGCGTCCGCCAAGATATTTCATGACCCAGCCAAAGGGACCTTTGAACAAAGCGGCTTTGGCTATGATGGTGATGCGCAGGCGAAAATGCAGGGCGGCGGCAAAACCGGCCGGAAAATCGAGATTGGAAGTGTGGGGGGCTGCGATAATGACAAATTTTTTGCCCGGGGGCAGCGCGCCAATATATTCCCAACCCAATAATTTATAAAGGCCGGTCCACAAAAACCGGACGGTCTCGTAGAACCATGATCCGCGCTCGCCGGTAGATTTGGGGAAAAAACTCGATGCCAAGGCCTGCCTCCATAGGGTTGTCTTGTGCTGGTATGGCGCGGTTTTGCCGGATGGTTAAGGGGGAAATAGGCTTGGCAATCCAATGTTTTCGATATGTTCCGGATTGATGGAGGGTTTTATCAAGAAAAGCGTCCTTTGCCAAAAATTGGAAATATTGTATTATTGCTTGTCTGGGAGCGTCATGCCCACCCATTGCTGACATGGCTGCTCATGCGGGGCTTGCTCATGCGGGGTGTGTTGTCGTGACGGAGAGAAATTTTGGGGAGTGATATGCGGTTTTCATTAGAGCCATCAGATGAAGAGCTGATTTATTTTGGATTCGGGTCCCGGGCGCTTTATCAGCCGGGCTTTGATAGGGGGGCTGTAGACCGGCTGTCCCTTGCCGCTGTGCCGGTTCAGGCGAATGAGATTCTGGCAAATATTCATGATCAGCAGCAAGATGAACAGCAGCCATCCCTGTTTCTCTATGGCTCTGCCGAGCAGGAACTCATCGAGGGCGGGAGCGGTTCTGACTGGGTTTTCTATACCGACTCTGATGCCGGAATAGTGGCTGATCTGTCGACTTTTGCGCCAGCCAGTGGCGGTTATGCCGAAGGGGATATATTCGTCTCGATTGAGAACATTGTGGGAAGCGCTTTTGCGGACACGTTGATTGGCAATGATGCCGATAATATTATTCGCGGCGATGGGGGGGATGATATTTTGCTTGGTGGGGTTGGTGCTGACGCGATTGATGGCGGTACAGGGCTGGATATGGCCTCCTATGTGAACTCGCAATCGGGGGTCAGTGTCCATTTGTCTATTGCCCGCGGCTATGGCGGTGACGCGGAAGGGGATAGTCTGAGCGCCATTGAGCAGATTCAGGGGTCTGATTTTGACGACCATCTGTCCGGGGATGCGGCGGACAATATGCTGTTCGGTATGGAGGGGGATGATATTCTGATTGGTCGCGGGGGTAATGATATCCTGTCCGGTGCGGGCGGCGCGGATATTTTCCTTTTCAATAGCGGTTTTGGTCAGGATGTGATCGAGGATTTTGAACTGGGCATTGATTTGATGGTCTTTTCCGATGCTACCAGCATGGAATCCTTTATTTTCGAGCAGGACGGGGATGACACCATTATCCGCTTTGCCGGGGGTGAGGATTTTGTCAGGCTGGCGGGGGTTGATATGGCTGCTCTGAGCGAAGCGGACTTTCTGTTTTTTGATCCGGCGGCGCTGGTTTCGATTCAGAGCGGGGGTCAGAGCGGGGGCTTTGATATAGACCCCTCGCCGGAGGCCGGATATACCGCTCTGGATAGTGTTTTCAGCTTTATCTAAATTGGGATTTTGCGGCATTTTTGCTCCAGATGGCGGGTTCTGTCCCGTCTTGCCCTTTCGGGCCAAATTTTCCTCAAAAAAAAACACTTTCTGGCGCTAGTTTGGCTTCACCTTGGGGGGCAAGCAGGCTAGAGAACGGGCCATGGATGCCGTTCTGTCATTTCTTACCGAGCGTAATTGGGACCAGCCGCTGATGGCTGTCCTGACCACTACCGTGCAGGCGCTGGCCCTGATGGTGGTGCTTTTGGTGGCGCTCGCCTTTTTATTGTTGTTTGACCGCAAGGTGTGGGCTGCCGTGCAAATGCGCAAGGGCCCCAATGTGGTCGGTGCTTTTGGTCTGTTGCAGTCTTTTGCCGATTTCTTCAAATTTGTCCTCAAGGAAATCACGGTGCCAGCGGGGGCAGATAAAACGGTTTTTTTATTGGCTCCCTTCATTGCCTTTGTCCTGGCGTTTATCTCCTGGGCGGTAATTCCGGTGGCCCAAGGCTGGGTGGTCGCCGATATCAATGTCGGCATTCTTTATCTGTTTGCCATTTCCTCGCTCGGGATTTACGGCATCATCATGGGGGGCTGGGCCTCCAATTCGAAATATTCTTTCCTCGGCGCCCTGCGCTCGGCGGCGCAAATGATCTCCTATGAGGTCTCCCTTGGTTTTATCATCATTGCGGTTATCCTGTTGGTGGGGTCCTTGAATCTGACCGATATCGTCAATAGTCAGGATCGCGGGCAGGGGATTTTGAACTGGCACTTCATCCCGCTCTTTCCTTTATTCGTGATGTTCTTCATCTCGGCGCTGGCAGAGACCAACCGCCCGCCTTTTGACTTGCCGGAGGCAGAATCTGAGTTGGTCGCCGGCTATCAGGTTGAATATTCCTCAACGCCCTATCTGTTGTTCATGATTGGTGAATATCTGAATATTGTGCTGATGGGTGCTATGACGACCATTCTGTTTCTTGGCGGCTGGCATTCGCCGATTGATATTGCCCCCCTCAACCAGCTTGGCCTGTTCTGGTTCGGGGCCAAGGTTGTGTTCATCTTTTTCCTGTTTGCCATGGTAAAAGCGATTGTGCCACGCTATCGTTATGACCAGCTCATGCGTATTGGCTGGAAGCTGTTTCTACCAACATCGGTTATCTATATTGTGGCGGTGGCCGGTCTCCTATTGGTCTTTCCGGATCTGGCCGCATGGTTCCAAAGCTGGAGGGCTGGCTAATGTCTCGCATCATGCAAGCCTTGAACGGCGCTATGCAAAAAGATTTCCTCAGCGCATTTTTTCTGGGGATGAAATATTTCTTCCGTCCCAAGGCAACGGTGAATTATCCGTTTGAAAAAGGCCCTTTATCGCCGCGCTTTCGCGGCGAACATGCCCTGCGCCGCTATCCCAATGGTGAAGAGCGCTGTATTGCCTGCAAATTATGCGAGGCGGTTTGCCCGGCGCAGGCAATCACCATCGAGGCCGAGCCCCGTGATGACGGCTCCCGTCGCACCACCCGCTACGATATTGACATGACCAAATGCATTTATTGCGGTTATTGCCAAGAAGCATGTCCGGTGGATGCTATCGTCGAGGGACCGAATTTTGAATTTGCTACCGAAACCCGTGAAGAACTGTTCTATGACAAGGCGCGCCTGTTGGAAAATGGCGACCGTTGGGAACGGGAAATCGCCATGAATCTGAAATTGGACGCGCCTTATCGCTAGGGCGCATGAAGAAAGAAAAGGCACCAGCCAAAGCTCATGAATTTTGCTGAATTTATGTTTTATGTCTTTGCCAGCCTGACCTTGTTGTCAGGGCTGATGGTCGTGCTGTCGCGCAATCCGGTGCATTCGGTTTTGTTCCTGATTTTTGCATTTATCAACACGGCCGGCCTGTTCGTGTTGATGGGGGCGGAATATCTCGCCATGGTGCTGATCGTTGTCTATGTGGGCGCGGTGGCGGTGCTGTTCATGTTTGTGGTGATGATGCTGGATGTGGATTTTGCCGAGTTGAAAGCCGGCATGGTTGAAAACGCGCCCATAGGGATTTTTGTTGCGATCTTTCTGGTTATTGAACTGGGCATGGTGGTTGCGACATGGCAATTCCCGAAAAATGCCGAATTGGCGCGAGAACATCCCTATTTGAAGGGTGCAGAAGTAACCGCCGCCATTGATGGGCCCAATAATGTCGAGGCGTTGGGGCTCATCCTCTACACGGATTATGTCCATTATTTCCAGATCGCCGGAATGATCCTGCTGGTTGCCATGATTGGCGCCATCATTCTCACCTTCCGGGAGCGCAAAGGTGTCAAACGTCAGGATGTGGCTGCGCAGGTGGCGCGTCAGCGCGAAGATGCTGCCGAAGTGGTCAAAGTACCCACCGGTAAAGGCATATAGGGGAAGGTTATGGAAGCGGATTTTACAATTGGACTTGGGCATTATCTGATGGTCGCAGCCTTTCTGTTCGCCATCGGTGTTGCCGGGATCTTTCTCAACCGCAAAAATCTGATTGTCATTCTCATGTCGATCGAGTTGATGCTACTGGCCGTCAATATCAATTTTGTTGCCTTTTCCCAGTTTTTGGGCGATCTGACCGGTCAGGTCTTTGCCTTTATGATTCTCACCGTTGCCGCCGCAGAAGCCGCCATTGGCCTTGCGATTCTGGTGACATTTTTCCGCAATCGCGGCGACATCTCTGTGGATGACGCCAATATGATGAAGAACTAGGGCGGGCTTTTGGCCTTGCCTCTGACAGGATAGACGAATGGAAGCCTTGATTGTTCTTCTGCCTTTGTTTGGCGCGTTACTGGCCATGCCCATGGGGCGCATGGCCGGGCCACGGGCAACCGAGCTGGCAACGATTTTTCTCGTTGCCATTGCCTGTGTTTTGGCGTGGATTACCTTTTTTGATGTGATGAATAATCACACCACCGGAGTGGTGAAGATCTTCAGCTGGATTGTGTCGGGCGAATTGAAGGCCGATTGGTCGGTGCGGATTGATACGCTGTCGGCGGTGATGATGGTGGTGGTAACCTCGGTTGCGACCTTGGTGCATGTGTATTCCGTCGGCTATATGCATGAGGATAAATCCCGGCCACGGTTTTTCGCCTATCTGTCCCTCTTCACCTTCGCCATGCTGACCTTGGTGACGGCCGATAACTTCCTGCAATTATTCTTTGGTTGGGAAGGGGTGGGCCTTGCCTCCTATCTTCTGATTGGTTTTTGGCATCACAAGAAATCCGCCAATGATGCGGCGATAAAAGCCTTTGTGGTCAACCGGGTCGGGGATTTTGGCTTTGCTCTTGGCATTTTGGCGATTTTCTTTGTTTTCCGGTCCCTTGAATTTGATCCGGTGCTGGATGCTGTGCGCAATAATGCGCTGGTCATGCCTTATGGCTTTAGCGAGGCGGTTCATGTGCGGGACTTGCTGCTGGGCTTTGGTCATTGGCAATTTGATGCGCTGACTCTAATCGGGATTTTGCTGTTCATTGGTGCTATGGGCAAATCGGCGCAATTCCTGCTGCATACCTGGCTGCCGGACGCCATGGAAGGCCCGACGCCGGTATCGGCGCTGATCCACGCCGCGACCATGGTGACCGCCGGGGTGTTCCTCGTCAGTCGCTTTTCGCCAATCTACGAAGCTGCGCCGGTAGCGGCGGCTCTGGTCACCTTTATCGGGGCGACGACCGCTTTTTTTGCCGCGAGCATTGGCCTGTTTCAAAACGACATCAAACGCGTTATCGCTTATTCCACCTGCTCGCAGCTTGGCTATATGTTCTTTGCGGCGGGGGTTGGGGCCTATGGGGCTGCCATGTTCCACCTGTTTACCCATGCGTTTTTCAAGGCATTGCTGTTCCTTGGTTCCGGTGCGGTCATTCATGCCTTGCATCACGAGCAGGATATGAAAAAAATGGGCGGTATTCGCACCATATTGCCGGCCACATTCCTGTTCATGTTTATTGGCACGATTGCGATTACCGGTGTCGGTATTCCGGAAGTCAGATTGTTTGGCGCGCCCTTTGGCACTGCCGGTTTTGTCTCCAAGGATATGATTTTGGAAGCTGCCTTTGCCGGTGGTGAGACGGGCCGGACGTTTGGCTATTATGCGTTCACCCTTGGTATTCTCGCGGCAATCATGACCTCGTTTTATTCCTGGCGCTTGATGTTCCTGACCTTTTATCGCCGCTCCAGAGTGCCAGAGCATGTGCTAAAGCATCCCCATCATGTGGATAACTGGATGCTCTATTCGCTTATTCCTTTGGCCATTGGTGCTCTGTTTGCGGGCATGGCGTTTTACGGCAAATTTGTCGGCAAGGACTCTGTGGCCTTCTGGAATGGATCTTTGGCCATAGAGGGGGCAAAGTCTGCAGGCGCCGATATTGGTCATGGGGCGGATCCTATAGCCGAGATTGCCAAGGCAGCCGAGACTGTCGACCATGGGGCCAATGCTGGTCAAGAGAGCGCTGATAAAGAACATGGCGATTCCTATGGCCATCATGAATTCCCAAGATGGGTTTTATGGGCGCCGTTTTTTGCCATGGTCATTGGTCTTCTCGGGGCTATCAGCCATTATATGCGCGGCGACCCATTGCGTCCGGGCGTATTGCGCGAGGGCGGTATGATCTACGCCTTCCTCAAGAACAAATGGTATTTCGACGAGCTTTATCGGTTCCTATTTCTCAATCCGGCGCGCTGGCTTGGCAGGTTTTTATGGAAGAAAGGCGATGGCAAAATCATTGACGGCTTTGGCCCCGATGGTATCTCCGCCATTACGGCCCTTGGTTCGCGTCTGATGGCGCGGCTGCAGACCGGTTATATATATCACTATGCCTTTGCCATGTTGATCGGCATTGTCACTTTTCTGTTTATAGTCGGGGTGGTGAATTAAACGATGACCGAATCCCTTTCAGAACAGCACTGGCTCTCTTTGATAACCTTCCTGCCTTTAATCGGGGCTTTGCTTATCATCATCAACCGGATGTTGGCCCGGGCTGATGAGGAAGAAAATGTGGCGCGGCGTTCGCGCTGGGTTGCCATGTTTACAACCCTTGTCACCTTTGCTGTTTCCATCGGTGTCTATTATCTGTTTTATGACCCGGAGATTATCGGTTTCCAGCTGGTCGAGGAAATGCCGTGGATTGGCAATGGCATATCCTATAAGGTCGGGGTTGATGGCGCGTCTATCCTGTTCGTGCTGCTGACGACCTTCTTCCTGCCGATTTGCATTCTCGCTTCATGGTATTCCATCAATAAGCGGGTTGCCGATTATATGATCGCCTTCCTGCTGCTGGAAACTTTCATGATCGGGGTGTTTGTCGCCCTCGACCTCGTTCTGTTCTATGTGTTCTTTGAAGCCTCGCTAATCCCGATGTTTATCATTATCGGTGTCTGGGGCTCGCCGGGGGTTAAGCAATTTCTGGGGCGTGAAATCTCGGCGCGGGTCTATGCGGCGTTCAAGTTTTTCCTGTACACTTTGATCGGCTCTTTATTATTGCTGGTTGCCTTATTGTGGATGTATGGGCAGGCGGGGACCACCGATATTGTCGCTTTGCAGACCTATCAATTCCCGGCGGGGGCACAAAAATGGCTTTGGCTGGCGTTTTTTGCCTCTTTTGCGGTGAAAGTGCCCATGTGGCCGGTGCATACCTGGTTGCCTGATGCCCATGTTCAGGCGCCAACGGCGGGTTCGGTCATTCTGGCGGCTATTCTTTTGAAAATGGGCGGTTATGGTTTCTTCCGTTTTTCCTTGCCAATGTTTCCCCTCGCCAGCGCCGAGTTCATGCCGCTTATCTATACTTTGTCGGTGATTGGCATCATCTATACCTCGCTGGTGGCGTTTGCGCAGGAGGATATGAAAAAGCTGATTGCGTATTCGTCTGTGGCGCATATGGGCTTTGTCACGCTGGGGCTTTTCTCCGGCACCGAGCAGGGGATGGAAGGGGCGCTGTTCCAGATGCTGTCCCATGGCTTTATTTCCGGCGCTCTGTTCTTGTGTGTCGGGGTTCTTTATGACCGCACCCATACCCGTGAAATTGCCTTTTATGGTGGCCTTGTCACCAAGATGAAAATGTTTGCCTTCCTGTTTCTGGTATTTACCATGGCCAATATCGGCCTGCCGGGTTTGAGTGGGTTTGTTGGCGAGATATTGCCGCTGATAGGCACTTTTGAAGTCAATTCATGGGCGGCGATCCTTGCCACCACCGGGGTTATTCTGTCTGCGGGCTATGGCCTCAGACTGTATCGTGAAGTGATATTTGGCAAGCTGACCAATGACAAGCTTGCGACCATTCGCGATGTGGACAAGCGCGAAATCTTCATGCTTGGCATCTTGCTATTGATGACCCTTTATCTGGGGGTCAATCCTTCACCGACATTGGCGGTATTTTCGCCGGCGGTGGATTCGGTTCTTGAAATTTACCACACCGCGCTTGCGGCAGCGGCGCTATAGGTGGGAGCGAAATAACAGACATGAATTTTTGGGATTATATAAACCTCTCATTTCCGGAAATATTCATCGCTTTGGCGGCGATGGCCCTGCTGATATTGGGTGTTTTGATCGGCAATAAGGCATCGCGTGAAATTTCTCTCGGGGCGGTTGGTATTCTCGTTATTGCCATTTTCCTCACCAGTTTTGGCGGCTCCCCGCAAAGGGTGGCCATTTTTGACGGGGCTTTTTCGATCGATAGCTTCTCGGTATTTGCCAAGGTGGTGATTTATCTGGGGGCGATTATTGCCATCCTTATGTCTGACCGCTTTATGGTGCGTGAGAAAATCATGCGCTTTGAATATCCTGTCCTGATCTTGCTCGCTGTACTGGGCATGTCGATCATGGTCTCGGCGACGGACCTTCTTGCTGTCTATATGGGTATAGAGCTGCAATCTCTGTCGCTCTATATTCTGGCAGCGTTTAATCGCGATAGCCGCCGCTCTACCGAAGCGGGGATGAAATATTTTGTTCTTGGCGCTCTGTCTTCAGGGCTTTTGCTCTATGGAGCGTCGCTGATTTATGGCTTTACCGGGGCGACCGGCTTTACCGCCATTGCCGAGGGCGCAGCCAATTCCTCAAATATTGTTGGCCTTATTTTCGGACTGGTGTTCTTTGTGTCCGGTTTGGCCTTCAAGGTTTCTGCCGTGCCTTTCCATATGTGGACACCGGATGTCTATGAAGGGGCGCCCACGCCAATCACGGCCTTTTTTGCCGCTATCCCCAAATTTGCCGGCATGCTGCTTTTTGCCCGGGTCATGGTTGAGGCTTTCCCGAGCGTGCTGGATCAATGGCAGGGGGTGATTGCGATTATGGCAGCGGCTTCCATGGCTGTCGGGGCCTTTGCAGCCATTGCCCAGACCAATATCAAAAGGCTGATGGCTTATTCTTCTATCGGTCATGTAGGCTTTGCCCTGATGGGAATTGCGGCGGGCACTGCCGATGGCGTGCAGTCGGTGCTCATCTATATGACCATCTATATGGTTATGACCCTTGGTACTTTCGCGCTGATTTTGTCCATGCGCCGCACAGAAGGTATGACTGAAAATATTGCTGACCTGGCCGGGTTGATCAGGACGCGCCCGGGTCTTGCGATCATGTTTACCGTGTTGTTTTTCTCCCTTGCGGGTATTCCGCCATTATTGGGGTTCTGGGGCAAATTCTATGTCTTTTTTGCAGCGGTGGAGGCGGGGCTGTTATGGCTGGCGATCTTTGGCGCGGTGATGAGCGCTGTTGCGGCCTATTATTATCTGAAAGTGATTTATTTCATTTGGTTTAAGGATCCGAGTACGGAATTTGAGATGAATAACGGTGCGGCGGTAAGTGTGACGGCCTGGGGGTCAACATTGGCAATGGTGTTTGGCATCGCTATGGCGATCGGTCCACTGAGAGTCGCAGCAGAAAAAGCTGCCAGTGTTCTCTTCTAGAATATTCCCCCATGCAGATGAAATATTAAATCTGCCGTCCGGAAAGTCCTGTTATTACTTTGCGGAACTGCCCTCAACGGCGCGAATCATGCGTGAGGGCTTTGCTGCGGATAATGCGCTTTTGGCGGATGCGCCTTTATGGTTGCTGGCCGCCAGGCAAACGGCCGGGATTGGCAGGCGCGGTAATCACTGGCTGCACCGGGCCGGAAATTTTGCCGGTAATTTGCTGCTGCCCTGGCGGGCGGACTATCCTCAAGCGGCGCCGGCTTCTTACGCGGTGGCGCTTAGCCTCGCCGACAGCTTTGTCGCCTTTGGTATGGCACCGCATGATATTTCTCTCAAATGGCCCAATGATGTGCTGATCAAGGGTGAAAAAATTTGCGGCATATTGCTGGAATGGCTGGCGGGCAGAGATGGCAATGGGCTGTCGATTGGCATCGGTATCAATTTGGCCAGCAGTCCCAGCGAGGAAAATTTCAGGGCCACTTCTCTGGGCGATCATTTTGATACCCCGCCGACGCCGCGGCAAATCCTGCTGACTCTGGATGAAACGCTTGACCATTGGCTTTTGCGCTACCAATCGGAAGGGTTTGAACCCATTCGCGAAAAATGGCTGGAACAGGCCCATGGCCTTGGAGAAATGGCGAGCATCGCGACCCCGTCGCGCACCCTGAAAGGGCGGATTAAAGGATTGGGTCCACAGGGCGAATT
>Ga0256839_1005848_pt1 | contig 11123 bp, 12 predicted proteins | sample 354166metaG_FD_185968 | JGI IMG/M metagenome (GOLD analysis project Ga0256839, IMG submission 185968) | Hydrothermal vent microbial communities from Mid Atlantic Ridge, Atlantic Ocean - 354-166 | ecosystem: Environmental > Aquatic > Marine > Hydrothermal vents | place: Atlantic Ocean: Mid... | reverse complement strand
GAACGGTATCAATCTCACCATCGGAGACGGAGGTTTTAAGGTCTGCAAAAGAAAGATTACCGGACATGTTCACACTCGATTCATAGGTTGTGGGATGCTGCGGCCCGACTCAAATTGGGCCGCAGCGAGAATATACCTTAGTAACGATAAGGTTTGCCAGCTTTGTTCATCACATCATTATAATCTTTGAAGATTTGAACAACCTTGGCTTTGGTCTCGGATTCCGCAGCGATCTCGTCCCAGAAACCAATCGCGGCGTCTTCAACGGTTTGCCACTCTTCGTCAGGAATCGAGGTCAGCTCCATTTTCGGACCGTTAACGCGCAGGTCGGCTTCGCCGCCCCAATACCACCACTGACGATAGTAATGCGAGTGATCCATCATCATGTCGATAAGTTTCTGAAGACGTTCAGGCAGTTCCTGATAACGCTCGTTGTTGGCATAAAACGAACCAGCCCAAGCACCGGAAATGTTGTTGGTCAGGAAGTAGTCGGTAACGTCTGCCCAGCCAACTGTGTAATCCTCGGTGATGCCAGACCAAGCGATACCGTCAAGCTCGCCTGTTTGCACAGCAACTTCGATGTCTTCCCATGGCAGGTTCACAGGAACCACGCCGAACTGGGTCAAGAAACGACCAGCCGTCGGGAAGGTGAACACGCGTTTGCCTTTAAGGTCTTCAAGGCTGCGGATCGGGTCTTTGGTTGCAAAATGGCAAGGATCCCAGGATCCAGCCGAAAGCCAGCGAACGCCAACCTTTTCGTATTCAGCACGCCAGATGTCACCCAAACCGTACTGGTTGAACAGTACAGGCACATCGAGGGAGTAACGCGATGCGAACGGGAAATACCCGCCGAAAACGGTTACCTCGGTTGGGGACGCCATGGAATCGTCGTCCGATTGCACCATGTCGATTGTGCCTTTTTGCATGGCACGGAACAGCTCACCCGTTGGAACAAGCTGGTCGGCTGTGAACAGCTCGATTTCCATCTCGTCTTGGACGGCGTTGAACATGTCAACGGATGGTTTCACAACGTGTTCAGCTAGCGCTGGGCCAGCGTATGTTTGCAAACGCCATTTGATTTTAGTCTGACCGTGAACCGCTGGTGCGGCCAAGGCGGCTGCACCGGCAACACCGGCTGTGGTTAAAAACTTACGTCTAGTAGTCATAGTCTTCTCCTTGTTGCGAGGGTTGCCCCCCAATTGCCGAGGGGTTACCCCCTTCGTATTGTTAATTTCCGTAAACTAAACTTGGCAGCCAAAGGGCGATTTGCGGGAATACAATCACCGTCAATAGCGCCAGAAGCATCACACCAACGAACGGGATGATGGACATATAAATGTCCTTCAACGTGATTTCCGGAGGGGCCATAGCCCTCATTAAAAATAGATTATACCCGAACGGCGGTGTCATATAGGCAATTTGTGACGTGATCGTATAAAGGATGCCGTACCAGATCAGATCGAAGCCCAGTTCACCAACCAGTGGCACATAAAGCGGGGCGACGATCACCAGCATGGCGGTGTCATCAAGGAATGTCCCCATCAGCAGGAAGGAAAGTTGCATCAGTAGAAGAATTTCCCAGCGGCTTAGGCCAAGCCCGTCGAGGAAGAAACTTTTGATGGCTTTCACCGCACCAACGCCGTCGAAAATAGCACCAAAGGCGAGGGCTGCAAGGATGATCCACATGAACATCGCGCTGATATTCAGGGTTTGGCGAACGGTGTTTTCGAACACCTCTTTGGTTAAACGGCGCTTAACAATCGCAGCGATGGTCGCTGTGGCTGCGCCAACAGCGGAGCTTTCCACAAGGCTGGTCCAGCCTTTTACGAACGGGAACATCATCACGAAGAAGATGATCAACGGCAGCATTCCTGCACGCGCTAAACGCATTTTTTCCGCGAAGGGAACGTCGCGTTCTTCTTTGGAAAGCGGGGGGCCAAGCGTTGGATTGATTTTGCAGCGAATGGCGATGTAGACGATGAACATTGTCGCCATCATTAAGCCCGGAATAACACCAGCCAGCCACAGTTTGCCCACAGGTTGGCGCGCGATCATCGCATAAAGCACCAGCACCACAGACGGCGGCACCAGGATCCCAAGCGAGCTGCCCGCTTGGACAACCCCCGAAATCATTCGCTTGTCATACCCCCGCTTTAACAGCTCTGGCAGGGCGATTGTGGCCCCGATGGCCATACCGGCTACTGACAAGCCGTTCATGGCCGAAATCAGCACCATCAGGCCAATCGTGCCAATAGCCAAGCCGCCGTTAAGCCCGCCCATCCAGACGTGGAACATCTTGTAAAGGTCATCGGCAATGCCGGATTCGGACAGGATGAACCCCATGTAAATAAACAGCGGTAGCGTCAGCAGCGGGTACCATTTCATCAACTTCATGGAGGCGGTAAAGGCTATTTCGACGCCGCCATCCCCCCAAAGCAGCATGGCCGAAACCACGGCGACAAAGCCAATACCGGCAAACACCCGTTGCCCCGTCATGAGCATCAGCATCATGGAAGCAAACATCAACAGGGCGATCATTTCAAACGACATTAGATTTCTTCTCCGCGAATTTTAGCTATGTCCGTGAAGAAAACAGCGATGGCTTGCAGCAACATCAGGAATATCCCTGTCGCAGCGGTTAGTTTGATTGGCCACATCAATGGTCGCCATGCAGAAGGGTTGCGTTCCAAAAAGCCGGTAATCTCGCCCACACCTGCGGGGCCGCCCGTCAAGAATGCAACGGCCAGATCTTTGAAGAAAACGAAAGGCGTGTCGCCGAAGTACCCCAAGGAATAGGCGGAGCTGGAAACCGCCCCGTAAAACAACACGCCCAGATAGAAAATCAACGCAAAAATCGTGAAGGCATCGACCCACGCTTTGGTTTTGTCGGACCATGCGCCGTAGACCAGATCCATCCGCACATGGCCACCAAGCTGCATAGAATATGGCCCGCCAAGCAAGTAGTATGCAACCATGGTGAACTGCGCCAATTCCAGCGTTATAAGTGATGGTCGGAAGAAGGTTTTCGAGATCGAGGACCATAGCAAAATCGCCATCATCACGAAGATCAGATACATCGCGAAACGTCCAACACGGTAGTTCACGGCTGTGACCACGCGAACATATGTTCGCATCCATCTAGGCATGTGTTGCCTCCGTCGTTGGCGTGGATAGCTGCAAGCTATCAAGCGCTTGGGAGATCATGGAAGACAGCTCGTCCGCGACCTTTTTCTGGTCAGCCTCGGTTGCTATCAGGTCGTTTCGAATTTCGATCATTACGTTCAGTAGTCCATTTGGAAGTGCATGTAATTTAAGGGTATGTGTGACGCCGTCTTCCGGCCCGTAAGGCTGGTTGCGCTGAACCTCCATTGTGCTCGGGATGGCTAACATGGCATCGGCCAACGTCGTGTCCGCGTCATGTAGGACACCCAGTTCTACCTTGCGTTTCTCCCCGAAATAGATCGGCGTAAAGCTGTGGATTGTGACGATCACGGTTGCGCGGCCAGCATCGGTACGGGCCGCGATCTCATCGCGTATTGCATTGGTGAACGGCACATAAATTTCGGCTACGCGCGCAGCTTTTTCTTCGGGCGGGATATTTTGATTTCCCGCAATCGGAAATATCTCGCTTTTGGCGGGCATAGCGCCGGGGGCTTCGGGTGGGCGGTTGCAGTCGTAAACCAGTCTGGAAACAGTTGCGGCGATCAACGTTGCGTCAAGTGACGTGCTTAGATGTTTGGCTACAGACAGCGCACCCGGATCCCACGCGACATGACTGTTCGCGGTTTGCGCGTCCAAGCCAAGGTTATCCAGACTGGCGGGGATATGTTTTGAGGCATGCTCGCAGACAAGCAACACGGCCGACACCCCGTCAGGGTTAATCGTTTCAAATGCCGCACCATCTGATGCGGACAAAATTGATGTGCGTATTGTTGGTTTCAATTTCCACCCTCTGCGCGTTTTGAAGAGAATTGAACAGGTTTGGCGAGTCTGTCAACATAATTTCTGTAAAATATGTTGCAAGGATGCGGATAGCGTTATAAATTTTACAAAAATAAAGGGGACAAGATTGACGACTCCTGCAACAACAATCGCAGAAAAACTTCAGGTGAGGTTTGACTCGTTAACACGGGCGGAGCGGCAGCTTGCCAACTCCTTGCTCGACAATTATCCGGTTTCCGGTTTGGCCAGTATTACGACCGTTGCCCAGAACGCGGATGTATCGACACCCACAGTGGCGCGGATGGTGCAAAAACTGGGTTTTAAGGGCTACCCAGAATTTCAACGTGCGCTACGCGGCGAGCTGGAAGCCCGAATCTCCAACCCGATTGCAAAGCATGACAATTGGGCAACCACAGCGCCTGAAACACACATCCTTAACCGCTTTGCGGATGCCGTAATTCAGAACATGCGGCAAACCTTGGGGCAGCTTGACCCCGATGAATTTGACGGCGCGTGTGCGATGCTAACGGACAAAAAACGGTCCATTTATATCGTTGGTGGGCGGATCACACGGGCATTGGCAGATTATATGTTTACGCACCTGCAAGTGGCCCGCGAGAAAGTTTCGATGATTCCGTCCAACTCCAACACATGGCCGCATTATGTGTTGGATATGCAGGCGGGCGACGTTTTGGTGGTGTTCGACATTCGCCGTTATGAACATGACATCCTTAGATTGGCGGAGCTGGCCAAAGAACGCGGTGTCGAGATTATATTGTTTACGGACCAGTGGAGCTCACCCGTATCGAAATTCGCCACCTATCGGTTTAACTGCCGGATCGAGGTGCCCTCGGCGTGGGATTCCTCAACCGCGACCATGTTGATTGTCGAAACAATGATTGCGTGCGTTCAAGACCGGATGTGGAATATCACCAGTGACCGAATGGAAGAACTGGAAAAATTGTTCGACAGGACCAAACTGTTCCGCAAGTTCATCTGACACAAAAAAAGGCGCCCGAGATGGACGCCTTTTGAATTCTTGTACTGTAGGTATTAGCCGCGTGCTTTGCCAACCATTTTCCAAACAGCGGGAACCAGAAGTGCGGCCAGTGCCAGCTTCAAAGCATCGCCAATCAGGTAAGGTGTTACACCCCAAGCGAACGCGTTTTCCCATGTATACAGGTGTGCAAGCCACATAACGCCCGGTACATAGATGATCAGGCTGCCGACGAACATTGCCACGGCCATAAGTACTACGTTGCGATCCCAGCCACGGCGCGCGGCATAGCCAAGGGCCAATGTTGCCAGTACGAAACCAACCAGATATCCGCCAGTGCTGCCCATCATATATTCAACGCCGGTTGTGCCAGCGGCCGAATTTGCGAAGACGTCAAAGCCAAGCGCGCCTATCAGCATGTAGCCGATGATTGTCGCTAGACCAAGACGAGGGCCGTAGGCTGCGCCGATGGTTAGAACGGCGAAAGTTCCCATGGTTACGGGAACGGGGGAATATGGAATCGGGAATTTGAGCTTGGCGGAAATGGCCAACGCGGCGATTCCGAGGATGACCAGAACGATACGTTTAACCCAGAGGGCGCTGCCCTCGGCGGACCAGAATTCTTCGGATAGAACGGAATTTGAAACTGCGGTGGCCATGCCAACCTCCATGTTAATAAGGGTCTGGAAGGGTTTTGGCATGCGGGGCGGGTTCGCGCAAGAAGAAACGGGTATTGGCATTATTTGGCGGGGCTGTAATAGTGCGGGGATGGTGAATTTTATCAAATCCGTGCTGCGCCGAAATACGAATGCGGCGATCTGGTCTTCGCAGGGATTTTTGTCTGCTATGCGTTCCGAGGAAGGGATGCGGCAGTGGAGCATTGTTGCTGCGTTGGCGACGGTGCTGGCTTTTGTGTTAAACCTCAACGGGTTAGAGCGGGCGCTGGTGATTGCGTTCTCGTGGAACATCGTACTGATGGAACTGGCCAACACGGCGATCGAGGTGGTCGTGGACCGGATATCGGAGGAGGTTCACCCGCTGTCAAAGAAAGCCAAAGACATCGGCAGCGCGATGGTGTTTTTCGCAATACTTCTGGCGCTGGCCGTGTGGCTGCTGGTGCTTTTCGGCGGCGCGTGACGGGCGTTAACCTTTACGATTTTGGCCGAAAATCCGTGTACACAACACGTACACAATGCGTACACAACACGTATGTACGTTTTTGTGTATGGCGGCGTTAACTATTTGGGGGTGGGGCTTGTGGAAGACCTTTCTACTATTGCCGTTGAGGTTTGGATTAAGCCCAAACCAACAGTGTTGGGACCGGAGGTCTTTCGCGTCGCAATCCCCCTAAATAAAGATTATCCTTCTAAGCGGCTACTTTAATGCGATGAAGGAATAAGCTACACATCAATAATGCTGTATATAAAATGTGAGTTGCAATGACTTCAAATATCTACCAATCCTTGGCTGGATGGAAATGCCCAATTCATGGCGTACACAGCAATTTGAATCGGTGCGCTTGGCCAGATTGCGAGCATGGCCTTGATCAAAACAGCTGTGATGCCATGAATTTCGGGTCGAATAAAACTAAAACCTTTCACAGGGTATCTTGGTGTGGACTGGGTGAGGGTGTATTTCACGATTGGCAGACCGATGTAATGCCGAGCTGGTTTGGTGTTTCTCGGCCTTATGAATATTTCCGAAGTCAAATTACCAAGGACGCACCTCCTGATCAGATGTTCCATTACACATCTGTTGATGGAGCCCTTGCGATCCTGCAAACGGATCGACTACGTTTTACTGATTACGCCTATTTGAACGATACGCGGGAAGTCACCTATGGTCTTGATGTTATTCGTTCTGTACTGGGCTCCGATCTAGATTTATCCGTTTCGCAAGCGTTGACTAAACTGGCGTCATACCTGAAAGATGGTAACCCTTTCTCCCCCTATAATATATATACGGCTTCTTTCTCTTCTGAGTCTGACAGCCTAAGCCAGTTCCGTCTTTATGGACCTGTTTCTTTAGGGTTTGAAGCGAGCCCGATTGGTTTTGGTTTCTTCAAAGGCGATAGCCATCTTGCGCATGTGGTCTACGATTCAACAAAACAGGCTCAGTTGATTAAGACTCTCTTCAACCTTTTAAAGCAGAGTGAGGAAAAGGATGCGGTACTGGTCAAAAGTGATGTGGCGAAGCAAATTTCAACAGATTATATTATTGATCATTTGTTGCGGATAGTGGCGTTCTTCAAACATCCAGCCTTTTCTGATGAAAGAGAAATGCGAATTATGTATTCTGAACCATTGGAGATCATGGACAAGGTTGGTAAAAAGATTGCACGACGGCAGTTCCGAACGTCGGGTGGCCTAATTGCCCCCTTCACAGACACGTTTGACATGATGAATCCATCTTCTTCTTCTGATGAAGGAGGCGGGGTTCCCAAAAAACTTCCTCTCAAATCTGTTGTAATCGGCCCCGTGGCACAAGCCGAGGCGCTCGCCAGTGGGATACGCGACTTGCTTAGTGAGCAGGGATATCCCGATGTGGAGGTCTCTCTCTCTGAGGCGCCATTCAGGGCTTAGAGTTTTACAGGTTCTATCAGCACTTCCTGAAGGACTTTGAAAATTTGTTCCAGTCTTCTCGCGTGCGCAGAAAAGTCAGCGCTGCAGCCGTTGGCTGATATACAAATACCCCTAAACGTCCAACTCCACCCAGATCGGGACGTGGTCCGAGGGTCTCTCCCTCCCTCGCATGTGCCGGTCGATTTCGCAGGCTTTCAGGCGGTCGGCGGCTTGGGGGGTTAGGAGGAAGTGGTCGATGCGGATGCCGTCGTTTTTTGGCCATGCGCCGCGCTGGAAATCCCAGAAGGTGTAGGTCTCGGGGGCGGTGTTCAGGGTTCGGAGGGCCTCTGTGAAGCCGAGGTTCAGGATTTTGCGGTAGGCGGCGAGGCTCTCAGCGCGGTAGAGGGCGTCGCCCCACCAATCGTCGGGGCGCGCGGCGTCTTCGGGTTGGGGGATGATGTTGTAATCCCCCGCCATCAGCGCGATTTCTTCGGATTTGAGGAGGTCTTGGGCGCGGGTGAACAGGCGCTCCATCCATGCGAGTTTGTAGTCGAATTTCGGCCCCGGTACAGGGTTGCCGTTGGGCAGGTAGAGGCCGCAGATGCGGACGGTGTTTATGGTGGCCTCGATCCAGCGGGCTTGTTCGTCTGCGTCGTCACCGGGGAGGCCGCGGGTGACGTCTTCGATGGGGAATTTGGAGAGGATGGCGACGCCGTTGAAGGATTTCTGGCCGTGGGTTTCGATGTTGTAACCGAGGTCTTCGATCGGTTCGCGGGGGAAGTTTTCATCAACGGATTTGATTTCCTGAAGGAGGACCACGTCGGGGGCGGTTTCTTCCAGCCATGTTAGCAGGTTGGGCAGGCGGGCCTTGATGCCGTTGATGTTGAACGATGCGATTTTCATGGGCGGCCTTCTCGTTAACGGTTTGTCTACGATTGAGTGATATAGGTTTCAGGCGGGCTTTGGAACTGTGGATTGGATCGTGGACGATTATAAATTCGTTAAGGTTTTTGGCGAGCGGAACACGGGGACGCGGGCGCTGATACGGATGTTGGGCGCGCAAGCGGGCGTGCGGATGCAGGCTGTGGGGGAACGCGGGGCGATGAACTTGCCGCAGAACGCGGAGCTGCGGGCGGTGATCGAGGCGACGTATAAGGGGCGGTGGCGGAAGATTTACCGTGATGCGTTGCGGGATAATGAACAGGCGGTGGCGTGTCCGACGAAGGCGTGGAAGCACGCGTTGCCGGTGTGGGATGAGGTGTTTGTGGAAAAACGGGCGCATGTGGTTTTTTGTGTGCGCAATCCGTATTCGTGGGCGTTGTCGCTGGCGCGGACGCCGTATCATCAAAAGGGGCCGAAGACGGCGTGTGTGGTGGATTTTGTGACGCAACCTTGGTTGACGGTTTCGCGGGATAATATGGAGGCGGTGTTGCGCTCGCCTATGGAATTGTGGAACGGGAAGGTCGGGGCTTACGGGGCGTTTATGCGGCAAGGGGGCGTGCCGACGCGGGTGATCCGGTTTGAGGATTTCGTGAGCGATCCGGTGGCGGAGGTGCGGCAGGTGCTTATAGGTTTCGAAGTACCGTTTGACGATGTACGCGCGGTTGCGTCAACGAAAAGCCCGACCGTGACGTTGGGCGAGATTTCGGGATATTATCAGCGGGAGGATTGGAAGCAATCGCTGACGGGCGATGTAGTGTTGGCCATCAACGAAGCCATAGATTGGGAGTTGGCGGCGCAATACGGGTATTACCAGTTGAACCCTTCCGATTTTCCGTCACGCGGCATTACATGGAGAAACTGGTTCCGCAGCCGCAGCTTGATGTTGCGTTCGGGTTCTCGATAACGAAACGGGCGCCGATGAGTTCTTGGGAATAGTCGATCACGGCGTCGGTCAGGAACGGTAGGGACACGGGGTCAATCAGGACTTTGATGCCGTCTTTTTCAAGGATCAGGTCGTCGTCGGCTGGATCGTCGAGTTTGATTTCGTATTGGAAGCCGGAACAGCCGCCGCCTTCAACGGCGACGCGCAGGCATTTTGCCTCGGACGCTGTCGAGTTGATGGCGTTGATCTGCGCGAACGCGCGGTCTGTAACTTTGGGTGGTAGCGTAAGCTGCATCTTTCGGCCCGTATCCTATTGCTGTAACAAAGGGAATATAGGCCCCGAAGCGGGTTCAAACAAGACCGGAGGCTAAGATGTGCGCTATTTACGCAAGTGACCCTAATGAAAGTCGGGGGCGGATGTTTGACGAGGGGGGCTCGGCGCATCGCTCCGCGTTTCAGCGGGACCGCGACCGGATCATCCATTCCAGCGGGTTTCGGCGGCTGAAACACAAGACGCAAGTGTTTGTGGAACACGAGGGGGATTATTTTCGCACGCGCCTTACGCATTCGATCGAGGTGGGGCAGGTGGCGCGAACGATTTCAGGCGCGCTGGGCCTGAATATTGATTTGACGGAGGCCGTCGCCTTGGCGCATGACCTTGGCCACACGCCGTTCGGGCATACGGGCGAGGATGCGCTGAACGAGTGCATGGCGGATTTTGGCGGGTTCGATCACAACGCGCAGGCGCTGAAAATCATCACGTCGCTGGAACAGCATTACGCGGATTTTGACGGCCTGAACCTGACGTGGGAAACGCTGGAAGGAATTGCGAAACACAACGGGCCAGTCACGGGGGATTTGCCGTTTGCGCTGGCGGAATACACCGCAAAGCATGATTTGGAGCTGAACACGTTCGCAAGTGCGGAGGCACAAGTGGCGGCGATTGCGGATGATATTGCCTATAATAACCATGATCTGGATGATGGATTGCGGGCAGGGCTGTTCAACGTCGATGATATTTGTGCGTTGCCGATTATTGGTAAATGCTTCGCGGAAGTGGATGAGAAATACCCGAACCTTGACCCGTTACGCCGTCGTCACGAGGTGTTGCGGCGGGTGTTTGGTGTTATGGTCGAGGATGTCTTGATCACCAGCCGCGCACGATTGGCGGCATCAGGGGCGCAATCGGCGCAAGATATTCGCGGGCTGGATGCGCCGGTTATCCAGTTTTCAGACGGGCTTTTTAGCGACCTTAAACAGATACGGGCATTCCTGTTTGAAAACATGTACCGCCATTGGACTGTACGGCGAATGCGGCGCAAAGCGGCACAGATTGTGGTCGATATTTTTGATATTTTCATGGACGATCCGGGCATGATGCCACCGGAATGGAAGGTTGCTGCGCAGGGCGATAAAACCCACCGTGCAAGGGTTATTGCCGACTATATCGCCGGAATGACCGACCGTTTTGCCTTGCAAGAACATGCAAAATTGACAGACCCCAATTTGAAAAGTTAAAACGTAACGGATTTTTGTTGATTTATGTACGAACAGCCATTATCTGCACGCCCATGAATCCACGGGTGTTTGTAGGCCCAATTACATGAGGAAAGTATCATGGGTAAGGAAAAGTTTGAGCGCACGAAACCACACGTTAACGTTGGCACAATCGGCCACGTTGACCACGGTAAAACGACGCTGACGGCGGCGATCACCAAGCAGTTTGGCGATTTCCAGGATTATGACACCATCGACTCTGCGCCGGAAGAAAAAGCGCGCGGGATTACGATCTCGACAG
>Ga0256839_1005847_pt1 | contig 11125 bp, 10 predicted proteins | sample 354166metaG_FD_185968 | JGI IMG/M metagenome (GOLD analysis project Ga0256839, IMG submission 185968) | Hydrothermal vent microbial communities from Mid Atlantic Ridge, Atlantic Ocean - 354-166 | ecosystem: Environmental > Aquatic > Marine > Hydrothermal vents | place: Atlantic Ocean: Mid... | reverse complement strand
CGTCCCCAGGCGCTCGGCCATCAGTTCGAGGACCAGCATCTTCCGATTCGGGTCGGCGGTGATGGCGTCGATCCCGGCGATCTCCTTTTCGAGCGACGGCGGAGGCGCCGCCGGCGCCCGGAGGGCGGCGAGCGCGGCGATGAGTACGAGCACGAGTCGGTGCATCACAGTGGTTTCCTCACTCCCTCATTGGAGAATGGCCCGGCATCGAGCCCATCGAGCGCGCCCCGGCGGCGCCCTCCATGCGGTGTTCCATCTCTCCCCAGCTCCGGCGCATCGCCGGCTGTGCGGCGGGCATCGCCTGGCCCGGGGGCCGCGGCGGCAACAGGTCCGCCCGTTCGGAGGGCCCCTGGAAGCGCTGGGCCGCCATCGGCGGCCGTCCTTCGTGAATCCACGTCCGCTCTCCGGCCCGCAGGATCACCTCCTGCTGCGGAAAGCGCCGGTTCGCCACCGCCACCACGCCCTCGTCCACCGCTACCAGGGTGGAATCGGCGTCGTCCACGAAGACGCTGAAGATGGTCCCCCGCACGGCGATCACCGCCGTGGGCGTGGTGATCTTGTGCGGGTTCGGACGCCCGGTGATCTTTTCGATGTAGACCTTGATGGAGCCGAAGAACAGGTGCAGGAACTCCTGGATGTCCGGCGACTGCTCGCTGTAGACGACCCGCGAATCGGGGAAGATCTCCACCCTGGCCCCGGTCGGGGTCTCGATCGTGGCGTAGGAGTTCTCCCCGGTGATCAGCTCGTCGCCGGGCAGCACCACGGCGTTCACTTGAAGCGCCCGGGGCGCCTCGCGCGGGCGCTGTAGCGTGAGCGTCCCCGCCAGCGACACGACCCGCGCGCTCCCGCCGCCCGACGGCTGGCCGAAGGCCGCCACCGCCGCGAGCAACAGCGCAGCTAGTCTTACCGCAGCCGCCATGGTTCTGACGAATATCACGGAAGTTCTCACTGGGGTCTTAGCAATTCAGATGCCAGTATCAGAAATTGCGTGACACCGTGACAGGCGAAGGAGTTGTAACAATTTGTCCTGCCGCGTCCGTCCGCCTAGCCGGACGATTCGGGCACACCACTGTGCCCGGAACGCTCCCGCTCGATACGCGCCAGCTTCTTGTAGAGGGTGCGGCGCTGGATGCCAAGGATCTCCGCCGCCTTCGTCTTGTTGCCCCCGGTCTGCTCGAGCACCTTCAAGATGTGGCGGCGCTCGACCTCGGAGAGCTCGCCCGCCTCCTCCTCGTCCTCTTCCCCGGAGTGGAGAGCCTCCCGGACGGCCTGGGCCGTGATCGGACCCGCCGGCGAAAGGGCCGCCAGCCGCCGGATCACGTTCTCGAGCTGCCGCACGTTTCCCGGCCACTGGTGGCGCTCCATCTCGGCCAGAGCCCCGGGCTCCAGCCACAGCCGCTTCCCGGCGCCCGCCAGCGCCTGGTCCAGAAAGTGCTGCGCCAGCAGCGGGATGTCCGAGCGGCGTTCCCGGAGCGGCGGCACGTCGATGCGGATCACATTCAGCCGGTGGTAGAGGTCCTCCCGGAACTTGCCTTCCCGCACCATGCGCTCCAGCGGCCGGTTCGTCGCCGCGATCACCCTCACGTCCGCCTTCCGCGGCGAGCCGGCGCCCACCGGCCGGTACTCTTTCTCCTGCAAGAACCGCAGGAGCTTCGGCTGGAACTCCAAGGGGATCTCGCCCACCTCGTCGAAGAAAACGGTCCCGCCCGCCGCCGTCTCCACGATGCCTTTCCGGTCCCGGTCCGCCCCCGTGAAGGCCCCGCGCACCGCCCCGAAGACCTCCGATTCCCACAGCGAGCCTGAGATCGCCCCGCAATCCACCGGCACGAAGGGCCTTGCCTTCCGGGCGCTGTGTTCGTGGATCGCCCGGGCCACCAGCTCCTTGCCCGTCCCCGATTCGCCGGTGATCAGCACCGTTTCCTCGGAGCGCGCCGAGCGGGCGATCGCTTTGTAGACCCGGACCATCGGGGGCGAGAACCCGACCATACCGCCCGGCGGGGCGGCTTCTTCCTCCGCCGGCTCCGGAGGCGTGGCCTGCAGCGCCGCTTCCGCCCGCCGGACGGCCTCGAGCAGCTCGCTCATCTCGAACGGCTTGGCCAGGTACTCGAAAGCCCCGCCGGCCTCGGCTTCCACCGTGGTCTGGACCGACCCCTTGGCCGTCATCAGGATCACCGCGCACTCCGGCTTCTGGTTCTTCGCCGCCCGCAGGATGTCCAGCCCGGAGACCTCGTCGATGTAGATGTCGCTGACGACGATGTCGTAATCCCCCGACGCGATCTCTTCGAGAGCATCCTCTCCCGTCAAGGCCGTGGCCACGCGGTAGCCCTTCGCTTCCAGGTACGCCGCCACCATCGAGGCCAGCGACTCCTCGTCGTCGATCACCAGAATGGCCGGCTGCGGCATGGCTCAGCTCTTCGGCAGCACCAAAGTGAAGCGGGACCCGGCCCCCGGGCTGCTCTCGACCTCGATCCGCCCGCCGTGTTGCGTGGCGATCTCCTTGACCAGCGCCAGCCCGATGCCCGTTCCCTCTTCGGCGCCTTTCTCGTCCCTCTTTAGACGATAGAACCTTTCGAAAATCTTCTGCTGTTCTTCCCGCGCGATCCCGTAGCCCTGGTCCGTAACCGAGATCGCCACGCCGTCCCGGGTCTCGCGTACGGCCAGCCGCACCGTCGAGCGCCTCGGGCTGTACTTGACGGCGTTGGTCAGCAGGTTGTAGACGGCGAAACCGAGCAGGTCCGGGTCGGCGGCGATCTCCATGGCCGGCGCGTCCATCTCGATGGCGGTCTTCTTCCGGGCGGCGTAGAGGCGCGCCCGCTCCACCACTTCCCGGCACAGCCCGGAAAGCTCCACCGGCCGCTTCTCGATCCGGAGCGCCCCGGAGGCCATCCGCTCCACGTCGAGAAACGTGCGGATCAGCGCCGCCAGCCGCTTCGACTCCTTGTGGATCAGCCCGGCCATCTGGTGGCGCGTCTCCGGCGGCAGGGACTCGTCCTCGATCATCTCGCTCGAGCCCTGGATGGCCGCCAGCGGGTTCTTGATCTCGTGCGCGATGGCCTGCACCCGGAAGGCGTATTCGCGCCGCTTCTGTTCCGAGCGCCGCCAGGCCCAGTGCAGCGAAGCGTACTCGCCCACCCCCGCCAGCCCGGCCGAGAGCAGGAACACGGCCGTCATCGAAGCCGGCGCCCACAGCGACCCTTGCAGAAACGCTGCGTAGCAGCTCGCCGGGATCGCGACGAGAGCGCCCGCCAGCGCTCCGGCCAGCGCCAGCCCGCGGAACCGCATCACCGCCGCCACGCACGCCGCGGCGACGACGAGATACAAGCCAAGCTCCCACGCGGGCGGGAGCGGCCTCAAGAAGGCTTCATCGAGGATGGTCCGCAGGATGTTGGCATGGATCTCGATACCGCTCATCCCGATGCCTGCCGAGACCGGGGTGAAGTGGCGATCGCCCGCGCCCTGGGCCGTCGCTCCGACGATCACGGCCTTGCCGCGGAACCAGGCGGGATCCGCCGAACCGTCGAGCAGGCTGGCGAACGAGACACGCCGGAACACCCCTTCCGGCCCGGCGTAGTCGATGCGCAGCAGCCGGTGCTCGGCGGCCGGCGCGGGAATCCGGATCGAGCCGAGGCGAATTTCGTCTGTAGTCTCCACGGGCCGCCCGGCGTCCAGGGCCAGCGCCGCCGCTTCCAGGGCTAGCGCCCACCGCCGGCGTCCTTCGGCCGCCTTCGCCAGCAAGACGGAGCGGACTACGCCGTCCGGGTCCGGATCCGCATGCGCGTGGCCCACCCGCGCGGCCGCCGCCAGCTCGGGCAACGGGTCGATCCAGCGCGGCCGGGCCGCCGGGTCGTTCTCGATCGCCGCGGCTACCACGCCGGGAACCATCCCGAGCGCTTTCGCGATCCGGGCCTCCGCCTCCGGGTCTTCGGGCTCGGCCAGCAGAACGTCGAGCGCCACCACCCGGGGCTTGGCTTCCGCCAGCCGCTCCAGTCCCTCGGCGAGCAGGCGGCGCTCGAGCGGCAACGGACCGTAGCGCCGCGCCGTCGCGTCGTCGATGGCCACGAGGACGATGCCCTCCGCCGAAGGCGACTCGGCCGTTCCCCGGAGGCGCATCAGCAGGTCCAGCGCCGCCGCATTGATCTGGCTCGTCAAACCGTTCCAGGCTACCCACGGGATCGCGAGAAGCAGAAGAACGGCGTAGGCGGCGCGGAACTTCATCCGAGGCTAACCCAATTATGCATCCCCCCGCGGCATGTAAGAGCTACCCGTGCAAACCAAGGCGGGGGCGGCCCCTCATCGAGAGGCCAACCCCCGCCCTTTGACGTCTTTTGGTTCCGGGCTCTAGCGAAGCACGGACCCGTGCGCCGGCCCTAGTGCTTGTGCCCGCCGCCTTTCTGCATGTGGCCGCCCTGGTGGTGATGTCCGCCTTCGGCGGGGGCCAGCAACACCTCCCGGGCGACCACCTCCTTACCGTTGCCCAGCACGGTGCCGAAGACGGTCACCTGCATCCCTTTCTCCAGATCCGCGGCCGAGGCCTTCGCGTCGCCCCGCTCGAACTTCGTCTTGTCGCTGAAGGTGACCTTCAGGTCGCCCTTGGCGGTGGCTACCGTGAACTCTGACGCGCCTACCGCGGTCACCTCGCCTTTGATCGGCTTGCCCTTGTGCTTGCTGGGATCGTGGGCCATGGCCAGCGGACTGGCCAACGCCCCCGCCAGCAGGATTGTCAACAAGTATCTGCGTTGCATCCTCGTTTGTCCCTCCTCTGAGTGTTGTTGCCGGGCCTCAGTGAGTTTCCTCGCCCGGCAGTTCGAGACCGTTGATCTCCTGCATCAGTTCGAGTTCGGTCTCGGTCAGTTCCGGAAGGTGGCGGATGAAGAGCACCAGTTTCCAGTTCTCTTCGTCCTCCCCTCCCCAGCCCGGCATCCCCGTGAACCGGATGCCGTTCTTGATGATATAGAAGATCTCCCCGTCGCTCAGATCCTGGGTGACGGGGGTACGCATGTCGGGAGCCGGCGGGTAGAGGCCGGCGTTGATGTCCGTCCGGCCGCTGCCGTCGTTGGCGTGGCAGACGGCGCAGTGGTCGGCGAAGTGGTCCCGCGCCTCGGCGATGGCCAACGGCGTCGCCTCCAGCGGATTCCTGGCGTTGCGCGCCTCGGCGGGAATCGCCAGGCGGCGCAGGTGGCGGGCCACCCAGGCCTCGACGGCCGAAGGTTCGGCCCGCGCACTGAACCCGTGGGACGTAACGATCCAGTAGGCGGCCCCCGCAGCCAGTAAGATCACCGCCATTCCCAGCAGGACCGCCACTTTCAACCGGTACATGATTCCCCGGGGCTCTCGGCCGCTATTTCACCGGCTCGATCTTCTCGACCTGGATCGTCTTGGAGGACTTATCCAGTTTGCCGGTGACCTTCACCTTCTGGTCGGCATAGGCGGCCGGGGTCTTCTGGTCGCTCAGCACGTAGACGTTCTTGCCGTCGTAGAGGGCGTACTTCCACTTCGACGGATCCATCTTCACGCACTCGCGCACACACTTCGAGTACGGCTTCATGTGCATCGGCTCGTGGTTGGCCCCGCACATGGTGTCCGTGATCACTCCGGTAAAGGTCCGCGTCTCCGCTCCCAGCAGCGTGAGCCCGGCGGCAGCCAGCAACAAGGTCAGTTTTTTCATATGCTTCTCCTCTAAGCTGAAGTGCAGCTATGGGAGAGGGAGCAACCTGGGGGCCAAACTCCGGAATGCGAGGATATCCTTGCTTCGACTGGAGATTTCCCGCCTGCTGCGCCTATGCTCCCGCCCCAAATCGGGCACCTGGTGCCCGAAGTGGCGCAAATCGAGCATCGCACGGTTCGGGCCGGACTATTCGTCACCAGCTCTCGTCCAGGCGCATCGCCGGTACCCGCGTGGTAGTCTTGGAATAGACGGGACCGCTACACAGAGGGGCGAACCTAGAGCCCTGTCATCATCGATGCCTTTGGAGAACAGCGACGGCCTGCGGAGCCAGGTTCGGGAAGTCTACTCGGCGGCGGCGGGAAATCCAGACGGGAAACACCCGTTTCCCGTGGGGCGGCGGTTCGCCGCGAGCGTCGGGTACCCTCCGGACTTGCTTGACACCCTGCCGCCGGCGGCGGTGGACGCCTTCTGCGGCGTTTCGAATGTCGCCGTCTTCGCAGGGATCCCGGAAGGGGCCACGGTGCTGGACCTGGGGTGCGGCGCCGGGCTCGACACTCTCATCGCCGCCCGGCGCGCCGGCCCCTGCGGAAAGGTGTTCGCCATCGACTTCAGCGACACGATGCTCGACCGCGCCCGCCAGGCGGCTGCTGCCTGCCAGGCCGCGAACATCGAATTCCGCCAGGCCGACGCCGAGGCGCTCCCGCTCGAGGACGCCTCGGTGGACGTCGCTCTGGTCAACGGCATCTTCAACCTGAATCCGGCCCGGGACGCGATCTTCCACGAGCTCGCCCGCGTCATCCGCCCGGGGGGCGAGCTCTACGGCGCCGAGATCATCGTCCGCGACCTGCCGCGGTTCCTCAAGCCGGTGGCCGGACTCGCCAAGAAGTCGAAACGGTCCCCCGCCGACTGGTTTGCCTGAATCGCCGGCGCCAAGGAGGGCGGGGCCTTCCTCGATGAGTTCCGGGCGGCCGGTTTCCGCGAAGCCCGGATCTTGAGAACCAGCAGGAACGACCGCACAAAGGATCCGCTGGTGGTCGTCGCCGATATTCACGCCCGGAGATAGGCTTCGCGCCGGCGCCGGGCCCGGCTACGGGCTTTCCGCCAGAAACCGCAGCCCCGCCCGGCAAATGGAGCGCAGCAGGCGCGGCCCGTCGGCCTGGGCGCTGTTGTCGAACCCCTCGTCCGCCAGGTCTGTGGCATTCGTTACGTGGGCGACGACGCCGCACGCGAGCCCCCGAGCAGCCGAAAAGGCGAACAGCGAAGCGGCCTGCATCTCCACCGCCAGGACGCCGGCCGCCGCATGGCGTTCGAACTGGGAGCGGGTCTCACGGTAGGGGGCGTCGGTGGTCCATACCGTTCCGGAGAAGACCGGCGGGCCCGCGTCTTCGATCTCTTCGGCCAGCCTGCGGGCCAGACCAGCGGGCGCTTCGACAGTTGCCGCTGGAGGGAGGTAATGATATGACGTCCCCTCGTCCCTGACCGCACTAGTGGCCACCACCAGCGCCGGCACGGGCAGTTCCGGGGCTACGCGCCCGGCCGACGTCAACCCGATGACGGCCTTGGCGCCTGAAACCGCTAGCTGTTCGGCCACCAGGACCGCAAAGGGACCGCCGATGGTCCGGGCGATCAGGCCGCAGCGGACGCCGTCCACCTTCAGCGCGAACATCGCCGTGTGGAAGCAGGCCCACTCGGCGCAAGGCTGCGCCGCTCCGGTCTCCACCAGCCAGTCGGTGAGATCGCCGTCGAAATCCAGCACGCACACCGGCGGCACCGGCGCCGCCGCCATTCCCCGCTGTTTGCGTACGGCGGCCAGCAACGTTTCCGGAGCGAACGCGGTGGGCTCTCCATGCGGGTGCTCGAGAAGAGGAATCAGACTTCTGTCAGGCATCGGATCGCCGTGGGAACGGAAGCTCACCCCGGCCTGCGGCGCCCGCCTCGGAAACCTAGGACGAGATCACTTCACTGGGAGCCGTTTCCGGCCGGACGGTCCGCGGGCTTCACCTCCGCGAACACAAACAGTACATCGTCGCTGCGGGCCTCCTGGCCCAGCGACTGGATGTAGCCAATGAGCCCGCGCGCACTTTCGAGCGTCGGCTCGCCGCCCGCCTCCGTCAGCATTCGGATCACCCCGTCGAGGCCCAGCGGCGCTTCGCCGGGACATTCCACGTCCGGCAGGCCGTCGGTGAACAGCACCAGTCTATCACCCGGGTGGATCTCGATTTCTGCAGGGTCCGGAACTTGGAACGTTTTCTCGTCGAAGAGACCGATCGGCGTGGTCTGCGACTCCAGACGAAGAAATCCCCGGCGCGAGTGCGGCCAGAACAACTGAGTGGCGTGACCGCAGCTCAAATACAGCAAGCGGGAGCCGCGGAAGTCGATCACCGCGTGGAACATGGTGGCGTAGAGGTGAACGTCCCCCACGTGCTCCCGCATCCACTCGTTCAATCGCCGCGCCACGTCCGGCGGCGCTTCTCCGCCCTCCAGCAACCCGTCCAGCAGCGTGCTCACCCGGCTCATCACCAGAGAGGACGTAATCCCATGCCCGGAGACATCCAAGACCAGGAAGTGGAGAACGCCGCCGAAGTCCTTGATGTGGACGTAGTCGCCGCCGATCTGCCGCGCCGGCAGGTATTCGACCAGGACGCTGACGCGCTTGTCGGCGAACGACTCCGGGATCATCTTGCGCTGCACCAGGCCGGCGCGCAGCGCATCGAGACACATGGGGCAGCAGACGTAGGATTCGATCTCGCCCAGCTCCAGCCGTTTGTAGGCTGACGCAGGCTCCAGCGGACGCCCGCAGGCGCAGCACCGCGTGGTGAGCACTTTCAGTGCGGGAGACTCTTCCATTACAGGGCCACCCTACGCAGCCGAAGTGCGTTGCTGATCACCGAGACCGAGCTGAAGGTCATCGCCGCGCTGGCGATGATCGGGCTGAGCAGGAGCCCGAAGAACGGATAGAGCACGCCGGCGGCCACCGGCACGCCCAGGCTGTTGTAGACGAAGGCGAAGACGAGATTCTGCCGGATGTTGCGCATGGTGGCCCGGCTCAGCCGGATGGCCCGCACCACGCCGCGCAGGTCGCCTTTCACCAGCGTGACGCCGGCGCTCTCCATGGCCACGTCGGTGCCGGTGCCCATGGCGATCCCCACGTCGGCCTGGGCCAGCGCCGGGGCGTCGTTGACGCCGTCGCCGGCCATCGCCACCTTGCGGCCCTGCTGCTGCAGGCGCTTGACGATCTCGCTCTTGCGCTCGGGCAAGACGCCGGCCTCCACCTCGTCGATGCCCAGCTTGCGGGCGACGGCTTCGGCCGTAGTGCGGTTGTCGCCGGTGACCATCACGATCCGGATCTTTTCCGCGTGAAGCTGCCGGATGGCTTCCCGCGCCGACTCCTTGATCGGGTCGGCGATGCCGATGAGTCCCACGACGTTGCCGCCGGCGACGACGAAGACCACGGTTTCGCCTTCCGAGCGCATTACATCGGCCCGGGCCGCCAGTTCCCCGGCGGAAACACCCAGATCCCCGAGCAGCCGGTCGTTGCCGAGCGCCGCAGCCTTCCCGGCGACCTTGCCGGCCACCCCTTTGCCGGTGATCGAACGGAACTCGGCCACTTCCGCCGGCGCCACCCCCCGCGACTCCGCCGCCTCGAGGATCGCCGCGGCCAGCGGGTGCTCGCTGCCCCGTTCGAGGCCCGCAGCTACCCGCAAGACATCTTCCTCGGAGTTGCCCTCCGCGGCGACGATCCGCGCCACTTTGGGCTTGCCCTCGGTCAGCGTGCCGGTCTTGTCCACGCACAGGGTGTCGATCTTCTCCAGGGTTTCCAAGGCCTCGGCGTCCCGGATCAGCACGCCCGCCATGGCGCCCCGGCCGGTAGCGACCATGACGGAAACCGGCGTCGCCAGCCCCAGCGCGCAGGGACAGGCGATGATCAGCACCGCCACCGCATTTACCAGCGCGTGGGCGCCCCGGGGCTCCGGCCCCACCGTCAACCAGACGATGAAGGTCACCACCGCGACGACGATCACCGCCGGAACGAAGTAGGCGGAAACCACGTCGGCGAGCCGCTGAATGGGAGCCCGGCTCCGTTGCGCCTCACTCACCATCTGAACGATCTGAGCAAGCAAGGTCTCGGCACCGACGCGCTCGGCGCGCATGATGAAGCTGCCCGTGCCGTTCACGGTGCCGCCGGTCACCTTGTCGCCGGGCCCTTTTTCCACCGGAACCGGCTCGCCGGTGATCATCGATTCGTCCACCGAACTGGAGCCCTCGAGCACGACGCCGTCCACCGGGATCTTCTCCCCCGGCCGCACGCGCAGACGGTCGCCCGGCTGCACTTGTTCCAGGGGCACGTCGCGTTCGGCGCCGTCGTCGTCCACCAGGCGCGCCGTCTTGGGCGCCAGGCCCAGCAACGCTTTGATGGCGCTACTCGTCTGGCTGCGCGCCCTGAGCTCCAGCACCTGGCCCAGCAGCACCAACGTGGTAATGACGGCGGCGGCCTCGAAGTAGACGCCCGGGTGGCCGCCTTCGCCGCGGAAAGAGGCCGGGAAGATCCCCGGCGCCACCGTCGCCGCCACGCTGTAAGAGTAGGCGGCGCCGACGCCCATGGCGATCAAAGTGAACATGTTGGGGCTGCGGTTGACGATGGACACCCAGAAGCGCTGGAAGAACGGCCAGCCACCCCACAGAACGACCGGCGTGCTCAGCGCGAGCTGGATCCACAGCCGCACATGGAACGAGGCGATCCGGCCCAGCGGGTTGCCCGGAATCAGGTCGCCCATGGCCAGCAGCAGCACGGGGACGCTGAGCGCCAGGCTCACCCAGAAGCGCCGCGTCATGTCTCGCAGCTCCGGGTTCTCTTCTTCCAGAGCCGCAGCCGTCCGGGGCTCCAGCGCCATACCGCAAATCGGACAGGAGCCCGGCCCCGGCTGCACGATCTCCGGGTGCATCGGGCAGGTATACTCGACCGCCCCGGGGACCGCCGCCGGCTGCGCCGGCTCCAACGCCATGCCGCACTTCGGGCACGGGCCGGGAGCCTCCGCTTTCACCTCGGGATGCATCGGGCACGTCCATCCACCCTTGGCTTCCCTCTTCTTTTCCGCCGCCGGGACAGCCGCGGGCGCCGGAGCTCCCAGCGTCACCAGTCCCGGCTTCTCCAGCCACGCGCCCGGGTTCGCCCGGAACTTCTCCAGGCAATGCGGACTGCAGAAGTAATAACGCGTCCCCGCGTGCTCGTAAGAGCCGGCGGCCTTCTCGGGATCTATGCTCATCCCGCAAACGGGATCCTTCACTCCAGCCGCCGGCCCGCGCGATTGGTCGTGTTCGTCGCCATGGCAGCAATGATGTTCCGGCATCTTCCCCTCTCCAGTGGCCTATCGGCCTGTCAAGTCCTCTGTGCGAAACAGTTCGCCGCCGTGCTCGCGGATGAAATCTTCAGCCGCCTCACGGGTAGCAAAGGCTAGAATG
>Ga0256839_1005846_pt1 | contig 11127 bp, 14 predicted proteins | sample 354166metaG_FD_185968 | JGI IMG/M metagenome (GOLD analysis project Ga0256839, IMG submission 185968) | Hydrothermal vent microbial communities from Mid Atlantic Ridge, Atlantic Ocean - 354-166 | ecosystem: Environmental > Aquatic > Marine > Hydrothermal vents | place: Atlantic Ocean: Mid... | reverse complement strand
CACAGGCACGGACGGACTTTACATCCTGAACATCTCCAAACCAGAGGCACCTGAGGTTGTGTCAAGAATTCAAACCCAGGGTAATGCCTTCGGCTTTGCTGTACACGACGGCATGCTCTACATCGCCGATTACACCTCGCTGCTCGCCTACAACATCTCAAGCCTCAGCTCCCCTGCGCTGGTGAAGAGCATTCCCTACCCCTACAGCGGGTGATGATATGAGGGTGAGTGTGGGAACCAAGGTTATAGTGCTGGTGGGCTTTGTGATGACCATTCTCATCCTGGGACTTTTCACCTGGATATACGTTACAAACGAGCGTAACATGGAGAATCTGATGAGGGAGCAGGCGAAAAGCATAGCGGATCAGGTGGTGCTTTTCAGGCTGTGGAATGCCAAGACAAAAGAGAGGATAGAACCTGTTCTGTCAGTTCTTTCAAACAGGAGGTTTGCATACAAGTGGAGGATGATTTCCAAGAAACCCATCGGCACCGAGAACCTGCCTGCGAACGAGTTCCAGAGCAAAGCCATAGACACCTTCTACTACTCAGCAAACCCGGAGGCAGTTTACAGGGTGTACGAGAGCAACGGCAGGAAGTACTTTGAGTACGTGAGCCCCATAATCATGGAGAAGCCCTGCCTCAGGTGCCACATTGACCAGGGCTACCGGGAAGGAGACGTGCACGGCGCCATAGTGGTGAGAATTCCCATGGATGATGCGCTGAGCAACCTGGAGAAAACCAAGAAGAGCCTGTACATTTCGGCTGTGGTGCTGCTTGCCTGCACCACACTGCTTATCCACATGATAATCAGAAGAATAATCACCCTGAGACTTAACATGCTGAAGAACGCCCTGAGCCGTGTGGGCAGAGGCGATTACTCGGCAACGGTTGAGCTCAGGGGAAATGATGAGTTCGGTGAGGTGGCGGAGAGCTTCAACCGCATGGTGAAAGACCTGAGGAACAAGGAGAGGCAGATAATAAGGAGCGAGAAGCTTGCAACGGTTGGGAAGCTCGCCGCCGGTGTGGCGCACGAGATAAACAACCCTCTGGGTAACATCTCCCTCTACGCGCAGATGCTCCTGTCAAAGGTTAAAGACAGGGAGGCGGTGAAGAAGCTGAGGATTATTGAGGAGCAGGCGACGCAGGCAGCAAAAATAGTCAAAAGCCTGCTGGAATTCTCAAGACAGGCTGAGCCCAGGCTGCAGAGGTTGTGCATGAACGACATAGCAGATAAGGCGCTGGAGGTGCTTCAGCCGCAGTTATCCATAAATAATATAATGGTGATAAAAAATTTTAATAGGCACCTGCCAGGGGTCAACGCCGACCCCGTGCAGATGCAGCAGGTGCTGGTGAACATAATAAAGAACGCCATTGAGGCGATGCCAGAAGGAGGCAGACTGATGGTTAGAACTTTTGCAAGAGATGGCGAGGTGGTTGTGGAGGTCTCGGATACCGGCGAAGGTATACCCGAGGAGCACCTCTCCAGAATATTTGACCCTTTCTTCTCAACCAAGGAGGTGGGCAGGGGCACAGGTCTGGGGCTGAGTGTCAGCTACGGTATTGTTGAAAGGCATGGAGGAAGGATTGAGGTTGAATCTGAGCCAGGTAAAGGCTCAACCTTTAGAGTCGTGCTTCCGGCAGGTGATGAGAATGGCAAGGATACTGGTGGCGGAGGATGACGAGAATCTGAGAGCTGGAATAGAGGAGATGCTCAGGGAGGAGGGGTATGAGGTGGAGAGCGTTAGCAACGGAGAGGAGGCGCTGGAGAGAATCAGGCAGGGCAACTACGATGTGCTGCTCACAGACCTGGTGATGCCGAAGATGAATGGCATGGAGCTGCTCACAGAGGTTAAAAAACTCAAGCCAGAGGTCAAGGTTATAATCATCACAGCCTTTGCCACGATTGAGAGCGCTGTTGAGGCTATAAAGAAGGGTGCGAGCGACTACATTGAGAAGCCGTTCAAAATAAATGAGGTGCAGAACACAATAAAGAGGGTGCTGGAGGAGGCAAAGTTTGAGAGAGAGCGCAGGATGGGCACGGGGATAAGGTATGAGGTTATAAAGGCGGTGTCAAATCCGCTGCGGCGCAGGGTGCTTGAGTTCCTGTATCCGAGAGGCAGGACGCACTTCAGGGATATAAGAACCAGCCTGGGAATCTCAGAGCCTGCCAAGCTCAGCTTTCACCTGAAGATTCTCAAGCAGGCAAAGCTCATTGATCAGGATGAGGAGCGCAGGTACTTCATCACCGACTCTGGAAGAAAGACACTGGAGATTCTTGGAAGAGGCGAGGAGGAGTGAGGTTAGAGTACTGCGATGGCGAGGAGCTGGAGAGGTTCTTAGATGGGCTGGACGTGGAGGCGGTGAGGGCTGAGATTCAGCCGGAGCCTGCACTTAGGCTCGGAAACTTTTACTACCACGGCATACCCGAGGGGCTGGAGGCTGAGGCTTTCAGGGAGGTGCTTGAGATATACTCCAGCGCATCCGCCGTGAACACCCTTGAGGGCAATGTGACGGTGTTCACCACACCCACCTGCAGGTACTGCGCAAGAGCGGTGCTGGCGTGTGCCGAGATTGCCGCAGCAAATGAGGGGGTTGAGGTGCACGTGTATGATGCACCCCGCTTCCTTGAGCTTGCGAGAAGGGAGAAGGTGGTGGTGGTGCCCAAGATTCTGGTTGATGGCTCGGTTATTGAGACCCACACCACCAGAGCCGAGTACAGGAGGCTTGTGGAGGATGCGCTCAGGGAGTGAGGGTGGTGATAGGCAACTCTGAGCTTCTCGTGATACTGCTGGTTGCGCTCCTGCTTTTCGGAGGCGATAAGCTTCCTGAGCTCGCCAGAAGCCTGGGCAGGGCGGTGGCTGAGTACAGGCGTGCCGTGCAGGAGGCTGAGGAGAAGCTCCTTGCAGAGGAGCTGAAGAGGGAGCTGAAGCAGCAGATGCAGGACTTAGAGCCCAAGCCGTCCGGGGTGGGTGTAGATGTTCATCCTGCTTCCACGCAGAAAGCCGACGAGGGTTACTCCGGCACGCTCCGCCGAGAGGATGCCGGAGAAGAGGGGCGCGGTGCGTGATGCTATTACCGGAATACCCGCCCTCGCAGCCTTGACAACCATGTCTCCGGGCACCCTGCCGGAGGTGAGGAGGCAGGAGCTGCCGAAGTCCATGCCCTCAAGCAGCGCCATGCCTATAACCTTGTCCACGGCGATGTGCCGGCTCACATCCTCAACGAGCATGTAGCGTCCCTCTGAGGCGAGCATGGCTGTGTGCACGCCGCCGGTGCTCTTCCACACCAGACTGAGCTCCTGCATTAGCTTCATCCAGTCTGAGAGCTGCTTAGTGCTGAAGCTTGCAGAAGAGCTCACCTCTATGCGCTCCTCTCTTACTGAGCTCCTCCAGCCAGAGATGCAGTCGCTTGACAGGTACCTCTCAAGCTTCTGCTCCGCCAGCATGCCACGGAGCTTCACGTGCAGACAGGTTTCGTCCAGCTTCACCTCCTCCACATCCCCGGCAGAGCGTATCAGCCCCTCACCCAGGCAGTAGCCGTAGGCGAGCTCGCGCTCGTGCCCGGGGGAGAGCCTGAGAAGCGCCACCTGCATGCCGTTGACAAGCATGCGGAGCTCCCTCTCCCTCGCCACCTCGTCCAGCACTTCTCTACCGTTACGCCACATCCTCACCCTTATCCAGGGGCGCATGTTATGCATGCTGCGCTGCTCCCCAATATACTTTACCACGGGAGCGTGCTGCCGATGAGCGGGTGAGTGCTTGAGGGTAGCGGTTCTGCACAGAAGCAGGTGCCAGCCAAAGAAGTGCGCCCTTGAGTGCATGCGCTTCTGCCCCGGGGTTAGGATGGGAGAGGAGACCGTCAGGATTGATGAGGGCGCAAAGCCTGAGATTTCAGAGCTGCTGTGCACGGGATGCGGTATATGCACGAAAAAGTGCCCTTTTGAAGCTATAAGCATAGTAAATCTGCCGGATGAGCTTGAAGGGGAGAAGGTGCACCAGTACGGAGTCAACGGGTTCAGGCTGTTCAGGCTGCCGTATCCGGAGGAGGGAAAGGTTACGGGAATTCTGGGTGAGAATGGCACCGGCAAGAGCACCATTCTCAGGATTCTTGCAGGGGAGCTGGTGCCGAACTTTGGCTCTGAGACTGGAGACAGGGAGGAGGTCCTCAGGAGGTTTTCGGGCAGACAGCTTTACAACTACTTTTCTGAGCTGTACTCTGGCAGACTGAGGGTGGTGCGCAAGCCGCAGCACGTGGATGCCCTGCCGAGGGTGGTGACGGGCAGTGTGGCTGAGGTGCTGCAGAGGGTGGATGAGAGGGGTATGTGGAGGGAGGTTGCGGAGAGGCTGGAGCTTGAGAATGCGCTTGGCAGGAAGCTTTCTTCGCTGAGCGGCGGTGAGCTGCAGCGGGTGGCGGTGGCGGCGGCACTGCTCAGGGAGGCGGATGTTTACATACTGGATGAGCCTTCAAGCTACTTAGACGTGGTGCAGCGGCTTAAGGTTGCGAGGCTGATACATGAGCTCGCTGGCAACAGGAGGGTGGTGGTTGTTGAGCACGACCTGGTGGTGCTTGATTTTCTTGCTGAGAGGGTGCATGTGGTGTACGGTGTGCCGGGGGTGTATGGCATTGTTGCGGGTGCGAGGGGTGTGAGAAGGGGTATAAACGCATACCTCAGGGGATACCTGAGGGAGGAGAACGTGCGAATACGCGGGGAGGAGCTGAAGTTTGAGGTTCGCCCGCCTGCAAGCGGCGCCGGGGGCGAGCTCATGCTGGCTTATCCCAGGATGAGGAAGAGCTACAATGGCTTCACCCTGAGCGTGGAGGGAGGCGAGCTCTACAGGGGTGAGGTGGTGGGCGTGCTCGGCGCCAATGCCACGGGCAAGAGCACCTTTGTGAAGATGCTGGCAGGGGTGGAGAGGGCGGATGAGGGCGCGCTGGAGAGCAGGCTGAGGGTCTCCTACAAGCCCCAGTATCTATCCGCCAGCTTCACCGGCACGGTGGAGGAACTTTTCGCAAAGCTGGAGCTGACGGGTGATTCCTTCTTTGAGAGTGAGCTTTTCCGTCCTCTGAACCTGGAGAGGCTGGCACAGAAGGCTGTTCGTGAGCTGAGCGGCGGCGAGCTGCAGCTGGTGGCGGTGGCGACCTGCCTGGGAAGGGAGGCTGAGGTGTACCTGCTGGATGAGCCTTCTGCCTACCTGGATGTGGAGCATCGCCTCAGGCTGGCAAGGGTGGTGAGGAGGGTGGTGGAGAAGCGTGAGGCGGTGGGGATGGTGGTGGACCATGACCTGCTCTTCATAGACTACATCTCAGACAGGGCGATGGTTTTTTCGGGGGTGCCCGGGAGGGAGGGATACGCTTCAAAGCCCGTGGATATGAGGAGCGCGATGAACAGTTTTCTGAGGCAGATGGAGGTGACGCTGAGGCGCGACCCCGAGACCGGAAGACCCAGGGTGAACAAGCCGGGCAGCGTGAAGGACAGGGAGCAGAAGCTCAGGGGCGAGTACTACTATTCCTGAGTTTTCAGCCTGAGGCGGTTGGTCTTGCGGTAGGGTTCCTTTTCTATTATGCCCTTCTCCTCCAGGTTGCGCACGAGCTTGCTGACCTTTGACCTGGAGAAGCCGGTTTCCCTGACGATTTCCTCCTGGAGCATCTCACCTCTCTCGGATATGAGGTCGTAGATTTTCTGCTCGTCCTCGCGAAGCACAAGCCTGAGAACTTCCTTAGGGTCTTCACGCTGAATGCCGGGACGGTGACGCAGGTAGAGGTAGGTGGCGAGCGCCCCGGCTACTAACCCGCCTAAGCCGAGGAGCAGGGGAAGAAGACTGCGGCTCTCGCCACGGTACATCACCAGCACTCTGAACCTGTCCCCGGGTTCCAAGGTGCTCCTGTGCCACCTGAGAATTATGTGCCTGCCGTCGGTGAGAATCCTGTCGGGTACCGGATAGACTGCATACCCGTCCCAGCGGGGCTCGGAGACGAGCACACTGCCCTCCGGCAGGCGTACGCTGAAGCTGAAGTTTTCCACGCGAACGTCTGCAACGTAGCTCGTGGTGAGAATCCTGCTGTTTCCGTAGGGTTTCACAATCTCGGGAAGCTGAATCACAAATCTGAGCTTCTGGATGTCCCCGTCCCCGAGTACACGCCTCAGAGGGACAATGATGCTGCTGCCTTCCTGAAAGTGCTGCAGTCTGCCCCGGGTGTCGTAAACTTCAAGGCTTTCGGGAGGGATGGCGGTGGCAAACTCCACCTCCGAGATGTTGCCGCTGACGGTGACCAAGGTGAAGCTCACGGTCTCCACAGCCCTGCCCCTGCTGTCAGGGGCAATTTCTATGCTGTAGTCTGTGAAATAGTATTCCTGAGCCGCTACCGCACCTACAGTCAGCAGAAACAGCAGGATTATACGCATTTGATTATTTTTCTGTGAGGTGTAAAATAAAAGTTTCGGGAGCTGTACCTGAGCACCGAAAGACTTTAGCTTCCCGAGGCAGAGTTTGCCGATATGCGAGGCAGGTGGATGCAGCTTCCCAGGGGTGTGCTCGTGGGTGAGGGTGTGCTTGAGGAGCTCCCGGAGTTCCTGAGCAGGCTGGGGCTCAGGGGCAGGTGCCTGCTGGTAACAGGAAAGAGCACCAGGAAGGTGGCCGGAGAGAGGGTGGAGGAGATTCTGGAGGAGCACTCTCCCGAGATGCTGACGGTGGAGAGCGCAACCAGAGAGGAGGTGGAGAGGGTGGTGGGGGAGGCGAGGAGGAGCGGGGCATGCTTCCTGCTCGGGGTTGGCGGAGGCAAGGTGATTGATGTAGCCAAGCTCTCCGCCTCAGTGCTGGGGCTGGAGTTCATCAGCATACCCACAGCCGCCAGCCACGACGGCATTGCCAGCTCCATGGCGTCTGTGAGGAGCAACGGCGTGGCTGTGTCAGAGAATGCGGTGGCGCCTCTGGGGATAGTGGCAGACACCAGCATAATCGCCTCAGCTCCGCGCAGGCTCACCGCAAGCGGATTCGGGGATGCAATAGCAAAGCTCACCGCAACCATGGACTGGGAGCTGGCGCACAGGGTGCTGGGTGAGGAGGTGAGCGAGTACTCCATCGCCCTCTCGCGCATGAGCGCCAGAATAGCCCTGCGCTCCTGCGGTGAGGCGAATACTGCCGCAGGTGTGCGCAGGCTGGTGAAGGCTCTGATTTCCTGCGGGGTAGCCATGAGCATAGCGGGAAGCTCACGCCCGGGCAGTGGAGCAGAGCACAAGTTCAGCCACGCACTTGACATGATTGCAGAGAAGCCAGCGCTGCACGGCGAGCAGGTGGGGGTGGGAAGCATAATCTGCATGTACCTGCACGGCGGGGAGTGGTGGAGAATTAAGAGCGCCCTGAGCAGGGCAGGGGCACCGGTGTGCGCCGAGGAGCTGGGCGTGGAGAGCAGGGAGGTGGTTCTCGCCCTGCTGGAGGCGAGAAGGGTGAAGCCGGAGAGGTACACTATTATTGAGCATGTGAACCTGAGCAGAGAGGTGGCTGAGAAGGCTGCCAGAGCCACAGGGGTGATTGAGTGAAGGTTACCCTGCTGGATGCAAGATTTGCAAAGCCAGGCTACACCTTCGTGCACTACGGAAGCGCTGAGGAGTGCAGGGGCTGCAGGCTGCTGAAGGCGTGCGCAGGAAACTTGGAGAGGGGGAGGAGGTACGTGGTGAGGCATGTTAGAGCTGCCAGACATCAGTGCAGGGTGTTTGGCACGGTGGCTGTGGCTGAGGTGGAGGAGGCAGAGGTGCCGGCGGCGCTGCCGAAGAGCAGAGCGCTGCGAGGAGCGGTTATCAGCTACTCGCCTCTCGTGTGCGGCGAGGTGCTGTGCGCCAGCTACCCGCTGTGCTCCCCGGAGGGTTTGAAGGAAGGGGACAGGGTGCTGTTAGCCGAGGTTGACGGCACGGTTGAGTGCCGGCGAGGCTTGGAGCTGGTGAGAGCGGTGCTCAGGAGGGTGTGAGGTGCTGACCAAGAGAATTATCCCGTGCCTGGATGTCAGGGATGGCAGGGTGGTGAAGGGCGTGCACTTCAGAAACCTCAGGGACGCGGGCTCCCCGGTGGAGCTTGCCAAGCTGTACGATGAGGAGGGCGCGGATGAGCTGGTCTTCCTGGATATCAGCGCCAGCCATGAGGGCAGAAAGACGATGCTGGAGGTGGTCAGGAAAACCGCCGACCAGGTGTTCATACCCCTCACCGTGGGCGGCGGCGTGAGCGAGGCTGCTGACCTGAGAAGGCTGCTGAAGGCGGGCGCGGATAAGGTGGCGATAAATACAGCCGCCGTGCTGCAGCCTGAGCTGATACGGGAGAGCGCCAGAATATTCGGAAGCCAGTGCGTGGTCTCGGCTATTGACGCAAGAAGGGTGTACGAGCACAGGGAGGACAGAAGGATGGTTCGCACCCCCGAGGGGGAGTGCTGGTTTGAGGTGTACATCTACGGGGGAAGGAAGCCCACGGGTGTTGATGCCATTGAGTGGGCGATGCGTGTTGAGGAGCTGGGCGCTGGAGAGATACTGCTCACCAGCATGGATGCTGACGGGACTAAGGATGGCTACGATATCCCGCTTACCAGAGCGGTGAGCGAGGCGGTGGGAATCCCGGTGATAGCCAGCGGAGGCGCAGGCAAGCCCGAGCACTTCTACCAAGCATTTGCTTCTGGAAGGGCAGACGCAGCCCTCGCAGCAAGCATCTTCCACTACGGGGAGTACTCAATTATGGAGGTCAAGCAGTACCTGCACTCAAGAGGGGTGCCGGTGAGAATTTCCAAAGGTTTGCAGAGGACATTCAGAAACTAATATATACGTGTTGCTCAAATTGATGGTAGGTGGATGCTGATGGAGAGGTCAAGAGGCTTCTGGAGCGGGCACAGCAGAAAGCTCAGGAAGCGGGTGCGCAGACGCGGGCTGATACCCGTGACCAGATACCTGCAGGAGTTTTCTGTGGGTGAGAGGGTGCACATAAAGATTGAGCCCTCGGTGCATAAGGGCATGCCGCACCCCAGGTTCCACGGACTCACGGGCACGGTTGTGGGTAAGCGAGGCAGGGCTTACCTGGTTGAGGTGAGGGATGGAAACGCGGTGAAGCAGATTATAGCCCACCCCGTGCATCTGGAGGCGCAGCGGCAATGAGCGACAGGGGCGTGCTCCAGGTAAAGCCCGTGACCATGTACGAGGCTAAGGCGATTCTGGAGAGGGAGCTGGAGGAGATAGAGGAGCCGGTTTATGAGCAGAAGATATGCCTGGACTACCTGAAGAAGTTTGCAAGGCTTACTCCTGAAGAGGGGCGCAGAATAGTTGAGGAGGTGCTACAGGTCAGCGACAAGATTAGGGAAGAGGTGGCGGTGAAGATAGCGGACCTGCTGCCCGCTGATGAGGAGGATGTGCGTGCAATCTTTGCCAAGGAAAGGGCTATCTTGGAGAAGAGCGAGATAGCGAAGATAGTTGAAATCTGCGCCCGCTACAGGAAGTGAGGGAGGCGGTAGCGTTGGGGATGGAGGACTATGTCTATGTGCTTGACTACCTCCCACACGGCAGACCGGAGGATGAGCGCCCCATCTACAAGAAGGAGCCGCTGGTTCTCGCCATAGGCGAGAAGTACTTTTCGCTGCTTGAGCTGGTGCCGAAGCGAGGGGTGGAGCTGAAGGCTCATGAGAGGGTCTACATAGGAAGAAAGGAGAGGGACAAGATAGACCACATAAAGCGCAGAATCACCTACGATGAGCTGAGCTCTGCAGCTAAGGCTGAGCTGCCCTACGTGCTTGAAGAGCTGGTGAGAAAGAATGAGAAGAGGTACGTGGAGTTCTTCAACACAGCCATGCCTCTCACAACACGCCTGCACATGCTGGAGCTGCTCCCGGGAATAGGGAAAAAGCTGATGTGGGAGATTCTTGAGGAGAGGAAGAAGAAGCCTTTTGAGAGTTTTGAGGATATATCGCAGAGAATTAAGGCTATATCTGACCCGGTAAAGCTGATAGTCAGCAGGATTATCACAGAGCTCTCGGAGGCTGATGTGAAGCAGGGGAAGCACAAGTACAGGATATTTATACCCCAGGGGAAGAGGCGTGGGCGTTGAGCCTGCTTGAGGAGACGAAGAGTATTCTGCGCAGGTACGGTATAAGGCTCAGGAGGTCTGCAGGACAGCATTTTCTGATAAATGAGAGCATTGCAGAGCTGGAGGTGGAGGCGGCTGAGCTCTCGCCAGGGGAGCGGGTGCTGGAGGTTGGAGCTGGAATAGGCAACCTGACAAAGTACCTGCTTGAGGCGGGGTGCAGGGTGGTGGCGGTGGAGAAGGACCCGCTGCTCGCTAAGGTGCTGAGGGAGAGGTTCCCGGGGGAGGAGCTGGAGGTGGTGCAGGGGGATGTGCTCAGGGTGAGGCTGCCGGAGGTGAGCAAAGTGGTTGCAAATCCGCCCTTCAGCATCTCCTCTCCGCTGCTCTTCATGCTGCTCAGGATGGGGCTGAAGAAGGGTGTGCTGCTGCTGCAGAGGGAGTTTGCTAAGAGAATCGTGGCTGAGCCAGGCACGAGAGACTACTCCAGGCTCAGCGTGGGATGCAGGCTGTATGCTGACTGGCGAATTGTAGCAAGGGTGGGAAGGGGCTCCTTCTATCCGCCACCTGAGGTTGAGGCAAGCGTGGTTGAGTTTAAGCCCAGAAAGAAAATGCAGGTGGATGAGGAGTTTTTTCTGCGCTTTGCTGCCATGCTGTTCCCGTACAGACGCAAGACCCTGAGGAGCGCCCTGAGACATGTGCTGCCGCTGCTTAAGCCAGGGGCTGTGCCGGAGGATGTTGCTGAGGCGGAGATGCTGGGAAGGAGGGTTTTCACCCTCACCCCGGAGGAGGTGGGGAGGCTCAGCGAGAGGGTGAGAGGATGGACTTCTTCGGAGTAGAGGTTGAAGCCTGCGGGGACGTGTATCTGCCCTGCGATGATACCTTCATGCTGGCGGAGGCTGTGATGGAGGAGGTGACGCCAGGCGATAGGATGCTGGAGGTGGGAACGGGCACGGGCGCTATAGCGCTGCTTGCCGCCAGCCTCGGCGCTGAGGTGGTCGCCACGGATGTGCTTGAGGCTGCCGTGAGGTGTGCTATGCGGAATGCACGCCGTAACGGGCTTGAGCTGAGGGTGGTGAGGTGC
>Ga0256839_1005845_pt1 | contig 11128 bp, 6 predicted proteins | sample 354166metaG_FD_185968 | JGI IMG/M metagenome (GOLD analysis project Ga0256839, IMG submission 185968) | Hydrothermal vent microbial communities from Mid Atlantic Ridge, Atlantic Ocean - 354-166 | ecosystem: Environmental > Aquatic > Marine > Hydrothermal vents | place: Atlantic Ocean: Mid... | reverse complement strand
TTTGGTCGGGGGGCGCGGCGGGGGCGGGGGCGGGGCGGGCTTCGGCGCGGGCTTCTGGAAGAGCGGGCAACCGGGCTCGGCGTAGGCCTTGCCGGCGCCGTCCAGGGCGCGGCGCAGCAGCCCGGCGGCGTCGGCGTCGTCGGGCTGCCCCGCAAGCCAAGTGCAGGCGGCGGTCTCGGCCGCGTCGTAGCGGCCCAGCTTCAGGTAGGCGCGGATCAGCCCCAGGGTGGCCTCGCGACTCAGCTCCTGCCGGCTCCGCGCCCGCCGGTAGTAGGCCGCGGCCCCCTCAAGGTCGCCCTCTGCCTCCAGCGCTTCGGCCAGGGGCAGGAGCACGCGCGCCTCGTAGCCGGGCTCCAGCTGCAGCGCCCGCTCCAGGGCCTCGCGGGCGGCGGCGCCCTTGCCCAGCCGCAGCGAGGCCAGGCCGTACTCGAGCCAGGCCGCGGGCTGGGTGGGGTCTCGCTCCAACGCCTGCGCCAGCAGCTTGGCGGCTGCGGCGTAATCGCCAGCGACGAAGCTGCGGTGCCCGCGGTAGAAGGAGCCACGTTCCTCGTAGGGCCGCGCCGGTGAGGGCGCGCCCGCGAGCCCCAGGTCGTCGAGCGCCTGCACCTGCACGGTCAGGCTGCGGTCCCGCTGCGGCTCGTAGACCCAGGGGGCGGCGTCGACCTCGGCGACCTGCACCGCCACACCGCCCGCGAGCAGCGTGATCCGGTAGCGCACCGCCCCCTCCACGGGCAGCCAGCGCAGCTCGAGCCGCCCGTCGTCCAGGGTGCGCAGCCGCACCTGCGGGGCCGCGAGCAGGCGGCGCTTCTCCACCCCGTCGGCGCTCACCACCGCCCCCTCGCCCGGCGCCAGCTCTCCCTGGAAGCCGGGCGCGGCGAGGTCGAGCCGCCCGTCGTAGAGGCTGATGCGGTCGACCTCGCCGGTCTGGGCGAGGAAGTCGGTGCCCCGGGGGGTTAGCCGCGCGCGGTTCAGGTTCAGGTCCAGCCGCGGCGCGGCGCCGTCGCGGCGCACGGCCACGCCGCCCGCGGGCAGCCGCACCGCGGCGCTAAGGGCGCCGCCCCAAAGGCTGCGGCGGGCGCTGACCTGGGCGCGGCTGCCGGGGTCGAAGCGCAGCCGCGCCGTGCCCAGCCGCACCGTTCCGCCTTGCGGCAGCGATCGTTCCTGGGCGAGCGCGACGCGGCCCTGCGGTGTATCGGCCTCCACCGGAACGGGAAAGAGGGGGAAGCGGGCCAGGATCAACCCCGCGACCGCGGTCAGCACGAGCACCCGCAGACCCAGCCCCGCACCGCCGCGCCGGCCGGGCAGGAGCCGCGGCAGCTCGACCCGGAAGCGGCTGCCGCGGCCGGCCTGGCTCTCCACCCGCACCTCGCCGCCGTGGGCCTCGACGACCCGCTTGACGATGGCCAGCCCGAGGCCGCTCCCCTCCTTTTGGGTGTCGGCGCGCTGGAAGGGCTCGAAGATCCGCTCCAGATCGCCGGCGGCAATGCCGGGGCCGGTGTCCTCGACCTGGAGGCCCACCCGGGCGCCGTCCGCGACGGCGCGCAGGACGACGCGCCCCCCTTCCGGGGTGTACTTGACGGCGTTGAGGGCCAGGTTGAGGAGGGCCTGCAGCAGCCAGCGGCGATCGCCCAGGAGCTCGGCGTCGCCGCGCAGGGGCACCACCCGCAGGTGCACCCCCGAGGCCAGGGCCACGGGCTCGACCTCCCCCGCCAGCTCCTCGAGCAGACCGTTCAGCGAAAGCCGCTCCGCCTTGAGGCGCACGCCCTCCTGTTCCAGCGCAACAAGTTGCAGCGAGTCGTTGACCAGGGCGTGCATCCGCTGGGCGCTGGCGTGGGCGGTCTCGATCAGCTTGTGGACGTCGGCTTCGAGGCCGCGCTGGGTGAGCAGCTCGAGGCTGCCCAGGACCGCAAAGAGCGGGTTCTTGATCTCGTGCGCCAGCACACTGAGCATGCGGGCGCTGCGCGACGACTGGTCCTCGATGGCCAGCAGCTCGCCGCGCAGGTCGCCAATCGTGGCGTGGGCGCGGATCAGCGTGCGCAACAGCTCCTCGAGCGCCGGCGGGTGCCCGTCGGGCCACCAGACCCGCACCTCGGCCTCGACCAGCCGCGGCGCCTCCTGGGGCGGCGGGTCGGGAAAGCGGAGGTCCTCGGCCGCCACCGCCGCGCGGCGGCTGACGTGTTCGCGCAGCGCCCGGTAGAGCGCGTGCGGGAAGTTGGGCTGGCCCAGGTGGGGGCGCAGGGCGCGAAGAATCTCGGCGAGGGTCTGAACGGTCACCCGCGGCATGGAACCATGTTACGGGGTCGGTGTCGAAAAGTTGTTAAGGAGACCCAGCCCGCAGACGGTAGCCCACGCCGCGCACCGTTTCGATCTGGGCGCCGCAAGGGCCGAGGCGGCGGCGCAGGTTCTTGATGTGGGCGTCGACGGTACGGGTGTCCACGTAGGCCTCGCCCAGCTGGTCGAGGAGCTCGTGCCGCGAGAGCGCCCGGCCCTCGGCCTGCGCCAGCGCCGCCAGCAGGCGCAGCTGCGTGGGGCTGAGCGCGACCGGCTCCTCGCCGCAGCGGGCCTCGAAGGCACCCGTGTCCACCGCGATCGCGCCCACGCGGTAGATCCGGGCGGCCCGCGCCCCGCCGCCGACGCGCCGCAGCACCGCGCGCACCCGCGCCACCACTTCGCGGGGGCTGAAGGGCTTGGTGATGTAGTCGTCGGCGCCCAGCTCGAGCCCCACGAGCCGGTCCACCTCCTCGGCCTTGGCCGTAACCATCAGGATGGGCACGTCCGACTGGGCGCGGATGGTGCGGGCGACCTCGAGTCCCCCGATCTCGGGGAGCATCAGGTCGAGCAGGATCAGGTCGGGCCGGAAGACGCGCCACAGCTCGAGCGCACGCTTGCCGGTGGCCGCGCGCTCGGTCACGAACCCCTCGGCCCGCAGGTAGCGCTCGAGCACGTCGGCGATGCGGGCCTCGTCTTCGACGACCAGAATGCGCTTTTCGGCCATGGCTTCCATTTTACGCTCCTCCCCCGGCGCCCGCACGCGGGCGCCGGGGCGTCCTTTGCGGCTAGCGGTTGCCGCCTGCGGGATTGGTGGCGTGCATGACCTCCTCGACCTTGGTCAGGAGTTCGTGCACCTGCTCCGGGGTGAGCCGCAGCGTGCGCACCTGCGCCACGTCCTCGGGGGTGTAGGCGGCCGCGGCCGCCTGCGTCCCCGGCCGCTTCCAGCGGGTCTGTTCGAGGATCCAGTTCAGCAGGGCGGCCACCTCCTCGTCGTCCAGGACGGGCGCGTAACCCGGCATGAAGCCGTCGTAGGTGTAGCCGCGCTGCACGAGCTCCCCCTTGAGCCCGAAGAGGGTGGTGGCGATCACGAACTCCCGCCCCTCGTCGAAGGCGGAGAGGTTCTTGATCGGACCGCCGATGAACGGGTAGGTGCCGGGGATGCCCTCGCCGTCCGCCTGGTGGCAGGCTTGGCAGTACTGGGTGTAGAGCGCCTCCCCGTCCGCCGCGAACGCAAAGCCCAGGGCCAGCGCGAGGAGCAGAACCGTCGCCGTCAACTTCTTCATCGTCGTTCACCTCCGCCGCCATCCTGACGGGGGGGCGGTGAACGGGGAGCGAAGGCCCCGTGAACGTTTGGTGAATCAGGAGGCTTCGCCGAAGGGCAGGTCGGCGGGGGGCAGGGCCTCGCTGATCGCGTAGCCCTGCAGGTAGTGGACGCCCACGTGCTGCAGCCACTCGCGCTGGGTCTCGGTCTCCACGCCCTCGGCCAGCACGTCGATGCCCAGCTGGCTCGCCAGCGCCACGATCATGCGCACGATTCCGGCGTCCTTGGTACGGAAGGGCACGCCGCTGATGAAGGCGCGGTCGATCTTGATCAGGTCGATGGGGAAGTCGGAGAGGTAGCTGAGGGAGGAGTAGCCTTGACCGAAGTCGTCGAGCGCCAGCTGCACCCCCAGTTCCTTGAGCCGTCCCAGCACCCGCTTCGTCTGCTCGGGGTCGCGCGAGGCCTGGGTCTCGGTGACCTCGATCAAGAGCCGCTCGGGCTCCACCTGCTCCTCCTTGAAGAGCTGCTCGAGGAAGCCCAGGAAGCCGGGGTCCAAAAGCGAGGCGTAACCCACGTTGACGCTGACCCAGACCGGCGGTTCGGCCCCGCGCCAGCGCGCGATCTGCCGCACCGCCTGGGTGAGGATCTGGCGATCGAAGCCGGTGGCCAGCCCCGCTTCCTCGATCAGGGGCAGGAACTCCTCGGGAAAGATCTGGCCGCGGGTCGGGTGTTCCCAGCGGACCAGCGCCTCGAGACCGCGCATCTCGCCCTGCACGTTCTGGATCGGCTGGTAGTAGAGGATCAGGCTGCCCGACTGCATCGCGGTGCGCAGGTCGGTCTCGAGCTGGAAGCGCTCGTGGGTGTAGACGTTGAGGTGGGGGGAGTAGAACTGCAGGTGCACCTTGTCGTCCTTGGCGCGGTACATGGCGATGTCGGCATGGCGCAGTAGCTGCTCGAAGGTCTCGCCGTCGCTGGGGTAGAGGGCGATGCCGGCACTGCCGGAGACGTGGATGTGGTGGCCCTCGACGTTGAAGGGGGGGCGCAGGGCCTGGATGAGGCGCTGGGCCAGCTCGAGCACCCCCTCTTGGTCGTCGCGCCGCGCCACCAGCCCGAACTCGTCGCCGCCAAGGCGGGCCAGCACGTCGCCGGGGCCGGTCTGCTCCTCGAGGCGGCGCGCCACCTGCACCAGCAGGGCGTCGCCGATGTCGTGCCCCAGGGTGTCGTTGACGTTCTTGAAGCGGTCCAGGTCGATGTAGACGAAGGCGAAGCCGCCCCCGTCGCCGAGCTCGCGGATCGCCTCCTCGACGCGCTCGCGCAGCATGCGCCGATTGGCCAGCCCCGTCAGGGCGTCGTAGTAGGCCATGTGCTCGATCTGGGCCTCGTAGACCTTGTGCTCGGTAATGTCGCGGGCGCTCACCAGGATGCCGCGCACCGCCGGGTTGGCGAGCAGGTTGCGGCCGCGCACCTCGAGCCAGCGGGTCTCGCCCGAGGCCGAGCGGATGCGGAAGGTGACGTGAATGGGCCGCGAGGGGTCCTCCAGCGCCGCGCGCAGGGAGCGGTCCACGGCGGGCCGGTCGTCGGGGTGGATGCTCTCGCCCACGGTCAGGCCCACGAGGTCGCGCACCTTGTGCCCCAGGACCGCCTCCACCGCAGGGCTGATGTAGCGGATGCGCGTCTCCTCGTCGAGCACCGCGGTGATGTCCGAGGTGTTCTGCAGGATCGTGCGGAAACGCTCCTCGCTGCGGGCGAGGGCCTGTTCGAGGCGGCGGGCCTCCGTGACGTCGCGCATGAACCAGACGCGCCCCCCGGTCTCGCCGCCGTCGAGCGGCGCCGAGGAGGCCTGGAGGATGCGCCCGTCCCTCAGCCGCAGCTCGATGTGGACGTTGCGGTCGGGGTGCTCGTGCAGCTCCAGCAGCACCTCGGCGAAGCGCTTGGGGTTCTTGGTCCGGCGGGTCAGCACCGAGAGCCCCGCGCTCCCCTCGGCGGAGAGCTCCTCGGCACTCAGCCCCCAGATCTCCAGGAAGCGCTTGTTGTAGAAGAGCGGGCGCCACTGGGCGTCCACCGCCAGGATGCCGTCGCCGGCGGCCTCGTTGATGCGCTCGAGCAGCGAGCGCTGCACCGAGAGCTCGCGGGTACGCTCGACGCGCTCGATGCCGGCGGCCAGCGAGGCCGCGGCGGTGCGCAGCACCCGGATCATCTCGTGCCCGAACCGCCGGTTGGTCTCGGTGAGCTCGAAGCCCGCAAAGCCCCAAAAGGCCCCACCGATGAGCAGCGGCAGGAGCAGGATCGAGCCCACGCCGCTGGCCTCGAGCATCAGCCGCTCCTCTCCCGGCAGCTGCGCGACCGGGCCCGCGATCACCTGGCCGTGCTCGAGCTCGCGAAACCAGCGTGCAAAGCGCGGGTCGTTCTCCACCAGCTCGCCCGAGAGCGGGCTGTCGATCCGGGTCTTGAGCACGTCGCGCACCCACTCCACCTGCAGCGAGGCGCGTCGGCGGCCGGTCTCGGGGTGCTCCTCCACCTTGTACAGGTAGGCGCGCTCCGCCCCCAGGCTCATGGCCAGGGTGGCCATGGCCTTGTTGAGCGGCCACGCCAGGTCGTCCTTGGCCGCCAGCATGGTGCGGGTGGCGTCGGAGACGCCCTTGAGCAAGCGCTCCTGGCGTCGCAGGGTTTGTTCGGCCAGCTTGTAGGGGGTCACCTCGAAGGCCTCGAGGCGCAACCCCTCGGCCCGCGGCTCCACGAAGACGCGCAACCAGACGAGGCGGCCCGCCGCGTGCACGGCCCGCAGCTCCAGGGTCGTGGCCTCGCCGGTCTCGAGGACCTGCTCCTGCACCTTCTCCCAGAGGGGGCGGTCCTCGGGGTAGATCAGCCCGGCGAAGGGCTCGCCGTGCACCTCCTCGGTCACCCAACCCAGCAGGGGCTCGAGGTTGCGGGAGCGCACCAGGCGCCCCCGCTCGTCCACGCTCAGCTCCAGCGCACGGCTGCTCGCCCGCGGCCGGGGCGCCACCACAGCCCAGACGATCAGGGCGAGGCCCAACCCGGTCGCAGCCCAGCCCGCGGCCCCGCTCAAAGCGAGCCCCAGCGCGGCGAACGCGAGGCCCAAGCCCGTCAGCAACGCCGAACGCCGCTTGCGCCACGTTCCCGCCAGCCCCACGATGAGCGCGGCCGATACGAAGAGAAGAATCCAGCTCAGATTCGGTTCCATAAATACGCGCTCCGCGGTGTTCAAGACACCAGTATACGCGTATTTTAGCGGCCCGCAGCCTCGCGGTGGTATAACCGGTGCGTGCTGCTCGTGCCTGCCGATCTGCCCTTCCCCGTAAACCCCGAGGTCCTCTACGGCCGCGCCGGCCCCTGGGTGCTGGAAATCGGCTTCGGAGACGGGCGTTTCCTGGTAGAGCTCGCCCGCCTCCACCCCGAGTGGAACCTGCTCGGGGCCGAAGTGGCCCCGGCGAGCGTGAGCCGGGCGCTGCGGCGGCTCACGCGCGAGGGGGTAACCCAGGCGCGCCTCTTCCGCGGCGACGCCCGCTTCCTCTTGCGCAACCTGGTGGGCCCGCGGGCACTCGCGCGCGTCTACGTCAACTTCCCCGACCCCTGGCCCAAGAAGAAGCACGCGGACCGGCGCCTGCTGCAGGTGCCTTTCTTCCGCCTGCTCTCGACCCGGCTGGCCGCGGGCGGGGCGCTCTGGCTCACCACCGACCACCCCGAGTACTTCGAGTTCGCCTTAAGCCAGGCGCGCGCCAGCGGCCTCTTCGAGGTGCAACCGGGGCCGCCCCCGCCCGAAGCGCTGCGCACCAAGTACGCCCTGAAGTGGCTCGATCAGTCGAGGCCCATCTTCCACGCCGCCTTCGTCAAGAACGCCGAGGCCGACGAGGTCTTTGCCCCCGTCCGGAGGTACCCCGTGCCCCACGCCCTGATGCAAGGAACCCTGCCCCCAGCCAAAGCCTTCACCAAGCAGGTTGAAACCGCCCCCGAGGCCAACGTGGTGCTGCTCGAGGCCTGGCAGGCGGCCCCGGGCCTGGTCGTGCTCGCCCGCGTCGAGGAACCCGAGCTCGCCCAAGAGGTGCTGCTCGAGGCCCGGCCCAGCAGCAAGGGGGTCTACGTGGGCCTGCGGCCCAGCTGCAGCCCGCTCGTCACCGCCGGGGTCAAGCGGGCGGTGGGCCTGCTGGTGCGCTGGCTCGAGGCGCAGGGGCTCGAGACCGTGCAGCGCAGCTACTGAACCCGCGCTCCCTAGCTATAGCTAGCCACCGATCCGAAGATGGACCGACACCCGCAGCGTGACGCGCCAGCGCGCTACGGCTTGAACGAGTGCAACGAGGCACATCTACCGGTCACCTCCTTTCACGTGCGACGCATTAGCCCGCATCGCACGGCATCACGCTAGCGAACCCAGGCCCCAAAATGGGTGCGAAATTTGTATGGCGCACGGCCGGTCACTTGGCTCAGCCCGTCTGACCGACTTCACATACGCACGCGCGGAACAACCCACCCCTACAATGAGGTATGCCCCTCGACCCGACCGCACCCGATCTGGATACCTACCAGAAGAAGTCGCGCAAGACCTGGAGCCTGATCCACACCGACCACCCCATCACCTACCCCACCCTGGGCCTGGTCAACGAGGCCGGCGAGCTGGCCGGCAAGGTCAAGAAGATCTTCCGCGACAAGGGCGGGGTGATCGGACCCGAGGACCGCGAGGCCCTCAAGTACGAGCTGGGCGACGTGCTGTGGTACCTGGCCCAGATCGCCACCGAGCTGGACCTGAGCCTGCGCGAGGTGGCCGAGGCCAACCTGGCCAAACTCTTCGACCGGCTCGAGCGCGGCGCCATCCAGGGCGAGGGCGACCACCGCTAGGAGGCCCCATGAGCTACGACCTGAAGGACGTCAAGATGCCGGTGCTGACCGGCCGGGCGCTGCGCGCCTTCGCCGCCGCCCTCGACAACCCGCTCACCGGCCCCGCTTTGGTCAAGAAACTCATGCGCGATGCCGGCGTGCCCCGGCTGGCCGAACTGAAGGACCTGCCCGCCCCGCTCTTCCTGCCGCTCGCGCCCGCGCCCGAACCGGGCCCCGAGCCCAGCGAGAAGAAGCCGCGCCTCGCCTCGCGGCTGGTGGCCATCTTCCGCCGCGACCCGGCCCCCGCGGCCCCGCCGGAACCGCCGGCCGGGCCGGCCCCGTTCCGTAGCGCGGCCGACTTCGCCGCCGCCTACAAGCGCGGCGAAACCACGCCCGAGGAGGTGGCCGAGCGCTTCCTCGCCGCCTACGCCGAGCTCAACCCCAGGCTGCACGCCTTCATCGCCGTGAACCCCGACGACGTGCGCACCCAGGCCGCCGCCTCGGCGATGCGCTGGCGCCGCGGCGAACCGCTGGGGCCGCTCGACGGCGTGCCCGTGGCCGTCAAGGACGAGCTCGACGTGGACGGCTACCCCACCACCGCCGGCACCGCCTTTTTGAAAGAAGTAGCCAACGAAGACGCCACCGCCGTCGCCCGCCTGCGCGCGGCCGGGGCGCTGATCGTGGGCAAGGCCAACATGCACGAGCTGGGGGCCAACCCCACCGGCCACAACCCCCACCACGGCCACGCCCGAAACCCCTACGACCCGGCCCGCGACACCGGCGGCAGCTCCTCGGGCCCGGCCGCGGCGGTCGCCAGCGGCCTGGTGCCCCTGGCCCTGGGGGCCGACGCCGGCGGCTCCATCCGCGTGCCGGCGGCGCTCACCGGGGTCTACGGGCTGAAGCCCACCTTCGGCGGCGTCAGCGAGCACGGGGCCTACCCCGTCTGCTGGAGTGTGGCCCACGTGGGCCCGCTGGGTGCCAGCGCAGCCGACGTGGCCATGGCCCACCGGCTGATCGCCGGGCCCGACCCCAAAGACCCCCACACCGCCTCGGCCCCGGTGCCCGAAGCCCCCGACTGGAACCGCGAAGACCTCGCGGGCCTCAAGGTCGGCGTCTGGCCCGAGTGGTTCGACCACGCCGAGCCGGACGTGGTCGCGGTGGCCCGCGCCGCGCTCGCGCGCATGGAGGAGGCGGGGGCCGAGGTCGTGGAGTTCGAGCTGCCCGGCCTCGACGACGCCCGCGTCGCCCACGCGGTGACGGTGCTGACCGAGATGGGCCGCAGCTTCCAGCGCACCCAGCCGCACTGGCGCGAGCTGGCCCCCGCCACCCGCATCAACCTGAAGATCGGTCAGAGCGCCGCCGGCGCCGACTACGTGGCCGCCCAGCAGGTGCGTGCGCGCACGGTGGCGGCGCTGGACGAGGTGCTGGGTCGGGTCGACCTGATCGCCACCCCCACCGCCGCCATCCCCGCGCCGCTCGTCCCCAAGGCCGCCGAGCCCGACGGGATCAGCGACCTGGGCACGGTCACCCAGCTGATGCGCTTCATCTTCCTGACCAACCTCACCGGCCACCCCTCGCTCTCGCTGCCGGCGGGGTACACCGCGGAGGGCCTGCCCGTGGGGCTGCAGCTCATCGGCCGTGCCTGGGGCGAGCGGACGCTGCTGGAGGCGGCCTGGGTGCTCGAGCGCACCGGCGAGCGCCGGCGGCCGCAGCTCTTCGCGGACCTGCTGGGCTGAGCCCGTAACCCCGCCCCGGACAGCGGCCCACGCGCCGCGGGAGGCGCGCATGCCCAAGGTTGCCCTGGTCATCCCCAGCTACTGGTCGCGGCCGCGGCCCGCGGTCTGGCAGCCGGGGGACGCCGTTTACGACCACCCCACGCCGCTGGACGCACAAGGCACGCTGCTCAGGACGCTCGAAAGCCTAAACGTGCTCGCGCGACGGGACTTCGAGGTGATCGTGCTCGCGGTGCCGACGGCCGCGGAGATCGCAGCGGCGGTAGAGGCGCGGGTGAACGCGATCGTCCGCCGTGCGGCGACGGCCCTGGACCTGCCGATGTACACCTTCGGCCCCTCGCAGTTGCAGCAGGTGCGCCGCACCCTCGAGCGCGCGGGCCTAGGACCGTTCAACGACCTGCTGCGGCTTCGCGGCTACGCCAACGTGCGCAACCTCTGCGTTTTCGTGCCCCATTTGTTGGGCAGCGACGTGGCGGTGCTGATCGACGACGACGAGGTCTTCGAAGACCCCGCCTTCCTGGACAAGGCGCTCGAGGTCCTCGGCCACCGGATCGACGGAACCCCCGTCTACGCCGTGGCCGGCCACTACCGGCCACCGGAAGGCGGCTATCGGATCCCCGAACCTCGCGAACCCTGGGAGCGGGCCTGGGGCCAGGTGGAGCACATGAACGCGGCCTTCGAGGCCTTCATCGGACGCCCGCCGCGCTACAAGGTCACGCCCTTCGCCTTCGGCGGCAACCTGGTGCTCCACCGCGAGCTCTTCACCCGGGTGCCCTTCGACCCCGGGGTGCGGCGCGGGGAGGACATCGACTACGTGATCAACGCCCGCATCTTCGGCTTCAAGGTCTTCCTCGACCGCACCCTCGCCGTCCGCCACCTGCCCCCGCCCAAGACCCACCCGGCCTGGCGGCGCCTGCGCGAGGACGTGCTCCGTTTCGTCTACGAGCGGGAAAAGATCCGCGGCCAGACCGGCCGCCCCGGCACCGTTCGGGTGCGCGCCGAGGACTTCGACCCCTACCCCGGGGCCTTTTTG
>Ga0256839_1005844_pt1 | contig 11128 bp, 1 predicted proteins | sample 354166metaG_FD_185968 | JGI IMG/M metagenome (GOLD analysis project Ga0256839, IMG submission 185968) | Hydrothermal vent microbial communities from Mid Atlantic Ridge, Atlantic Ocean - 354-166 | ecosystem: Environmental > Aquatic > Marine > Hydrothermal vents | place: Atlantic Ocean: Mid... | reverse complement strand
TTCAAAGAGCGGTACTTTTTGATCGGTTTTTAATAATAGAATACAGTTTACAGATGAATGATTTATTGAAAAATGGGAAGTGTATAATAAAATCGTTTTTGTGTAATTGAGAGCCATGATATTTCGATTTGAAAACGAAAATCATTATTTAATTTCGATTTTAATTGTAACATTGGTATTTGTAGTAAAAAATGGACTTTGAAAAGATAATTCGCCGACAGAACTCTTTTTTTTCAAAAAAAATATTTTTTTTTGAAAAAAAACTTAATAATAAGTCTTTTTTTTAAATAAATATTTGTTACATTTTTAATTGTTTAATACGTCTGAATATATATGTAGTTATCATATTTGTTTATATTTTACTTGTTTTTTTTATACTTTTTTTAAATAAAAATATTGTAACGTCTTGATTTTGATGTGATTGTAAATGTTTGTCATTGGGCTTTTATTAGAGTGTGTTGTTTTTAAAGGGCCGCTTTTTAAACTTATAGAATGTCACAAATAATTAATTTTTATACATATTATATCTGTTGTTATGAAATTTACACCTATATTTGCTTTGTGACAGAAATTAAGTAGTTCAGTTCAAGTCACATTTCCCCCCCCCTTAGTGAATCTTACAAAGACCATGTTGCTTGCCTTTGATTTCGGCATTCAACAGCACAACACAAAAAACACATTGAACAACACAGGCTTTTTCTTTAAGCAAAATTGCTTGAAATTCAAATTAGCTTGTGGTTTTTAAAAAAAAAATCTGCTTTAAGCAGATTTCGTAATTGTTAAATGGAATAAAAACTTTCAAAAAATTTATTTGATGGTTTCTATTCCTATAACTGTGTATTGCTATAACATTACGATACGATTAAGAAAACTATTTATTATTCACAATATTGATTCCGTCAAGCTATGAATACAAGAAGCTACCCTGGTAATCTAACAGCAAACCAAACTGCTGTAACTGTTAAAACATCAATTTCTAAAGCAGCAAACAATCCGCTTTTCATAAAGGCATTGCGTTTGTTGACCTTAACCCTCTTTTCGGGAGTTATCTTTTCTGCCATATATGCACAACCCAATATTTCAGGGTATACCTATGTTGGTAGTCATGATGCTAGTTGCTATTATATTTCCAATAGCACATCAAGTTGGACGACTGCAAGATCCAATGCAACCGCTGCTGGAGGGCATTTGGTTACGCTTACAAGTGCTGCAGAAGATAATGCAGTCTTTGCGATGTTACCCAATTCTTCAAGTACTTCCTATCACATAGGTTTAACGGATGAAGATTGGGAAGGAGAATGGAAGTGGGTAACAGGAGAAACGTTCTCTTATGAAAACTGGTCTCCAGGAGAACCCAATAGTTGGGGAGGGAATGAAGATCATGTGATGTATTATGCATCAACTCCTGGCTTATGGCATGATATGAATAACTGGGATATTAAAGCAATCTTAGAGCTACCTGGTTGTAGTACGGGTAGTAGCACAGGAGATATTCCTAATTTTAGCTATAGCTGCGGGGATAATAAAAGAGTAGATGTTTTGGGTTCAGGTACAGATTGTTCTGCTACACCTAACTCAATAGTTAATTTTTCTTCTGCAAATGTGTATCAAACAGGAGTAGAAGTCGTTTATAAAAATCAATACCCTGGCACTACGGTTACCGTATTTGATGAAAATGGTGCATTTTATACCCTTAATGAAGTAGATATATCAGGCACAAGCCCGAATGTCTACCTTTATAGAGGACTTATTACAGGTAGCCACTCTTCTTTTGCTCATAATTCAACAACAGGAGATTGTGCGAGTAATAATGGTTTTCAATCCCTAGTTGTTTATCCTTTTCAGAATGTAACAACAAATACAGCCTCTTCTGGTACTTTTACTGCAATAAGAGATTATTGTGGATTAGAAAGTTTTTCTGTACCTATTCCTACTGGTTCTGCTGATAGGAATATTATTGTTACTTTACCTATTTCGGAATTAACAACAGATGGTCGTTTTTTAACCGTTAATATTAATGCAGGCGGAGCGACGGCTTCCCAAACGATTTATGGCCCAGATAATGGCTGCTGTCTAGCGATTCTTGAAATTCCCGTTTCAAATGTACCAGGTAATACATCTTCTGTTACGGTAGAAATTGATACAAGAGGTTCTTCTAATCCTAGCGGGTCTGGAAGCTGTGGACAGTCTTATGTCGTAGCAGGCCTTGTTCATGTTGATGTCGATTGTACGATTGATCCTTGTAGCACTTGTGATATTGATGATGTAAACATAGGCTCTTTGTCCATTACTTCTGATGGTTGTGGTGTACAAACAACGCAACCTACGAACCTTTGTGGTACAATCCCTCTATTAGGAAGATGGTTTTATAATGACGGGAGTGGGGTTGTTTGGTTGACAGACTGGGACGCTAATTTCGATTTGACTTATTATCCGTCCACGGCTGATTATCACGAATATTCTATCTGTTTTACTTATGGTGATTGTGAAGAATACAATGAAAACCCAGTGATCGGATTGTCAGGTTGTGTTACTCCCCCTGCACCCAATTTCTCCTTTAGTTGCGATGATGATAAAACGGTAAGTGTTTTGGGGTCTGGTACAGATTGTTCTGCTACCCCCAATTCAATCGTTAGTTTTTCTTCTGCTGGTGTGTATCAAACAGTAGTGGAAGTTGTTTATAAAAACCAATACCCTGGAAGTTCCATTGTTGTTACTGATGAAGGAGGCGCTTCTCATATTTTAGCAGAAGTCGATATCTCAGGAACAAGCTCTAGTGTATATGTATATAGAGGTTTAATAACAGGGAGTCATTCCTCTTTCTCACATAATTCAGAAACAGGAGATTGTGCCAGTAATAATGGTTTCCAGTCTTTGGTTGCCTATCCTTTTCAGAATGGATCAGTTAATCAATCTTCTACTGGAACGTTTACGACTCAAAGTGGCTATTGTGATTTAAGAAGTTTCAGTATTCCTATTCCTTCAGATGTGGGGCCAAGAAATGTAGTTGTTTCTTTACCTATTTCAGAACTAACAACAGATAGCCGTTTTTTAACCGTTAATCTTGAAGCTGGTGGTGTTACAGGATCAACTACTATATATGGCCCGGATAATGGTTGCTGTCTTGCCATAGTAGAGGTCTCTTTGGCCAATGTCCCTGGTAATGTAACTTCTGTAAATATTGAAGTAGATACGAGGTCTTCTTCTAATCCTGGTGGTGGTGCAGCTGGTTGTGGACAATCTTGGGTTATTGCTGGCCTGGTTCATGCAAATGTAGATTGTGCAAACCCTTGTGATAATTTTACAGATGGAGGAACTATTGGTTCTGACCAAATGGGCTGCGGTGCTTCTTTCGATCCTGATTTACTTACAAATATTGCAAGCCCCTCAGGTGGGTCTGGAGGAACAGAATTTATTTGGTTCTTTTTTGAGGGCGAAAACCCTCCTGCTTCTGGTGTCAATGGTGCAACTCAAATCACTGGTGCAACTGGTGCTACTTATGATCCTGGTGTGATTACAACCAAAACACATTATCGTAGATGTGCTAGACGAACAGGTTGTACAGCCTATAATGGAGAATCAAACTGGGTCACTATAACTTTAAACCCTATTCCTAATATAACAACAGGTCCAGACGTAGAAATTTGCCAGGGTAGTAACGTTACCATCAGCGCATCGGCAACATCTGGCTCTGCTCCCTATACTTTTATATGGGATAATGCACTGGGAACTGGTGCGGACAAAACAGTTTCACCTACTACTACTACCACTTATGGTGTAACCGTAACAGATGCTAATGGCTGTACGAATAATACAACGATTACGGTTACTGTTAATCCTAATCCTGTTGCTGCTGCTGGTGTCGACCAGTCTATTTGCACAGACTCAGAAGCTAGTATTTCTGCTTCTGCAACGGAGGGAACTCCTGGGTATACCTTTATTTGGAATCAAGGCTTAGGGGATGGAGCTGATAAAACAGTAACCCCAGTTACAACAACAACTTACACTGTAACGGTAATTGATTCAAAAAGCTGCTCTGATACAGATGATGTAACAATAGAAGTGTATCCAAATGTAGACAATGGCGGTGAAATAGCAGCAAGCCAATCTGCTTGTGGCGAGAGTTATGATCCTGCATTACTAACTAGTATAAGTGATCCATCAGGAACAACGGCTAACATAGAAATCATTTGGCTAAAAAGTACAACTGATTGCACGCCGCCTACCACATTAGATGATCCTGATTGGGAAATAATAACAGGAGCAAATGCGCTTACTTATGACCCTCCTGTAATTACAGAAACGACTTGTTTTCTTAGGTGTTCAAGAGCAGTTGGGTGTACAGAATATCTAGGGGAATCTAATATAGTTACAATAGAATTAAACCCAAATCCAACGATATTAGTTACAAATGCATCTTGTGAACCAGGTAATGTCGTTTACACAATAACAGTAACGACTACAAATGCAGATATGCTAACGAGTGATGTCGGAACAGTAAGTGGTACCGCGCCTAACTTCACCGTAAGTGATATAATGGTAGGCACAAATGCTAATTTGACCGCTACAAATAGTACAACAACATGTGATGTGATGCAAATGGTTACAAGTCCTGTTTGTACCTGCCCAGGGGGAATTGTATCAGTAACCGATGATGAGCGATGTGGGCCAGGTGAAGTAACATTGACAGCAACAGTTGATAGTGGAGCAGGGTGTGATGAGATTAGATGGTATGATGCAATGACAGGAGGGGCACTGGTTCACACTGGAGCATCTTATACTGTATACCTAAATGCAACAACAACTTTCTATGCAGCATGCTGGAATGCAACACAAGAGTGTTATACAGGGGATTCAAGACAGGCAGCTACTGCTACAGTTAATGCTGTTCCTGTAGTTACAGCGAGTCCTGATGTGACGATATGTTATGGTACCAACACGACAATCAGTGCCACTGTAAGTGCTGGTTCAGGCAGCGGTTATACCTATGCGTGGAGCAATGGCCTGGGGGCTGGTTCTAGTAAAATAGTAAGTCCAACGACCACAACAACCTATACCGTAACTGTAACAGACAGTAATAACTGTACAGATACAGATGTTGTTACAGTAACAGTAGATAATAGCTTTACACCAGGAATAATCGGTGCAGATGAGGTCAATTGTGGAGGCTATGACCCCGCTGTGATAACAGGTACGACTCCTGATGGTTGTAATGGTGGGACACCAGAATACCACTGGCAAACCCGCCTTGGAACAAGTGGTTCATACTCGACAATTAGTGGTGCTACAAGTGCAAGTTATGACCCACCACCCATTACTGAGACAACCCAGTATCGTCGTAAAGTAAGACCTGCTGGCTCTAGTTCACAATGGGCTATATCCAATACGGTCACAAAAACAGTTAACCCTGTTCCAACACTTACAACAAGTCCTGATGTAACGATATGTCATGGAGCAAGCACTACAGTTAGTGCCATTGCAAGTGGTGGTTCAGGTAGCGGCTATATCTACGAGTGGAGTAATGGTTTGGGGACTGGTTCAAGTAAAGTAGTGAGTCCGATAGTTACAACAACCTATTCCGTAACAGTTACTGACGCAAATGATTGTACCGCAAGTACAACCGTAACCGTAACCGTCAATCCAAATCCAACCGTGAATGCTGGTGATGATGCAACAATATGTCCAGGAGGATGTACAGATCTTCTAGCGGTAGCAATGGGCGGTTCTGGCACTGGATTTACATTTAGTTGGGATAACAACTTAGGAAACGGAGCTGCAAAAACGGTTTGCCCTACGGCTACAACTATTTATACTGTTACCATAACAGATTCTAATGGCTGTACAAGTACAGATCAGGTAACCGTAACAGTAGACCTCAATGCATGTGCTTCTCTAGGTGATTTTGTATGGGAAGATAAAGATGCTGATGGACAACAGGATGCTGGCGAACCAGGTATCTCTGGCGTAACAGTAATATTGTTGGATGAGAATGGCAATATGCTAGATCAAACAACTACCAACGGAGTAGGTTTCTATGAATTTACAGAACTACAACCGGGCAACTATATCGTCAAATTCACAGCACCAGGAGGCTTCAAACCAAGCCCTTCTAATATAGGTAATGACACAACAGATAGTGATGCAAATGAAACAACAGGTCAATCTCCAGTTGTTAATTTAGTAGCTGGGGAAAACGACCCAACCATTGATGCAGGTTTCTATCAGCCGGCTTCAATAGGTGATTTTGTATTCTCTGATAATGATAATGACGGACAGCAAGATGCTGGCGAGCCAGGTATCTCTGGTGTAACCGTAAGTTTGACAGATACTGCTGGTAATCCAGTACAAGATGCAGATGGAAACCCAGTCGGTTCAACAACAACGGATGGTAATGGTGCTTATGGATTTTCTAATCTAGTGCCAGGTGATTATATCGTTGTATTTGAAACGCCTAACTTATTTGATCCGTCAACACCTAATCAAGGTGATGATGCTTCAGATAGTGATGCGGATCCAACAACTGGCCAAAGTCCAGTAACGAATTTGGAAAGTGGAGAAAATGATCCAACCATTGATGCAGGCTTCGTTCCGCAAGAAGGTAGCTTAGGCGATTTTGTTTGGAAAGACTTGGATGAAGATGGTATTCAGGATGCTAATGAACCTGGTATTGGTGGCGTAACAGTAATGTTATTAGATGGCCTTGGTAATATGATTACCCAAACTACTACTGCCGCTGACGGCTCTTATTCATTTACTGGTTTAGCACCAGGCAACTATATCGTCAAATTCACAGCACCTAATGGTTTTGTTCCTAGCCCTGTTGATGCAGGCGGCAATGATACTGTGGATAGTGATGCAGATGTAACAACGGGACAATCTCCTGTTATAACACTAGGAGCTAATGAAGACAATCCAACAATTGATGCTGGTTTCTTTGCCGTTTGTGAAGCAGCAGCAACAGTTTCTAATGCACATATCTGTGAAGGAGAACAAATAACAGTTACGGCTTCTTCCGTAACAGGTGTTGCTCCATTCTCTTATAATTGGAGTACAGGACAATCAACAGCAAGTTTTACAGCGGCTCCTTCTTCAACAACAACCTATGCAGTGACAATCACTGATGCGAATGGCTGTGAATCTTCTGCACAGGCAACGGTAGAGGTTGATCCAGCAATACTATCTGGTATTAACGGGCCAGCGAGTATTTGTGCGAATGAAGGTGCTTTGTTTATAGCTGATCCAGCAGTTGTTGGTGCTACATATTTATGGACATTTACAGGGCCTGCCTCGGTGGCTTCTTCTACTGATGCTGAAGTGACCGTTCTTTGGTCGGCTGTAGGTGATTATGAAGTGACTCTAACGATCTCAAGAGGCCTATGTACAGAAACGTATACACATATAATTAATATCACAGAAAGTGTATTTGCTAATCCTGGCGACGATGCCGCAGTATGCCGAGGTGGTAGCGTTCAAATAGGTTTACCTGCGGGCCAGTCTGCTCCTATGGGGGCAACTTATGAATGGTCTCCAAATTTATTCATGGATGATAATTCAGCAGCACAGCCTACTGTCTCGCCTCCTTTTGATTTAGAATACACAATGACGGTTACCTTAAATGGCTGTACACGTGTTGAGTCTGTCATGGTCAACATAGATGTCAATAAAAACCCCATTGCTGATGCAGGTGCAGATATTGAAGGATGTCAAGATGCAGAAGTTGTGCTTGGAGGAAATCCAACAGCTACACCTCCGCCTGCTGAACCAGGTACAACGATTTCTAGTGTAGCTTGGACACCAGCGGCTAATTTAAATGATCCTTCTCTTGAAAACCCAACATTGACAGTTACTGGAAATGAAACGTATCAGGTAGTTGTGATTGCATCAACAGGTTGTACTGATACAGCTTATGTTGATGTTACACAAGTTCCTTGTGGTTCTTTAGGTGATTTTGTATGGGAAGATACCAATGCAAACGGCCAACAAGATGCTGGTGAGCCTGGTATTGGTGGCGTAACAGTAATGTTGTTAGATGATAATGGCAATATGCTTGACCAAACAACAACGGCGGCCGATGGTTCTTATATTTTTGAAAATTTAATGGCGGGTAATTATATCGTTAAATTTACAACTCCAGGCGGTTTTGAGTCAAGTCCTGCTAATCAGGGCAGCGACACCTCGGATAGTGATGCAGATCAAACGACTGGACAATCTCCTGTTATAACACTAGCTGCTGGCGAAAATAACCCAACCATTGATGCAGGCTTCTATCAACCAGCGTCAATAGGCGATTTTGTATGGGAAGATACAGATCAGGATGGTCAACAAGACGCTGGTGAGCCAGGGCTTGAAGGCGTAACAGTAAGCTTAACAGATGCTGCTGGTAATCCAGTAAATGACGCAGATGGCAACCCCCTTGCTGATGTTACAACAACTGTAGATGGTGCGTACCAATTCACCAATCTTGTACCAGGTAATTATATCGTAGTATTCCAGGCACCAAACGGTGACCTTATTCCTAGTCCTGCCAACCAGGGCGATGATGCAACAGATAGTGATGCGAATGAAACAACAGGAAAATCTCCTCTGGTTAACCTGGAAAGTGGTGAGAATGATCCAACCATTGATGCTGGTTTCTACGCAGTTTGTGAAGCAAATATTTCAGGAAATACTCATATTTGTGAAGGGGAAGAAGCGACGCTTATTGCCAATTCAACACTAGGTCAGGCTCCATTATCTATATATGGAATACAGGCCAAACAACAGCTTCAATCACAGTTACGCCGTCTGAAACAACAACTTATACTGTGACTGTTACAGATGCAAATGGTTGCGAAGCGACAACTTCTGCTACAATCGAAGTTGATCCTGCTATTGTTTCAGGTATTAATGCTCCAACTACAGTATGTGCTAATGAAGGAGCTTTGTTTATTGCTGACCCTGCTGTCGCAGGTGCTACTTATTTATGGACTTTCACCGGGCCAGCTTCTGTAGCTTCTTCTACTGATGCTGAAGTGACTGTACTTTGGTCTGCCGTTGGTGTTTATGAAATTACATTAGTCGTTACCAAAGGCCTTTGTGAAGAAACATACACACAGACGATTAATATTACAGAAAGTGTATTTGCTAATCCTGGCGATGACCATGAAATATGCCGAGGTGGTTCTGTTCAAATAGGGTTACCTCCTGGCGACTCTGCTCCTATTGGTGCTACCTATGAATGGACACCAAATCTGTTTTTAAATGATAATACGGTAGCTCAGCCTACTGTTTCTCCTCCTTTTGATATTGAATATACAATGACGGTTACCTTAAATGGCTGTACGCGTGTCGAGTCTGTTATGGTAACAATAGATGTTAATAAAAATCCTATTGCTGACGCTGGTGCTGATGTTGAAGAATGTGCTGGTACTGAAGTTGTACTTGGAGGAAATCCAACAGCTACACCTCCTCCTGCGGAGCCAGGCACAGGTATTGCAGGAGTAATTTGGACACCTGCTGATAACCTAAGTGATGAGTTTGGAGAAAATCCAACACTTACAGTAACACAAGATGCTACTTATCAAGTGGTAGTCTACGCAACAACAGGTTGTACAGATACGGCTTATGTAGATGTAACGGCAATTCCTTGTGCATCATTAGGTGATTTTGTTTGGTTAGATGAAGATCATGATGGGCAGCAAGATGCTGGTGAACCTGGTATTAATGGAGTAACCGTAAATCTATTAGATGAAAATGGTAACTTTCTTCAAACCACAACAACAAATGGTGTTGGTTTTTATGAATTTACTGATTTAATCCCTGGTGATTATATTGTTGAATTTACGACACCTGTAGGTACTATCTCTAGTCCACAAAATTCAGGTAATGATACTTCTGATAGCGATGCTGATCCTATAACAGGACGTACGGCAATAATTACACTTGGTCCTAATGAAAATGATCCAACGATTGATGCTGGTTTCTTTGTTGAAGAAGCAGTAATTGGCGATTTTGTATGGGAAGATATAAACGGTAATGGTCAACAAGATGCTGGTGAGCCAGGTATTCCTGGTGTAACCGTTAATCTTTTAGATGAAAATGGTAACTTCTTGGAGTCTACAACAACCGATGGAAATGGTGCTTACCACTTCACTGTAAATCCAGGTACTTATATTGTACAGTTTGTAGCACCTGCCAGCTCCGATTTTACTGACCCGAATCAAGGGGATGATATGACAGATAGTGATGCTGGTGTAGATGGAAAATCTGATCCAGTAACAGTACTTTCAGGCGATAATATTGACACCATTGATGCAGGTATTGTTGAACCCGCAAGCCTGGGTGATTTTGTATGGGAAGATTTAAATGCTAATGGCCAACAGGATGCTGGAGAACCTGGTATTGCTGGCGTAACGGTTAATTTAACGGATGCTCTTGGTAACCCAGTTGCAGCAGCAACAACAGCAGGTGATGGATCTTATGGATTCACCAACCTCGCCCCAGGCGACTATATCGTCGTCTTTGGCAATGTAGCAGGATATGAAAACAGTCCATCCAACCAAGGCGCAGACGCAAGCGACAGTGATGCTGACGAAACAACAGGCAAATCACATATCGTTACACTAGACAGTGGTGAGAATGACCCAACGATTGATGCTGGATTCTACCAGCCTGCCACAATTGGCGATTTTGTATGGGAAGATATCGACGGTGATGGCCAACAGGATGCTGGCGAACCAGGCGTTAGCGGCGTAACCGTTAATTTACTGGATGAAAACGGAGACGTAGTACAAACAACAACAACCGACGGCAACGGCGCTTATGGCTTTACCGTAGCTCCAGGCACTTATACTGTAGAATTTGTAGCCCCAATGGGTACAAACTTCACCGATCCAAACCAGGGCAACGATGCAACCGATAGTGATGCTGGCACAAATGGCCAGACCACACCAATCACGGTATCAAGTGGTGACAATATTGACACCATTGATGCAGGCGTAGTAGAAACAGCAAGCCTTGGCGACTTTGTATGGGAAGACCTTAACGGAGACGGCCAACAAGATGCTGGCGAACCTGGCATCGGAGGCGTAACCGTGAGTTTAACCGACGCTGCTGGTAACCCAGTAAATGACGCAGACGGCAACCCAGT
>Ga0256839_1005843_pt1 | contig 11128 bp, 9 predicted proteins | sample 354166metaG_FD_185968 | JGI IMG/M metagenome (GOLD analysis project Ga0256839, IMG submission 185968) | Hydrothermal vent microbial communities from Mid Atlantic Ridge, Atlantic Ocean - 354-166 | ecosystem: Environmental > Aquatic > Marine > Hydrothermal vents | place: Atlantic Ocean: Mid... | reverse complement strand
TGGACGGGCTGACCCTGTGCCGGGCCCTGCGGGATTCCCCCATCGGCGACCAGTTGTTCCTCATCATGCTCACCGCCAGCGAGAGCGAGGACGATCTGGTCCGGGCCTTCGACGCCGGCATCGACGATTACGTCACCAAACCGGTCTCGCTCCGGGTATTGCTGGCCCGCATCCGCGCCGCCCAGCGCATCGTCAGCCTGACCGAGGCCCTCAACGCGGAACACGCCAAACTGGAACAGCGGGCTCAGGAACTGGCGCTGATGAACCGCAAGCTAGCCCAGATCGCCAACACCGATCTGCTCACCGGCCTGCCCAACCGCCGCTACGCCCTCAAGCGTCTGGAGCAGGAACTGTTGGAAAGCCGCCGCAGCAGCCTGCCCCTGAGCGTGCTGCTGGTGGATCTGGACCACTTCAAACACATCAACGACCGCTACGGCCATGACGTCGGCGACCGGGTGCTGGCCCACGCCGCCGGCGTCATGCGCCGGACCGTCCGCGGCAGCGACATCGTCTGCCGCTTCGGCGGCGAGGAATTCCTCGTCGTCGCCCCCAACACCGACCTCAAGGCGGCGATCCAGTTGGGGGAACGGATCCGCACCGCCCTGGAACGCACGCCCCCCAAGAAATTGCAGCATCCGGTCACCGCCTCCATCGGTGTAGCGACCGCCCGTCCCGGTGACGGCGAAGCCAAACTGCTGCGCCGCGCCGACGAGGCCTTGTACGAAAGCAAGGGCGCCGGCCGCAACCGGGTCATGGCGGCGGCGTAAAAAGGCGGCGGGGATCCGCCGCCTTTCACGTTCCGGGCACGGGAGAGCCCTTACCGCTTCTTCGGCTGGGGTATCCCTTTCATGCTCAGGCGTACCCGGCCCTGGCGGTCGATTTCCAGGACCTTGACCCGAACCACGTCCCCTTCCTTGAGCACGTCGCGGACGTTCTCCAGCCGCCCTTCGGTGATCTGGGAGATGTGCAGCAGACCGTCACGGCCGGGAAGGATGTTGACGAAGGCGCCGAAGTCCATGATCCGCACCACCTTGCCTTCGTAAACCTTGCCCACTTCCACGTCGGCGACGATCTCCTCGATGCGGCGCCGGGCCTCCTGGCCGGCCTGCTTGTCCACCGAGGCGATCTTGACCACACCGTCGTCGCTGATGTCGATGCTGACGCCGGTCTCGTCGGTGATGCTGCGGATGGTGGCCCCGCCCTTGCCGATGACGTCGCGGATCTTGCTGGGATCGATGCGGAACGAAGTGATCCGAGGGGCGTAGTCGGACATCTCCGCCCGCGGCTCGGCCAATACGGCGTTCATCTTGTCGAGGATGTGGAAACGACCGCGCTTGGCCTGCTCCAGGGCCTGTCCCATGATCTCGGGGGTGATGCCCTCGATCTTGATGTCCATCTGCAGGGCGGTGACCCCGGCGGCGGTGCCGGCGACCTTGAAGTCCATGTCGCCCAGATGGTCCTCGTCCCCCATGATGTCGGACAGTACCGCGTACCGTTCACCTTCCTTGATCAGGCCCATGGCGATACCGGCCACCGGCGCCTTGATCGGCACCCCGGCGTCCATCAGCGCCAGGCTGGTGCCGCAGACGCTGGCCATGGAGCTGGAACCGTTGGACTCGGTGATCTCCGACACCACCCGGATGACGTAGGGGAATTCCTCCTCCGACGGCATCACCGCCTGGATCGCCCGCTTGGCCAATCGGCCGTGGCCGATCTCGCGGCGCTTGGGCGATCCCACGAAACCCACCTCGCCGACGCAGAAGGGCGGGAAGTTGTAGTGGAGCATGAAGGATTCGAAATACTCCCCTTCGATGGCGTCGATCAACTGAGCGTCCCGGCCGGTCCCCAGGGTGGCGATCACCAGGGCCTGGGTCTCGCCGCGGGTGAACAGGGCCGAGCCGTGGGTGCGCGGCAGCACGCTGGTGCGGATGTGGATCGGACGGATGTCCTCCAGCCCGCGGCCGTCGATCCGCACCCGGTCCTGAAGGATGCGGTCGCGCACCAGCTTCTTCTCCAGCGTTTCCAACGCCGCTTTCACCGCCGCCGGCTCGAAGCGTTCGTCGGCGGTGAGCGCCTCCACCACCGATTTGCGGATTTCCTTGAGCTTGAGGGAGCGTTCCTTCTTGGAACGGATCTGGTAGGCCACCAGCAAGGCGTCCTTGGCGTGGGATTCCACCCGGGATTCCAGTTCGGGATCGGGCTCGGGCGGCCGCCATTCCCACGGCTCGACGCCCACTTCCGCCGCCAGCTCCCGGATGGCCCGGATCGCCGTCTGCATCTGTTCGTGGCCGAACAGGACCGCCCCGAGCATCACGTCTTCCGGCAGTTCCTTGGCCTCGGATTCCACCATGAGGACGGCGTTTTCGGTGCCGGCCACCACCAGATCGAGCCGGGACTGCTCCAACTGGCTCAGGGTCGGATTGAGCAGGTATCGGCCATCCTGGTAACCGACTCGGGCGGCCCCGATAGGGCCGTGGAAGGGCAGACCGGAAAGGGCCAGCGCCGCCGACGCCCCGATCAACGCCGGAATGTCGCCGTCCACCTCGGGGTTGGAGGACAGCACCGTGGCGATGATCTGGACCTCGTGGTGGAAACCGTCGGGAAACAGGGGGCGGATCGGCCGATCGATCAGGCGCGAGGTCAGGGTTTCCTTCTCCGAAGGACGCCCCTCGCGCTTGAAGAAGCCGCCGGGGATGCGGCCGGCGGCGTAGGCCTTTTCCTGATAGTTGACGGTCAGGGGGAAGAAATCGGTGCCCGGGGCGGCTTCCCGGCTGCCCACCGCGGTCACCAGGACGACGGTGCCGTCCATGTTGACCATGACGGCACCGTCGGCCTGGCGGGCGATTTCCCCGGTTTCCATGACGACCTCACGGTCGCCGTAGCGGAATGTCTTGCGAATCGCTTTCATAGAATGAATTACTTGCGTAGTCCTAGACGTTCGATCAGGGAACGGTAACGATCGATGTCCTTGTTTTTGAGGTAGTTCAGCAGTTTGCGGCGCTGGTTCACCAGCCGCAGCAAGCCGCGGCGCGAATGGATGTCTTTCTTGTGCTTCTGGAAATGAGGCGTCAGTTGATTGATGCGGGCGGTCAACAGGGCCACCTGCACCTCCGGGGAACCGGTGTCCCCTTCGCTGCGCTGGTACTCCTGCATGATCCGGCGTTTTTCTTCAGCGGTCAACGGCATGATGACTTCTCCTATGTTGATGGTTTGAAAGTGCTTACGTTTTGGACAGTTTGAACAAACGGCGCGGGGCAACCCGACCATCATCGAGTACCTCACCCACGCCCAGGAACGCTCCATCGCGATTATACAGCCGCACCCATCCCTGTGCCTGCAATTTGGGGATCAGCACCGGCTGGCCCCGCAGGACGTAGAAGGCCATCTCGTCACTGAGATGGACGGCGGGCCAGGAAGTCACCGCGGCATCGATGGGAAGCAGCAGCTGACGCCGTTGCGCCAGGGGCATGGCTTCCAGACGCTCCAGGGTGACCGCCCGCTCGATGTCGAAATCGCCCACCCGGGTGCGGCGCAGCCGTTCCACGTGTCCCAGCGTCCCCAGCGCCTTGGCGATGTCTTCGGCCAGGGTGCGGATGAAGGTCCCCTTGGAGCAGAACACTTCCAGTTCCAGCCAATCGGGACCGAAGTCGAGCAGCTGCAACTCGTAAATGCGGACCCGCCGCGGCGGCCGTTCCACTTCGATTCCCTGGCGCGCCAGATCGTAAAGGCGCTTGCCTTGCTGTTTGAGGGCCGAATACATCGGCGGGATCTGTTCGATCTCACCGCGGAACCGATCCAAAACCCCCTCGATCCCGGTGCGGTCCAGCGCCGGCACCGGGGCGCGCTCCAGGATCTCCCCCTCGGCATCTCCCGTGGCGGTGGCCACGCCGAGGCGGACCTGTACCCGGTAGCGCTTGTCGCCCCCCAACAGGAAAGGGGAGATCTTGGTGGCCTCGCCACAGCAGATCGGCAACAGACCGGTGGCGATGGGATCCAGGCTGCCGGTATGGCCGGCCTTGCGCGCCGCCAACAGCCTTTTGGCCTTCTGCAGCGCCTGATTGGAGGTCAAGCCCGGCGATTTGTCCAACAACAGGATGCCGTCGATGGCATCCCCTTTGCGTCTGGGTCTATTCATCCTTGGATTCTTCCTTCTTCAGTTCGTCCAACAGCTGGGTGATACGCATGCCGCGTTCGATGGCGGTGTCCCGGAAGAAACGCAGTTCGGGAATCTGGCGGATGTGGAGGCGTCTGCCCAGTTCCCGCCGCAGAACCGGCGCCGCCCCCTGGAGGATCTCCAGGGCGGTGTCGATCTGCGCCATGTCGAGGGTGGAGACGTAGACCTTGGCCACCGACAGGTCGCGGCTGACTTCGACGTCGTCCACCGTCACCCACCCCAGGCGCGGGTCCTTGATCTCGTGGCGGATCAGATCGGCCAGTTCACGCTGCAGTTGCGAAGCGACCCGCCGGTGGCGTTCGTAGTCTCTGGGCATGCCTCAACCCTCCGCCTCCACTTCGACCCGCTCGTAGACCTCGATCAGGTCGCCGACGCGGACGTCGTTGTAGTTCTTGACCCCGATGCCGCATTCCATGCCGGCCTTGACCTCGGCCACGTCCTCCTTGAAGCGGCGCAGCGACTCCAACTGGCCTTCGAAGATCACCACGTTGTCGCGCAGCACCCGGATCGGCAGGTTGCGGCGCACCACGCCTTCCTTGACCATACAGCCGGCGATCTGGCCGAACTTGGGATGGCGGAACACCTGACGCACCTCGGCCACGCCGACGATGCGTTCCTTCATCTCCGGTGCCAGCATGCCCTTGATCGACTTCTTGACGTCGTCGATGACGTCGTAGATCACGCTGTAGTAGCGGATCTCCACCCCCCGTTCCTCCGCCAGCCGGCGGGCGCTGGCATCGGCGCGGACGTTGAAGCCGATGATGATGGCGTTGGAGGTCAGCGCCAGGTTGACGTCCCCCTCGTTGATGCCGCCCACACCCCCGGAAACCACGTTGACCCGCACCTTGTCGGTGGAAAGTTTCACCAGGGCGTCGCGCAGCGCCTCCAGGCTGCCGTGGACGTCCGCCTTGACGACGAGGTTGAGATCGACCACCTCGCCCTCTTCCATCTTTTCAAAAACCTGTTCCAGCTTGGCCGCCTGCTGAGCCGCCATCCGTTTGGCCTTGGTCTTCTCGGCCCGCAGCTCGGCGATCTGTTTGGCGGTCTTTTCGTCCTTGAGAGCGATCAGATCGTCGCCGGCGTTGGGCACCCCCGACAGGCCGAGGATCTCCACCGGCGTCGAGGGACCGGCCTCCTTGACCTGGCGGCCGTTCTCGTCGAACATGGCGCGCACCCGGCCGTACTGCTCACCGCAGACCACCGCATCGCCGCGCTTCAGGGTGCCGGCCTGGATCAAGACGTCGGCCACCGGTCCCCGGCCCCGGTCGAGGCGGGCTTCGAGCACCACCCCGCGGGCGCTGCCCTTGGTGGGCGCCTTCAACTCCAGCAGCTCGGCCTGGAGCAGGATCGCCTCCAACAGATCCCCGATGCCCTGGCCGGTCTTGGCCGATACCGGAACGCACTGGGTGTCACCGCCCCACTCCTCCGGCACCACGTCCAAAGCGGCCAGTTCGGTCTTGACCCGCTCCGGATCGGCATCCGGCTTGTCGATCTTGTTGATCGCCACCACGATCGGCACGCCGGCGGCACGGGCGTGGTCGATGGCTTCCTTGGTCTGGGGCATGACCCCGTCGTCGGCGGCCACCACCAGGACCACGATGTCGGTCGCCTGGGCGCCGCGGGCGCGCATGGCGGTGAAGGCGGCGTGTCCCGGCGTGTCGAGAAAGGTGATCTTGCCGTGGTCGGTCTTGACCTGGTAGGCGCCGATGTGCTGGGTGATACCGCCGGCTTCCCTGGCCGCCACCCGAGTGCGGCGGATGTAATCCAGCAGCGAGGTCTTGCCGTGATCCACGTGTCCCATCACCGTCACCACCGGCGGACGCGGCTTTTCCTCCGAAAGCGGCTCGGTGGCCTGTTCGATCAGGGTACGCTCCAGGTCCTCGGCACTCTGCAGCTTGGGACTATGGCCCATTTCCTCGACCACGATGGCGGCGGTTTCCTGGTCCAGTACCTGATTGATGGTGACCATCTGCCCCATCTTCATCAGGGTCTTGATCACTTCGCTGGCCTTCACCGCCATGCGCTGGGCCAGTTCGGAAACCGTGATGGTTTCGGGAATCGTCACTTCCCGTACCTGCGGCGCCGCCAGCGGACGCTCCGCTTCCCGGGCCTTTTTCCGTTTCCGAGCCTTGGCCGCCAGCAATTGCTCGGATGCCTCCAGCTTCTTCCGGGCCGGCCGTTCCCGGCGTTCTTCCTTTTCTTTCTTTTTGGCCTTCTTGGCCGGCTTGGGCGCTTCTTCGGGCACCGGCTGCGGCTGCTCGACTTTCGGCACCACCTCAGCCGGAGCCTGCCCGACCTCGGCCGCCTCCGGTTCAACAGCCTTGCGGGCTTCCTCCTCAGCCCGCTTCCGGGCTTCCTCTTCTTCCCGACGCCGCGCTTCTTCCTCGGCTCGCTTCCGGGCTTCTTCTTCCTCCCGGCGCCGGGCCTCTTCCAAAGCCTTTTCTCGGCGCACTTCCTCCAACACCCGCCGCGCCTTCTCCGCCTCCAGCTGTTCCGGCGTCAGACCAGCGACCTCGCTGCGCCTGACGTAGGTGCGGCGCTTGCGCACCTCGACGCTGACGGTCTTGCTGGCACCACCGGCACGGCCCTGGCGCAGCTCTTTGACTTCTTTGCGCTTCAACGTCACCCGGCGGGGACTGAGGAGATCGTTTTCACCATTGCTCTTGCCGTGACGTTGACGCAAGTAGGCCAGCAACCGAACCTTCTCCTCGTCGCTGAGGGTGTCGTCGGCTCCCGTCTTCTGAAGACCGGCCTCGCTGAGCTGCCCCAACAGGCGCTCCAGCGGGATACCTACCGTCTCGGCCAATTGTTTTACGGTTACCTCACTCATCGTCTTTTCCCTCCTCAGTCGCCCGCCTGGCTTTCCGCAAACCAGGGCTCGCGAGCCTTCATGATCAGCCGTGAAGCCTTTTCGTTATCCAGACTGGGATCGATTTCCTTCAGTTCGTCCACGGACATCTCCGCCAGATCCTCCACGGTACGGACGCCGGCGGCCGCCAGCTCGTAGGCCAGATCCCGGTCCATGCCCTCCATCTGCAGGAGGTCCTCGGCCGGTTTCTGTTCCTCCGCCTGTTCTTCGGAAGCGATGGCTTTGACCAGCAGGGCGTCACGGGCCCGTTTGCGCAGTTCCTCGACCAGCTCCTCGTCGAAGGCTTCGATCTCCAGCAGTTCCTTGGCGGGGACATAGGCCAATTCTTCCAGAGAGGAGAACCCTTCCTGCACCAGGGTGTCGGCCAGATCTTCGTCGATGTCCAGCTCTTCCATAAACATCTGCTTGATCTTTTCCGCCTCGCCCCGGTGTTTTTCCTCCATCTCCGAGACCGACATCACGTTCAGCTCCCAACCGGTCAGCTGACTGGCCAGACGGACGTTCTGGCCGCCGCGGCCGATGGCCTGGGAAAGATTTTCGTCGGCCACGGCGATGTCCATGGAGTGATTTTCCTCGTCCACGACGATGGAAACGATGTCGGCCGGCGCCATGGCGTTGATGACGAACTGGGCGTCGTTCTCGTCCCAGAGAACGATGTCGATCCGCTCGCCGTTGAGCTCGTTGGAAACGGCCTGAACCCGGGAACCGCGCATACCGATACAGGCACCGATGGGATCGATGCGGGGATCGCGGCTGTGTACGGCGATCTTGGCGCGCACCCCCGGCTCACGGGCGGCGCCCTTGATCTCGATCAGCCCTTCGCCGATTTCCGGAACTTCCAACTTGAACAGTTCGATCAACAGTTCCGGTGCGGTGCGGCTGACGATCAACTGGGGCCCCCGACCGTCTTCGCGTACTTCCTTCAGATACCCCCGCACCCGGTCACCGATCCGGAACGATTCCCCGGGAATGGTTTCCTCCCGGGGAATCAGGGCCTCGGCGTTTTCCCCCAGATCGAGCCAGACGTTACCGCGCTCGACCCGTTTCACCACTCCGGTGACCATCTGACCGACCTTGTCCTTGTAGGCTTCGGCCACTTTGCGCCGTTCCGCCTCGCGAACCTTCTGGATGATGACCTGCTTGGCGGTCTGAGCGGCGATGCGGCCGAAGGCGATGGATTCCATGGGTCGTTCCACGTAATCACCCACCTGGACGTCGGGATCGATCTTGCGCGCTTCTTCCAGCGTCATCTGCTTGTCCGGATCGGTCAATTCGTCGGCCTCCACCACCTTCCAGCGGCGGAAGGTCCGGTATTCGCCGGTGTCGCGATCGATCGCCACCCGCACGTCGATCCGGCCTTCGTGCTTTTTCGCCGTCGCCGTCGCCAAGGCCGTTTCCAGAGCCTGGAAAATGACTTCTTTGCCGATGTCCTTTTCGTGGGACACGACGTCGACGACACGTAGAATTTCTTTGTTGATCATTGTCTCCGTCCTTTCATGATCGCTTGATAATCGGGCACCAGCCGGGCCTTGTCGATGTCCCCGAACGGTAGGGAAACCGGTCCGTCCACCGTTCGCAGACGAATCTGATCTCCCGCCACTTCTTCGATCACTCCGGAAAAACGCCGTTGCCCCGCCCTTGGCCGGGACAGGCTCAAACGAACCTTGTGACCGACGAAACGGCGATAATGCTCAAGCGTGAACAGAGGGCGGTCAAGGCCCGGGGATGAGACCTCCAGCAAATACGAGCCCGGGATCGGGTCCTCCACGTCCAGCAACGCGCCGATTTGCTGGCTGACGATTTCGCAGTCGTCAACCGTCACGCCATCCTCGACATCGATGTAAACCCGTAGAACCCGCTGCCCCCGGGTATCGGCACTCCATTCGACCCCGACCAGTTCATAACCGAGGCCGACGACTACCGGTCGCAACAACTGGGTCAGTTCTTCCGTTCGATTCATAGCACGTTAAACGACAGCCACAAAAAATGGGCCAGAGGCCCATCCCGATTTCCTTATCCCTGTGGGAAAACAAAAAGCCCCTCGAGGGGGCCTGAATTGGTTGCGGGGGCAGGATTTGAACCTGCGACCTTCGGGTTATGAGCCCGACGAGCTACCGGACTGCTCCACCCCGCGATAGAGTATTTCATTATAATGCGTTCCCTGCCTCGATGCAAGACTCGGCTACATCTTCTTATGCCCCTGATCGACTCGTGAGATTAGTCGATCACCAGGGCAAAAAGTTCAATATCACCGCCGCCATGACGCCGGCGACCAGATCGTCCAGCATGACCCCCAGACCACCCCGTACTTTCTTATCCACCCAGCGAACGGGCCATGGTTTCCAGATGTCGAACAAACGGAACAACACGAAACCGGTCAGCAGCGCGGGCCAGGTCAGGGGCGTTCCGATCATGGCCACCCAGAAACCGACGACCTCGTCCCAGACGATGGCCGGATGGTCTTCATGGTCCAGGTCATGACTCACCCGGCTGCAGATATACACCCCTATGACGAAGCCCACCACGATGGCCGCCAGATAGAGTCCGGGATGATACGACTTGAGTCCCCAGTACAGCGGAACGGCCACCAGAGTACCCACCGTACCGGGTGCCACCGGTGCCAATCCGGCACCGAAACCCGATGCCAACAGGTGATCCGGACGGGACCATTTCAAGGTCAAAACCGATGTTGCCATAGATTCAGAAATGGCGATAGCCCACCGCCGGCAGGGCCGTCACCTTGTCCCCCCTTTTAATCCTCAATCCATCTCGTTTTTCTATCGTGCCTATACGATGCCATGCGACTCGATCGCTTGGCAAGCGGCGTTCCAGATCCGTCTCGCGGCAGGGGGGCATGGTGAAACACAATTCGTAATCCTCGCCGGCCTGGAGCGGCAACCGCCAGTCCCCCCCTTCCCTGAGATAACGCTGCATCGACGGGCTCAGGGGGAGCGCCTCCCATTCGATCGTGGCCCCGACACCGCTGGCGTGCAAAACATGATGCAGATCGGCGGCCAGACCGTCCGACACGTCGATACAGGCGTGGGCCAGACCGCGCAACGCCAATCCCAGCTCGACCCGGGGTTCCGGCCGCAGCAGGCGGGCGACGGCGTCCGGATCACGCCATGGGACTTCCCCCTGCAGCATCTTCAACCCCAATCCGGCATCCCCCAGCCACCCGCTGAGGTAAATGCCGTCCCCCGGCCTGGCGCCGCTTCTTTTCAACGCCTGGTTCTCCGGAACCCATCCCGAGGTCTGCAGAGTGATGGTCAACGGTCCGCAGGTGGTATCGCCGCCCGCAAGATCGACGCGATAGCGCTCCGCCAATCCGAACAATCCCCTGGCAAAACGATCCAGCCAGTCGGCTTCGACCCGCGGCAAAGTCAGCGCCAGAAATCCCCAGACCGGTTCCGCCCCCACGGCCGCCAGATCGCTCAAATTGACCGTCAGCGCCTTGTGTCCCAGGGCTTCCGGGTCCACGTCGGGGAAAAAATGCACCCCGGCCACCAGGGTATCCATAGTGACCGCCAGGACCCGATCGGCCGGAATCTGCAGCAACGCGCAATCGTCGCCGACGCCGAGGCGGGTCTGAGGCCGGCGTGGAGGCCGGTGGAAAAAGCGTTCGATCAGGGTGAACTCGTCCACTCAAGAAGGACGTTCGATTTCGTGGGTCCGCACTTTGTGGGCCAGGCGGTCCAGCACGCCGTTGACGTATTTGTAGCTTTTGTGGGTGGCGCCGAAGACCTTGGCCAGATTGATGGCTTCGTTGAGCACCGCCCGGTAAGGTACTTCCCAGCGGTACAGCAGTTCGTAGGCTGCCAGGCGCAATATGGCACGTTCGACGGGATCGATCTCCTCGACCGGACGGTCGGCGAATTCGGTCAAGGCGGCGTCGATGGCCTCGAGATTGTCGACCACGCCGTGGAGCAACTGGGTGAAGTAATCCAGCCGGGCCCCGTCGACGAGACGGTTCTCCAGGAACTGGCGTTCGATCGTCCCGATCGGCTGATCGGTGGCCTGCCACTGGTACAAGGCCTGCAGGGCGCAACGGCGCGCCCCGGTCCGGGTGCCTTTGCTCCGTTCGC
>Ga0256839_1005842_pt1 | contig 11129 bp, 13 predicted proteins | sample 354166metaG_FD_185968 | JGI IMG/M metagenome (GOLD analysis project Ga0256839, IMG submission 185968) | Hydrothermal vent microbial communities from Mid Atlantic Ridge, Atlantic Ocean - 354-166 | ecosystem: Environmental > Aquatic > Marine > Hydrothermal vents | place: Atlantic Ocean: Mid... | reverse complement strand
TCACCACCGACTTCCTGTGGTGAACTGTTTAATGTTGTCAAACTGTTCCCCCAACAATAAAACCCGCCACCGACTTCCTGTGGTGAGCCTTCTAACGATTCCAAATAGTTATCACTACAATTAAAATTCCCACTGACTTCGCGTGGTGAACTTTCTAATGATTTCAAACTGTTAAATCCACAATTAAACCCCCCACCGACTTCGCGTGGGGAACCATTTAATGATTTTAAACTGTTATGTGAGCAATCAAAATCACAGTATGTTATTCGGAATTGGACTGGTATTTCTGTTAATCTCTTATGACTAATATCGACATCGCCATCCACGGTAACGGTTCCTGTGCCGTTGATAGTATAGTTTTTAATGTTCATGGTCTCGAGCCATGCTTTGATATCGTTATGGTTAGTTAGCATATTATGTCCAGAATAGTTCACCATTGATAACGGTATCACAGTTTGGAACAGTTTTGAAACTATTATCCCAACAACAAAAATTCCCACCGACTTCCTGTGGTGAACCTTCTAATGATTCTAACTGGTTATCACTACAATTAAAATTGTCACCGACTTCGTGGGGGGCACCTTCTAATGATTTTAAACGGTTATTACCACAATAAAACCCGCCACCGACTTCCCGTGGCGAACCTTCTAACGATGTCAAACTGTTATTACTACAATGAAAACATCCACCGACTTCCCGTGGTGAACCTTCTAATGATTTCAAACTGTTATGACTACAATAAAAAACACCGTATACTATTCGGAATTGGACTGGTATTTCTGTCAATTGATTATCGCTAATATCGACACTGCCATCCACGGTAACGGTTCCTGTGTCGTTGATGGTATAGTTTTCGATGTTCATGGTGTCCAGCCATGCTTTGATATCTTTGTAGTTGGTTAGCATTGTGTTATTCCCAGAATAATTCACCATTGATAATGGTATCACAGTTTGGGATGGTTTTCAAACTGTTATTTTTACAATAAAATCCTTTAATGCTTTATTCAATAATCAAGTATGCAACATCACACACCGTTCTAACTATAGTCACGCAAACAACAATTAGAACAATATCCAAAATACTACTTCCAGACCCGTTCTACACACAAATATTAGCACGGTTACACATAAAAATGCCCCTACGTTTCCGCAGAGGCATCATAGATTGCCTAATAAGGCAGTGCTTTCGGAACACTAGGTTCCTTGGTATAGTGACACCCTTTCCCAAAGACGTTTTACTATGTTGTTAATGCTACTGGTTGTTGAGATAAAAGTCAAGAAAAACTTTCGTTTTTTATCGTTTTTCTGTTAAAATATCAAATTTTTCAATAGAAAAACAACCAATTTCCAACCCAATATCAACAACTTATCATGTGTCTAGTATAACAGCTTTGGGAAAGGATGTCTACTACAACTACACACGGTATCCCCCTACAATGTATACAAGTATAACAGCTTTGGGAAAGGATGTCTACTACAACGCAAGTTGCGACTCTGTCCACGATCAACAAAGTATAACAGCTTTGGGAAAGGATGTCTACTACAACGACTTATGATGGACAAAAAGTAGTTGGTTAAGTATAACAGCTTTGGGAAAGGATGTCTACTACAACGAGGCTATCCGTTTGATGATCCAGCAACGCAGTATAACAGCTTTGGGAAAGGATGTCTACTACAACTATTCTTAATAGGTTCAAAATCTATATCGGAGTATAACAGCTTTGGGAAAGGATGTCTACTACAACAAGCTCCATCCCCGTTTGTAGCGGTTCTCGAGTATAACAGCTTTGGGAAAGGATGTCTACTACAACAAGACAAGAGGTAACACAGCGCCGCCGCTGAAATACTTGATACAGTTTGCAACCATATGACGGCTGTTCAAATAAGCTGGACAGATAAAATGATTACAAAAGAAGTCAACCAATATCAAACCCGTGGTGCATTTAAAAAAGGGTCACCCGCATATAACGCCGCACGCAAACGTGAAATACTGGACAAGGTATGTAAGCACATGAAGTAATATATGTACTACAACGTCCCACCGTCTTCTACAGTTGCGCCCCAATGGTAGAATACTTTATTACTATTCAAACGTAGAGATTTTTTTATCTAATCATTTTAATAGTTTCAATCGTTTCAATCGTTACCAACATGGTTTCATGGTTCCACGGTTTCATGGTTCCATAGTTTCAATCGTTACCAACACGGTTCCACGGTTTCAATGCAACCCTTTTGCAACCCTTTTGCAACCTTTCTAAACATTCAACAGTGTTCCACGTGAAACAAAATACCGCCTAAATCATGATAATACACAAAAGACTAGGGGTTAACCCGTTCTACACTCGAAATTTTGAGACTATACAACAGTGTGATTAAACGTTATTTACAATATCAATCCAATCTATTAAACGTTTGATTCCTGTGTTCGTTTATTTGATTGTCTTACAATTATACTCGGCCATCCTTGGCCAAACATTAGAAACTATTGTATAATTTTACCACTACATGGCATAGTGTATACCGTGCTTGATGATATCGTAATACCATTCACAATTTGTGTGCGCGATGATGTCATGGTTAACAAAAATACCGCTTCTTTTTGCTGAAAGGTATAAACATCAACACTAAACAAATTATAGCTCGTGTGTGCATAAAAATATTGCATATGAATGTTCGGATCATCAAATCCATCATTAAGAGTTAAAGTATCCACACGCCCGCCCCCACCGTCCCTACGATATTCAACCGTAGCCCCGTCACCATTAGACATAATGTTAAAATGAAAAACACCACTATACTTTGCCTCTTCCAATTTAGGTATGGCAAAATGATCTCCATGTAGGATACTAATACCGAATCCCTTATTGCATTGAAAGCTTATGCCAGATGCTGCATGTGCATTATTCACGATTCCAACGAAAAAGAAGAGTAAACCGATTGTCAAAATTGTGTTAATAGTTTTCATGATTTTGATCCCTGTGTTCGTTTATTTGATTGTCTTACATTTAAAGTATCGGTCTGAAGGAGGAACCTTTAATACTTTATTCAATAACCCACTACTGTTTTGTCCCCAATACTAGACACAGTTTCTAACCGTTCTAAACCATACCAAAAGACTACGACCAGACACGAAATAATTGAAATTAAATTAAAGATCTTGTACTATAGACCGATATAGCAAGTATACACTAACAAAACGAGGCAAGTCAATGAATAAATGGACAGTTGAAACCATTCAAAAAGAAGCCGACAAATACCAAACACGTAAGGAATTTAAAAAAGGTTCACCCAACGCATATCAAGCCGCCTGCAACCGTAAAATCATGGACAATGTGTGCAAGCACATGAAACCATACCAACAATGATATTCATTAAGGTTGAACCCGTTCTACACTCGAAATATTCAAATTGTGTTTACACTTAGCAACCAATTTATAACAATTTTCACTAATATCCAATTCTTAAAACCTTGTGCGCTTAAGACACACTTCACACGACACTATTTTTCACTTTTAATACCGTGAAACCATTACCCAAAATAAACCACCATATCAACGCACAGCCCCCGTAAACACTATCCATAACAGTCAAAAACAGTCAAAAACTAAATATCACACAATATAGACACAATATAGGCAAAATTTAAAGACTTTTCAACACTATAGCACACTATAGCACACTATAGCACACTATAATAACAATTAACCGTGAAACCGTGTTGAATAATGTGGTAAAATGGTGAATAGTGGGAGATAGTGGGGAATAGTGTCAAAACCGTCTAGTATAGCTAGCAGTGTAAGCGTGTCTTCATTTTTCGCCACAAACTCGGCCAACGAACAGTTTTTTACAGTTTTATGGTACTATATTGTTTCACTATTGTCAACCTTTGTTTTTCGATATATTAAAGTAGTCCATACGGTTCGGTCATGCTTTGATATCTGTGTGGTTGGTTAGCATATTATGACCAGAATAGTTGACCATTGATAATGGTATCACAGTTTGGGATAGTTTTGAAGCTGTTATAATTACAATAAAAATCCCCACCTATTTCGCGTGGTGAACCTTCTAATGACTTCAATCTGTTATTGGAACAATAAAAATTCCCACCGACTTCCCGTGGTGAACCTTCTAATGATTCCAAGCGGTTATTGGAACAACTAAAATTCTTACCAAGTTCGCGGGGTGAACCGTTTAATGATTCCAAGCGGTTATAACTACAATAAAAACTGCCACCGACTTCCCGTGGTGAACCTTCTAATGACTTCAATCTGTTATTGGAACAATAAAAATTCCCACCGACTTTCTGTGGTGAACCGTTTAATGATTTCAAGTTGTTATCAACACAATAAAAATCCCCACCGACTTCCTGTGGTGAACCGTTTAATGATTTCAAGTTGTTATCCCAACAATTAAACACTCCACCTATTTCGCGTGGTGAACCTTCTAAAGATTTCAAGTTGTTACCCCAACAATTAAACACTCCACCGACTTCGCGTGGTGATCCTTCTAATGATTCCAAACGGTTATTCCAACAATGAAAATCACCATACACGATTCTGAATTGTACGGGTATTTCTGTTAATCCCTTACTACTAATATCGACATGGCCATCCACGGTAACTGTTCCAGTGTTGTTGATGGTATAGTTTTCAATGTTCATGGTATCAAGCCATGCTTTGATCTCTTTGTGGTTTGTTAGCATATTATGTCCAGATTAGGTCACCATTGATAATGGTATCACATTTTGGGATGGTTTTGAAATTGTTATTTCTACAATAAAATCCCTCACCGACTTTCTGTGGTGAATCTTCTAAAGATTTCAAATTGTTATTGTTACAATAAAAATTCCCACTGATTTCGCGTGGTGAACCGTTTAATGATTTCAAACCGTTATTTGAACAACTAAAATTACCACCTATTTCGCGTGGTGAGCCGTTTAATGAATTCAAGCTGTTAGAACCACAATAAAAATGGCCACCGATTTCGTGTGGTGAACCGTTTAATGATTTCAAACGGTTATTACCACAATCAAAATTCCCACCGACTTCCCGTGGTGCGCCATTTAATGATTTTAAACGGTTCCAGCTACAAGAAAAGTACCCGTATACTATTCGGAATTGGACTGGTATTTCTGTCAATTGTTTATCGCTGATATCGACATCGCCATCCACGGTAACGGTTCCTGTGTTGTTGATGGTATAGTTTTCGATGTTCATGGTGTCCAGCCATGCTTTGATATCTTTGTAGTTGGTTAGCATATTATGACCAGAATAGTTGACCATTGATAATGGCATCATATTTTGGGATGGTTTTGAAATTGTTATTCCAACAATAAAAACTGCCACCGATTTCTTGTGGTGAACCTTGTAATGATTTCACGTTGTTATTCCAACAATAAAAACTGCCACCGATTTCTTGTGGTGAACCTTCTAATGATTCCAAGCGGTTATTGGAACAACTAAAATTCTTACCAAGTTCGCGGGGTGAACCGTTTAATGATTCCAAGCGGTTATAACTACAATAAAAACTGCCACCGACTTCCCGTGGTGAACCGTTTAATGATTCCAAGCGGTTATTACCGCAATCAAAATTCCCACCGACTTCCCGTGGTGCGCCATTTAATGATTTTAAACGGTTCCAGCTACAAGAAAAGTACCCGTATACTATTCGGAATTGGACTGGTATTTTTGTTAATCCTTTACGGCTGATATCGACATCGCCATCCACGGTAACGGTTCCAGTGTTGTTGATGGTATAGTTTTCGATGTTCATGGTGTCCAGCCATGCTTTGATATCGTTGTAGTTGGTTAGCATAGTGTTATTCCCAGAATAATTCACCATTGATAATGGTATCACAGTTTGGGATGGTTTTGAAATTGTTATTTCTACAATCAAAATTCCCACCGACTTCGCGTGGTGAACCGTTTAATGATTCCAAACTGTTATTGTTACAATCAAAATCATCACCGACTTCCGGTGGTGAACCGTTTAATGATTTTAAATCGTTATTATAACAATAAAAATGGCCACCGACTTCACGCGGTGAACCTTCTAACGATTTCAAATTGTTATTGTTACAATAAAAATGGCCACTGATTTCGCGTGGTGAACCTTTTAATGAATTCAAGCTGTTAGAACCACAATAAAAATGGCCACCGATTTCGTGTGGTGAGCCGTTTAATGATTTCAAGCTGTTATAATAACAATTAAAATTCCCACCGACTTTCTGGGGTGAACCTTCTAATGATTTTAAGTTGTTATCACTACAATTAAAATCACCACCTACTTCTCGTGGTGAACCTTCTAATGATTTCAAACCGTTAACTCCACAATGAAAGTTTCCACCGACTTCCTGTGGTGAACCGTTTAACGATGTCAAACTGTTATCATAACAATTAAAATCTCCACTGACTTCCCGTGGTGAACCTTCTAATGATTGCAAACTGTTATAGGAACAATAAAAATTCCCACCGATTTCGCGTGGTGAACCTTCTAATGATTTCAAATTGTTATCACTACAATAAAAATCACCGTATACTATTCGGAATTGTATTGGTATTTCCGTCAATTGATTATTGCCGATATCTACATTGCCATCCACTGTAACCGTGTTTGTGTTGTTGATGGTATAGTTCTTAATGTCCATACGATCAAGCCATGCTTTGATATCTTTGTGGTTGGTTAGCATATTATGTCCAGATTAGGTCACCATTGATAATGGTATCACATTTTGGGATGGTTTTGAAGCTGTTATCCCAACAATAAAAATCTCCACCGACTTCGCGTGGTGAACCTTCTAAAGATTTCAAATTGTTATCACTACAATAAAATCCCTCACCGACTTCCTGTGGTGAACCTTCTAAAGATTTCAAATTGTTATTGTTACAATAAAAATTCCCACTGATTTCGCGTGGTGAACCTTCTAAAGATTTTAAACCGTTATTTGAACAACTAAAATTACCACCTATTTCGCGTGGTGAGCCGTTTAATGAATTCAAGCTGTTAGAACCACAATAAAAATGTCCACCGATTTCGTGTGGTGAACCGTTTAATGATTTCAAGCTGTTATAATAACAATTAAAATTCCCACCGACTTCGCGTGGTGAACCGTTTAATGATTTCAAACTGTTATAACTACAATTAAAATAACCATACACAATTCTGAATTGTACTGGTATTTCTGTCAATTGTTTATCGCTGATATCTACATTGCCATCCACTGTAACCGTGTTTGTGTTGTTGATGGTATAGTTCTTAATGTCCATACGATCAAGCCATGCTTTGATATATTTGTAGTTGGTTAGCATATTATGTCCAGATTAGGTCACCATTGATATTGGTATCATATTTTGGGATGGTTTTGAAGCTGTTATCCCAACAATAAAAATTGCCACCGACTTTCTGTGGTGAACCTTCTAATGATTTCACGTTGTTATTCCAACAATAAAAATTCCCACTGACTTCGCGTGGTGAACCTTCTAACGATTTTAAACTGTTATTCCAACAATCAAAATCACCACCGACTTCCCGTGGTGAACCTTTTAATGATTCCAAGCTGTTATTGGAACAATTAAAATTCCCACCGACTTCCTGTGGTGAACCTTCTAACGATGTCAAACTGTTAGAACCACAATTAAAATTCCCACCGACTTCCCGTGGTGAACCTTCTAATGATTCCAAGCTGTTAAATGAACAATAAAAATCACCGTATACGATTCTGAATTGTACGGGTATTTCTGTCAATTGTTTATCGCTGATATCTACATTGCCATCCACTGTAACGGTTCCAGTGTTGTTGATGGTATAGTTCTTAATGTCCATACGATCAAGCCATGCTTTGATATCTTTGTGGTTTGTTAGCATATTATTTCCAGAATAGTTCACCATTGATAATGGTATCACATTTTGGGCTGGTTTTGAAAATGTTATTTCTACAATAAAAATCTCCACCGACTTTCTGTGGTGAACCGTTTAATGATTCCAAACTGTTATTTCTACAATCAAAATCCCCACCGACTTCGCGTGGTGAACCGTTTAATGATTCCAAACTGTTATAGGCACAATAAAAATTCCCACCGACTTCCTGTGGTGAACCGTTTAATGATTCCAAACTGTTATTCCAACAATAAAAACTGCCAGCGACTTCCTGTGGTGAACCGTTTAACGATTTCAAACTGTTATAATTACAATTAAAATCTCCACTGACTTCATGTGGTGAACCTTCTAATGATGTCAAACGGTTATCAGTACAATCAAAATTCCCACCGACTTCGCGTGGCGAACCTTCTAATGATTTCAAACGGTTATAGAAACAATAAAAATCACCGTATACTATTCGGAATTGGACTGGTATTTCTGTTAAGTCCTTACTACTAATATCTACATCGCCATCTACTGTAACGGTTCCAGTGTTGTTGATGGTATAGTTTTCGATGTTCATGGTGTCAAGCCATGCTTTGATATCTTTGTGGTTTGTTAGCATATTATTTCCAGAATAGTTCACCATTGATAATGGTATCACATTTTGGGCTGGTGTTGAAAATATTATTCCAACAATTAAAATCCCCACTGACTTCACGTGGTGAGCCGTTTAATGATTTCAAGTTGTTAGACCCACAATAAAAATCCCCAGCGACTTCCTGTGGTGAACCTTCTAATGTTGTCAAGCGGTTATTCCAACAATTAAAATTCCCACCGACTTCGCGTGTGGCACCTTCTAACGATTTCAAACTGTTATTCCAACAATTAAAATTGCCACCGACTTCACGCGGTGAACCGTTTAAAGATTTCAAATGGTTATAACTACAATCAAAATTCCCACCAACTTCCTGTGGTGAACCGTTTAACGATTTCAAACTGTTATCAGTACAATCAAAATTCCCACCGACTTCGCGTGGCGAACCTTTTAATGATTTCAAACTGTTATTCCAACAAGTAAAATCCCCACCGACTTCCCGTGGTGAGCCTTCTAATGATTTCAAACTGTTATTCCAACAAGTAAAATCCCCACCGACTTCCCGTGGTGAGCCTTCTAATGATTTCAAAAGGTTCCAACTACAATTAAAATCACCGTATACGATTCGGAATTGTATTGGTATTTCCGTCAATTTATTATTTCCGATATCTACATTGCCATCCACGGTAACGGTTCCAGTGTTGTTGATGGTATAGTTCTTAATGTCCATACGATCAAGCCATTCTTTGATATCGTTATGGTTGGTTAGCATATTATGTCCAGAATAAGTGACCATTGATAATGGTATCACATTTTGGGCTGGCCTTGCAACTGTTATTCCAACAATAAAAATCCCCACTGACTTCACGCGGTGAACCGTTTAATGATTTCAAGTTGTTAGACCCACAATAAAAATCCCCACCGACTTCCCGTGGTGACCCGTCTAACGTTGTCAAGCGGTTATCACTACAATTAAAATTGCCACCGACTTCGCGTGTGGCACCTTCTAATGTTGTCAAGCTGTTATGCCAACAATGAAAATTCCCACCGACTTCACGTGGCGAACCTTCTAATGATTTCAAATGGTTATAACTACAATCAAAATTCCCACCGACTTCCTGTGGTGAACCTTCTAATGTTGTCAAGCGGTTATTCCAACAATTAAAATTCCCACCTACGTCGCGTGGTGAACCTTCTAATGATTCCAAACTGTTAAATGAACAATAAAAATCACCGTATACGATTCTGAATTGTACGGGTATTTCTGTTAATCCCTTACTACTAATATCGACATGGCCATCCACGGTAACTGTTCCAGTGTTGTTGATGGTATAGTTTTCGATGTTCATGGTGTCCAGCCATGCTTTGATATCTTTGTAGTTGGTTAGCATATTATTTCCAGAATAGTTCACCATTGATAATGGTATCACATTTTGGGCTGGTTTTGAAGTTGTTATAATAACAATAAAAACTGCCGCCTACTTCTTGTGGTGAACCTTCTAATGATTTCAAATTGTTATTGTTACAATAAAAATTCCCACTGATTTCGCGTGGTGAACCGTTTAATGATTTTAAGCTGTTATTGGAACAACTAAAATTGCCACCGATTTCGTGTGGTGAACCTTCTAATGATTTCAAGCTATTAGCGCCACAATAAAAATTGCCACCGATTTCGTGTGGTGAACCGTTTAATGATTCCAAGCTGTTAGCGCCACAATAAAAATTCCCACTGATTTCGCGTGGTGAACCGTTTAATGATTTCAAATTGTTATAGGAACAAATAAAATTGCCACCGACTTCCTGTGGTGAACCTTCTAATGATTCCAAGCTGTTATTCCAACAACAAAAATTCCCACCTACTTCACGCGGTGAACCGTTTAATGATTTCAATCCGTTATTCCAACAATTAAAATTGCCACCGACGTTCTGTGGTGAACCTTCTAACGATTTCAAATTGTTATTGTTACAATAAAAATTCCCACCGATTTCGCGTGGTGAACCGTTTAATGATTTCAAGCTGTTATAATAGCAATAAAAGTCGCCACCGACTTCTCGTGGTGAACCATTTAATGATTCCAAGCTGTTATTCAAACAACTAAAATAACCATACACAATTCTGAATTGTACTGGTATTTCTGTCAATTGTTTATCGCTGATATCGACATCGCCATTCACTGTAACGGTTCCGGTGTCGTTGATGGTATAGTTTTCGATGTTCATGGTGTCCAGCCATGCTTTGATATCGTTATGGTTGGTTAGCATATTATTTCCAGAATAATTGACCATTGATAACGGTATCACAGTTTGGGATGGGTTTGAAGTTGTTATAATAACAATAAAAACTGCCGCCTACTTCTTGTGGTGAACCGTTTAATGATACTAAACGATTATGTCTACAATCAAAATCACCATTGACCTTCTGTGGAGAACCGTTTAATGCTTTTAAATGGTTATTGTTACAATAAAAACTACCACCGACTTCGCGTGGTGACCCTTCTAATGTTGTCAAACGGCCATTCCAACAATTAAAATTCCCACTGACTTCGTGTGGTGAACCGTTTAATGATTCCAAGCTGTTAGAACCACAATAAAAATTCCCACTGACTTCGTGTGGTGAACCTTCTAATGATTTCAACCCGTTATTCCAACAGTCAAAGTCTCCACCGACTTCGCG
>Ga0256839_1005840_pt1 | contig 11131 bp, 9 predicted proteins | sample 354166metaG_FD_185968 | JGI IMG/M metagenome (GOLD analysis project Ga0256839, IMG submission 185968) | Hydrothermal vent microbial communities from Mid Atlantic Ridge, Atlantic Ocean - 354-166 | ecosystem: Environmental > Aquatic > Marine > Hydrothermal vents | place: Atlantic Ocean: Mid... | reverse complement strand
TATCATCATGATTAGTTGTGCTAAACAAACCTATATTCCATGAGATATCTTCAACAAAAACACCACGCACTCCACCCTCCCAACTCTTAGCAACCACTTGTTTTAACGGTGGGTCAGCTAAAAATGCATTTGGTAGCGTACATGGATCATTCTCATCTGAACAACCTAATTCTGATGGTGTTGGGGCACGAGATGATTCACTATAATTTAGATAAGTAGTCATTTTTTCATTAACAGAAAAGGTCAAACCTGCCGCTGGATTGAAACGATTAAATGTATGTGTTGCATTAATAGTAGATGTTGGATCTAAATGATCTTGAACTTTAATTTCAGTATTATTGTAACGACCACTTAATGTGACGGCTAAACGATCTGTTACAGATAAAGTATCTGTGAAATAAAGGCTATAACTCCTATTTTTGGACGTTACACTTACATCCCCATTGGCAACATACGGACCAATTAATGTTGTTCCCCGCCCCTCTGTTAAATCAACAACTTGAACTGAAGAATTATAATCACTAGTACCTCGATCGTAGCTAACTCCCGTTACTAACTGGTTTTCGTAACCCGCCAAATCATTTAGAAAAGTTAATTGGCCAGATAAGCCTGCACTATTTTCTTTAAGAAATCCGCGGTTATTTACAGCGTCACTCGCAGCAATGGGATTACCATTTCGATCTAGCAGTAATGTAACTCCATCATCATCAACTAGATTGGTACCATTATCTAAAAATGGCATTCCATCACCATTAAAACTATTTGTCTTATTATGTCGGTAATAGGCATTCCCTGAAGCTAAAACACTCTCATTAAGCCAGTGACTTGCCGTTAGGTTTAATAACTGCATTTTATTTTGTGTATTATCTGGCCATGTAAATACGGCTGCACGGTCAATGGCAATTAACTCAATAGGTGAAGCACCGTTACCATTCAAATCATTATCTGTAGCCGTTAGACTCAAATCAAGTGTTGAGGTATCACTACGCCAGCTAACATTGGCAAAAGCTTGCTTTACTTCGGACTGTGAATGATCGCGCCAGCCATCTTCTTTAAACCAGTTGCCAGTTACAAAATACCCTAAATTACCATCATTGCCACCACTTTCAAATTCAACTGCACGCCTATTAAAGGAACCTCCATACGCTTGAATTGAATTCCCTTGGTGAGTGAAACCATTTTTACTCTGAATGGATAATGCGCCACCTAATGTATTTAAACCAAACAAGGGATTTGAGCCAGGCATTAAGTTAATGCTAGCTATAGCAGACTGGGGGATTGTATCCCAGTGAACATTGTCTCCAAAGGGTGCATTTAAACGGACACCATCCATATACACAGCCAAACCTTGTGGCATACCCAACAAAGGTGTTGCACTAAATCCCCGATAATTAACATCCGGTTGGTAAGGGTTATTTTGTGCTGAGTTGATATTTACACTGCCTAATGTGCGTGTCATAAAATCGCTTAAATCAAGGCTTTGTACTTTTTCAATATCCTCTGCTGTCGCAGTTTGCACATTAGAAGGAATCATATCAGCGGGCAAACCGACACCATGCAAAGGTGTTGTGCCAATCACTTCTATATCTGTTAATTCAATACTGTCTTCTGCTGAAACAGCTGTTGCTGCCATTGTACTCATTAAGATCAGTGATAATACTGATCGTTTGTGGGGTAAATTCATCATCTGCAACTCTCTTGCCTCTTTTTTATGAAAATTATAATAATCGGGCTAGGAAGGATAGCAGGAAAGCAGCCCCGTTTGATTAGGAAAAATTCCTTTTCTTTATAAAAACTGCTAAAACCAAACTATCGGCTTTTGATTTCTTGTTACGGATTATTTGTTAGAATTTATTTTCCTAACCATGACAAAGAGTTATGCAACTTAACCACTTCACCAATAATCACTAATGTAGGGGCTACTGGTTTTTCTTGCTCAGCTAGTTTTGCTATTTCAGCAATCGTACTGATCCATACTTTTTGGCGTGTGGTGGTGCCTTGTTGTACGAGTGCGACAGGCATATCAGCAGCCAAGCCATGTTGTTGTAACTGCTGACTTAAAACTGGCAGTCCAGCTAAGCCCATATACACAACAACCGTTTGCCGCGGCTGTACTAAGGCTGGCCAATTTAGATCTAATTCACCTTGTTTTAGTTGCCCCGTTACAAAAATACAACTTTGTGAATAATCACGATGTGTTAATGGAATACCGGCATAACTAGCACAACCTGATGCCGCTGTTATTCCGGGCACTACTTGAAAAGGAATGTTTTCAGCTGCTAATGTTTCAATTTCTTCACCACCCCGACCAAAAATAAAGGGATCACCGCCTTTAAGACGCAAAACACGCTTGCCCTGTTGAGCATGTGTCAATAAAAGTTGATTAATTTCTTCTTGTCTGACCGCATGCCAAGATCGCTGCTTGCCAACATAGACGTGTTCGGCTTCTTTGCGAACTAAAGCTAATACTTCTTTGCTTACTAGGCGGTCATAAAATACTATGTCTGCCTGTTGCATTAATCGTAGTGCTTTAAATGTTAATAGTTCAGGGTCGCCAGGTCCTGCCCCGACTAAATATACTTCACCTGTCAGTAGTTCATCACTATTACTCTTTTCCAGTGTTGCCTGTAGTAGCTTTGTCCCCAGTTCATCCCTACCCGCTAAAATATGATCCGCCACCTTGCCTTGAAGTATCGACTCCCAAAAGCGGCGGCGCATTGATAGTTTCGGTAGCTTAGTCTGTACAGCACTACGATAACGGCCCACCAACTCAGCGAGCTTGCCATAAGTAGGTGGAATTAAAGTCTCTAATCGCGCCCGTAATTGACGTGCTAAAATCGGTGATGTTCCACCACTTGAAACCGCTACTACAATGGGTGAACGATCAAGAATAGACGGTAAAATAAAATCACATAATTCTGGACAATCTGCTACATTCACCCAAATATTACGCTGTTTAGCATGGTGATAGACATCTCGATTGACTTGCTCATTATCTGTAGCTGCTATCACTAAGCTACATCCATCCATTAAATTCGATGAAAATTCAGTATTCACCCATGCCACATCTTTGCTATCTACCAAGGCTTGTGTGCTTACTGAAATACTAGGAGCAACAAGGGTGACATTAGCCTGTGCTTTTAGTAATAGGTTCGCTTTTCGGGCTGCGATCTCCCCCCCACCTACAACAAGGCATGGTCGATTTTTTAAATCGACAAAAAGAGGTAAATATTCCATCTGTTCTTCTTTGTATTTTGTGATTATTGATTTGTTGCTGGCAGCTCAAGTGCTTGCAAAATAAAGCCATCATTTAGGTTTTGTACTAATGCAACAATATGTGATTTATCTAAATTCCACTCTGGTTCTATTTTTACTAATGTAGAAATATCCGTTTCTCCACTATCATTCAGCGGAAAAGGACCCAGCCATGTTCTCACTAAGTTTTGGTGGTTAAATGTTGCACCAGCATTATCGCCACCTGTTACTTTACTGCGTATATCACTTTCTTTAATGGCCAAATATAATTGAGAATACTGTCTGTTTTCCATACCTTTAACCGTAATATGGCTATCAATAAGTAATGCATCTTCTTCTTTAGAAACACTTAACTTAATAGCCGCTTCGGGTTCAAATTCATTCACTGCCCGAATCACGTCTTTAGCATGTTTTTCCCAATTATGAATCACTTCACCACTGATAAAAAATTCAGGTGTATACATCGTATTATATAAATTTAATTGTGCCAGTTGTCCTTGTCGTGCTGAAAATATTGGCTTGGCAAATCGGTCAATCCAACCTTTTGAATCATTCAAATAATCAACATGAAAACTTAATATAATAACGTCATTATTTGTTATTCCTTGATTAGGTAAATCATGTATCCACCGATATGCTCGCGGACAATTGCCACAGCCTTCTGCAGAAAATAATTCTAATAGCGCGACTTGTTTATCACTACTGCTCGCCTGCCAAGTTTGAGCCAGGGTCAAACTGGGTAAAAAAAGCAATATCAATACTATGTTTTTGACTATGGCATTCATGGTTTTTCCTTACAAATCATTATGTTCATAATAATACGAGTGATTCGACATACTATTAGTTCCGATGTTGTAGGTTAATGCAAACGGCTAATTCCCTCAATACAGCGGTTGCATAACAGCCCGCAGCTAGGGAAAAAGTAAGCTGTAGTTGTTCATTATCTAGAAACTGCCAGCAAAAGTCACTTGGAAATAAGCGTAGCGCCCTTCGTTCTTGCTTTAGCCCAGCATTTTCAAGACCTTCTTTCCATGATGCCCAATCTGATAATACAGTATTTTCTATGGCTAAACTATCATCTTTATTGTCTGGTTGTCCTCGTCCCCACATGATGCCTGTAGGATGAATATCCATAGTAGCAAGCCGTTTTGATAGCTGGTCATCACAATTTTCAACTAAAAACAAACTGCTTTTAGTGCCTGTTAATAACATCAAGTCACCCATTAATGCTTGATCCCAGTTTCCTTGTTTAATACGTTCAGACAATACAAGATTAAATAGCCATGATCTTGCCGCAGACAAATATAAGCTACGCTGTGTACGTTTCTTTGGAGATTTACCCGTTGAAAACCAATACTCGACTCGGTTTAAGTTTGCCATGTGATGGCCAAAGCGCTGTTCACCAAAATAATTCGGTACACCCTTCTGTTTAATAATATTAAGTGCCTGTTCCCAATGTGAAATTTCACCTTTAATATTTGTCAATCGTACAGTAAATTGGTTGCCGGCTAATACGCCACGTTTGAGTTTTTTGTTATGGCGAGTGCATTCAATAATTTGAATATCATTATTTTCAAACTCTGACCAGTTCGGCTCCTCAAAACCTTCCAAGTTGATGCTAAACCATTGCGTTGTTATCGCATGTCGATCTTTTAATCCAGCGTAGCCAATAGCCACTGGCTTAACACCAGCAAACTTTGCAAGTTCGAGAGCTAACCAATCGGTATTGATTCCTTTTTTCTGAATTTTTAACCAAACATGACCACCACTGCCATCTGGTTTAAAAGGCAACACTTCATTTACTCTGAAAAAGTCAGCTTGGGCACGGATTTCTGCACTACATTGTATTGCCGATTCATTAACGCGTGCTAATGACGAAAAATTAAATTTATCCAAACGTTATGCTTTAACTAAAAGAACAACAGCATGTGCAGCAATGCCTTCTTTTCGGCCAGTAAATCCTAATTTTTCAGTTGTGGTTGCTTTTACATTGATTGCATCCGTCTCCACAGCTAAATCTTCTGCTAAACATTGACGCATACTGGGCATAAAAGGTGTGAGCCTTGGTTGTTGTGCAATAATGGTGCTATCAATATTATTCACCTTCCATCCTAATTTATTGAGATCACGCATAACATGCCTTAATAACTCACGGCTATCAATATTCTTAAACGCATCGTCAGTATCAGGAAAATGATGGCCAATATCCCATAACCCTGCCGCACCCAATAACGCATCACAAATCGCATGAATTAATACATCACCATCTGAATGTGCTTCTAAACCTTGGGTATAAGGGATAACAACACCGCCTAATGTGATTGAATCACCTTTAGTGAACTTATGAACATCATAGCCATGACCGATTCTCATCTATAATTTACCTTGTTGTTTGAGGAACAAACCTGCCAAATCCAAGTCTTGAGGTAACGTAATCTTAATATTATCTGCATGCCCCTCGATCATCATTGCCTGTAACCCCATAAATTCTATTGCACTTGCTTCATCTGTTACCACCAACTGTTGTTTTTTAGCATGTAGCAACGCTTCTTTTAATGTGTTTAGCCGAAACATTTGGGGAGTTGAGGCGCGCCATAAGCCTTGTCGTTCGACTGTTTCAATAATATCACCCTTCTCATTGGTTCGCTTAACTGTATCGGTAACGGGAATCCCTAAGATTCCACCAACAGAATGGCCGGAAAGTCTCGTTAACATTTGATCAATGTCACTGTGCCGTAGACATGGGCGAGCAGCATCATGCACCATTACCCAAGGGTTATCATCCGCTATATTTGCCAGTGCTATCAGAGCATTGTAAACCGAGTCTGCACGCTCTTTACCGCCAATAGCAACATGAACCGGCTTTGTAGTATCGACCGAAATTTGTGCCCACCAAGGATCATTATCCGCAACAGCAACAACAATGCCTTCAATACATGAATGCTCTACTAAGCCCTGTAGGGTACGTTGCAAAACCATTTTCCCATTCAAATCAAGATACTGCTTAGGGCGATCAGCTTGCATACGCGAGCCAATTCCAGCAGCCGGAACAACTGCCCATACTGACTGATTAGTCATTAACTGGTTCTTCTTCTATAATTTGAAAAAATGTTTCACCCTCTTTAATCATACCTAATTCACTACGGGCGCGTTCTTCAACTGCATCAAGACCACTTTTTAGATCGTGTACCTCAGCGGTTAGTACTTTATTGCGTTCTTCTAATTTTTTATTTTGTTGACGCTGGATCTCAACATCACGCTTTAAATGCAAGACAGCTGGCAAACCATCATGACTAAACCATAATCGGTACTGCAATAACAATAATAATACTGTCAGTAAGATCATTGTGGCTTTCATATGCAGTAACTAATTGAACGCCTTTAATCCCGGATAAATAGCCGTCTCACCTAATTCTGCTTCAATACGCATTAATTGATTATATTTAGCTATACGATCGGATCGGGAAAGTGAACCTGTTTTTATCTGCCCCGACGAGGTCGCTACAGCAAGATCAGCAATAAATGCATCTTCTGTTTCCCCACTGCGATGTGAAACAACCGCTGTATAATTAGCTTTCTTTGCCATCTCAATCGCCGCCAGGGTTTCAGTTAATGTGCCGATTTGATTCACCTTAATCAAAATTGAATTAGCTACACCTTTGGCTATGCCCTGCTCTAAAATAGTTGTGTTGGTAACAAACAAGTCATCACCAACTAATTGAACACGATCACCTATACGATCTGTTAATCCTTTCCAGCCATCCCAATCATTTTCATCCAGACCATCTTCTATACTGATAATAGGATATTTATTTACCCATGTTTCAAATAAATCTACCATTTCAGCAGACGATAATGTTCGGTTTTCAGATGCTAATACATAACGACCGTCTTTATAAAACTCTGAGCTGGCCGTATCCATTGCAAGCATAATATCCTTACCTGCTTCATATCCGGCAGTGGCAATCGCTTCCAAAATCACTTCTATTGCCGCTTCATTTGACGGTAGATCCGGTGCAAATCCACCTTCATCACCAACAGCTGTACTTAAACCGCTTTTACTTAATACGCGCTTCAATGCATGAAACACTTCAGCACCATAACGCACAGCCTCCGTAAGACTCGATGCGCCAACAGGTACAATCATAAACTCCTGAAAATCAACGCTATTATCGGCATGAGACCCACCATTAATGATATTCATCATTGGAACAGGCATCAGGTGTGCACTTTCTCCACCCAAATAACGATATAATGGTAACCCTGCTTCCGTCGCAGCGGCGCGAGCCACCGCCATGGAAATAGCCAACAACGCATTGGCACCCAGTCGGGCTTTATTATCAGTACCATCGAGGGCAATCATTTTTTCATCAATCGCTTGCTGTTGTGTCACCTCCATGCCTACAATCGCCTTGGCCAACTCACCATTTACTGCTGCAACTGCATTGAGTACGCCCTTACCTAAATAACGAGCACTGTCACCATCACGTAATTCAACGGCTTCTCGCTGACCTGTTGATGCACCCGATGGTACAGCGGCACGGCCAATAATTCCATTTGCTAAAATAACGTCAGCCTCAACTGTTGGATTGCCACGCGAATCCAGAATTTCACGGCCTATAATGTTACTGATTTTACTCAACTTGTATTCTCCAGTATTAATCGACTTATTCAGTCAGATAAAAGGTGATTGTTGTCACTACACGTACATCTTTTTCAATTTTATTGGTATCACCATATTCTTCACCCGCATCACGCACATAAAAACTGCCTTGACGAGCGCTACGAATGCCCCCGACGTTCACACCGGCATTACTGGCAAACTCATTGGCTGCAATACGCGCATTTTTAGTCGCTTCTCGCAACATATCCGGCTTGATTTCATTTAGTTTGGTAAAGCGGTAACGCGGCGGGTTATTCTCTATATTAATGCCTTGAGCTAATAATTTACTCACATGACTACGAGCCGGTTTGATTTTATCAACCTGACTCGTGCTTACATTAATTGTTCCATGTAGGCTGTGCTCTTCATCAACGATTCGCTGCTGATTATCACGATATTCATAAACAGTATAATCCAACACCCCAGTATCGATTTCTGTATTATCAAACCCATTTTCTTTTAACAAATCAACCATGATCTGCTGTTGTTGCTCAGCTTGTTTATATAGCTTGGGCAACACATCGCGGCTACTGCCGGATACTTTAAATGTCAGTGTCCAGTCAACATGATCTGCCATTACTCGTCGTTCAGCGAGTCCTTTGGCTTCTGCCGTATTAATAGCAACTTTGGCATTATAGAGTGTTTGACCAACAAAATAACCGGCGATTGCTAAACCAGCCGCTATAAAAAAACCTAAAAAGAAAAGACCGCCTTCCGTTTTATTACTCATAATACACCACCTTTGTTAAAGGGATATGACCTGGTTAGCCTACTTTGAAATAGCTTTAAAAGTAGTTATAAAATTTATTTAAGCAAGGAATCTTCTATGAAATCTTGCTTTTTCACAGTTTGATCTATAGCAACGAGTGTCTCTAATAGTTCTTCCATTCTACCTAAGGGCCATGAATTTGCGCCATCACTTAATGCTTTCTCTGGTTCTGGATGTGTTTCCATAAATACACCCGCCACGCCCACAGCTACTGCCGCTCGTGCCAATACAGGTACAAATTCACGTTGACCACCGGATGATCCACCTTGTCCACCGGGCTGTTGCACTGAGTGGGTAGCATCAAACACTACAGGACAATCCATCGCGCGCATTTGTGGCAAACCACGCATATCTGAAATCAGCGTGTTATAACCAAATGATGTGCCGCGATCACAAAGCATAATTTGCTCATTACCTGTTGATTTTGCCTTCTCTGCCACATGCTGCATATCCCACGGTGCGAGGAATTGCCCTTTTTTAATATTGACCGGCAAGCCTTGGCTACATACATTAACAATAAAACTGGTTTGGCGGCACAAAAATGCTGGAGTTTGCAATACATCAACCACACTTGCCACCTCAGCTAGTGGTGAATATTCATGTACATCCGTCAGTACAGGAACACCATATTCTTTCTTTACCTGCTCCAAAATGGCCAAGCCTTTTTCCAGCCCTGGACCACGATAACTATTGACTGAGGTTCTATTTGCTTTATCAAAAGAAGATTTATAAATAAAATGAATGCCTAGTTTATCTGTCACTTCTTTTAATTTTCCAGCTACATCCATGGTCATTTGTTCACTTTCAACAACACAGGTACCAGCAATCAAAAATAAGGGTTGTTTATTACCGACTTCTTTTCCACATAAATCCATTATTTTTCTCCTCGTCGTAATTTTGCTGCATTAATAAAGCCTTCAAATAAAGGATGCCCATGTCTTGGTGTGGATGTAAATTCAGGATGCGATTGCAATGCTACGAACCATGGATGATCGGGTATTTCAATCATTTCTACTAGGTTTTGATCTTGTGACATGCCTGAAAAACGTAAACCTGCATCTTCTAATATTTGTTTATAATTATTATTAAATTCGTAACGATGACGATGGCGTTCAACGACCTGTGATGCACCATAGATCTTTTCTGCCAAACTATCTTTTTCTAACATACAAACATAACCGCCCAAACGCATTGTCCCGCCTAGATCAGAATCATGATCGCGTTGCTCAACACTGCCATCTTCTTTTTGCCATTCTGTAATCAAACCAATAATGGGATGAGGGGTATCAATATCAAATTCAGTGCTGTACGCATTCTCTAGCCCTGCTTTATTACGTGCATATTCGATCACAGCAACTTGCATTCCTAGGCAGATACCTAAATACGGAATGTTGTTTTCACGAGCATATTGTGCTGCTTGAATCATACCTTCAACACCACGCTCACCAAAACCACCTGGCACCAAAATCGCATCCATCCCTGCAATAAGAGCGGGACCATTTTTTTCAATATCTTCAGAATCGATATAATGCACTTTTACTTTGCACTGGGTTTGAATTCCGGCATGAATAAGGGATTCTGACAAAGATTTATATGCTTCAGTAAGATCCATATATTTCCCCACCATGGCAATATCAACTTCACCTTGTGGATTATTAAGATTATCCGCCACTTGTTGCCATTGTGATAAATCTGCCGGTTTTACGTTGATACCCAATTGCTTGATAACAATGTCATCTAAACCTTGTTTATGTAGTTCCATTGGTATTTTATAAATACTATCAACATCCACAGCAGAAATAACAGAGTTTTCAGGAACATTGGTAAATAAGGCAATTTTACGGCGTTCTGCATCTGGTAAAGGACGATCCATACGACATAATAAAATATCAGGTTGAATACCAATTGTTCTCAACTCTTTTACTGAATGTTGTGTTGGCTTGGTTTTTATTTCACCGGCAGATGGAATATAAGGCACTAAGGTTAAATGAATAAAACACGCTTCTTCACGCCCTAATAGCGTGCCCATTTGACGAATTGTTTCAAGGAAAGGTAAGGATTCAATATCCCCCACCGTACCGCCAATTTCGATCAAGGCAATATCTGCATCGCCCGCACCTTCATAAATACAGCGTTTAATCTCATCAGTAATATGAGGAATAACTTGTACAGTATTACCTAAATATTCACCTCGACGCTCTTTACGAATAACATTCTCATAGATCTGACCCGTTGTGTGGTTATTAGACTTAGTCATATTAGCATCAATAAAACGCTCATAGTGTCCTAAATCCAGATCGGTTTCCGCACCGTCCTCAGTGACAAATACTTCGCCATGTTGCAAGGGGCTCATCGTACCGGGATCAACATTAATATAAGGGTCAAGTTTCACAAGCGTGACTTTTAAACCTCGCGCTTCAAGAATAGCTGCCAGTGAGGCTGCA
>Ga0256839_1005839_pt1 | contig 11133 bp, 11 predicted proteins | sample 354166metaG_FD_185968 | JGI IMG/M metagenome (GOLD analysis project Ga0256839, IMG submission 185968) | Hydrothermal vent microbial communities from Mid Atlantic Ridge, Atlantic Ocean - 354-166 | ecosystem: Environmental > Aquatic > Marine > Hydrothermal vents | place: Atlantic Ocean: Mid... | reverse complement strand
TTGTCGAGTTTTTCAAGCGCGATGACAGCGCCGAGAAAATGGCGGAAACGGTGGCCTGTTACATCGACGCCGCAAGATAGGAAATTGACCGGGGGCCTGCAGGGCCATAATGTCACCTTGAAACGCGAAAGGATGACAGATGGCAGACCCGGACGAGCTTGATTTGGGCGACGACAAATCCCTTCTGATCGTGGATGATGACGAACCGTTCCTGCGTCGCCTCGCGCGGGCCATGGAAAAACGAGGGTTCGAGCCGGAAACCGCCGGCTCGGTTGCTGCCGGCAAGGCCATCGCAACGGCCCGACCGCCAGCCTATGCCGTCGTTGACCTGCGGCTGGAAGACGGCAACGGGCTGGACGTGGTAGAGACCATTCGCGACAAGCGCAAGGACAGCCGCGTTGTCGTTCTGACGGGCTATGGCGCCATCGCCACGGCTGTTGCCGCCGTCAAGATCGGTGCGACCGACTATCTTTCCAAACCGGCTGACGCGACCGATATCACCAATGCGCTGCTGGCCAAACCTGACGAACTGCCGCCACCGCCGGAAAACCCGATGTCGGCTGACCGCGTGCGTTGGGAGCACATCCAGCGCGTCTATGAGCTGTGCGACCGGAATGTCAGCGAAACGGCCCGCCGGCTGAACATGCACCGGCGCACGTTGCAACGTATTCTTGCAAAACGCAGCCCACGCTGAACGCGCGATCTTCCGATGGCCGGCAAACTGCCGGGCCTGCGGGCGGGTGCAATGACTGATCAACACCGAGTGCGGTCAAATGTTTTTCATTGAGCTCCATACCCTGATCGTGATCGGTTTTGCGCTCAGGATCCTTTTGCGAGACGGAATGCTGCCCTCGACCCGAATGGCGTGGTTCATGGTGATTCTCACGCTGCCCGTGGCCGGGAGCATCCTGTATTTCCTGTTTGGCGAAGTCGATATCGGCCACAAGGCCGCGAAACGGCAGGCCGAGATTTTTCGCATCATCCGAAAATACGCGGCCCGTGCCCTCGGGCGCCCCGAAGATCTTGATCTGCTGGTCGACCCACTGTTGCGCCCGCCGTCGAAATACGCCGCCTCGATCAACGGTTTCAACGTGGTTCCCGGCAATCGGGCAGAACTTATGCCGGATGCAAAGGCTGCCCGCGAACGTCTGATCGAGGATATCGACAATGCGCGCGACCACATTCATGTGTTGTATTATATCTGGCTTGAAGATGAGACGGGCAAAAGCGTAGCGCGGGCGCTGGCGCGCGCCGCGTATCGCGGCGTAACCTGCCGGGCAATGGTTGATGCAATGGGCTCTCGGGCGTTGATCAAGTCGGCCCTTTGGTCGGAAATGCGCGATGCCGGTGTTCAGCTTGGGGTGACCCTGCCCTTCGACAATCTGATTGCGACCATCCTGACCAGCCGGATCGACCTGCGAAACCACCGCAAGATCACGGTCATCGACGGCAAGATCACCTATTGCGGCAGCCAGAACTGCGCCGACCCGGAATTCCGCATCAAGGCAAGATACGCCCCCTGGGTTGATATCGTCATGCGTATCGAGGGGCCGGTCGTGGCGCAGAACCAGATGCTGTTCGCAAGCGACTGGATGAAAGAGGTCGACACCCCGATCGAGTGTTTTCCCATCGATGCCCCCCAGCATCCCGATGGCTTTCTTGCGCAGGCGGTGGGTGACGGACCCACAGAACGCAAGGGCGCATCGCCGCAGTTGTTTGTAACCCTGATCGAGGCCGCACAGGATGAGTTGATCATCACCACCCCATATTTCGTGCCCGATGCCACCGTGATCGAAGCGCTGTGCGCGGCGGTTCACCGCAAGGTCAAGGTAACATTGATCGTGCCGCGCAAGAATGACTCGTGGGTGGTGTCGGCCGTCAGCAAGAGCTTTTACAAGAGACTGCTTGAGGCCGGCGCGCGGATCTTCGAATTCAACGACGGGCTTTTGCACTCCAAGACATTGACGGTGGATCAGAACGCCGTGTTTCTGGGGTCGTCAAACATGGACATGCGCAGTTTCGATCTGAATTATGAAAACGACATCCTGATTCAGGACAGAGAGTCGACGATGGCAGTGCGCGAGCGCCAGATTGAATATATTGCACAGTCGACTCCGGTGCTGCTGTCCGAAGTCATCGAATGGTCCTATGTGCGCAGAATCTGGTATAATGTGGTCGCGACGCTGGGCCCGGTGCTTTAGATCGGCTCACAGCCGCTGCATCAGCTCGGCATGCCTTTGGGCAAAGTCATTGCGGGCATCCATCGGCGGGCGCAATCGGATCGAAATGCCCCGGATCAGAGCCTTGTCCGGCCGCCCGAACAGCTTGTCGGCCTCGGTCATTTCGAACCCCGCAATCTGCGTTGCTTCCATCCATGCGCTGATCTTGTCGGCCGTCTTGATCTGTTTCTTGATGGCTGCCGGGATGGAGGCGGGCAGACCGAACCGCAAGTGAATGGCGGCAGAAAGACGATCATCCAGCGCCCCGTATCCCGGGCCAACGGCGGCCTTGACCGGCGATATCATGTCGCCGATGACATATTCCGGGGCATCATGAAGAAGTGCCGCCAGCTTCCACCTTTCCGCCACGCCCCGGTTCATCCGTGAAAAAAGCTGTTCGACAAGCAGGGAATGCTCGGCCACGGAATAGGGAAATTCGCCCAGCGTCTGGCCGTTCCAGCGGGCCACGAAGGCAAGACCGTGGGCAATATCCTCAACCTCGATATCCATCGGGGTCGGGTCAAGCAGGTCCAGCCGGCGCCCCGAGAGCATTTTTTGCCATGCGCGCGCTGTCATGTTGCCGGCCAGACCGGGATCGTCGCTGCAAGAGTCATCTGTGCGCCTGTTTCGGATCAATTGTCCCAAAATTTGCGTTTTGGGCCCCCATGTCAATCAGCTTGCGTTGCGGACATGTCGAATGGGTGCTAGGCACCGGAAAATCCCACATTCGCGGAGAGACAAAGTGGCAGAAGATTACATCGTCAAGGACATTTCACTTGCGGACTACGGCCGCAAAGAGCTGGATATCGCCGAGACCGAAATGCCGGGCCTGTTGGCTTTGCGCGAAGAATACGGCGCCAGCCAGCCGCTGAAGGGTGCGCGTATTGCCGGTTCACTTCACATGACAATCCAGACTGCCGTGCTTATCGAAACGCTGGTTGCCCTTGGCGCGGACGTGCGTTGGGCATCGTGCAACATTTTCTCGACCCAGGACCACGCCGCGGCGGCAATAGCAGCCGGCGGAACGCCCGTGTTTGCCGTCAAGGGCGAAACGCTGGAAGAATACTGGGACTATGCCGACCGGATTTTCGATTTTCCTGATGGCACCTGCAATCTTATCCTCGACGATGGTGGCGACGCCACGATGTACATCCTGATCGGCGCGCGCGTCGAAAACGGCGAAGAAGATCTGATTGCCGTGCCCAGGTCCGAAGAAGAAGAGGCGCTGTTTGCCCAGATCCGCAAGCGCCTGGAAAAAAGCCCCGGCTGGTTCACCAGACAGCGCGATGCGATCCAGGGCGTTTCCGAGGAAACCACGACAGGCGTGCACCGGCTCTACGAGCTTGTGAAGGAAGGCCAGCTGCCGTTCCCGGCAATCAACGTGAATGACAGCGTGACCAAATCCAAGTTCGACAACAAGTATGGATGCCGCGAAAGCCTGGTGGACGGCATCCGCCGCGCGACCGACACGATGATGGCCGGCAAGGTGGCCGTGGTCTGTGGGTATGGTGATGTCGGAAAGGGCTCGGCTGCATCGCTCTCCGGGGCCGGTGCGCGGGTGAAAGTGACAGAAATAGACCCTATTTGTGCGCTTCAGGCGGCAATGGACGGGTTCGAGGTGGTGCGCCTCGAGGATGTGGTCGATAGCGCCGACATCTTCATCACGACAACTGGCAACAAGGACGTGATCCGCATCGAGCACATGCGCGAGATGAAGGACATGGCCATTGTCGGCAACATCGGCCATTTCGACAACGAAATTCAGGTCGCGGCGCTGAAGAACCACAAATGGACCAACATCAAGGAACAGGTGGACATGATCGAAATGCCGTCAGGCAACCGCATCATCCTGCTGTCCGAAGGTCGCCTGCTGAACCTCGGCAACGCGACAGGCCACCCGTCTTTCGTGATGAGCGCGTCATTTACAAACCAGGTTCTTGCGCAGATCGAGCTGTGGACCCGCGGTGATCATTACAAGAACCAGGTCTACATCCTGCCCAAACATCTGGATGAAAAGGTGGCACGGCTTCACCTTGACCGCATCGGCGTGCGGCTTTCCCGGCTGGACAAGGAGCAGGCGGACTATATCGGTGTCAGCGTTGATGGTCCGTTCAAGCCGGAACATTACCGCTATTAGGCCGGGCGCAAGGAACAACCGGGCCGATCTGTGCGGACAGGCGGCGGGTTTTACCGGCGGCGATCCTCTCAGGGGGAATGTCGCGGGCAAGTTTTCCTTTTTATCGGCCCCGATTGCCACTAATCTCGCGCCGAGCCCGACACACGGGCTTTGACGAATTAATGGTACCCGGAAAAAGGTGGGAGAGAACCTATGGGAAAGAGAGACGAGCTGATCGCGCAATATGCGGATGACCTGAAAAACAAATGCGGCGTTGATCCTGACATGGATCTGCTGACAAAGGTCACCATCGGTTGCGGCCCCGCAATCTACAATGCTGACGCCTCCACCGTGGCCGCGACGCAGGAATCAGAGCTGGAAACCGTCAAGGAAAATTTCCTGAAGAAAAAGCTCGGCCTGCCTGAAGGCCCGGAGCTCATGGAAGCGATCAACAAGGTCATCGACCAATACGGCCGCTCAGAGCGCAACAAGTATCGCGCAGTCGTCTACTACCTTCTGACCAAGCATTTCGGCAAGGAGTCGGTCTACAAGTAGGACCGCTTGGCAAGACATGGCCGAAAACAAGGGCGCGCGCCATGCAGGCGGGCGCCATTTTCTTGCGAAGTCAAAAAATTGAGAGAAATTACATATAGTTAGAGTTTGCTTTGCTGCCGCATCTCTCCTAGTGTCATCACAACAGGCTAGGATGGCCGGGACCTTTCAAAGAACACATGTGGTGCTAAGGGAGCATGTGGGGTGGCGGAGGGTCCCGAGGGGTTGGGACCCTCCGATTTTTTTGCCCGGATTTTCAGAACAGTGTCAGGATGGTTCCGATGATCGTGGTTCCCGCGATAGCGTAGCCTGCATCTATGAGCGTCAGCGTTCTGGGCCGCATCGCATAGGCGTAGTTCGTGACAATCCAGGGCGCCGCGACAAAAGCCCCCAGGCCAAGACCCGACAAAAACCCCTTTGAAACGGTATCGATGCCGGCCATGTTGAACATGTGGCGCGTCATGCCGGCCACCAGAATGGCCATGATGGCGCTGATGATGAAGGGGCCGGGGCTTTTGGTTGCGCCGCCCTCCACCTGTTCGCGGGTCACGCCAGCGGCGTTCATCCAGCGGTCTGCATTGATCATGTACCAGACGGCGCCAAACGCATATGCGCCGGCCGCCGCCACGAGAACTGCGATAATCTGCATGGTGTTTCCCCCTGTCTGCAGACCATGACTAGAGGAAAATGCCGTCAATATCCAGTATTGCAGCCGCCCAGCTCACACACGGCCTTCCATTCGTCTGGCCGGACAGGCTGAACCGACAGCCTGGAGTTGTTGACCAGGACCATGTCCTTGAGCCGCGGATCCTGTTTGCACATGGCCAGCGTTACCGGGTCGGGCATCGACTGAATGGCCCGGATATCGACGCATTCCCAGCGGGGGTCATCGGTGGTGCTGTCAGGGTGCGCCTCGACGCAGACCTCGACAATTCCCACGATCGCCTTCTCTTTCTGGGAGTGATAGAAAAACCCACGATCGCCTGTCTTCATCTGACGCATGTAGTTGCGTGCCTGATAGTTGCGAACGCCGTCCCATTCCTCGCATTCGGGCGCCTTGGCAAGCTGTTGCTGCCAGCTCCAGGTCGAAGGTTCGGATTTGAAAAGCCAGTATTGCATTGGTTCATTCCTTTCTGAGAGGCCGCGCCAAAAGCGCATCGACGGCTTGCGCGACGGTGATATCCCCGGACAAAAGCGAGGCGACCGCCTGGGTCAGCGGCAGGCCCAGCCCCTGTTCCTGCGCCAGTTTGGCAACGGCAAGCGCCGTGGCAACACCTTCGATTGTGGTGCCCGTTTCAGCATCTCGGCCCGATCCCAGGTGAAGGCCGTGGCGAAAATTCCGTGACAGTTCCGAGGTGCAGGTCAGGATCAGATCGCCCAACCCGGACAGCCCGGCAAGCGTCTGAGGTCTGGCGCCATGAGCTTCGGCAAACCGCTGCATTTCCGCGAACCCTCGGGTGACCAGTGCCGCGCGCGCACTTTCCCCAAGGCCAGCGCCGATGGTGATGCCGGCTCCGATGGCGACCACGTTCTTCAATGCGCCGCCCATTTCCACGCCAATCACGTCGGTTGAGCGATAGAGGCGAAGGTTTCCTGTCGAAAGCCGATGCTGAAGCCGTTCGGAATCTGCAGCGCGCCGGGTGGCAATGGTCATGGCGGTTGGCAGCCCTGCCGCAATGTCCTGGGCAAAGCCCGGCCCGGAAAGAATGGCGGCGCAGGCGGCCTTGCAATTGCGCGCAATGGTCTGCGTGGGTCCCAACCCGGTTTTGATATCCAGGCCCTTGCAGCAGGCCACGGCGTCCTTGCCTTCCAGCGCCGCGCTGTTGCGGGTCACGACCTGGCCAAGCGACTGCGCGGGCACCGCCAACAGGCAGGTTTGCGCGAGTTCCGGTGGATTCGCCGTCACTGTTACCCCGTCAGGAAGCGGGATGCCGGGCAACCGCGCGCGGTTTTCGCGCGCTGTATTGATCTCGTCGGCATGCGCCTGCGTGCGGGCGACCAACGACACTTTCTGCCCTGCGCGTGCAAGGGAAATTGCCAGGGCCGTGCCAAAAGCACCTGCCCCGATTACCGAGATGTCCGTCATGCCTTGGCGCCTTTCTTGCCGGATCCCAGTATCGGAGCGCTCTTGCGGTCCAGCGGCCAGCGCGGGCGGGCCGCAAGCGAATGGTCGTCGCTGTCACCCGCGCGGAAGCGTTCAATGCCCGCCCAGGCGATCATGGCCGCATTGTCGGTGCAAAGCGCAGTCGGCGGGGCCAGAAACTGCACGCCCTGGTGCCGTGAAACAGTCTCTAATGCGGCCCTGACCTTCCGGTTTGCCGCAACGCCGCCGGCGACGGCAAATACCGGTGCTTCAGGCTTGAGCGCAAGATAGGCCTCAAGCGCCCTGGTGGATTTTTCTGCAAAAACGTCCACGACGGCTGCCTGAAATCCGGCACAAAGATCGGCCCGGTCGGTCGCGGTCAGGCCGCCGTTGGCTGCGACCATCTTGTCGCGCTGGCGCAGCAGGGCCGTCTTGAGGCCGGAAAAGGACATGTCACAGCCCGGGCGGTTCAGCAACGGTCGCGGAAAGACAAAGCGCGTCGGGTCCCCCTTTGCGGCTTCGGCTTCCACCGATGGCCCGCCGGGTTGCGGCAGGCCCAGCAGCCGGGCCGCCTTGTCGAAAGCCTCGCCTGGCGCATCGTCGATCGTTGCGCCGAGGCGCTTGTATGTGTCGGAGCCGCTGACCATGAGAAACTGGCAGTGCCCCCCCGAGACAAGCAGCATCAGATAGGGAAAAGCGATGTCATCCGTCAGGCGGGGGGTCAGCGCATGGCCGGCCAGATGGTTGACGCCGACCAACGGCAGCCCCGCGCCTGCCGCAATACCCTTGGCGCACATCACGCCTGCCAGGACACCCCCGATCAACCCGGGCCCGGCGGTCACCGCCACGCCGTCAAGGTCGGCCAGACCAAGATCTGCTTCGCTCAGGGCCTGTTCGACGGCCAGATCCAGCTTTTCCGCATGGGCGCGGGCGGCAATTTCAGGCACGACGCCGCCATATCCGGCGTGCAGGTCGGTTTGGCCATAGACGACCGAGGCAAGGATCTCGGCCGACTGCCCCGGCCTGTGGCGGACAATGGCAGCGGCTGTATCGTCACAGCTGCTTTCCAGGCCCAGTATGGTCAGTGAGTTTTTCATTGTTGCTCGTGTTGCGCCGGCGTTCACCGGCAGGTAACACCGCAAGAGGCGCCATTCAACATTGCTGGGGGCAACTCGTGCCGAAAGACCCGATCGTTCTGCTCAGCCGCCCGATGGAACAGTCGGTCCGGTTTCGGGAAGCCCTGGGCGACATGCGCACGATCATTTCGCCGATCATGGAAATCCGCCCGGTTCCGGCCGAGGTTGATCTGTCCGGGTACGATGTGCTCCTTTTTGCGTCTCGCCACGCGGTTCAGGCCGTGCGCCGGTTCGCACCGGAAGGCAAATATGCAATTGCCGTCGGCCAGGCGACAGCAGGCGCGGCACGCGAGCTGGGCATGGACGTGACGGCTGCGGGCGGGGACGCGGGGGCGCTTGTGAAGCTGGCCGCGCAGTCGCCGCGGGGCAGCCGGATGCTGTTCTTGCGTGGGCGCCACAGCCGGGGAGATGTGGCACAGAAGCTGGCGGAGAAAGGGTTTTCCGTCGATTCGGTCGTCGTCTACGATCAGGTCGAAAAACCGCTGAACCCGGAGGCAGAAGGGCTGCTTCGGGGGAATGCACGGGTGATTGTCCCCCTTTTTTCGCCGCGTTCCTCTGCTTTGATGGGGCGCGAAGCCAGACGGGTGGACGCCAGTGCTCCGATTGTTCTGGTGGGCCTGAGTGGTGCGGTTGCACAGGCCTGGGAAGGGCCGGGGCCATTGGCAACATATGTTGCCGCGCGCCCCGACGAGGCCGAGATGGTTCAGAAGATTCGGGCTGCGGCCAGCAACTGGCCTTGAGGCCCCTGCGACGGGGCCTTAGGTTGCAGGCAGCGGTCAGCGATGGCGCAGTTCGTATTGTGTGTTCAGGGGGGCGACAGGTATGGCAGGTTCCGGCGGCAAAAGAAAATCAACGCCAAAGGCGGGAAAATCGCGCAGCCGCGCGTCCAAAGCCGAACAATTGCCGGAAAGTTCCGCAGCCGACCCGGTTGCAGAAGCGCAAGTCATCGACGGGGCGCCATCGGACACCGCAGAGGGGTCTCGCCCAGAGCCTGAACCCGGCACATCCGAAGCCGCGCAGCCCATCCGTCCGGCGGTCGAAAAACGCCGGGTCTGGCCGGCAATGCTGCTGGGCGGCATTCTGGCCGGAGCCGCCGGGTTTGGCGCTTCGCAGTATCTTGGAAATGACAGCTGGCCCTTCAGTTCTGGCCCTTCGAAAGTCGAACTGGTCGAGACTCAATTGTCAGCCCAATCGGCGCAATTGGCCCGCCTGCAAGAGAAACTGGATGCCCTGGCCGCTGCGCAGCCAGATCTGGCAACGACCGCCGATCTGGAGCAGCTTGCGCGGTCACTGGCGCCCGACGATCAGCCCATGGCCGAGATGTCGGCCCGCATTGATCAGCTCGAGGCGCGCCTGACAGACCTGGAAAACCGGCCGATTCCTGACGGCAATGACACAAAAGACGCCGTTGCCGCCTATGAACGGCAACTGGAGGCCATGCGTCAGATGTTCCAGGCAGAGTTGGAGCGCATCCGCGAAGCACAGGCCAGTGCCGATGCGGCCCGGTCAACTGCGATGCAGGCTGGCCAGGAGGCGGCGGTTCAGGCGGCTTTGGCCCGCCTGGTTGCCGCAGCAGACAACGGCGCGCCTTTTGGCGAGGCGCTGGATGAACTGCGTGCGGCGGGCCTGGATGTGCCTGCCAGCCTGGCGGCTGTCGCAGACACCGGGGTTGCCACATTGGCGCAATTGCAGAGCAGCTTCCCCGACATGGCGCGTCAGGCATTGGCGGCATCTGCGGCCGAAGCGCCCGAGACGGGCAGCACAGGCAAGATAGCCGCATTTCTTCGCAGGCAACTTGGCGCGCGCTCGCTTGAGCCGCGCGAAGGGAACGACCCGGACGCCGTGCTTTCCCGCGCGGAAGCGGCCCTGAAATCCGGCGATCTGGAAACCACGCTGCGCGAGTTGCAGGGCCTGCCTGACGCGGGCCGGAAAGTGTTGGCGCCATGGGTTTCCAAGGCAAGCCAGCGTCAGGAAGTGATGCGCGGCATCCGGATCCTGACCGAGAAACTCGAAGAACGGGGACAATAGACATGCTGTGGTCGTTACTGAAAATCGTCCTGTTCATCGTCTTGGTGGCTGGCCTGACATATGGCGTCGGCCTGTTGTCGGAAACCGAAGGCGGGTTGCGCATTACTTTTGGCAACACGGAATACAACCTGGAGCCGTTGCAGGCTGTTATCGCCCTTGCCCTTCTGGTGGTCGCCATCTGGGTCGCCCTGAAAGTTCTGGGGCTGCTGGTTGCCCTGATTCGTTTCATCAATGGCGACGAAACCGCCATATCGCGGTATTTCGACCGCAACCGGGAGCGCAAGGGGTATGAAGCGCTTGCTGACGGAATGACGGCGCTTGCAGCAGGCGAGGGCCGGCTGGCGATGTCCAAGGCTGCGAAAGCCGAAAAGTTCCTGCGTCGGCCGGAACTGACGAACCTGATCACCGCGCAGGCCGCAGAAATTACTGGCGACAAGCGCAAGGCCGCCGAGGTTTACAAGCGATTGCTGAGCGACGACCGCACCCGGTTTGTCGGCATCCGCGGGCTGATGAAGCAAAAGCTGGATGAGGGCGACACGGAAGTTGCCATGAAACTGGCCGAACGTGCCTTTGCCCTCAAGCCGAAACACCAGGAGACCGGCGACGTGCTGCTTCGGTTGCAGGCGGAAGAGCACGATTGGAAGGGCGCGCGCAAGACGCTCCAGCTCAAGAAGCGCCATGGTCAGCTTCCCAGGGATGTGCACCGGCGGCGTGACGCGGTTCTGGCCTTGTCACAGGCGCGCGAAGTCTTTGCCGACGGCAATTCGCTTGAAGCAAGAGAGGCGGCGATCGAGGCCAATCGGCTGTCGCCCGACCTTGTCCCGGCCGCGGTCATGGCCGCAGAAGCCTATCTGGAGCAGGGCAAACCGCGCCAGGCCTCACGCATTCTCAAAAAGGCATGGGCCGCCCAGCCGCACCCGGACCTGGCCGCGGCTTTTGCGTCGATTGTCCCGGACGAAGACCCGCAAGCCCGTCTGAAACGGTTCCAGGCGCTGCTGA
>Ga0256839_1005838_pt1 | contig 11133 bp, 12 predicted proteins | sample 354166metaG_FD_185968 | JGI IMG/M metagenome (GOLD analysis project Ga0256839, IMG submission 185968) | Hydrothermal vent microbial communities from Mid Atlantic Ridge, Atlantic Ocean - 354-166 | ecosystem: Environmental > Aquatic > Marine > Hydrothermal vents | place: Atlantic Ocean: Mid... | reverse complement strand
CCGGGGTGACCCGACTGGGCGTTGGTCACCTGGATGAGGACATCGCGGCGGATGAGCTTGGCCATCCGGCGAAGCTTCTCAATGTCCCAACCCAGCGCACCAGCGGTATCTCTCAGCTCCTGGTCAATCATCGTGGGGCTGATTCTATCAACCTGCCCCTGGCGGCCCCACTTTTCAGGGCCCCGGCCCTTTCCCGGCTAGCGCCAGAAGTGGAGGTTGAGGTTTGCCCGTCCCAGGTCAAGGGAGGCGGAGAAGGAGTAGCGGGCGTAGGGGGGAAGATAGAGGGAGTAATAGGGGTGGGGGGGAAAGTAGCCGGGCAGGTAGTAGTAGCCTCCCCCGTAGGGCGGGGCAAGGTAGGGGTAGGGCCGGTAGATGGGGGGAAGGTAGGGCCTCACCCGGCTGGTGTTTATCCCCGTGAAGGAGAGGGTGCCGGTGAGGGGGTCGCGCAGGTAGAGGCGGTAGACCGGCCCGTCGGGCACCGCCACCACCTCTTGGCCGGGCGGGAAGGGAGGCTGATAGAGGTTCCTAAGCTTAAGGCCCCTGCCAAAGCTGAAGCGGAAGCTCTCCCCCGGGCAGGGGGGGATGCTCACCAGCCGGCCACCCCGGAAGAGGTGGCGGGTAAAGCCCAGCGGGTTGCACTGGTAGGGGAGCATCTCTCCCTGGCTGGCGGGGTAGCTTTGCTGGATGTGGCGGTAGTTAGGTACTACGTCCCCCGGCATCCAGCCCCGGGGGTTGTAGCTGGCCAGGGCAGGGGAAGCGAGGGCCACCAGCGCCCCCACGACGAGAGTGAACAGAGCCTTCTTTCTGGCCATCCTAAACTCCTGGTGGGGGGTTCCTGCTGAACTATATGACTCGCCAGGGGAAGAATCGGTTCAGATCTTTTCCCAGGTGTGCATATAATCACCCTGGGGAGGAATTCTTCATGGGGGAGGTCAACCAGCCGCGCAACCGCCTTCTGCCCCTCCTGCTTTCTCTGTGGCTGGTGGTAGCTTCGGGTCTGCTCCTGCTTCTTCCCATCCCCGCCTCGGCCGAGCGGATTGAGCTGCCGGTGGCCACCAGCCAGTTTGACAGCCGGCTGATTGACACGGTGGGCGACCTCTTGGAGGCGATAGCCACCGAGGACGGCGAGGCCCTGGCCAGGCTCATCCACCCCGACTGGGGCCTTACCCTCTGGCAGCAGCCGGGGGCCTTCATCCTCCCCACCCGCTGGCTGGGACCAAATGGCAACCTGAGTGAACTTTTCAGCCCCGAATTGGGGGCACTTACCTCGCCCTGGTACGAGAAGCAGGAGGTTATCCGGGTGAGGCTGGGGGAGCCGGTGGCCTATGACTGCTCTAGGGAGGCCTACCGCGACCCCGGGGTGGTGGGGATCTTCCGCCTGGACCGACCCAAGCTGGAAGAGACCATCATCGGCGCCTTCATTGACCTGGTCAGTCAGGACCCCTCCTCCTTCGGGGAGAGCGAGATTGAGGAGGCGGTGGCGGCCCGCGAACTGGGGGTGGACTTCCGCCTCACCTACCACGGCGAGGGCCACACCCTCCGCTTCTACTTCAAGGGCGACGGCGATGGCCGCTACTGGCTGATCCACATCGCCGAGTGGCAGTATTGCAGCGCCTGAGCCCTCAGAGCATCCCCACCGCCAGGGTGGCGAGGACCATTCCCCCCAGTCCCACCACCAGGTTGTCATCCAGCACATCCTCCAGGGGCAGGGACTCCAGCAGGGCGCCAACAAGCGCTGCGACCAGGCTCACCAGGGCCAGCCGGGTGGTGAGGGGGTAGCCGGCCAGCCCCAGGAAGGTCAGCCAGGCCAGGGAGGTGAAGATGACGAAGCCCACACTTCCCCAGATGGTTTTGGAGGGGTTCCAGGGCCAGGTGGGGGCCTCCCTCCTCCCCACCAGGGCGGAGAAACCGTCGCCGAAGGTAAGCATCATCCCGGCCAGGGCGGCAGGCTTTAGCCCCACCAGCGGCGCCAGGATAAGAAGATCGGCGCTGAGGACGAAGAAGTAGGCGCTGGCTCCCCTCAGTCCCTGCTCCGCCTCACCCGGTTTTACTAGGCGGTGGAAGAGGCGGGCCACCGGCCGGGGAAAGGCGGCCACCCAAAGGAAGAAGACCAGGTAGAGGGAGCCCAGCAGGTAGGCCACCACCGTCTCGGGCAGGCCGTCCACGAAGAGGGGAAGGAGGAGCAGGGGTAGGCCGCCCGAGATGTGGGCCAGCTTGCGCAGCGGCCGACTGAAAGTTGCCCCCACGGGAAGGTGAGCCACGGGGGGATTTTAGAGCCTGGCACCACTGCCCAGGGCCAGGATGAGCACCACCACTCCCACTGCGCCGGTGTAGAGACCGAACCATCTAACCGAACGCTGGCGCACCAGGGCAAGTAGCAGGTGGATGGCGAGCATCCCGCTCACCATCGCCCCGATAAACCCCACCAGCAGGGGGAGAGGTTCCACCTCCACCAGCTGACCTAGCTCCCGGGCGGTGAAGACCGCCGAGCCCAGGATGGCGATGCTGGAGAGGAGGAAGGAGTAGCGGGCCGCCTCATTGCGGTCAAGGCCCACCAGCTCCCCTCCCAGGATGGTGGAACCGCTGCGGGAGATGCCCGGGATGAGGGCAACCAGCTGGAAAAAGCCCACCGCCAGGGCGTGGAGGATGCCCATCTCATCGGCCCGGCGGGGGCGGGAGGGGCTGACCAGATCAATGGCCAGGTTTACTGCGGCGGTGACCAGAAAGGCGACGCCCACCACCCAGAGGAGGCGGGGGTCCTCGGCCAGGGCCTCCACCTGGGACCCCAGGGGGATGGCAAGAAGCAGGGGCAGGGTGGAGAAGATAAGCAGCAGGACCAGCCGGCGGTTTTGGGCTACCGCTGATCGCCGGGAGGTGGCGGGGAGCTGGCTGGTTCCTACCACCCGGGCCACCTCCTCCTCCCCCAGCTTTGTCCTCACCATGGCGGGAGCCTCCTCCCGGTGGCCCAGGGACCTCCCCAGCAGGGCCAGGACCATGGCGGCAAAATCGCGCCGGAAGTAGATCAGCACTGCGGCCATGGTTCCCAGGTGGAGCACCACGATCACCTGAGCGTTGTGGGAGGCGTTGAGGCCCAGGAGGTGCTGTCCAACGGTGAGGTGGCCGCTGGAGCTTACCGGCAGGAACTCGGTCAGCCCCTGCACCACGCCCAGCAGGAGGAGCTTGATAAGCTCGCTCATCTACCCCGCTGGGTGGTGGGGACCTGGTGGTGGGGCCGGCCAGTGGGGACGAGGTAGCTTAGGGCGGAAATCACCTCTGGCTCCAGCCCGTACTCCTCCCTTAGCATCCCCCGAAGCTCCTGCTCAAGGTTGAGCCGGAGCTCGTCTCGCTGGTTGGGGTCGCCTAGATCGTAGCGGTAGATCAGGTCCTCCACCCGACTGCGCAGGCGCTGGTAGAGGTCGGGGCGCTCCTCCTCGGTGAAGAAGCCCCGCGCCTGAAACTCTATCTCCGAGGTTATCAGGCCCCGCCTGGGGTCCAGGGCCACCGAGACCACCAGCACCCCCGCCTCGGCCAGCTCCTGGCGCTCCTCAATGTGGCGGGCCCCTAGGTCGCCGCCGCTTTCCACGTGAATGTAGACCGCCCCGCTGGGGACGGTGCCCGCCTTGCGCAGGCCGGTGGCGGAGACCTCCCAGCGCTGGCCGTTCTTGACGATGGCCACCTGCTCCTCCTGCCAGCCCATCTGCTGGACCAGCTTCTTAAAGCGCATCTGGTGGCGGTAGTCGCCGTGCTGGGGGAGGATGAACCTGGGCTGGATCAGGTTGACGAAGGCTCGAAGATCTTCCTGGGCGGCGTGGCCCGAGACGTGGACCCCGTACTCGTCGCCGAAGATGACGTCGCTTCCCATCTCGTAGAGGCGGTCCACCACCCGGTAGATGGCCAGTTCGTTTCCCGGGATGGGGCTGGCGGAAAAGATCACCAGGTCACCCTTGCGCAGCTTTATGTCCCGGTGCTCGCCACGGGCCACCCGGGCTAGGGCGGAGAGGGGCTCCCCCTGGCTGCCGGTGATGATGATGGAGACCTGCTCGTCGGGGAGGGAGTCCAGCTCGTCCAGGCTTACGATGATCCCCGGCGGTGCCTCCACATAGCCCAGGCTCTTGGCGATGTTGAAGTTCTTGATCATGGAACGGCCCACGATGGCCACCTTGCGGCGGTACTTCTCGCTCACGTTGATGATCTGCTGGACCCGGTGGACGTTGGAGGCGAAGGTGGTGGTGAAGATCCTTCCCCGGTGGCCCCTAAAGACCTCCTCCAGGGCGGGGCCAACGGTGGACTCGCTGGGGGTGGTGCCGGGGCGGTCGGAGCGGGTGACGTCTATGGCTGCCGCCAGCACCCCCTCCCGGCCCAGGGCGGCGATGCGCTCCATCTCAGTGAAGTGGCCGTCAATGGGGTTGGGGTCAAGCTTGAAGTCGCCGCTGAAGAAGAAGGTCCCCGCCGGGGTGGTGATGGAGTAGGAGACCGAGTCGGGGATGGAGTGGGTCACCCGGTAGGAGTTGACCCTAAACGGGCCGATCCAGTGCTCCTCGCCGGGGGCGATCTCAATCAGCTCCACCTCGGTGTGCAGGTCCCACTCCTGGAGCTTGGAGTGGATCATCGCCCGGGTGAGGCGGGTGGCATAGATGGGGGGCTTGGGGTTGGCCTTGCGCAAAAAGTAGGGCAGGGCGCCGATGTGGTCCTCGTGGCCATGGGTGATGAGGATGGCCTTGAGTCTCCCCCCCAGGTTCCAGGGGTAGGTGAAGTCGGGGACCACGATATCTACCCCGAACATGCGGTAGTCGGGGAAGGAGAGGCCGCAGTCAATCATCACCGCCTCGTCGCCGTACTCAATCAGGGTGCAGTTCTTGCCGATCTCACCGGTCCCCCCGATGGGGGTGTAGTAGAAAACACCATCTTTCTGAGCCATCTTGTCTTGGTCCTTGTGTCGGTGGATTTTTCAGGCTAGGCTCTCATGCCCTTTTTGGCCGGGGGCGGCTTGGGGTCCGCTCGGTTTACCCCTTATACCGCCGGTGGGGGCTCGTCTAGTTCAATTTCGGTTCCCGGAGGGGCAAAAAGGTAGACCTGGTGCCCGATCTCCACGCTCTTCCCCTCCAGGGCGATGCGCGCCCCCTCCAGCTGATCGTAGATGCGCCGGGCCCGTTCCGGGTCGTGGGCGGCAAGCTCGGAGAGGTTTACGATCACCTGACAGCCGCTCCTTAGCCGGTCAATGTAGTAGTTGAGGTCGTCGGTGGGAACTCCCTGGTCTAGGGTGGGCCGGGCTACCAGCACGTTGATCTGGGGGGGGCGGGAAAGCTCCAGCCTGAGCTCCCCCTCCCGGCCAGCCTCCCCCCTGGTGGACTGGGGCAGCTCAATGAGCTCCCCCTCCTCGTCTGGTCCGGCAAACAGATTCAGTGCCCAATCCCATAGTCTCACTGTCCAGCACCTCGCTCAGACAGATTCTTTGGGGCGGGCGAGGAAAACAGGAGGCTTCCGATCCGGACCATGTTGGCCCCCGCCCGGATGGCCTCCTCAAAGTCTAGGCTCATCCCCATGGAGAGGAGGTCAACCGGGTTGTCCGGAGATAGGTACCCCTTCCTTGCCTGCCCATACAATTCTACCATCGCCTGAAACCAGGGGCGGCTGTCGGAGGGCCTCTCCGGCTTGGGCGGGATGGCCATTAGCCCCCTAAGCCTCACCGCCTCCGAATCTGCCACCTTCCGGCAGAAGCTCATGCACTCCTCCGGCATCACCCCGTGCTTGGTGGGCTCGCGGGCGATGTTTACCTCAACCAGCACATCCAGTGGCGCTGCTCCGGGCGGTTTGGTGCGCTCAATGAGCCGCAGGGTCTTCTCCCGCGCCAGGGTCTGGAGGAGGTCCACCAGGCCCCAGATGAGCTTCACCTTCTTTGACTGCAGGGGGCCGATGAGATGGCGGGTGAAGCTGAACCCCTGGGAAGAAAGGAGCTCAAACCGCTCCCTTGCCCGCTCTGGGTAGTTCTCCCCCAGCTCCCGGGCCCCCGCCCGGAGCACCTCGGTCACCTGTTCATCGCTGGCATACTTGGTGGCAACGACGATCCTTATGGGGCGGCCCCCGGCCACCTCCCTTACCCGCTCGCATAGCCACCGGTAGCGCTCACCAGCCCCCTGGGGCATGGGCTAGCGCTTCCTGGTGCTGCGGCGCAGGAAGGTGGGCACGTCTAGCTCGTCCTCCACCTCGCCTCCCTCACCGGCGGAGCGCTCCACCGGACGGTCGGCGGAGGGGCTGGTCTCCTTGAAGCCGGCGGCCTTGGCCTCCTTTCCCTTCCCCTGGGTGGGGGAGGGCTGGGAGGAGGTGGGGAGGGTGGGGGGAGTGTGCTTCTTTTCCCGCCTGCGGCGGGTGTCGCGGATCAGGGGGCGGGGCTCGCCGCTGAACCCGGTGGCCAGCACCAGCACCCTCACCCGGTCCTCCAGCTCGGGGATGATCTGGGCACCGAAGATGATGTTGGCCTCCTCGTCCACCATCTGCTGGACGTGCTCGGCCGCCTGGGCGATCTGGTTGAGGCTCATCCCCTCGGGGCCGGAGAAGTTGATCAAGAGGCCGGTGGCCCCCTCAATGGAGGTCTCCAGCAGAGGGCTTTCTATGGCGGTGCTTACCGCCTCCATCACCGAGTCTGGCCCGCTTGCCTCGCCCAGCCCGATCAGCGCCTTGCCGCTGTCCTTCATGATGGTGCGGATGTCGGCAAAGTCCAGGTTAATAAGGCCGGGCCTGAGGATGAGGTCGGTTATCCCCAGCACCGCCCGCTTGAGGATCTCGTCGGCCAGCCGGAAGGCCTCTTTGAGCTGGATGGTCTGCTCGGCGATGGTGAGCAGGCGGTCGTTGGGGATGACGATGAGGGAGTCCACTGCGCTCTGCATCTCCTCAATCCCCTGCTCCGCCTTGCGCATCCGCTGGCGGCCCTCAAAGGAGAAGGGCTTGGTCACCACTCCGACGGTGAGGATGCCCATCTCCCGGGCCACCTCGGCCACGATGGGGGCTCCGCCGGTGCCGGTTCCGCCACCCATCCCGCAGGTGACGAAGACCATGTCGGCCCCCTCCAGGTGTTCTGCCACCTCGGCCCGACTCTCCTCCATCGCCCGCCGGCCGATCTCGGGGTCGCTTCCCGCTCCCAGGCCCTTGGTGAGGTCCCTCCCCACCTGGATCTTGAGCGGGGCGTTGGAGCGTTCCAGCTGCTGGAAGTCGGTGTTGAGGGCAATAAACTCCACCCCCTCCACCCCGTCTTCCAGCATGCGGTCAACTGCGTTGCAGCCGGCTCCGCCCACGCCGATCACGATCAGGTTGGCCCCGGGACGGCGGGGGGAGGCGGAAAGCTTGTCGTTCTCGCGAATCTTTCCCATGGCAGTGCTCGCTGATGCCCGTGGGGGCAGAAGTTAGACAGGATACTAGCACAGGGGGAGGGCCGGTCTAAGGCTCCCTGCGGGCCCCCAGCACGGTGCGGGAGAACCACTCCCAGAGGCTGAGGCCCACTTCATTTAGCCGCTCAAGCAGGGCAATCAGCCCTCCTCCATCGCCCCCGTCCGCCTCTGCCGTCCGCTCGGGGTGATCCTGGAGCATGAGTACACTACCGATCAGGCTGGCCATCTCCGGCCCCCGGTACTCCTCCGACAGGTGGGCAAAGGAGCCGATCCGGCCAACCTCCACCGGGATGCCCAACCTCCCGGCGATCCGCTGGTCAATCCCCCTAAGCTTTGCCCCCCCGCCACAGAGCACCGCCCCGGCGCGCACCTCCTCCAGGGGCTGGTCGGAGAGCTTCTCGGCCAGCAGTTCAATGTGCTCCTCGGTGCGTGGGTTGATGATCTGGGCCAGCTCCGCCTTCCTTACCCGCTCAAAGTGGCGCTTGCCGTAGTGGCGCACCTCAATGTTTTCCTCCAGCTCCGGCGAGCCCTCGGGGAAGTAGGCCCTTGCGTAGGTCTGCTTGATGCGGGTGGCCTCCTCTAGGCTCACCCCCAGGCCGTGCTTGATGTCCAGGTCGTAGTTGCGGCTGCCCACCGGCACCGCCCCACAGGAGAGCAGGGAACCGTCCAGGTAGAGGGCAAAGCTGGTCACCCCCGCCCCCAGGTCAATCACCAGCACCCCCGCCTCCCGCTGCTCGCGGGTGGTCAGGGCGATGGCGTCGGCCAGCGGGGCGTAGATGAGGCCGGCCAGTTCCAGGTCCAGTTGGGAGAGAACCTTTTCCAGGTTGTGGATCTGGGCCTCCGGGCCGAGCAGAAAGAGGAACTCCCCGGCCAGCCGGCGGCCGTACATGCCCACCGGCGAACCGGTGATCTCTTCATCGTCAATGGTATAGCTTCTGGCCAGCTGGTCAATCACCCCATAGCCGGCAGGGATCTCGGCAGGGCGGGCTCTTTCACGCAGGGCCGACAGGTGTTCCTCACTAACCTCGCCCCCGTTCTCTAAACTTAGGCTGGCCCGGCGGGCGAGGGAGAGGATGTGGGGACAGTTCAGGACTACCCAGACCTGGCGGGGGCTCAGGCCGGCGGCGTAGGCCGCTCCCGAGAGGGCGGCGTCCACCTCCCTGGTGGTCACCGACAGGTCGCGGATGGTCCCCTTGCGGATGCCCGAGCTCTGTTCAACCCTGACCCCCTTGACCCAGAGCCGGCCATCGGGGGCGCGCTGGACCACTGCGGCGGCCAGCTTGGAGGAGCCCAGGTCCAGGCAGGCAAACACCTCCCCGCTCACCACTCTCCTCCTTCCACCCCGGGCTGTCCGGGTAGGGTGAGATGGTCGCGCCCCCCCAGGGAGATCTTGAGCCCCGCCGCCCTGAGCAGGTCCACCACCCCCCCCGCCGTGGAGAGGGCTGCCATCAGCCTCTCCGGATCACCCAGCGCCTTGATGGTGAGGGGGGGGACCATTTGGGTCTGGTTGACCAGCACCACCGGACCAACGCAGCGCACGGTGGAGAGGGCGGTGATGCGCTCCTCCCGCTTGCCGTCACCGATGGAGATGGCCCTGGCCCCGGCCGCCCGCAGTTCGTTTATCAGCATGAGCAGGTCCTGTTCGTGCAGAATCCCCTCCTCCCCGCGGGTGGGGTCGCCGCTGTCGTCAAGGGTGATGACCAGGCCGGGGCCGGAGAGGGGCAGGTAGCCGGCCTGCGAGAGCATGGTTTTAAGCCTGCCTCCTGCCCCTCCCGCCGGGTTGGTGGCCGCCAATACCCCGATGGTGAGGGCAAGGGCGATCAGTCCCAAGGCGAGGGTGACCCAGCGGGCAGCGGGCGAGTCTGTGGTGTGCGGCTCCATCTGGCGACTGGCTCTCCTAGCTTCTTTCTAACTTAACATAGGCCACCCCCTCGGAGGTGGCCAGGTCAATGCTCAGCGGTCCGCCCCGGCTCCGGCTGTGGAGGGCGCGCCACACCTCAATCCCCCTCACTACCCTAAGCTCAAGACCATCCGCCTGGCTGCCCAGTTCAATGCGTGAGCCGTCCTTGAGCTCCAGCACCAGCTCCCCCTGCTCGGTGAGGCGCAGGTATCTGGCCACCGGCCGGCCGAAGGCCACCGCCGCAGCCAGCGCCCGCTGGGCCTTGCTGAGCAGTACGCTGTCCTCCTTCTGCAGGGGGTCGCTGAGCACCAGGGTGGGCACGGTGCGCAGGCGGGCGAGCACCGCTTCCCTCCCCTCGGCCGCCTCCCGGGGAATCACCCGCCCGTCCTCCAGCAGCAGGTAGTAGGCACCGGAGACCTTGACCAGGGCGACGGGCAGAAGCTCCCTTACCGAGATGGTCAGCCCCCCCCTCCGCCAGCGCATCCGCGCCCGCTCCAGCAGGGGGAGTTCCTCAAGGCTCTGGCGGGCCAGGGCAAGGTCGCGGGGAGTGAGGGGGTGGTCCAGGCGGAGACCGGATCGGTTGATGAGCTCCCTCCCCGGGTAGACAAAATGGCCCTCAATCCGCACCACCGCCAACCGCTGGGGGACAAACCAGAGGTAGCCTCCCCTCACCAGCCAGACCACCAGCGAAACTGCCAGCAGGACCAGCACCGCCCCCACCAGCAGGTTGCGCAGGCTCTCCTCAGCCTTCCTTTTCAAAGTAGCTCAGATATAGCAGGCACTCAATCAGCTCCCCATAGCCCAGCCCCACCCCCTCGGCGGCAGTGGGAAAGAGGCTGGTGGAGGTGAACCCGGGGATGGTGTTTACCTCCAGAAAGAAGGCCTCCCCGTCCTCTCCCAGGCGTACGTCAAAGCGGGCGAGCACCAGCACCCCCAGCGCGGTGTAGGCCTCCTCGGCCAGGGCCATCAACCGCTCGGCGATGCGCCTCTCCAGGCGGGCGGGGCAGATCAGCTCGGTGGCCCCCTTCTCGTACTTGTGGCGGTAGTCATACCAGCCCTCCTTGGGAGCGATCTCCACCACCGGCAGGGCGAAGGGCTCCTTTACTCCCACCACCGCCACGGTCAGCTCCCTTCCGGGGATGTAGCTCTCCACCACCGCGGCGCGGAACTCCGCCAGGGTCTTCTCCACTGCGGCGGAGAGATCTTCGCCCCTTCCCACCTGCCTTACCCCGATGGAGGAGCCGCTGGCCATGGGCTTCACCACCCAGGGGGGACCCAGCTCTGCCAGCCTCTCCCGCTTGGCCTCCAGCTCCTCGCGGCTGCGGATGGCTGTCCAGGGAGGGGTGGGGATACCCATGGCGGTAAAGATCCGCTTGGTGAGGTCCTTGTTGAAGGTGAGGGCGGCCGCTTCCACCGGGCTGCCCAGGCTCCTTATGCCCAGCATCCGGCACAGCCCCTCAAAGGAGCCGTCCTCCCCGAAGGCGCCGTGGAGCATGTTCACCGCCAGGTCAAACTCAATCAGCCGGCTGATCTGGCCCCGGTTCATGGGACCAAGCTCAATCAGCTCAGCCCGGTAGTCCCGCTGGAGGAGGGCGTGATATACCGAGGTGCCGCTTTTGAGGCTTACCTCCGCCTCCTCCGAGAAGCCCCCCGCCACCACCGCGATGTTGAGGGACCTCAGTTGTGCGCGGTGCTTCTCGGTGTTCTCCACCAGCCGGAGCAGGCGCGGGGCCCGGGTGGTACCGATTAGATCAGTACGCAAAGGGGTAGTCCTGGCCATAGAGGTAGACCACCGCCTCCTCCGCCGGCCCGAGGTAGATCACCTCAGGCTCCAGCTCAACCCCGAAGCTG
>Ga0256839_1005837_pt1 | contig 11135 bp, 12 predicted proteins | sample 354166metaG_FD_185968 | JGI IMG/M metagenome (GOLD analysis project Ga0256839, IMG submission 185968) | Hydrothermal vent microbial communities from Mid Atlantic Ridge, Atlantic Ocean - 354-166 | ecosystem: Environmental > Aquatic > Marine > Hydrothermal vents | place: Atlantic Ocean: Mid... | reverse complement strand
CTCGGCCAGGGGCCAGTATATCAAAGTAAAATACATCACACAGGTCAATGCCTCGACACCGACCTTTGTCTTTTTCACCAACTTCCCCCAGCTCGTCAAACAACCTTACAAAAACTTTCTGGAAAACCGAATCCGGGAATTGTTTGATTTCACCGGGGTGATTATCAATATCGTATTTAAGAAAAAATAGGCCCGGTAAGCGCCCGGTCCCCTCACGATTTTGCTTGCGGTGTGCGAAGGGCCGCTTCAATGAAGGGGTCTCCGCGATAATAAACCGGAAAGAATCCGTCATAATAAAAGAGCTGCTTTCCAAAATAGGCTTTCAGATATTTCTTTATTTCCGGCTTGACCCTCTCCAGATTTCCGGCTGTGAGTATGCTCCCCTCCCCGGGTCCGGCCGCCAGGGTATCGAGGCCGCTGTAACTCAAAAAATCGAGGTAAAGCTCTTCCGGCACCTCGTAGCTTCGGACAAAGTCATCGGCATTTTCATAGGATTCGAAATCGCTGCGATGATTGGAGAAATAGTGATACGAAAAGCGGGAGATAAGTCCCCGGTTCAGCAAAAGATTGAGAATCTGACGCTGCAGGCTGGTATCAAAGGGAACGTAGACATCCGGTTTGATGCCGTAGGAGGCCGTGTCGTGGGTGGCATATTCGCCCGAATGCTCATACTCATCGATGACACGGTCGTAGTGTTCGTTGCGGTATTCCTCGGTGCCATTGCGATAAGAGCGCTGAATGCTTCGGCCCTTCGGGGTATAATATTTGGCCACGGTCAATCGCATAGCGCCTCCGTTTTGCAGGCTGTATTCTTCCTGCACCAGGGCTTTCCCGAAGGATCTTCGCCCGATGATGGTCGCACGGCCCCAGTCCTGCAAGGCACCGGCAAGAATCTCGGATGCACTGGCCGAATTCTCATTCAGGAGCAAAACCAGCGGCCCTTCTTCCCAAACGCCCGGGCTTCCGGCCCTGTAGTTTCTTCGATCCATGGCCCTGCCCTCCGTGTAGACCAGCAATTTCTCTCCGGAGAGAAACTCATCGGCCATGCGGGTGGCCTGGTCGAGATACCCGCCTCCGTTGTCGCGCAGGTCGAGAATGAGCTTTTTCATTCCCCGTGCTTTTAATTTTTTGGCCGCTTTTACAAATTCTTCATGCGTATTTGCGGCAAAACGGCTGATCTTGATATAGCCCACACTGTCGTTTACCATGTAGGCAGCATCCACACTGGCAATATTGACAGACCCTCGCGTGATCGTGAAATGAAGCAGGCTGTCAACTCCGCTTCGCTTAATACTCACGCGAACACGTGTATCGGCCGGACCTTTCAGTTTTTTAATCACATCCTGATTTGTGATACCGACACCTGCCACAAGACTGTCATTGATCTCTATGATTTTGTCGCCCGACTGTATCCCCAGACCTTTGGAGGGCCCTCCCTCAATGGTAGAAACGATGGTAATGGTATCGTCCACAATAAAAAACTCCACACCAATGCCTTCGAAATGACCGCGAAGGGGTTCGCTCATTGCGGCCAGCTCGTCCGGTGAAATATACATGGAGTGCGGATCGAGATTGGAGAAAATCTCGTTGATTGCCTTATTGTACAATTCTTCGGTATTGACCGTGTCGACATATCGATTTTGTATATAATTCAAAATTTCACCCACTTTATCATCCTCCGTTCGGGTAAATACGGATACTTTTTCGGGTGCATGGCTGCTCATCAGATAGCCGATGCCTATACCAAGCGTGAGAAAAAGAGCCAGCAGGAATGGAATATACAGGGCAATCTTCCGCTTATCCAGCGATCGTTTATTATCAGACATTGAAGTTTTTTATCGGTTTATGCAAAAAAACGCTTAATGCATGTAAAAATTCAAAAGGCGGGCTTAAAAAATGCTATTATCACAAAATGAAGAGAAGTATTTCTCAATTTTGACCCATAAGCAAGTAAAGCATGCAAAGAATAACCGAATCGGCTTCGCCCTACCGGCATCTTGAAGCGCAAAGCAGCGAGCAATTGCTCTACTGGATCAATGACGAAGATCGCAAAGTCCCGGAACTTATCCGTCCGCTCATATCGCGCATTGCCGGCCTTGTCGATAAAATCACGGATCGCATATGGGCCGGGGGCCGCTTGTTTTATATCGGGGCGGGCACCAGCGGGCGACTGGGGATCGTAGATGCCTCGGAATGCCCCCCTACCTTTGGCGTGCCGCATGGCCTGGTCATCGGCCTGATTGCCGGAGGTGACGGAGCCATCCGGAAAGCCGTAGAATTTGCAGAAGACGATCCGGAGCAGGGCTGGAAAGACCTTCAGGCACACGGGATTAACTTGCATGACAGCATTATCGGTATTGCGGCTTCGGGAACCACGCCTTATGTCGTGGGAGCACTCGAACACGCCCGGAAGGAAGGCATACTGACGGCCTGTATTACCAATAATCCGGGCACGCCCCTTGCCGCAGCCTCGGATATCCCCATCGAAATCATTACCGGACCCGAGTTTATCACCGGGAGCACCCGGATGAAAGCCGGCACCTCTCAAAAATTAATCCTGAATATGATATCGACAGCCCTTATGATTCGGCTTGGACGTGTGGAAGACAATAAAATGGTGGATATGCAACTTAGTAATATGAAATTGCTTGAACGCGGTGTTCGCATGGTGGCCGAAGCATTGAAAATCGATAAAGAAAAAGCGAAGGGATTGCTGAACAGCCACGGGAGTGTCCGCCAGGCCATTGCTGCCGGAAAGAAAGAAGAAAAGAGCAGGGAATGAAAAAGGCAGGAAACACCCGATCTTTAATAAATCCTTGCGGCAAAAACCGTATTTTAAAAAGCATACAGAATGCATGAGATAGAACCTCACTACAATTGGCGCGATCATTACATTGCCGAAGATGACAAATTCTCGCCCTTCTACGGGAGGGAATACAGTGAGTTTGAGTTCAGCAATAGCATTTACAACTATTATATTCACCCGCAGTGGGACGAATTCGGGTCACCTACGCTTTTCCTCAAGATTCTCTTTGCCGACTACGATGGCGGCTCCTGCATTATCGAGCTGATGGGCGAATGGAACGATGCCATCCACAATGACATCATGTTTCTTAAGCGCAATGTGATAGAGCGCATACAACTTAACGGCATTACAAAGTTTTTGCTGATCGGTGAAAACATCCTCAATTTTCACGGGGAAGACAGCGACTATTACCAGGAATGGTATGAAGAGATTGCCGATGAAGGCGGTTGGATCGTTGCTATCAATTTCCGGAGCCACGTAGAGGATGAGTTTAAAAAGCACGGTCTCCATTACTATTTTCTGATGGGAGAACGTTTCAGCAACATTCCCTGGCGAACCCTGAAACCATTACATTTGCTTACGTTAATTGATCAAAAAGTAATAAAAGCGTTGCCATGAAAGTCTTTTACCCATTTCTTTTTTTTCTTTTTCTCTTGTCTTCCTGTGGTCTTTGCCCGAAAAAGACAAATACTGCAGCCCAGGAAAAATGGCTGTCGAAAAGCATAGATGAAGCAAAAAAAGACGGATACTTTTCTGTGGACATGTACCTTTATGAGGGGGATACCGTCTATCTTTTTGAACCTCCCTGTTGTGATCGATTCTCAGAGTTGTATGATCGCAATGGCAAGCTCATCTGCCATCCCGCAGGGGGAATCACCGGAAAAGGGGATGGAAAATGTCCTGATTTTGTAAAAAAAGCTGAAAAAATAAAGTCCTTGTATCGCATTGATAATGAGAAGCGTTAATCCCGTATTCAAGTCAAGACTCGGAAGTTTTTTTCAACAATGTGGATTGTACTATTTACAATAAGTTCGGATTATACTAAATTAGACTTGTAAAAACGGCATAAATTTTCTGATTTGACATATTTAAAACAATAACAATCAACAACTAACGCTGCAAGAAGATGACAATTCTCAAAGCTGAAAATATAAAAACAAGTGAAGTCAAATACATGAACGGGCTTAATGGATGCCGGATTCTTTATGTAGAAGACAATGAAGTCAACCAATATCTCGCACAACAAATTTTAAAACCCTGGAATGTCCACATTGAGTTTGCCGAAAACGGAAAGGAAGCCGTCTCACGGTTGAAGGAAAAGGACTTTGATATCGTACTCATGGACATACAGATGCCCATCATGGGCGGCATCGAAGCCACCAAGATTATCCGCAATGATAATGCTTTAAAGTCGGATATTCCCATTATAGGGTTTACGGCAGACATTATGACGGGAACCAGGATTGCGGCCATGAAAGCCGGCATGAACGAAATTGTCATGAAGCCCTTCGACCGTGACGAACTTTATAAAATCATTACAATATTGCTCGAAAAGCAAGTCACCGGCCAATAGCATATACCAGACCCGCAAAAACGCCACCCCGGTTGTAGCGACCTTCATGGGCATACGTTAGTTTATCCTGTGGGGCGGTAAGCGGATTCAATGCTTCGTTGACCGGATAGAAATCCCTGAAAAAGCCGTCCAGGGTATAGGAGGGTTTGATGTAAAAATAGAGGTGCTCACTCAGCCCAAGGTATAGCTGAATATAGGGAGAAGCGCCCAGTGCCAGGTGCTCGCTGACTTGATTAAATACGCGATTTCCATCGTCCACAAAATATCCTGTCTTCAGAAGGGAAAGTTCAACCCCCATGCCGAAAGCAAAAGTATTTCCCACTCCCGGCATCTTACCGAAAGACAGAGCATACTGGCTCGACAGCATGCGAAGGGTTTTTGTCTTTTTTTCACCGTTCTCTGTCCATGAGCCACTGCGCTCGGCTCTGAAATTGCTATAAGTAAAGAGGACAGCGAGGGATGCTCCTCCCAGACCGGCAGTAATTTCCGGGCCGTTCAAAGAACTGATCACAGGCATGGCCGCGCTCAGGTCACTGCGTGTTTCGTTAAAACGCTTAATCGCATAGTTTAGCTGCTCGAGAGGGGCATATTGATAGTTGTATCCGGCACCGGCAATGAAGTTCAGCTGTGCCCGGGCATTCATTCCTGCGGCCAGAAGAAGCAAGGCCATCAAAAAAAAATTACGCAAGCAGTTCTTCACGATATCACATGGTTTTATTTAAGCTTTCTTAAACTGTAAATACGCTCAATCATTTCCACCACTTTCATTCCTTCCAGGGCGTTGGTGGTGGCAGCCGACTTTTCCCGAAGCGTATCTACCACATTCTGAATCACATAGTGATGATTGGCTGCGCTGCCTTTATAGTCGCCATAGTCGTTGGGAGGGTTGGAGGCTTCCAGTTCGGGCATTTCGTAGTCCTCCAGATGACAATACTCTACCTTATCCATATATTGCCCGCCCACTTTCACGGTACCCTTTTCACCAATGATGGTGATGCTGCTTTCAAAGTTTTTGTCGTTTACGGCCGTAGAGTAGTTGATGGAGCCGATGCCGCCATTCACAAAGTCGAAGTGGATAAAGCCGGAATCTTCAAATTCGCTATTGTGCTTGTGTTTAAAATTATCGAAATGAGCCTGAATATTTTCAATGTCTCCAAAGAGCCAATACATGATATCTATAAAATGGCTGAACTGGGTAAACAGCGGCCCTCCGTCAAGGTCGAGCTTTCCTTTCCAGTCGCTTTTTCCGTAATAGCGGTCATCTCTGTTCCAGTAGCAGTTGATCTGTACCATATAAATCTCACCGAAGCGATTTTCATCCACGAGGCTTTTGAGCCAGCGGGAAGGCGGGCTGTAGCGATTTTGCATCACCACAAAAATATGTTTTGACACATGCAGGGATTCGAATATCAGAGATTCGCACTCCTGCTTGCTCAATCCCATCGGCTTCTCTACGACCACATGCTTTCTTGACTTGAGAGCCTTGCGAGCCAGACCGGCATGCACTCCGTTCGGGGTGCAAATATTCACTACATCCAGCTCTTCTTCGGCTTCGAGCAATTCTTCCACCGACTTATAAAACGGAACGCCCGGTGAACGCGACTCCAGCTCCGCCTTGCGCGCTTCGTTAATATCGGCTACGGCTTTCAGCTCACATTCGGGATGTGCCTCAATCATAGCGCTGTGCCGCTTGCCGATGTGCCCGAATCCGACTACGGCAAATCTGATTTTATTTTCTTTGCTACTCATGGTCATTTCTTAATCAATTCCGTCTAAAATCCCTTGCCCGGACAGAGCAATAAATGACGGGTTTAATAAATTCTCTTTGTTATAATTCAATTCCGTTCCCTTTTCCAGGTTCAGCACACGGCCCCCCGCTGCACGCAGCAGGGCATGCCCTGCTGCCGTATCCCACTCCATGGTCGGCCCCAGGCGGGGATATGCATGCACCGTTCCTTCGGCCAAAAGGCAGAACTTCAGGGAACTGCCGGCAGCAATAAGTTCTACTTCCCTGTAACGTAGCTTTTCTTTCTCAACAAAGGCCGCCATATCCGGTGACCGGTGCGAACGACTGCCGGCCAGCTTTAGTACGCCCCCCTTTTCCGGTACTTTTACACGGATCGCTTCTTCCTTTTCATTCCGGATACGAAATGCTCCTTTACCGGCTATCCCGTAATAAAGCCATTCCTTTGCCGGAAGATAAACGATTCCGAATACGGGACGCCCTTCCTCCACCAGGGCAATGTTGACCGTAAACTCTCCATTCTTCTTGATAAACTCCTTGGTACCGTCCAGGGGGTCTACCAGCCAAACCCGTTTCCAGTCCTTTCGAATCGAATAATCCAGGTTCTTATGCTCCTCCGAGATAACGGGAATATCGGGGAAATGCGTATGAAGTGCTTCCACAATGACATGATGGGAGGCCATGTCTGCAGCCGTCAGTGGCGAAAGGTCTTCCTTTTCGCTTACCTCAATCGGCCCCGAATAGATCTCCATTATCTTGTCTCCGGCTTCTGTGGCAGCAGTGATAAGCCGGTCAATATCATTTTCGGACAGATTCATACGATCTTTCAATTAATGCCACGAAATTCGATAATAAAAAGTTAAATACAGAATGCCATTGCTTTTTAGTGACTTTAATCATTGAAAGAAAAAAACGCAATGGTGAAATTGTGGAAAGATTAAGTTGGGGCTTGATTCTTCTCTCATCAAAAGGGTGGGAATCAATGAAAAAACGGGAACTATGACAAAATTAAAGAAATGGTTGATAGCCGTAGACTTCACGGCCCATGATGAAAGGATCCTGCAATATTCGGAGGCCCTCGCACAGGCATTGATGCCGGATGAGATTCTCCTGCTCCATATTCTTCCGGAAAACACCCTGCCTGAGAATCTCTTTCAGTCGGATGAGGATCGCGAAGCCTACCTGCAGGAAAGAGAAAGAAGCATCCTGCAGGGGCTGGAAGATTTCAAATCCAAATACTTCGGTCATCGCAGGGATATCGTGGTCAACACAATTATTCTACACGGCAGCCCCCTGCCCGAGTTGCTGCGCTTCACTAAGGAGTATAAGCCCGAGCTGCTGGTAGTGGGCAAAAAAGTACGGAGCAACGGCAGCGGCATCGTAGCCCAAAAGCTGGCCCGCAGGACCCGTTGCGCGATTCTTTTTGTAACGGAATCGGCCCGTTATCCGGCCAAGAAAGTATTGATTCCCACGGACTATTCCGAAAATGCCAGCCGGGCTCTCCGCTTAGCCATTCAGTTGCGTCCCCTGCTCAACGACCCCGAGATACATTGTCTCTATGTATATGATGTGCCTCTGCTTCTTCCCTATAAAATCGAAATGCTGCCCGAGCAGATGGAAGAGCTTTACCGGAAGAACGCAGAAGAAGGCATGGACAAGTACCTCGAGGAACTGGGAGCCGGGCGCCTGCCCATTGTCAAAGTGCTGCTCAAAAATATACGAAACAACCCTGCGCGCCAGATCATAGACTATGCGCAGGAAAAAACCATCAACCTCATCATTATGGGCGCAAAGGGACACTCAAGTCTCGAGTCGCTCATATTGGGAAGCACGACCGAAAAAATGCTGCAATATGATCATGAAATACCCATTCTCATTGTGCGATAATTATAAAAACCCATGAAAGACATAAAAAACATACTGGTCGGACTGGACTTGTCGATGCTGGATCAGACCATTTTGAAATGCAGCGCCCTGCTGAAGCGCTACTATCCGAAAATGAATATTTCCTTCACCCACATCATCCCCGACACCGTTTTGCCCGAGATGGATATCCCCGAGATCAAGGCCATTTCGCGCCAGCAACTCGAAGTAATCAAAGAGGAGCTAAAAGAAGAGATTGAAAGCTATTTCGGGGAAGATGGGAACTACAAGTTATCCATCAAAACGGGAAATCCTTTCCTGCAGATCATTGACCTCGCCATCCATCAGAATACCGACCTTTTGCTGATGGGCAAAAAACATGATCTGAGAGGCAGCGGGATATTGCCTCAGGAATTGATTCGATTTTCACCGACTCATCTGCTTTTTGTACCCGAAAAAAGCCACTGCGAGATGTCCGAAATCATCGTTTGCAATGACTTTTCGGAGTACTCGGCCATGGCCATGGAAAGTGCGCTGGCGCTGGCCCGGAAAGACCCGGAAGAGATTACGATTACCAGCCTGCATGTGAGCCACACCCACGATGACGAATATGCCACACAGGAGGTAATAGAGAAATACAATAAATTTATAGAGCGCTTTGATCTGGAAAACATTCATGTAAATCCGAAGTTTCTGACTACGAAGAATCCCAATATTGCCCCGGTCATTACCCGTTTTGTGCATCAGCGCAAAGCCAACATGGTCATTACCGGATCACGCGGGCTCTCGGCCCATGAAGGGCAGATCCTGGGCAGCCTGACCGAACGTCTCGTGAGGGGATCGCTGAGGGCGCTTCTTCTGGTCATTAAAAAGCCTTTAACCGATCCCGGATTGAAAGATGAAATGCTGAGAGAACTCTATGACCTTAAGTAATGCCGAATGAAAAAGATACTGGTACCATGTGATTTTTCAGAAGTTTCCTACAACGCTTCCGTCTATGCCCTGCATATGGCGGCTGCCCTGAAAAAGGAAGTGATTTTTTTACATGTTTTTCACATTCCGGTCATTGACCCCAACATGCCCCCCGAAATGGTGGACGACATGATTGAAGAGGCACAAAAGAGCGCCCGCAAAGAACTGGAACAATTTAAGGAGCGGCTGCAGGAGCGCATTGCCACTCTTGCCGTAGTGGTTCGCTTCGAGCTGAATATCGGCTTTGTGGTGGAAGAGATCATTCAAAGGGCCGGGGAACTGGATTTGTTCATGATAATCATGGGAACGCATGGTGCCAGCGGGCTGAAACGCATTCTGGGCAGCAATACGGCCCTGGTAAGTGAAAAATGCAAATCTCCGGTTTTGGCCGTTCCCGAAGAAGCACAGTACACCGGAATCTCACACATTGTATATGCCACCGACCTGAAAAGCGAAGACTATCAATACATCGACCAATTGCTTTACATCTCAAGCCGTTTTTCGGCCCGGATCACACTTCTGCATGTTTCAAAACCCGGAGAAGAACCCGACAAAGTTAGAATCGAAGACCTTAAAAGTTATTTCTGGCGCGAACTTGCCATGGAGAACATTCACTTTGAAATTGTGACAAACGATCGCGTGGAGGAAGGAATCGAAGGCTATCTTGATGCCCACGAAGCAGACATTCTGGCCATGCTGAAGCAGCGAAGAAACATCATCGAACGCATCTTCAATCCGAGCCTCACAAAGCGCATGACCTTTCATCCCAAGATCCCGATCCTCACCTTCCACGGCTGAGCAGGAAAGTTTCGTTTGTATTATAGACGCATAGATCATCATTAATGCTTAATTTAGCATGAGATTATTCGCCTGCTAATACTTATGCGCCATGAAGCTTGAAATGCCTGATTGCCATCATTGCAAAAGTCGAAACCACTCTCTTTTTCACTTTTGCCATACCAACGAGCTTGATGAACTCAACTACAGCAAAACCTGTGCACATTATAAACGCGGGCAGATACTTTTCCAGGAAGGCAGCAAACCCATCGGCCTCTATTGCATCAACTCGGGCAAAATCAAAATCTACAAGTACGCTTCGGACGGGAAAGAACAGATCATTCGAATTGCAAAACCGGGTGATTTTATCGGCTATTGTTCCCTGATTTCCTCTATCCGCTATCCCGTGTCTGCAGCCGCATTGGAAGAAAGTTCGGTTTGCATGATCCCGAAAGCCACCATCACCGAGATGTTTCGCCACAACGAACAATTCTCTGAAGGCCTCATTGGTCTGCTCTGCAGCACCATCACCGATTCGTATGAACGCATGGCCGACCTCTCGTATAAACCGGTGAAAGGCCGCCTTGCCGAGGCCCTTCTGCTGCTGAAAGAAACCTATACTTCTAAGGAAAACCCGGAAGGCATCATAAACATCACTCGCGAAGACCTGGCGAGCCTCGTAGGTACCGTGAAGGAGACGGCCATCCGGGTTTTGAAAGAATTTAAGGAAGACGGTTTTCTGGTGACGAACAAGTCAAACATTATCATCAAAGACCCCAAAGGCCTGGCCCGAATCAGCCACCTCTACGATTAGCGGATTTCCTCAAAGCATTTCCCGAGGCTTGTCCGCCAGTGCGGAATTTCGATCTCAAACGTTTCTTTCACCTTGCTTTTATCCAGCACGCTGTATGCCGGGCGTTTGGCAGCTGTGGGATATGCTTCGCTGCGAATAGGCTCAATGCGACATGGCAAGCCGGCCAGTTTCATGATTTCCACGGCAAAGTCGTACCAACTGCAAACCCCTTCGTTGCTGTAATGATAGAGCCCGTAGTTTTCACCTCCACTTTTCCTCAGCAATATTTCCAGAACGGCCGATGCCAGATCATCGCAGTGGGTGGGTGTGCCCGCCTGATCGAAGACCACCCCGAGGCTTTCGCGCCCGGCCCCGAGGCGCAGCATGGAGTTCAAAAAATTATGCCCCCGGGACGAATAAAGCCAGGAAGTGCGAAACAGCAGCGCGCGGCTGTGATATCGGAGAATGTATGATTCCCCCAGCAGTTTGCTTTGCCCGTAGACCCCCAGCGGACGGGTAGGATCTGTCTCAAGATAAGGCCTGCATTTCTTTCCGTCAAAAACAAAGTCCGTGCTGAAATGCACCAAAGTGATGGCTCTTTTCTCCG
>Ga0256839_1005836_pt1 | contig 11136 bp, 8 predicted proteins | sample 354166metaG_FD_185968 | JGI IMG/M metagenome (GOLD analysis project Ga0256839, IMG submission 185968) | Hydrothermal vent microbial communities from Mid Atlantic Ridge, Atlantic Ocean - 354-166 | ecosystem: Environmental > Aquatic > Marine > Hydrothermal vents | place: Atlantic Ocean: Mid... | reverse complement strand
GCTGCTGGCCCGCACGGCGCTGGCCGCCGGCCCCGGCGAAAAGATCCTGGTCGTGGTGCAGCTTTCGGGGGGCAACGACGCCCTGAATACGCTCGTTCCCTATCGGGACGCGGGTTACCGCAAGGCCCGCCCCAACCTGGCCGTTACCGCAGGGGAGGTCCTCGACCTAAACGGCGAGCTGGGCCTGCATCCGTCCTTGCGGGGGCTGTTGCCTTTCTGGGAACGGGGCCGCCTCGCGCTGATTCCCGCGGTGGGCTACCCGCAACCCAGCCGCAGCCATTTCGTCTCCATGGCCATCTGGCACACCGCCGATCCCAGCCGCAGGAGTACGGAGGGTTGGCTGGGGCCCTGGCTCGACGAAGCCGACGACCCCTTTTGCGCCGTCAACCTCGGCCTCTCCGCGCCGCTCGCCCTGCGCGGCGATTCCCGTCAGGGGGTGGCCGTGGGCGGTGTCGACGCCTTCCGCCTGCGCCTGCCGGAACCCGCCCTGGAGCGGTTCGAGCGAGGGCTGGCGCGCCCTGCGGAGGGTCCGCTCGAGCGCACCCGCGCCGCCATGGAGCGGCTGCTCGCCGACACCCGGCGCGTGCAGGCGCTGCGCGGCTACCGTCCCGAGGCCGCCTACCCGCGCGGCGCCTTCGGAAACGCCCTGCGCGACGTCGTGCGTATGATCGCGGGCGGGTTGGGCGCTCGGGTCTACTACGTGGCTTTGGGCGGTTTCGACACCCACGCCGGCCAGCTGGGCCGTCAACCGGGCTTGCTCGAGCAGCTCGCGAACGGCCTCGGCGCCTTCGCCCAGGACTTGCGGGCGCTGGGCCGCGAGGACGACGTGCTCGTCCTAGGGTTCAGTGAGTTCGGCCGCCGGGTGCAGGAAAACGCTTCCGGGGGCACCGACCACGGCAAGGCGGGGCTGATGTTCGCCCTGGGACCGGTGGCCGGTGGCGTGTTGGGACCGGGCTACAACCTCGACGACCTCGACGCGGGCGACCTGCGCTACCAGGTAGACTTCCGCAGCGTCTACGCCGGCGCCGCGGCCTTCATCGGGGCGCGCCCGGAAGAGCTCTTCCCCGAACCGCAGCCCCTCCTGCGGCTCTCGGGTTAGCCGCCGCACCGGGGTAGGATAGGCGGGAGCCATGCGTTTTCGCGTACGGTACCGCCACCCCGCCCCGACCGACCGGCCCTCGCGCCTCTACCTGATGCTGCCTGCGGACCGGCCGGGTCAGCGAATCCACGACGCCCGGCTGTCCCGTCCGCCCCGTGAACGCCGGGCCGAACCGGGGCGCGCCCTCGCCTGTTTCGAGCTGGAGCCGGCCGCAGAACTGACGCTCGATTTCGAGCTCGTCACGGAAGCGACGCCTGCGGCTTACCGTGAGGACGCCCCCCGCTCGGTGCAGGATCTGATCGAGGAAGCCCTCGCGCGGCTGCTCGAGGAAGGGTACCGCCCAGGCGGCGGCGAGGACGCCGAACCGGGGGCGGCCGCGCTGACGCTGGCCTTGGGCGTCTTGCAAGCGGCGCACGAACGCGGCTGGGGCGGAGAGGTCGTGCTCGGTCACCTGCTGCTCAGCGAACCCGTGCCCCACGCCTGGTGCCGGTTGCAAACGCCCACGGGTACGGTGGATTGCGACCCCTGGTTCTACCTGGTGCTGCAGGGCGCGCCCGACTACTGGTTGGCCTACGGGCTCGCGCCCCGGGCCGAAGACTACCTTTTAGGGCACGAGGGGCGGCGCGTCGTCTGGGGCACCGCCCCGGTGCCCGCGAGCGCGCTTCCCTGCCTTGCGGACCCCGCGGAGGGAAGCGAAACCGAAGGTTTCTTCTATTTCTGGCCCGACGTCGTCTGGGCCTCTGGGGCGGGGTTCCTGCCCCCGGCGAACCGGGAGTTGGCCGCGGTGGAGAGCGGAACGGCCGCGGCCCTGAAGGGCGCGCTCGCGGCCTTTCGCGTCGCCGCCTTCGCGGGGCTGCTGCTCGTGGCGCTCGGCCTGGTGCAGCCGGGCGGCTGGACGCTGCTGGCCTACGCCAGCTACGCCGCGCTGCTTGTCCCGGTGCAGGGGCCCGCGTGGTGGCGGCTGCTGCAGCGCCCCAGCGCGCGTGAGGCCGCCCTCGAACCCCTGCTTTTTCACGCGGCCTTTCTGGCGGTGGTGGCGGGCTGGAACACGGTGCTGCCCCAGACCGTCTTCGTGCTCACCTGGATCTACCGCCGTGCCCGCACGCTGTGGCAAGGCTACCGCGACGCCGGGCGCCGCCCCGACCGGTCTTGAGGAAACACGGAGCCCGGAGGCGGAAGGGCCCTTTCCCGGAAACGGAAAAGGGCGGCCGCGGCCGCCCCTTCCTGCGCAGCGGAAGCCTAACTCAGCCTTTGCTTCACCAGCTCGACGATCTCGTCAATCGTGTCGGCCACGGGAATGTCCGCTTCGGCGAAGGCCTTGAGCTTGGACTCGGGGGTGCCCACGTCGCCCATGATGATGGCGCCGGCGTGCCCCATGCGCTTGCCCTTGGGGGCGCTGCGGCCGCCGATGAAGCCGACGACCGGCTTGGTCATGTGTTCCTTCACCCAGGCAGCGGCCTCTTCCTCGTCCGAACCGCCGATCTCGCCGATGACCACCACGGCCTCGGTTTCGGGGTCCTCGTTGAAGAGGGGCAGCAGGTCCTTGAAGGTGGTGCCGATGATAGGGTCGCCGCCAATGCCCACGGTGGTCGTGGTGCCCAACCCGGCGTCGCTGAGCGCTGCGGCGGCCTCGTAGGTGAGGGTGCCCGAGCGCGAGATGAGCCCGACCCTGCCCTTCTTGAAGACGTGGCCCGGCATGATGCCCAGCTTAGACTCCTCGGCCGAGATGAGGCCCGGGCAGTTGCCGCCGATGAGGCGCACGCCCAGTTCTTTGATCTCCTTGACGGCGGCCACCATGTCGAGGGTGGGGATGCCCTCGGTGATCAGCACCACCAGGGGGACGCCCGCGTGGGCGGACTCGAGCGCCGCGTCGGCGGCGGCGGCGGCCGGTACGAAGACGATGGAGGCGTCGATGGCGTGCTGGGCCACCGCCTCCTTGACGGTGTCGTAGACCGGTACGCCCAGGACCTCCTGGCCGCCCTTGCCGGGGGTCACGCCGGCGACGATCTTGGTGCCGTACTTCTGCATCTGTTCGGCGTGGAAACGTCCCTCGCGGCCGGTGATGCCCTGCACCAGCACGCGCGTGTCCTTGTTGATCAGGATGCTCACTTCGCGCCTCCCACCATGGTCACGATCGCCCCCGCCGCCTCGAGCGAGTTGGGGTAGAGGTAGATCGGTTTACCCTCGAGAAGCTTCTTGGCCTCTTCCTCGGCGGTCCCGGCCACCCGCATGACCACCGGAACCTTGACGAGGCCTTCCTCCAGGGCCTGGATCACGCCCTTGGCCACCTCGTCGGCGCGGGTGATGCCCCCGAAGATGTTGATGAAGATGCCCTTCACGTCCGGGTCCTTGGCGACCAGCCTGACGGCGTTGTAGACGACCTCGGCCTTGGCGCCACCGCCGATGTCGAGGAAGTTGGCGGGCTTGCCGCCGGCCCGGTTGACCAGGTCGAGGGTGTACATGACCAAGCCGGCGCCGTTGCCGATCACCCCCACGTCGCCGTCGAGCTTGACGTAGGCGAAGCCGTAGTTGCTGGCCTCGATCTCCAGCGGGTGCTCGGCCTCGACCTCGCGCAGCTTGGCCAGGTCGGGGTGGCGGAAGAGGGCGTTGTCGTCCAGGTCGATCTTGGCGTCGGCGGCGACGATCTCGCCCTGCTCGGTGACGACCAGGGGGTTGATCTCGGCAAGCGAGGCGTCCACGCCCTTGAAGGCGTTGTAGAGCTGCACGATCACGTTCGCGAGCCGGCCCAGGTTGCCCTCGAGCCCCGCCTGCTTGACGACCTCGCGGGCCTCGAAGTGGCGCAGGCCCTTGTGCGGGTCGATGGGGTACTTGACGATGGCCTCGGGGTGGGTGCGGGCCACCTCCTCGATGTCCACGCCCCCCTCCTTGCTCACCATCAGGACGGCGCGCTGGCTCGAGCGGTCGATGATCAGACCGGCGTAGTACTCTTTGGCGATGTCCACGGCCTCGGCCACCAGGACCTTCTTGACCGTGAGGCCTTTGATGTCCATCCCCAGGACCTTGCCCGCGACCTCGCGCGCCTCTTCGGGCTGGGCTAGCTTGACGCCGCCGGCCTTGCCGCGACCGCCCACGTGGACCTGGGCTTTGATGACCACCTGCTTGCCGAAGTCCTTGGCGATGCGCTCGGCCTCTTCGGGGCCGTAGGCCACCTTGCCCGGAGGCACGGGTACGCCGTACTGGGCCAACAACTCTTTTGCTTGGAATTCGTGGAGTTTCAAAAGGCACCTCCCGTGCTGGATACCGCCGCGTGGCGGCCGCAGGTATTATAACCCGCGCATTTTGCGTGTCGTCCGGGTTAAACGTCATGCGGTAGACTGTTCGTGGAGGTCCCACATGGAGCGGAAACGGCTGGTGCGCAGTGAGCGCCATCGCCTGCTGGCCGGCGTCTGCGGCGGCTTGGCGGAGTACTTCGGCCTCGACGTCAACCTCGTCCGGCTGCTCGCCCTCGTGCTCGTCGTGGTGCAGCCGGTCTTCGCCTTGGTCTACCTGCTCCTCGTTTTCGTCCTACCGCGCGAGGGCGAGGAGGAGCGGCCCCTCGAAGCGCGCGTGCGCGAAGGCGTACACGAGATCGAGGAAGGCGTGCACCGCCTCACCGGGGGACACGAACCGTCCAAACTGCGGTTCTACGGGGGGCTGGCCCTGGTCGTCCTGGGCCTTTGGCTGCTGCTGGAAAACCTGGGGCTTTGGTGGATCGACGGGTCGCTGCTGGGGGCGTTGCTCCTGATCGCCCTCGGGGTCTACTTCCTGCTCCCCAAGGGAGGCCGGGGTTGACGCTGGGTTGGATCCTGATCGCGGTCGGCTTGGCCTGGCTGCTGGCCGATCTCGGCTACCTGCCAAGCGCCGTTCTGGGGCTCTGGCGCCTCTGGCCCCTGCTGCTCGTCGCCCTGGGTCTGGAGCTGCTCCTCGGACACGACGCCAAGGGGCGGCGGCTGTCGGCCCTTGTTCTCGTCGCACTGCTGTTCGCCGCAGGGTTCTGGCTCGCCTTCGGCCCGCCGCCTTCCGGCCCGTTCGTTCGCGAGTCCTTGCGGGTACCGCTCGCCGCAGAGGTACGAACCGCGCGCCTGCGGCTCGACACCTCTGTGGCGCAGCTCGAGCTCTCCGCCCTTCCCACGGACGCCGAAACCCTGCTCGACGCCGAACTGGAACGCCTCCCCCGGCAACGGATCCTCCTCGAAAGGAAGCGCCGGGGGGAACGGATGGAGCTGCGCCTTCGCAGCGAAGGCCGCAACCTACGGCTGCAGGAGCGGGCGCCGCTGTGGAAGCTGGGGCTGCATCCGGCCGTGCGCTACGACCTGGACCTGCGGCTAGGGGTGGGCCAGGGCAGGCTCGACCTGCGGGAGCTGGAACTCGAGGGGCTGGCGATCCGCGCAGGCGTGGGCGATCTGACGGTCTTCTTCCCCGCGAAGGGAGGCTACCAGGCCCGCGTGCAAGGGGGCGTGGGGCGGCTGACCCTGCTTCTGCCCTCCGGACTCCCGGTGGAGCTCGAGGTCGAAAAGGGCATCGGCCGGGTCGCGGTCAGCGGGCTGGGAGGCGGCGGGCGCCGCTGGTCCTCCGCGGGCTCCGGACCCCCGCTGCGGCTCGCCGTCGAGGCCGGCGTGGGGCAGGTAGAGGTACGGGTGCTGGAGGCCGCGCCTTACCTCGAGGGCGACTGACCTTCGCCGGCCTCCGCCTCGGACTGCAAGCGGGCGAAGACGAGGCGGCCGACCTGGGTCTGGATCGTCTGGGTGATGACGACCTTGACCTTGCGGCCGCGGTGTTGGACGGCGTGGTCGACGACGACCATGGTGCCGTCCTCCAGGTAGCCCACCCCCTGCCCCGCTTCGCGCCCGGGTTTGATGATCTCGAGCTCGACCCGGTCGCCGGGGCGGTACTGGGTGCGCAGCGCAATCGAGAGCGCTTGTACGCTGAGCACCTTGACGTCGTAGATGCGGGCCAGCTGGACCATGGCGGCGTCGTTGGTCACCAGGGCCATGCCGCGGGCACGGCACAGGTCGAGCAGCTTGTCGTCGGTCAGCTCCTGCCGGCCCACCTCGTCGTCGACGACCTCCAGCGGGACGGCGCCGCGGAGGCGCTCCAGCGTTTCCAGCCCCCGCCGCCCCTTGCCGCGGCGCACGGGGTCTTCCTGGTCCGCGAGCAGCTGCAGCTCACGGAGAATGAAACGCGGCACCCATAAGGGGCCATCGAGCCATCCCAGCTCCGCCATCTCGGCGATGCGCCCGTCGATCAGGACCGAAGAGTCGAGCGCCTTGCCGCCCAGGTCGCGCGGCTGCACGCTTGCGGCGGCCCCGGGCCGGAAGAAGTGCATGTTGCGGACCGCCACGAAGCTGAAGACGAGGATCAGCACCAAGGCGATGCCCAGGGAGTGGTACCAGGCGAAGCCAGGAACGCTCGAAAGCAGCGTGGTCAGGAGAACGGCCGACAGCAGCGCGAGCACGCTCGCCGCGGTCACCGCGAGCGGCAGCTCCGGCGGTAGGCGGCGCCAACCCTCTTCGAGTAGGTCGAGGCCGCGCAGAATCCCGTACTCGAGACGCGGCGCCAGCAGCAAGCCGAGAAGGGCCCCGACGACGGTGAGGTAGATCAGGTTGATGGGGCTGGAGAGCAGGCCGCGCTCGTCGAGCCAGACCCCGAACTCGAACCCCAGGTAGGTGAAGATCGCGAGCAGGGCGACGCGCAGGGGCTTCATACCAGAGCCTCCCGCACGGCCTGCTCGACGGTCGGGAGCACCCCCGGACCCAGGACGCGCTCGAAGCCGGCGCGCCGCCCTTCCCGCAACCGCGCCTCCAGGAGCGTGACGGAGCGGACCTCGCCGGCCAGCCCCACCTCGCCCACGGCGGCGGTCTGGGGGTGAACAGGGCGGCCCATGACCGCAGAATACACGGCGAGGGCCACGGCCAGGTCGAGTCCCGGGTCGCTCACGCGCAGGCCGCCGGCCAGGTTGACGTAGACGTCGAGGTGGCCCAGCTTGAGGCCGAGCCGCCGCTCCAGCACCGCCAGCACCACGTCCACGCGCCGTGGGTCGAGCCCCTGGGCCACGCGCTTCGGCGCGGCGTAGGGGCTCTTGGCGGCGAGCGCCTGGACCTCGAGCGCGATCACCCGCTCGCCGTAGAGCGCCAGGCCCACGGTGGAGCCTGGCACCCCGAGCGGCCGCTCGGCCAGGAAGGCCTCGGAGGGGTTGGCCACCTCCACCAAGCCGGCGTGCTCCATCCGGAAGACGCCGACCTCGCCCACCGGCCCGAAGCGGTTTTTCGCCGAGCGCAGCACCCGAAAGACCCCGGCCGTCTCCAGGTAGAGCGTTGCGTCCACCACGTGTTCGATGACCTTGGGACCGGCGACGGTCCCCTCCTTGGTAACGTGGCCGACGAGCACCAGCGTGCCGCCGGAGGTCTTGGACCAGCGCACCAGGGCCTGGGTGGCGTTGCGCACCGCGACCAGGGAGCCGGGCACACCCTCGGACTCGAGGGTTTGGATCGAGTCGACGACGACCAGGTCGGGGGCGTGGGCCTCCAGCCCCGCCAGCACCGCATCCAGCCGGGTGTCGCGCATCAGTTCGAGGCGGGGGCTCACCCCCAGGCGCTCCGCGCGCAGCTTGACCTGCTGCGGCGACTCTTCGCCGGCCACGTATACGACGCGTTTGCCGCTGTTCAGCACCCGGTCGGCGACTTGCAGCAGCAGGGTGCTCTTCCCCACCCCGGGCTCACCGCCGATCAGCAGCGCCGCGCCGGGGACGAACCCGCCCCCGAGGACGCGGTCCACCTCTTCGCTCCCGCTCGAATACCGCGGCAGGGCCTCCGCGTCGACTTCGGCAAGCGGCAGGACCCCCGCGGGCGGCGCGGCCTCACCCCCGCCTCCGTCCGAGCGCTCCTCTAGAAAGCTTCCCCATGCACCACAGCTGGGGCAGCGCCCCAGCGGCTTCGGAGCACGGTAGCCGCACTCAACGCAGCGGTACTGGCTTTTCGGCTTGGCCATAGCCACCTCAAAGCAGACCGCCGCACCGTGCGGCGGTCTCGATCGCTTGCGGCTTCATGGGTTAGACGAGGCTGACCTCGCCGGCCTCGAAGAAGAGCTCGCCCTCCCGCAGCAGCACCCGCAAACGCTCACCGGGCCGCTCCAGCAATGCGATGGAGAGCGGGTCCTCCACCTTGTCACGGATGATGCCACGGAGGATGCGGGCCGAGCCCAGCTGCGGGGCCTGCTCCACCACCCACTCGGCGACGCTGGTGTCGAAGCTCACCTCGACCTCGCGGCTCGCGAGCTCCTCGGCGATCTCGTCGAGCATGAAGCCGGCCACTTTGACCAGGTCCTCGCGCGCAAGCGGGCCAAAGCGGATGACCTCGTCCAGGCGGTCGAGGAACTCGGGCGTGAACAGCGCCTTGAGCGGCGACTCGCTGTCGACCTCGGTTTCGGTGAAGCCGATGGCCGGACCGACGTTGAAGCCGGTGTTCGAGGTCATGATCAGGATGACGCGGCGGAAGTCGACGGTGCGGCCGAGACCGTCGGTGAGGCGGCCGTCGTCGAGTACCTGCAGGAAGGCGCCGTAGACGTCGGGGTGGGCCTTCTCGATCTCGTCGAGGAGGACGACGCTGAAGGGCTGGCGCCGCACCGCTTCGGTGAGGCGGCCGCCCTGCTCGTAGCCTACGTAGCCCGGAGGCGCACCGATCAGCTTGGAGATCGAGTGCGGCTCCTGGAACTCGGACATGTCGAAGCGGATGAGCGCGCGCTCGCTGCCGAACAGTGTTTCGGCCAGCGCTTTGGCCAGCTGGGTCTTGCCGACGCCGCTGGGACCGACGAAGAGGAAGCTCGCGGTCACCCGGGCGCGGCCGCCCAGCCCCACCCGGGCGCGCCGCAGCGCCGAGGCCAAGGCGCGCACCGCCTGGTCCTGGCCGACGACCTTCTCGCGCAGGCGCGCCTCGAGCTCGAGCAGGTTCTCCTCCTCGGACTCGTCCACGTAGACGCCGCCCCAGGAGTCCACGACGGTCTCCAGGTCCTCGCGGGTGACGACCGGGGTGTCGTCCTCGTCGGTGGCGACGGGCAGGCCCAGCGAAGCGTTCAAACGCACGCGGCTCGCCGCCTCGTCGATCAGGTCGATGGCCTTGTCGGGGAAGTTGCGCCCCGGAAGGCCGCGCACGCCGATGCGCACCGAGGCCTTGAGGATCTCGTCGGGGATGATGACGCCGTGGTGCGCCTCGTAGCGCGGGCGCAGGCCTTTGAGGATCTCGAGCGTCTCCTCGGGGTTGGGCTCGAGCACGATCACCGGCTGGAAGCGGCGCTCGAGCGCCGCGTCCTTCTCGACGTAACGGTGGTACTCACCGGTCGTGGTCGCGCCGATGAGCTGAATCTCGCCGCGCGAAAGCGGCGGTTTCATGATGTTGGCCGCGTCGAGCGTGCCCTCGGCGCCGCCGGCGCCGATGAGGGTGTGCAGCTCGTCCATGAAGGCGATGATCTTCCCGTTCTTGAGCTCTTCGATGATCTGGCGCAGGCGCTCTTCGAACTCGCCGCGGTACTTGGTGCCCGCGACCACCCCGGCCAGGTCGAGGCTGACCACGCGCGCGCCCTGCAGCACCGGGGGCACCCGGCCCTCGACGATCGCCTGGGCCAGCCCCTCGACGATCGCCGTCTTGCCCACGCCGGGGTCGCCCACCAGCACGGGGTTGTTCTTGGTGCGGCGGGCCAGGATCTGGATGACGCGGTTGATCTCGTCCACCCGGCCGATGACCGGGTCGAGCTTGCCCTCGCGGGCGTCCTTGGTGAGGTCGCGCGCGTACTCGTCGAGGAAGGGCGTCTGCGCGGCCTTCTCCTGGGTGGCTTCTTCGCCGCCGGCCATGATGCGCCAGCGGATCGTGTCCACGTCCTTGGCAAAGTGGCTGAGGATGCGGTAGGCGACGCCGTCGCCCTCGCGGATGATGCCGAGGAGGATGTGTTCGGTACCAATGGCCGGGGAGCTCATGTTGCGGGCCTCGGCGCCGGCCAGCTCCATCACCCGGCGCGCGCGCGGGGTGATGGCCGGGGGCTCGCCGGAGCGGCTCCCCTCGCCGCGGCCCACCAGCTCTTCCACCATGCGACGCATGGCCTCCAGGTTGGCCCCGTATTCGGCCAGGATGCGGGCCGCGGTGCCGCCCTCACGCATGAGGCCGAGCAGAAGGTGCTCCGGCCCGATCATCGAGTGGCCCAGGCGGCTCCCCTCTTCGCGGGCGTAGTGGAACACCAGGCGTGCACGGTCGTCGTATCGGTTCAAGGCGAAAACTCCTTTCTGCTCCGTGCCTTGAAGACTTCTTGCCTGCAGGCTCCTGCGCGTTTCGAGCGCGTCGAAGACGAAGATGGAGCCTGTCTCTATGATATAGTATCCGCGCGCGTTCCGCGCGGGTGAACCGCCCGTGACAACCTCTCATGAACAGGAGCCGGGGATGCTCTTTCAAGACCTGATCTTAAAACTTCACGACTACTGGGGCGGCTACGGCTGCGTGATCACGGAACCCTACGACACCGAGGTGGGGGCGGGCACCTTCTACCCCACCACCTTCCTGAGGGCGCTGGGCCCCCGGCCCTGGAAGACGGCCTACGTGGCCCCGAGCCGCCGGCCCCAGGACGGCCGCTACGGCGAAAACCCCTACCGCTTCCAGTACTACTTCCAGTACCAGGTCGTCCTCAAACCCTCCCCCGCCGACGTGCAGGACCTCTACCTCGACTCGCTGCGCGCCATCGGCATCCGGGTAGAGGACCACGACGTGCGCTTCGTCGAGGACAACTGGGAAAGCCCCACGCTGGGCGCCTGGGGGCTGGGCTGGGAGGTCTGGCTCGACGGCATGGAGATCACCCAGTTCACCTACTTCCAGCAGGTGGGCGGCGTCGACGTCAACCCGGTGAGCGTCGAGATCACCTACGGGCTCGAGCGCATCGCCCTCTACCTGCAGAACAAGAAGCACACCTACGACGTCGAGTACGCCCCCGGGGTGACGATCGGCGACCTGCGCCGCGACTTCGAGCTGGAGCACTGCGCGTACAACTTCAAGCACGTGAAC
>Ga0256839_1005835_pt1 | contig 11138 bp, 11 predicted proteins | sample 354166metaG_FD_185968 | JGI IMG/M metagenome (GOLD analysis project Ga0256839, IMG submission 185968) | Hydrothermal vent microbial communities from Mid Atlantic Ridge, Atlantic Ocean - 354-166 | ecosystem: Environmental > Aquatic > Marine > Hydrothermal vents | place: Atlantic Ocean: Mid... | reverse complement strand
GAAGCCGGCCCGCCCGGCGGCGACAATGGGGAATGCCCAAGCGGGAGTGCGGCCGTGCGCAGGTCCCTGGCCTATGCGGTGCTGGCGTTGGTGGTGGTGGCCCTGATCGCGGCCGTGTGGAGCCTGCAGGTGGCGCGCCGGGAGCAGCGCGCCGGGATGGCACCGACCGATGCGGCGCCGGGGCGGATCGAGGTGGGGATGCCGCCCGGACCGCACACGGCGCTGCCCTCGGCGGGCCGGCCGCGGGCCTGACCACCGGAGCGTCCTTCAGCCGCCGAGCAGCGCGCGCGCCTGCTCCACCCAGCGCTCCCGCAACAAGCGGCCGCGCAGCCCCAGCTGGTCGTCGAGGCGGGCCGCCTCGTCGGGATCGAGCCGGGCGAGGTCTTCGAGGCCGAGAATACCCGCCTGCTTGAGCTTGAGGGCGAGCCGCGGCCCGATGCCCTTGATGCGCTCGAGCTCCTCGCCTTCAGGGGCACGGTCGGATCCCGCCTCGGCCGTGGCGGTGGAAGGCCTCGACGGGTGCAGTTGGGCGAGACGGGCCTCGAGCTCCTGGATGCGGAACTCGGCCTCGCGCAGCCGTTCTTTGGTCTCCTCGTGCTGCGCGTCGGCGCGGCGGAGCTCGTCTTCGAGATGGGCGCACTTGCGCTCCCAGCTGGCCTGCACCTCTTCGAGCCGGCCGCTCTGCTCCCGGCCCTGCCACCACCGCACCGCGAGCGCCCCGACCGCAAGGCCCGCCAGAAACCAGAACAGATCCATCGCCCGTGTCCCGAACTGCCGCCCCCTTTCCGATCATCATGACCCGGAGCGCGCCGTTTGACAATCTGGGTCGGACTTTGGCCGCGGTCGGGGCCGGTTCGCGACATGCCGGAAGGCGAGCGCGCGCCGGATGCTAGCCACCCGGCCGCGCTGCGCCCGAAAGCCGCTCTACGGCCGCGCGGTGCAGGGCCGGGTTGGCGGCGAGGATGGAGGGGCGGTGGGGGTCGAAGCGGCCGCCGTCCACCGCGCTCACAAGGCCGCCCGCCTCCTGAACGAGCAAAGCCCCCGCCGCCTGATCCCAGGGATCGAGGCCGAGCTCCCAGAACAGATCCAGCCGCCCGCAGGCGACATGGGCGAGGTCCAGGGCCGAGGCGCCGAGGCAGCGCACCGCCTGGCAGGCCTGCACCATGGTCCGCCAGAGACCGAAATTGTCGGCCTCGTGCGCGCGGTCGGGATAGGGAAAGCCGGAGGCGGCGACGGCCCGCTCGAGGCTTCGGGTGGTCGAGACCCGGATCCGTCGCCCGTTGCAGAACGCCCCCTCGCCCCGCACCGCGAAGAAGCTCTCCCGGCGCAAGGGGTCCCGGATCACCGCCAGCAGCACCTCGCCGTCGCGCTCAAGGGCGATGGACACACAGAAGCGATCGATGCCGCGGGAGAAGTTGGTGGTCCCGTCTAAGGGATCGACCACCCATCGCAGCGCCCCGTCGCGCCGCCGGCCCTGTTCCTCGCCGAGGAAGCCGTAGCCGGGGAAGCGTTCCCCGAGCCGCTCCGCGACCAGGCGCTCGGCCTCGCGGTCCGCCTCGGTGACCGGATCGCGAGCGCCCTTGTAGGACACCCGCACGCCCTCCTGGAACCGGCACCGCAACAGCTCCCCCGCGGCCTCCGCCGCCTCGAGCGCCGCCTTGAGCTCCGCCCTCATCCCCGGCGCTCCCGCAGGTAGGCGCTGAGCCAGGTCATGCCGAGGAAGCAGACCAGCGACACATAGACCAGAAAGGCGGAGATGGCGCTCGCGATGCGCATGTCGTTGCGGATCTGCTGGAACAGCTGCAGCGGCAGGGTCTGGGCCTCGAAGCCGGCCACCATGCTGGTCACCTCGAACTCGCCGATGGAGATCGCGAACACCAACAGCGCCCCGGCCAGCACCCCCGGCGCGACGTTGGGCAGGATGACGTAGCGCAGCCGCTGCCAGAGGTTGGCGCCGAGGCTCTGCGCCGCCTCGGAGAGGGTGTTGACATCCAGGGTGTCGAAGCTCGCCAGCGTGTTGCGGATCATGAAGGGAAAGCCGAGCAGGGTGTGGGCGATGATCACCATCCAGATGGTGCCCGAGATGGCCAGGGGCGGGCCCGAGAAGGCGAGCAGCAACGCCGTTCCCACCACCACAGGCGGCAGCACGAGCGGCAGGATGCGCGCCACCGCGACCAGAAACCGCCGCGCCCGGCCGCGCATGCGCGCCATGGCATAGCCCGCCGGCACCGCGATCACCAGGTTGAGGGCCACCGCACTCGAGGCGACGATCAGGGACACGGTGAGCGAGCGGCTCGTGGCCGGCTTGGAGAGGAACCTCTCGTACCACTGGAGGGTGAAGCCCTCGGGGAGGATGTCCTGCCAGTAGACGCTGAAGGAGAAGATCACCGGCATCAACAGCGGCACCACGATGAAGGCCACGAGCAACACCAGCAGGACCATCTGCAGGCTGGTGACCCGCCGCATCGCTCAACCTCCTCCGGCCTGTCGCGCCCAGCGCTCGAGCCGGTTGAGCAGGAACAGCACGGAGGCGATCAGGCCGATCAACACCACCGACAGCGCCGCCGCCTGGGGCAGGTTGTAGGTGGATTCGCTGGTATGGTAGTAGATCTGGATGGCGAGCAGATTCTTGGCGCCGCCCACCAGCGCCAGCACGGTGCCGAAGGCGCCGAGCAATCCCGCGAACTGGATCGACAGGCCGGCGAGGAAGCCCGGGGCGAGCACCGGGATGATGACGTGCCGCCATACCTGCCACGGCCGCGCGCCGAGATTGCGCGCCGCCTCGATGAGGGAGCGGTCGAGGTTCTCGAACACCGCCGCCATGGTGAGGGTCATCAGCGGGATCTGGAAGAAGGCGTAGACGAGGACGATGCCGTACCACGAATAGATGTCGAAATAGACGTTGCGCGGAAGATCGAACAGCTCGCGGGCGATGAGGTTGAGCACGCCGTTGCGGCCGAGCAGCACGATGAAGGCGAAGGCCACCACCAGCCCCGAGAGGGTGAGCGGCAGGGCGTAGAGCGAGAGGAGGAACTGATGCAGCCGCCGCGGCAGCCGCGGGGCCAGATAGCCCACGAAGGTGCCCCCCAAGGCACCCACGGCGGCGCCCGCGGTGGCGAACAGAAGGGAGTTGCGGATGGCCGTGCGGTAGACGGGATTTTCGAGGATCTGCAGGTAATAGGCGAGGGTGGGGGCGCCGCTCTGGTCGAAGAAACTGCGCCCCACCATCACCAGGATCGGATAGAGCTCGAAGCCGACCACGAACAGGACGAAGGGTGCGAGCAACACCCATTCGGCCCATCCGATCCCCCTCATGCCCCGGCTCCTCGGCGAGGGGAGGGCGGGCGCGGGCGCACCCGCCCCCCTTGGTTGGCCGTCACTGGGCGCCGACCGCGCGCGCCCACGCCTCCTTGAGCGCGTCCGAATATTCGGCGTCCTTCTGGTAGTCGACGAACCGGACGTTGGCGTAGGCCTCCTTCGGCGGGAACTTGGAGGCCACGTCGGCGGGCAGCTCCACCGTCGGGTTCATGGGCGAGACGAAGCCCTTGGCGTAGTACTGCTGGCCCTCGCCGCACAGGAGATACTCGAGGAACAGCTCCACGGTCTTGGGATGGGGCGCGTTGCGGGCGCCCACCACGCCGCCGCCCGAGGCGATGGTGCCGTCGGCGGGGATCACCACCTCCGCCGGGATGCCGAGGTCCTCCTTCCACTTGAGGAGGTTGTAGTCGAAGTTGATCAGGATCGCGACCTCGCCGCGCTGGAACTTGGAGACGTCCACCTTGGGATCCACCGAGGCGATGATCCCCATCTCATGCAGCTTGCCGAGGAACTCGGCCCCCGCCTCGACGTCGTAGGGATCGCCGGAGATCGCATAGGCGGCGGCCTTCACGGTCGCCTCGCCGGTGCCGGTGGCGCGCGGATCCAGATAGCTCACGAGCCCTTCGAGGGCGGGATCGGCGAGCTCCTGCCAGGTGCGGGGCACCTTGTCCACCATCCGGGTGTTCACGATCCACCCCAAGGTGCCCTTGTAGGCGGCATACCAGGTGGAGCCGTCCTTGCCGACGCCCTTCTGCCCCTCCGGCAGATCCTCCCAGCAGCTCACCTTGTAGGGATAGGTGAGCCCTTCGCTGGCCAGGATGGAGGCGAAGGCCGGCTTGAGGTCGGCGACGTCGTTCTTGGAGGCGTTTTCCTCCCGCATGCGGGCCAGCACCACCGAGGAGCCCATGTCGATATCCTGCTGGCGGATGCCGTACTTCTCCTCGAAGCGGGCGTAGATGCCGCCGTAGTTGGCCCAGGTCTCCGGCATGCCGTAGGTGTTGATGACCCCGCCCTCGGCCTTGGCTTCCTCGGCCAGGGTGCCGACGTCGAGATCATCGGCCTGCGCTGCCGCGATCAACAGCACCGAGGCCGCGGCCCCGAGCAGCAGACGACGTTTGGCGAGCATGATCTCCTCCCTCCTTTGCCGGTTGCACGCGCGGCCGGGTCCCATCGGCCCGGCCTCACCCGGCGGGCGCGAGCGCGGCCGCGCCGCGCCCGCCGGGCACCTCCGCCTCGGCGGGCAGCACCACCCCCGCTTCGGCGGAAAACTCGATCACCACGGTCCGTCCCATCTCCAAAGGCGGCACCCCGGCGGCGGGCAGATCCACGTCCACCCACTCCTCCTCGCCCACGAACACCCGCAGCCGCGCGATGGCGCCGAGGAAGGTGGTCGGCCCCGCCCGCCCGCTCAGACGATTGACGCCGTTGCCGCCTCCCCCGCCGGCCACCAGGCGCATCTCCTCCGGGCGCAGGCACAGCACCATCTCCCGCCCATCCGGCAGGCCGGCGAGATCGCGGTGCTGCAGCCGCTGATCGCGCCACAAGAGCGCCCCTCCGCGCACCGGGCCGCGGAAGAAGTTCATGGTGCCGACGAAGGCGGCGACGAACAGGCTCTTGGGCCGCCGGTAGATCTCGGTGGGGGTGCCCACCTGTTCGATGCGCCCCTCGTTCATCACCACCACCCGATCCGAGATGGCCAGCGCCTCCTCCTGGTCGTGGGTGACGTAGACGGCGGTGAGGCCCAGCTCCTTCTGGATGCGGCGGATTTCCACCCGCAGCTCCTCGCGGATCTTGGCATCCAGCGCCGAGAGGGGCTCGTCCAGGAGCAGCAGCCGCGGTTCCTTGGCAAGCGCGCGGGCGAGCGCCACCCGCTGCTTCTGCCCGCCCGAGAGCTCGTGGATGCGGCGCTGGCCGTAGCCCGGCAGGCGCACGAGGGCCAAGAGCTCCTCCACCCGGCGCCGCCGCACCTCCCGCTCCACCCCCCGCAACATGAGCGGAAAGGCGATGTTGCCGGCCACCGTCATGTTCGGGAAGAGCGCATAGGACTGGAACACCATGCCCACGTCCCGGCGCTCCGGCGGCAGGCGGGCGAGATCGCGCCCGGCCATGACGAGCCGCCCTTCATCCGGCGCCTCGAAGCCGGCGATGCAGCGCAGCACCGTGGTCTTGCCGCAGCCGGAGGGGCCGAGCAGGGAGAGGAACTCGCCCTCCTCCACGGCGAGGTCGATGCCGCCCACCGCCACCACCTCGCCGAAGCGCTTGAAGAGACCCTGGATCTCCAAAAGCGGGCTCACGGCTCGGCTCCCCCAAAGGCGCGCGCGAGCCGGTGCATGAGCGGTGCCGTGTGCTCGTAAAGGCTGCGGTAGACGGCATAGAGCTCGTCGTAGATAGGGGCGGTGCGCGGGTCCGGCTCCACCACCGGATCGAACTGCAACAGCGCCTCGATGCCGCTCCAACTGGCGAACAACCCGGTGCCCATGCCGGCCACGTAGGCGGCGCCGAGACAGGAGCCCGGATGCTCGCGCACCGGCTCGAGCGCGAGACCGAGCACATCGGCGGTGACCTGTTTCCACAGCCGCGAGCGGGCGCCGCCGTTGGTCACCCGCACCCGCCGCACGGCGAGTCCGTGCTCCCGGAACACCTCGAGATGATGGCGGAATCCGTAGGCGATCCCCTCCAGCACCGCCCGGAACAGATGTCCGCGCCCGTGCGCCAGGGTGAGGCCGAAGAACACGCCGCGCGCCTCGGGATCGTTGAGCGGCGTCTTTTCGCCGAGCACATAGGGCAACAGCACGAGCCCGCCGGCGCCGGCGGGGGTGGCCTCGGCCTCCTGGTCGAGCGCGGCGTAATCGGCGCCGCAGCCGAACTCGGCGCGGAACCACTGGATCAGGCTTCCCGAAGCGGCCATGCAGCCGTTCGGCAGCCAGCGCCCCGGCGCCAGATGGTAGTCGAGAAAAAGCCGCGCATCGACGAGAGGCGTTTCGGTGGCATAGAGGATGTCGCCGGCACCGCCGAGCTTGACCAGCAGATCGCCCGCCTCGACCACGCCGGCGGAGAAGGCCGAGGCCACGTGGTCGGCGCTTCCCGCCACCACCGGCGTGCCCGGGCGGAGACCTGTGGCCGCGGCGGCCTTAGGGGTCACTTCGCCCACCACCTCATGCGGCCAGCGCACCGACCCGAGCCACGCCTCCTCGATGCCCGCCGCCTCGAGGAGCTCGGCGATCCAGCACTCTTCGCGAAAATCGAACAGGCCGCTCTCGAGCGCCCAGTTGCGCTCGGCGCTGCGCGCACCGGTGAGCCTGTGCACGATGAAGTCGTAGGAGCCCATGAGCCCGCGCGTCCGGGCCATCACCTCCGGCTCGTGCCGGCAGAGCCAGGCGAGCTTGGGGCCGAGGCTCTGCTGGGTGATGGCGGAGCCGGTGCGCGCCAGGATCTGCTCCTGGTCGAACCGCTCGCGGAAGGCGGCGATCTCCGCCACCGCCCGGGCGTCGTTCTGCTGGATCGAGGGGCGCAGCACCCGTCCCTCGGCGTCCACCAGCACCACCGTCGGCACCATGCCGGCGACGCCGACCGCCGCCACCTCCTCCGCCCGCGCCCCCGCCCGGGCGAGCAGCTCCGGCACCAGCGCGCACAGGTTGCCCCACCATTGTTCGGGATCCGCCTCGGCGAAGCCCGGCCGCGGGCTGTGCAGGCCGGCCGGCCGCTGCGCCACCGCCCGCACCCCCCGCTCCGGATCGAGGAGGATTGCGACGGTGGAGGTGGTGCCGATGTCGATGCCGAGCAGAAGCGCCATCGCCCCTCACCTCAGCCGCCGCACCCGGTCCATGAAGCGGGCCACGCGCTCGCCGTCGACCGGGTTCCAGGTATCGCCGTCGCGCTTGAAGTGGGTGCCGACCACGCAACCGTCGGCGAGCTTGAGGATGGTCTCGACATTGTCCAGGTTGACGCCGGTGTTGGCGAGCAGGGGGACATCCGGCACCGCCCGCCGCACCCGCTCGAGCAGCTCCACATCCACCGGCTGGCCGGTGAGGGGGCCCGAGACCAGCACCGCATCCGCAAGCGAGGAGAAGACGGCGCTCTTCGCCCGCAGCGCCACGTCGCGCTCATCGAGGGGGGCCGCGAACTCGGCGTTGACGTTGAAGAGCAGCTTGAGGTCGGGACGGCCGAGCCGTGCCCTAAGCCGCACCGCCCCGGCGCAGTCGGGGCGCCAGAGCCCCATGTCGGAGGCATAGACGCCGGTGAACACCTCGCGCGCGAACGCCGCCCCGGTGGCGCAGGCGATCGCCACGGTGGCATAGGGGTCCCACAGGTAATCGACGCCGAAGGGAACGCGCAAAAGCGGCTTGAGGGCGGCGATCACGGCGGTCATGGCCGCCACCCCCTCGGCGGGTGCGGCGAGCAGATAGGGACGGTCGTTCTCGTTGCCGAACATCACCGCATCGACGCCGCCCGCCTGCAGCCGCTCGAGATCCGCGGCGGCCGCCTCGATGACGCCGTCGATACCGCGCGCGGCGTCGAAAAGCGGCGATCCGGGCAGCGCCCCCAGATGGACCATGCCGATCACCGCCTTGGGACAGTCGGGAAAGAGCTCCGGCACCGTCAATCTCCCTGGCCAACGCCAAGCTCCGGCTGCGGCTGGGCGACCACCACCTCCACCCCGGCGCGGGCCAGGGCGGCCGCAAGCGGCGGCGGCGGCGACGCCTCGGTGACCAGGGTGTGCACCTGTTCGAGTGCGCACACCTTGACCACCGACATCCGGGCGAACTTGGTGGAATCGCACAAAAACACCACCCGCCGGGCGCGGGCGAGGTAGACCTGTTTGATCTCCGTATCCTCGAGGGAATAGTCGAAGAAGCCGTCGGCGGTGACGCCGGCGGCGCCCAGGAAGGCGAGGTCGAGCCAGTAGCGCGAGAGCTCCCGGGCGGCGATCGAGCCGACCAGGGAGAGTTCGCGCGGCCGGATGCGCCCGCCGGGGAGATAGACCTCGACCCGTCCCTGGCCCAGCACCGAGGCCGCCTGCAGGCTGTTGGTGAACACCCGCACATCGTCCCTGGGCGCGAGTGCGCGGGCGAGCTCGAAGGTGGTGGTGCCGACGTCGAGGCCGAGGGTGCAGCCGGGGGGTACGAGCTCGAGGGCGCGACGGGCGATGGCGAGCTTGGCCGCGGCGGCGCGGCGTAGCCGCGCCCGGAAGGAGGGCTCATCCAGGGCCAGCGCGACGCCGGCGCGCTCGCGGGCCACCGCCCCGCCGTGCGCCCGCACCACCAGCCCGGCGGCGGCGAGCCGGTCGAGGTCGCGGCGGATGGTCATCTCCGAGACCCCGAAGGCGCGGGCGAGCTCTGCCACCGAAGCGAAGCCGCGGCGCGCCACCAGCGCGCACAACCGCTCGCGCCGCTGCAGCCCGTTCGATCCGCCGGCCCGCGTCGTGCGCTCGCCGGGCGCAAGCTCGGACACCGCACACCTCCCTCGCGGCCCTCGCCGTCCAGGCTAGCGCGTGCCTTCGCACAGGTCCAGTGCGAAAGCGCACTTGACGACGTTCGAACGCGAACGTAGCGTAGCCGGCGAGGGCCGGGGAGGTGTGGCGTGCCGTTGCTGTCGGATCTCCAGGGCAAGCGGGCGATTGTGACCGGAGGAGCGACCGGGATCGGGCGCGCCATCGCGCTCGCGCTGGCCGAACACAGGGTGCGGGTGGCGGTCCTCGACCGCGACCGGGAGGGTGCCGCCGCCACCGCCCGCGCCGCCGGCGAGGGCCATCTCGGGATCGCGGTGGACGTGCGCGAGCGGGCCAGTGTCGAGGCCGCCTTCGCCGAGGTGGAGCGCGCCTTCGGCGGTTATGAGGTGCTGGTCGCGAACGCCGGTGTGTCCACCATGCGGCGGGCGGTCGACCTCACCGACGAGGACTGGGACTTCAATTTCGCCGTCAACGCCCGCGGCGTCTTTCTCACCAACCAGCAGGCGCTCCGGCACTTCCTCGCCCGCGGCATCCAGGGGGTGATCGTCAATATCGCCTCCATGGCCGGCAAGATCGGGGCGCCCCTGCTCGCCCACTATTCGGCCAGCAAGTTCGCGGTGATCGGCTGGACCCAGGCGGTGGCGCGGGAGGTGGGCGCGCATGGCATTCGCGTCAACGCCGTGTGTCCCGGCTTCGTGCGCACCGGCATGCAGGACCGCGAGGTGGAGTGGGAGGCGCGCCTGCGCGGCCTGACGCCCGAGGAGGTGCGGCGCGAATATGTGGCCCAGACCCCGCTCGGGCGCCTCGAGACCCCCGAGGACGTCGCCGCGGTGGTGGTGTTTCTCGCGTCCGATGCGGCCCGCTTCATCACCGGCGAGGCGGTCAACGTCACGGGCGGCGCGCACATGGACTGAACGCGGTGGAGGCTTTGCCGGAGGGAGGAGAGCTCATGCGAGGCGTGCGCACGGTTGCAGCGGTGGCCCTGTTGGCCTGGGCTGGGACGAACGGTCCGGCGGCCGGCAGCGAACTCAACGTCATCATGGAGGAGGTGCCGGACTTCGACATCGTGGCCCGGCTCACCGAGCGTTTCGAGCGGGACAATCCCGACATCGACGTGGTCTTCGACGCCATGCCCTATGATGCGATGCGGGACAAGATCCTCACCTCCTTCCTGGCGCCGGAGGCCATCTACGACGTCATCATCGTCGACAACCCGTGGATGGTGGAGTTCGCCCGCGCCGGCTATCTGGAGCCGCTCGACGATCGCATCCGGGCCACCCAGGGCTACGCCTATGAGGACTTCGTCGCCCCCCTGCGCGCCATCGGCGAGGTGGACGGGCGCATCTGGGGCGTGCCCTACTACAACTATGCGCTCGGGCTGATCGTGCGCCAGGACGTGTTCGACGCCGCCGGCCTCGCGGTGCCCACCACCCTCGAGGACTATGTGGCGGCGGCCAAGGCGCTCACCCGCGACGGTTTCTACGGCGCCGCCATGCAGCCCCAGCGGGGCTACAAGGTGTTCGAGGAGTGGAAGAACTGGCTCTATGCCGCGGGCGGCAATCTGTTCGACGCCGCGGGGCGGGTGGCGATCGACTCGCCGGAGGCCGTGCGGGCGCTCGAGCTTTACATCGAGACCTACAACAACGCCGCACCACCCAATTCGGTCAACTGGGGCTTCGATGAGGCGCTGCGGGCGATGGCCGCGGGCAAGGCGGCGAGCATGTTGAGCTACAACTGGATGTTGCCCACCCTCAACAACCCCGAGGGGCCCGCGGGCGAGCTCGCCGGCAAGTTCCAGCTCTACGAGGTGCCGGGCGGCAAGGCGGTGCTCGGCGCCTGGTATTGGGCGATTCCCCACAACACCGACGAAAAGGACGCCGCCTGGCGCTATATCTCCTGGATCACCTCAAAGGCGGTGGAAAAGGAGCGGGTGATCATGGGCGGTGCGCCGGTGCGCAGCTCCGCCATGAGCGATCCCGAGGTGTGGCAGAAGGGCTACGGCGAGCGGTACTACCGCACGGTGCTGGCGATCCTCGAGGATGCCGAGCCGCTTGCGGTGGGCGAGCGGGCGGAGGAGATCATCGACATCGTCGGCACCGAGCTCAATGCGGCGGTGGCCGGCCAGAAGAGCGCCGAGGAGGCGCTCAGGGCGGCGGCGGCGAGCCTGCGCAGCCTGCTCGGCGAATAGCGTTCCTCGCCCTGGGGTCGGCGAAGGGCGGCGCCCGGCCGCGAGGCCGGGCGCTCTCTCGCGAGCGGAGAAGGTGGGCAAGTGCGAATCGGGCTTTCGCTCCGCCATCGGCTGCTGTTGCCGCTTGTGCTGCTGATGGCGGCGGTGTTGCTGGGCCCGACGGTGTTCGCGCTGTGGGTGTCG
>Ga0256839_1005834_pt1 | contig 11139 bp, 8 predicted proteins | sample 354166metaG_FD_185968 | JGI IMG/M metagenome (GOLD analysis project Ga0256839, IMG submission 185968) | Hydrothermal vent microbial communities from Mid Atlantic Ridge, Atlantic Ocean - 354-166 | ecosystem: Environmental > Aquatic > Marine > Hydrothermal vents | place: Atlantic Ocean: Mid... | reverse complement strand
GACACCGGCGATACCGAAGACGCCGACTGACGAGTGCGGCCATGAGCTGGCTGCCCAAGCAAAAGGTGATTGTGCCCACGGACTTCTCCCAAGAATCGTTCCGTGCGCTGGACGTGGCCTTGGAGCTGAGCACCGGGCCCGAGGCCATCCACGTGCTGCACGTGCTGCCGATCCTGGAGCCGGCTGCCCCGGGGGTGCTCTGGACCACCATCGACGAGCCGGCCCGGCAACGTCATGCCGAGGAGGCCTTGCGCAAGCGGCTTCAGGAACCGCGCTACCAGGGGGTGCAGGTGGTGGTCCGCTTCGGCGATCCCGGGCGGGAGATCACCGACTATGCCGAGGAGATCAGGGCGGAGTTGATCGTGATGCCTTCGCACGGAGCCACGGGGCTCAAACGGCTGCTGATCGGCTCGGTGGCCGAGCGTACCGTGCGGCTGGCCTCATGCGCCGTGCTGGTGCTGCGCGGGGAGCAGGAGTGAACCGGGGAGCCACCTCGGTCCTCTTTATCCATGGGTTGACTGAGATTGCAGGTTTAACGTTCGTTATTTAGTCGCGTTTTCTTGTTCGGGGACTCTTTTCAAGGAAAAAGCCCATGTCGGACGTACAACGCGATTGCTGGTACTTCGCCTACGGGAGCAACCTGTCTCCGGGGTGGAAGGAGGAGCGCACTGGGCCGATTCGCCAGGTGTGCCGCTGTCGCCTGGTGGGCTACCGCCTGACGTTCAACAAGCGGGGCAGCCGCGGAGACGTGAAGGCCAACATCGTCGAGGACCCCAAGGGGGAAGTCTGGGGCGTGATCTATCTTTGCAACCCCGAGGCGATGAAGAAGCTGGACGGTTGTGAAGGGGCTCCTTGGCACTACCGCCGCATCCAGGTGGAGGTGGTTACCGACCAGGGCGAAAAAGTCCAAGCCGTCGCCTACCAGGCCACCGAAGACTGGCTCTGCGAAGAGGAAGTGCCGGATGCGGACTACGCCCGGCTGGTTATCGAGGGAGCCGAGTACCACGGGTTGCCCGAAGAGTACATCCGGCAGCTTCGCCGCCTGGCCGGCTGGGAAGCGGAATAGCGTTATCGGGCCACTGGTTTGGGGCGCGTGGTGCTTTTGCATGCTGGGGGGCGGTGCTAGAATGTTACAGAGGCGCCTGGGCGGCACATTCGGCACGGGGCGGAGCGGACCAGGGGGCAGGTTCCAGCTCGCAACACGCTGCGGTCCTGCCTCGGCGCCGGTGGTGTGGGTGTCCGGAGTGCCTGTGATCGAGCGGTTTTCAGCATGGCAAAGGTTTCCACACAACGATTTCTGGGCTGCCTGGAGCGCAGCAAGCTGCTGGAGCCGGCCGTGCTGCAAAAGCTGGTGGCCCAGGTGAACAAGCTCTCGCAGGCCTCCCCGCAGAAGGAGCCTTCCCCGGAAAAAATCGCCGAGTACCTGGTCTCCAAAAACCTGCTCACCCGCTGGCAGGCCGAAAAACTGCTGGAAGGGCGGCACAAAGGTTTTTTTCTGGGCAAGTACAAGCTGCTGGACCACCTGGGCACCGGGGGGATGAGCAGCGTCTACCTGGCCGAGCACGTGCTGATGAAGCGCCGCGTGGCCATCAAGGTGTTGCCGCACCGGCGGGTGGGGGAGTCATCCTACCTGGACCGCTTCTACCGGGAGGCCCAAGCCGCCGCCGCCCTGAAGCACCCCAACATCGTCATGGCCCACGACTTCGGTGAAGAGGACGGCACCTACTACCTGGTCATGGAGTACGTGCAGGGGCAGGACCTGCAGGAGATGGTCAAGCAGCAGGGGCCCCTGGCCCCGGAAAAAGCGGCCCACTACATCTACCAAGCCGCCTTGGGTCTGCAGCATGCGCACGAGTCGGGCATGGTGCACCGGGATGTGAAGCCGGGCAACCTGCTGGTGGACGCCAGCGACACGGTGAAGGTGCTGGACCTGGGGCTGGCCCGCTTTACCCAAGAAGAAGGCGGCGAACAAGCCTCGCTGACCTTGGAGCACAACGAAACGGTGCTGGGCACGGCCGACTACTTGGCCCCGGAACAGTGTCTTAACAGCCACCAGGTGGACCACCGGGCGGACATCTACAGCCTGGGCTGCACGCTCTACTACCTGCTTTCCGGCCGGCCCCCGTTCAACGAGGGGACCATGGCCCAGCGGATGGTCCAGCACGTCAACCAGCAGCCTCCCGACTTGCTGGAACTACGGCCCGAGTTGCCCCTGGAACTGGTCAAGCTGTGCCGCCGCATGATGGCCAAGCAGCCGGAAGAGCGGCCGCAGAGCATGCAGGAAGTGGCCGAACTGCTGCTCCAGTTTCTGCAACAGGCGGGGGTGGGCAGCGGTTCCTCGGGGAAGCTGGCTTCGGTGGTTCCCGGTTCGGGGATCGGTTCGGCCCCGGGGGGCGTCCGGCGGCGGGTGGTCCGCAAGGTGCGGCGGGCGGGAGCCGGTGCGGCCTTGGGCTCCGACCCCCAACTGGGTCAAACGGCCCAGGCTCCCCCCGGGGGCGGCGAGCCTGCGGAGCCATTGGCCGAAACCCGAACTGCCGCCGGGGAGCCCTCCTCTTTGGCCCCAACGGTCTCCCTGCCAGGAGGCTCGCCGGAAGGGGAAGTGGCCGTGTCCGTTTCTCCCGCTTCGTCAGGGCCTTCGGCTGCGGTTCCGGCTGAGTCTTCCGGGGCGGAAGCTCCGCGCGTCTCTGCCCAGGAAGTGCTGGCCCGGCGGCGGCGGGCCAGGCGGAACCAGCTCATCGTACTGGGCGTGCTGGTAGTGGTTACCCTGGCGGCCGTGGGTGCCGCCGTAGGGGTGCTGATGTACGCCTCCTGAACCGATCGCGCCCCAAGTGGCTCGCCCCGCAGGTCAGTGCGCGGAGGTCTTGGGTCTTGGGCGAGCCCGCGGCTTCAGCCGCGGGGTGCTTCCGCACCGGGGGCTTGGGGGCTTGGAGGCTTGGGGGCTTGGAGGGATACGGAGCCCCGCACGTCAGTGCTTGGGGCGTGGAGGCGTGGAGGCTTGGGGGCTTGGAGGGATACGGAGCCCCGCACGTCAGTGCGGGGAGAAACAGCATCGGCTTGCGGCGTGCGCCGTCTTGGGTCTTGGGCGGGCGCTTCCGCACCGATGCGAGAACAAGCGTTTTTTCCCGCAAACGGCGAGCCCCGAGCTTCGTGCGTGTTTAGCGTGCGATCAAGGATCGCATGTTTTGGAAAGGCTCGCTGGTAAGTGAACGCCCAACAAACCCAACACCTTTTTCCACTCCAGCGGCTCGGCCGGAGCCTCGCCCTCCCATTTGTGGCATTTGCGTTTTTTCTTGCATCGGAGCGGAAGCTCCGGGAGGGCGAACCTCCTGGTGAGCCGCAGGTTCACTCTGGGCGTTGCTTTCTTCAAGCACGTTTTGTTCCTGCCCGGTGCGGAAGCACCCACGCAAGCCGCACGCCGCCAGCCGATTCTCGCCTGGAGCGGCAGCTCCCAGTGGCTGGCGGCCCTGCCGCCTGGCGAGCCGCATGCGTGAGCGTGCGGTTTGTTTCGAACCGTACGGCTGTTGCTTCGTTTAGAGCAACCGGGAGCTTACGCTCCCGGCTCGCCCGTTTGGCGTGAAAATCAGCACTTGTTCCTCCCCTGGAGCAGAAGCTCCGGGAGAGCAGCGAGCCGGGAGAACAAGCTCCCCCTTGGTCGATGGCAAAAAAGCAGCGTTTTTCTCCGCTGGCAGACCACCACGCCAGAAGCAACTGGCCAGTGTGGAGGGTCCTCCCCCCTACCAGCCCACTTGGGAGCAACGCTGCGGTGACTTATGATGGAGAGAGAACGATAAAACCGGGGCGTGCCAGGCTTGTATTGCAGGTAAATGGATGGTTGCCGAGATGGTCGATCCGGTGCGTATCGGGTCGTGGCGATGCGGCCGGGGCGAGCCGTTGCTGGTCATCGCCGGCCCTTGCGTGATGGAATCCCGGGAGCTGGTGCTGCAAGTGGCCGCGCATCTGGCCCGGGTGGCCCAGCAGTTGCAACTCCCCCTGGTGTTCAAAAGCTCGTTTGACAAGGCCAACCGCACCAGCGTGCATTCCTTCCGCGGGCCTGGCCTGGAGCGGGGGCTGCGCTGGCTGGAAGAAGCCCGCCGGGAGAGCGGACTGCCGGTGACCACCGACATCCACGAGTCGCACCAGGCGGCGGCGGTGGGGGAAGTGGTCGATCTGGTGCAGGTGCCGGCCTTCCTGGCCCGACAAACCGACCTGCTGCAAGCCGCCGCCCGGACCGGTAAGCCGGTCCATGTGAAAAAGCCCCAGTTTGCCGCTCCCTGGGACATGCGGCACGTGGTGGAGAAGCTGCGGCACTTCGGGGCCGCGGGCGTGCTGCTTGGGGAGCGGGGCACGTTGTTCGGCTACGGCCGCCTGGTCAACGACATGCGCAGCATCCCGCAAATGCAGGCCCTGGGCGTTCCGGTGGTGTTTGATGCTACGCACAGCGTGCAGGAACCGGGAGGGCTGGGCCACGCCAGCGGCGGCTGCCGGGAGATGGTCGAGCCGCTGGCCCGAGCCGCCGTGGCCGTGGGTACCGACGCCCTGTTCTTTGAAACCCACCCGGACCCCGACCAGGCGTTGAGCGACGGGCCCAACATGATTCCCCTGGACCAGTTTTCATCCCTGATCCATCGTCTTATCCAGATACGCCGCGTGGTGGAGAACTTGTCATGAGTCCGGCAGATGAACCGTTCAGCCTGGGGGAGTGGATCCAGCGCCAGTTCCAGCAGCGTCCCCTGGTGAGCTGGGCGGTGGTGGGCGTGGCCGTGGTGCTGTTTCTGCTGTGGCTGTTTACGCCCGATGCCCCCCGGCTGGACCCCTTGCAACAGCAGTCCCAGAAGGAGATCCAGCAGCGGGAACGCAAGCTGCTGGCCTACGTGATCAACATGCTGCAGCGGTGCGAGGAGTACGAGCTGGAGCATGTGACGGCCCGCGTGGTGGAGCGGCTGAACCAGTGGGTGGAGTCGCAGCGTTTGCCGCAAAGCTGGAAACTCCCCCAGGTGGTGGCCCGCTTCGTCCCTACCGAACTCAGGAACCAGCTGGGTTTTTCCCGGCTGGGCCGTCTCTCTTTCGAGCACCACGAGGGGGTGGTGTTGCTGGAGTCGATGTGGCTGCGGTGGATTTCCGACCAGGCGGTGCGGCAGGGGGGGACGTCCGGGGAGGCGGAGGATTCGCTGGCAGCCGCCCAGCGGCTGTTCGACTGGACGGTGCGGAACATCCAGATACAAGACGTGGGCGAGAAGGAGGTCCGCGAGCTGGTCTGGCAGACCTTGTTGTTCGGCCGGGGGCATCCGCTGAACCGGGTGTGGACCTTCATGCTGCTGGCCCGGCAACAGGGGATGGAAGTGGTGCTGCTGGCGTTTCCCGGGGAAAAAGAGAACGATCCCCCCCGCCCCTGGATCCCGGCCGTTTACATCCAGGGGGAGCTGTACTTGTTCGATCACCGGCTGGGCTTGCCCATCCCCGGCCCGGACGGCCAGGGGGTGGCCACCTTGCGCCAGGCGGCCGAAGACCCGCGCGTGCTGCGGCAACTGGACGTGCCGGGGAGGTTTACCTATCCGGTGCGGGCCGAGCAGCTGCGGGAACTGGTCGCCCTGTTCGAGGCCTCGCCGCACTTCCTCACCCGGCGGATGCGGTTGCTGGAAGACCAGCTGGCCGGGTCGCAACGGTTGGTGCTGAGCATCCACGCCGACTACATTGCCCAGACGCTGGGGCGCTGCGCCCACATCAAGCAGGTGCGTCCCTGGCTGTGGCCTTACCAGTGCCGCATCCGGCAAAGCAAGCTCCGCGGGACGGAGCGGGAAGCGGAGCTGCGCAAGTTGCAACCGTTTTTGGAAATTTCCGGCTACCGCGTGCGGGGCAAGCGAAGTTTCAACCTGGAAGGAGCGCTGGCCAAGGCCGGTTGGAACTTCCTGAAACAGCGGGAGCAACAACGCCAGCGCGAGCAAGCCGCCTCCGGCCAGGAGAGCCAACCCGACCCCCGAAACCGCACCAGCGAAGTGGAAGAGGTACCCCGGCCGCTGTGGCAAGCCCGCATCTTGCATTTCCGAGGAGAACTCCCCGGGGAGCAAGGGGCCGTACATCATTACCAGTTGCTCCGCATTCCCCGGCACGAGCTGGAAAAACTCCACCAGCAGTTGCTCGCCATGCGCGACCAGCTCAAACGGCTGCAAAACGATCCCACCGTCCCCCCCGACCAATTGCAGCAGATGCAGCATCAGGCCCAGCAGGCCGAATCTCTCTGGAAGGCTCTGCTGCAGGCCAAGGAGGACGCCACCTACTGGCTGGGCCTGGCCGCTTACGATCGCCAGGACTACCCGGCGGCCATCGAGTACCTGGAGCATCGTATCCTGGGCAACAAGCAGTACCGGCGGTGGATCGACGGGGCGCGGTACAACCTGGGGCGGGCCTACGAGGCGGCGGGCAAGTACCAGCAAGCCGTGGCCGCCTACGAGTCGGACACTTCGTTGCAGCGGCACGGGAGCGTGTTGCGAGCGCGTCGCTTGCGGCAAAAGCTGGCTGCGGCAGCCTCTTCCCGTTCGGAGTAGCCCAGCATGGCCCAAAACATCTTCGTGCTCATCCCCGGGCGTACCAGCCGCCAGGGGTGCGGAATCAGCCAGGGGAAGTTCACACCGGAGTATCAAGAGGAAACCTCCCGGGTGCAGATGGCCCCCGAGGACATGCAGCGGCTGAAGCTGGCCCCAGGAGCCCGCGTGCGGCTGCGCAATGCCGCCGGGGAAGCGGAGGCCGTGGTCATCCCGGCCAAAGACGGCGATCTGCCCCCGGGGGTGCTGTTTGTTCCCTATGGGGAGCTGTCCAGCCGCTTGATGGATTCCGACACGCACGGCTCGGGGATGCCCACCAGCAAGGGTTTCGAGGTGGAACTGGAAGTGCTCTCTTGAGCGGCACCCTGCGCGATGGGGGAGCTGCCGCCTTCGGACAGGGAAAGCCGCTGACGCCCCACGGCGGAGAGGCTCACTTGGTCCTGGCGTCCCCGGCAGAAAGAGGACCTTGCGCCGTGGAAACCGCCGCCGCAGGCGAATCCGGCGGGCGGCTGCGGGAGCGGAACACCCAGAGCCATCCCATGGGACAGCCGCATAGCGGACATCCTCCCGGATGTTTCCGGAACGCCGCAACGTATCGTTCGGGAACGATGAAGACGGTCTCTTTAGGCAAGGGGGAGGGGAGTTCGCACAGGAGTTTTCGCTCCGGCGGACGCCGCCGCAGCTGTTCTCGCAAGGCCGGGTGCAGGTAGAAAACAAACGAGCCCACTCGCCCTTGCACGAATACCATCCGCGGAGGAAGGGTTCCCTGGGCGTTGAAAAACTCGGCCAGGGGCTGGGCCGTCACCGTGCGACTCAGCGGCGGAATGACCACCGTCATCACAAAGGCCAGGTGCAGGGCCAGGGAGACAAAAGCCGTGCTCAGGCTGTGCCAGGGACGACCCCGCCACCAGAAGTACAGAACCAGCCAGCCGCTGAAGGCCACGGGCAGCCCCAAGGCGTACGCCACCGGGCCTAGCCGAAAGCCGAACTTGTGCTCCACCACGCCCATGGCCGCCGGCAGCGCCACCGGTCCGATGAAACTGGTCGTCACCAGCGTCAGGGCCATTGCTTGCCGGGAGAGCCGTGCCAGTCGGTCGCACAGCAGCCGTTCCCAGACGGCGGCCGCCAGCAAGGCCACGGCCGGAAACACCGGCCACAGGTAAGTGACCAGCTTGGCCTTGGCCAGGGAGAAAAACACGATCCCGCCGACAAGCCAGCACCACAACAAGGCCATCCCTTGCAGAAAGCCCCGGGAGCAAGCCGAGCGTTCCGCCGTCGGGCCGAACCGGCGCAGGGCATGTTCCAGACCCGCGGCCGGCAGGTAGCAGATCCAAGGCAACCCTCCCCCCAGCACCACCGGCAAGTAGTACCACCACGGCTGGCGGCCGTGCCACTGGGCCGAGGAGAGATAACCCTGAAAATGGCGCTGAATGAAAAAGTAGTGCAAGTAGCCCGGGTTGCGCACCTCCATGGCCAGGTACCAAGGGGCAGCCACGGCCGCGGCCACTAGCAGCACTCCCGCCCCCAGCACGCAGTGCCACCAGCGAAGCTGCCCCGTGGCCAGCAAATACACGCCAAAGGCGATCCCCACCAGGGCCACGCCCACCAGCCCCTTGGTCAGCACCGAAAGCCCCAGGACCACTCCTGCGGCAAGCATGTACTTGCTGCGGGAAAAGGAGTGGGCACGGTGCTGCATCTTCCACAGGGCCAGCAGCGCCAGGTTGGTCCACAGCACCAGGGCCACGTCGTGCACTGCCGCCTGGACCAGCGAAGCCGGCAGCACCGTGGTGGCATAGCACAATCCAGCCAGGAATCCGGCCCGAGGGTTGAACAACTCCCGACCCAACCAGGCGGTGCTCCATACGCCCAGCAGGCCGAAAAGCAGCCCTGGCAAACGCACGGCCGCCTCGTGCATGCCCAGCCACCGCAACGACACGGCCTGGACCCAGAAGTAGAGAATCGGCTTGTCCCAAAACGCATGCCCCAGCAATCGCGGAACCAGCCAATCCCCGCCCTCGACCATTTCCTGGGCGATGCTGGCATGCAGCCCCTCGTCGGGATCCAACAGGGGGATTCCCAGCAGCAGCGGATAGGCGAAGATGCCGCCTAGCACCAGCGCCGCTAGCAGCTGCGGCCGGCGGCCAGGCAGCAACCTCTCCTGCTCCTGGGAGCTAAGAGCACCCGGGACCGATTGAGCCACAGAGGAGGCGTCAGGGACGGGATGATCGTGCGTTGGTTTCATTCCGGTTTCCGAAGGCTGCAAGGGGAGACATCAGTGCTGGCATGCCGAGCGTGGCAACACTGAGCTCTCCCTCCCCCTGGCTGGTTGGTGGGCCTTCGAACCGAGGACGGCAGTTATACCGGCAATGTGGAATCATTCCAGAGCAATCGGCCAAAAAAGGGTTGTGGTTCAATTCCCCTGCCCCCCCAGGCCGAGCCGGGGCACCCGGGGGAGTTGGCGTTTCCGCTTCAATTCTCCCATTGGGCCAGACGATAAGAGAAACCAGAGACAGCAGGCGAAAGCGGCTGTGGCTACGAAACATCGGCGCTGTGGCGCATCCCTGGCCTTTGGTGGATTCCTGTCGGTCATGAGCACCCCACCTTCCCAAGCCTCCCGGCGGCCCCCGGCAAATCGCCCCGACGCCGCCCCCCTTGAGCAACAGCAGTTGCTGCAACAGCTTCACCAGCTGCAACAGCGGCTGATCCAGTCCCAGCGGCTGGTCAGCCTGGGGGAGCTGGTCGGCACGGTGGCCCACGAGTTCAACAACGTGCTCACCACCATTATCAACTACGCCAAGCTGGGCCTGCGTCACGGGGACGACGCCACGCGAGAGAAGGCGTTTCGCAAAATCCTGGATGCCGGGCAGCGGGCCTCGCGGATCACCCAAGGGGTGCTGGGCCTGGCCCGCCAGGCCTCCGAACGCCGCGAAGCTGTCTCCCTGCATACGCTGGTGGAGGACACCTTGTTTTTGCTGGAGCGGGAGCTGAACAAGCACCGCGTGGTGGTCGAACGCTATTTCCGACCCGCTCCCCAGGTGTGGATCAATCCCCAGCAAATCCAGCAAGTGCTGGTCAACCTGCTGGTCAACGCCCGGCAAGCCATGCCCCACGGGGGAAGGGTCATTCTGAAGATCGAGGCCGATGCCCAGGAGAGGTTCGTCAACCTGACGGTTCGGGACACGGGCACAGGCATTCCGCCCGAACAACTGCCCCACATCTTCGAGCCCTTCTACACCACCAAGCAGGGGCCGGACTCCACCGGCAAGGGGGGCACCGGGCTGGGCCTGGCCATGTGTCGCGAGATCATCCAGAAACACCAGGGCCGCATCCGGGTGGAAAGCACCGTGGGCAAGGGAACCGCCTTCACCCTGCGATTGCCCGTAGCCGCGCAGAACAAGCAAAAAAAAGCCGGCTAAGGGCCAGCGGCTGGCTGTTCTCCGCCGACTGAGGACGTTGAGTACGTGTTTCGCGTGCCAGCACAAGACGGAGCGTTTCCAAGCAAAAAACGAGTCGATGCTTGTCCGGCGAGCCGCGTGCGTCAGCACGCGGTTGGCGAGCCCCCGGCTTGGCGAGCCCCGGGCTTTAGCCCGGGGAGAGCCAAGAAAAAACGCATGTCGATTTTCTCCGCCGACTGAAGTCGGCGGCTCGCCGCTCAACCGCGGGCTTACGGTGCGCGGCTCGCCACCCCTCCAGGCCTCCAAGCCCCCACGCCCCTTGCTCAATGCCCCAAGGCCTCAGGCCCCAGGCGGGGCCGTCTTGCCTTGCTGGAATCGTTCGCTGTGCCGCATGTAGAGCCAGGAACCGGCCAGCACCAGCAGGCCCAGCACCACGAAGGCCACGATGCGATAGAAGGCATCCAGGTGTCGCAGATCCACCAGGAACACCTTCACCGCCACCAGGGCAAACAGCCCTAGCCCCAGCCAACGCACCAAGGCCGCTCGCCGCAGAATCCCTCCCAGCAGCAACGCCAAAGCGAACAGGGCCCAAAGAATCGAAACCCCTCCGGCCTGGAACCCCGGCACGCGGTGATAGAGCCACGTGCTGGTCTCCAGCGTCAGCGAGAGCCACAACACGGCCAAGGCCGCCAGGCCGCAGCAAGCGGCCAAGGTACAGGGTTTTTCCTCCTTCCGGGAAACCAGTCCCCCGGCTAGCAGCAACACCCCGCCCACCAAGGCAAAGTCGAACATACGCAACAGGGTGCCCAGGACCGACACCCCCCGGTGGAAGGCATAGCCGGAGCCGAAGCCCCAGTGTTTCAAATCGAAGGCCAGCAACTTTAGCACCAAGGGGGCCAAGGCGAGGGCCGTCCACACCATCCGCTCTTCCCAGGGGCGCCCGCGCACCCCCCACAGCAGCGCGGCGGCCAGCAGGGTCCACACCAGGGTGAGTCCCAGCGGTCGGGCCAGCGGGGCAAACACGGCCACGGCCCGATCGGCTTCCCAGCCCAGCACCACAAGCAGCATCCCCACTACCAGAAGGAACAATCCCCAGGAGCCGCCCAACTGCGACAAACCGGCGGTTTCTTCCTCCGGGGCCAGCCTGGCCCGCCGAGGCGGATGCTTGACGATCCAGGCGGCCGCGGCCAGGGCCAACACGGTCA
>Ga0256839_1005833_pt1 | contig 11142 bp, 12 predicted proteins | sample 354166metaG_FD_185968 | JGI IMG/M metagenome (GOLD analysis project Ga0256839, IMG submission 185968) | Hydrothermal vent microbial communities from Mid Atlantic Ridge, Atlantic Ocean - 354-166 | ecosystem: Environmental > Aquatic > Marine > Hydrothermal vents | place: Atlantic Ocean: Mid... | reverse complement strand
AGCCCCAGTTCTTCGGCCCTGCGCTGCACCGGAGACGGCCGCTCTTTCTTGCCCCGGCCCGCCGGGCGCGGCGGCTGGCAGTAGACCGCCGCAATCTCATGCCCGGCATCAACCAGCGCATCCAGAACGGGCACGGAAAATTCCGGCGTTCCCATGAAAATGAGCCTCATGCCCGACCCCCGATTTTCGCGGCCCGTTTGAGCAGCATATCCCGTTTGACGCGGCTCAGCCGGTCAAAATACATCTTGCCATCCAGGTGGTCGATCTGGTGCTGGACGCTGGTGGCCCACAGCCCGACAAAGTCGCGCCGCTCGATCACGCCCTCGTCGTTCATGAAACGCACCGTCACCGCGCGCGGGCGCTTCACCCTGGCCGAAACGCCCGGCAGGCACGGGCTGGCCTCTTCGTGGGTGTTCAGCCTGGCGGACGCATGCAGGATCTCGGGGTTGGCCATCCGAACCACCTGCCCGCGTTCTGTGGACGCGTCAACCACCGCCAGCCGCTGCATCACCCCAAGCTGGACCGCAGCCAGCCCGACACCGGGCATCGCCTCCATCACCGCGACCATGTCGTCCCAGACAGCCCGCGTTTCATCACTGACCTGCTCAACCGGTTCGGCAGCCGTGCGCAGCCGACGATCGGGCCAAGACAACAGGCCACGCGTCATCCGCGCGCCAGCTCTCGCTTGAGCTTGACCATCTTGCGCGTGATCATCTGGCGCTTGAGCGGTTTCAGATAGTCGATGAACAACTTGCCGTTCAAATGGTCGATCTCGTGCTGGGAACAGGTGGCCCAGAGCTTGTCAAACTGTTCTTCGTGTTGCTTGCCGTCCAGATCGGTCCAGCGCACGCGGGCCTCGGCCGGCCGTTCCACGTCGGCATATTGGTCCGGGATCGAAAGGCAGCCCTCTTCATAGGTGTTCATGTCGTCCGAAACCCAGGTCACTTCCGGGTTGACCAGCACCATCGGCTGCGGGGCCGCGTTTTCTTCCTTGACGCAGTCCATGACGAAAAGACGCTTCATCACACCGACTTGCGGCGCCGCCAGGCCAATGCCCGGCGCCTCATACATGGTTTCCAGCATGTTGTCGGCCAGCTTCCGCAGGCCTTTGTCGATCTCGCCCACGGGGGCACAGACCTTTTTCAGGTGCGGGTCGGGATGGATCAGGATCGGCAGTAAACTCATGCGCGTCATTTAGGGCATGGATCGGGGCGTTGCAACGGGTCTTGCGCTCGCGCTATCGCCCGCTAGTGTGCCGGAAAACAGTTGGAGACTAGGCGTGGATTTCGACAAGATCATAGACCGGCGGGGAACCCATTCGGCGAAATGGGACAAGATGGAAGACTACTATGGTGTTTCCCCGGATGACGGCATTGCCATGTGGGTGGCGGACATGGACTTTCATGCGCCGGATACCGTCAGAAACGCCGTCAGGGACTACGCCGACAGTGTCTACGGTTATTTCGGCGACGACTCGGACTATCGCGCGGCGATCTGCTGGTGGATGAAAGAACGTCATGGCTGGCCCGTGGATCCGGCGCACATCTTTTCAACTCACGGCTTGGGAAACGGCATAGGGCTGTGCCTTGACGCCTTCACCGACCCCGGCGACGGCGTCGTGCTGTTCACCCCGGTCTACCATGCCTTTGCCACCCGAATCCGCGCATCCAACAGGCAGGTGGTTGAATGTGAAATGCCGCTGGTTGACGGTCGCTACGAGCTGGATTTCGAGGCCTGGGACGCCCAGATGTCAGGCAAGGAAACCATGCTGATCTTTTGTTCGCCACATAACCCCGGCGGGCGGGTGTGGACACGCGAAGAGCTTGAACAGGTGGCCGATTTCGCACGCCGCCACGATCTGATCCTTCTGTCCGACGAAATCCATCATGATCTGGTTTTCCCCGGCTCAAAGCACATTCCGATGACGGCGATTGACGGGATCACCGACAGGCTGGTCATGGCGACCGCGCCCTCCAAGACATTCAATACCGCCGGCCTGCACACCGGACAGGTGACCATCGCCGACGAGACGCTGCGCGCCCGGTTTGGCGCGCGTATTGCTGCCCTGGGCATCACGCCAAACTCGGTCGGGCTGGTTGCGTGCACTGCGGCCTATTCTCCCGAAGGCGCGCGATGGGTCGACGCGCTGGTGAACTACCTCGATGGCAACCGCGAGCTGTTCGATGCAGGCGTAAATGCGATCCCCGGCGTGCAGTCGATCAGGCTGGAAGCGACCTATCTGGCCTGGGTCGATTTCGCTGGCACCGGAATGGACATGGCAGAGGTGAAACGCCGTGTTCAGCAAGTGGCGCGCGTTGCTCCGAACCATGGCGAGACCTTCGGAAAAGGTGGTGAAACCTTCCTGCGGTTCAACCTGGGCACACAACGAACGCGCGTGGAAGAAGCCGTGCACAGGCTCAGGGAAGCGTTTTCGGATTTGCAATAGGGGCGGGCCGGCGGCTCAGCCCGCCTGAACCTCATCCATGACACGCAGCACATTCCCGCCCATGATCCTTGCCAGCCGCTTGTCGGAATACCCCCGCCTGAGCAGCGCTCCCACGACCAACGGCATCTTGCGGTAGGTTTCCAGGACCGGTTTGTAATTGGCATCCATGTCCGAGCCGAGAGCGACATGATTGTCGCCCACAGTGTCGACCAGAAAATCAATCCGATCAATGAACTCGGCCAGGGTCGTTTCGCCAATCCCGACCGGCCAGGCACCGATGTAGCCGCCGCTTTCGGCCACTGCCTGCGCGACCTCGACCGAGATGAAACGGGGGTTGCTCAGTTCCGGTGTGTTGATATGGGTGTGCGTGATAGCCACCGGTTTGCGCGATACCTTCAGCGCCTCGAGCGTGGTTTTTTCCGAAGCATGACTCATGTCGACCATCAGCCCGGCCTCGTTCATCGCCGCCACGACCTCGCGGCCGAAATCGGTCAGGCCACGATCTCCGACCGGGCCGGTCATGATGTCGCCCAGCGTGTTGTCGCGGTAATGCACAAGAGTGATCATCCGCACACCATCCTCGTAGACCTGCGTCAGCCGATCCAGGTCGGTCTCAAGAAAATCCGCGCCCTCCATTGCCAACACGGCACCGCGCCGTCCGGCCGCCTTGGCCGCCAGAATATCGGCCGAAGAAAGGCACAGCGCCACCCGGTCCGAACCTGCCAGCGCCTGCAGGTTGGCGATCTGACGGCGGTAGGATTGCCAGGCTTCGCCATCTTCAAATTCCCGTTCAGCCATCAGCCCGCCGTCGCCCAGTGTCAGCACCTGGATATCGGCAACCCCATTGAAAATCGCCGCATCCAGACCGCCGGCTTCCATATCGGAAATGGCCCGATCCTCGTAGGTGCCGCCCAGCATCTTCAAAAGCCGGATCTTCCGACCGAGGTTCTCGGCGTCCTTCAGAAAGGTGCGCCCCGGATGTGCATGGCTGTCGATGATCGGATGCTCGGCCATGAAAGCCCGCGCAGCCGCGAGTTCATCGTCACTCAGTTCGAAACCGACTTCCGGCGGTTCCGGATGCAGCACGGGGCGCAAAAGAAACCGGTATCCCGCGGCACCAAGCAGCGCCAACACGCCAAGCCCGACAACGGTTCCGCGTTTCACCATGTCACCCCCGCTTGATGCGCTCAAATGCGCGCAGGCTGCTCAGGTCAGCAACGCAACCGGGGCATTTTCGTCCCGCACATAGTCAACCGCGGGGCGGTCAGCGACCGCCGTGTTGCGCTTGAACTCGTAGATCATCTGCCCGCTTTCTTGCTGAGACGCGATGATCAGGCACTGATAAAGGTGGCGCGACCCGTCAAACAGATCGACCAGCCCACGCAGCGCCGGGGCGGTATCCGCATCCAGGGTAAACCCGGTTTCCCACAGCTTGAGCACCGGATAGGCATCATCGCCGATCCGCACCCGCAAACGGCTTTTTTTCAACATCGCGTGCTTGCGGGCCATTTCCAGCCCTTCACGCACCTCTTTTGGTAAAAATTCAGACATGAAATTCCCTCCACTCCCAACTCGACAGCATGGGCGTAATTGCGATTCGGTCAAGCCAAGCATGGCAAGATTGTGGCAACATCTGCTTGCCAGCCGGATTTCAACCGGGCTTTGTTGACGTTTTCGGGCGCAATACATGCGGAATGGCAGGATCATACAGCGCGCTGTCAACAAACTCCTGCTCACGGCCCAGCGCTGGCCCAACCAGAACAAGCGCGGTCCGGGTGATTTTCTCGGCGCGCACATCCTCACGCATGGCCGAAAGGGTTGTTCGGATCAGTTTCTGGTCGGGCCAGCCGACCCGATAGGCAACAACGACCGGACAGTCATCACCATAGAACGGGGCCAGCCGGCGGTGGATATCCAGCAGGGCGCGCACACCAAGATGTATCGCAAGTGTTGCCCCGGTCCTGGCGAAATTTTCCAGCGTTTCGCCCTTGGGCATGCCTGTCGACTTCATTGACACACGGGTCAGAACCACCGATTGCGCGATCTCGGGGATGGTCAGTTCCTGCCCCAGCGCCGCCGCGGCCGCCGCGTAGGCGGGCACCCCCGGAATGATCTCGTATTCGATCCCGTCGCGTTTCAAGAGCCGTATCTGCTCTGCAATGGCGCCATACAGCGAAGGATCCCCCGAATGCACGCGCGCGACGTTTTCGCCGCGTTCCCGCGCCGCCAGTATCTCGGCGTGGGTATCGGCAAGGGTCATGGCTGCGGTATCCCTGACAAGCGCACCGTCGGGCGCGCAGCTGACAACCTCTTGCGGCACCAGCGAGCCGGCATACAGGCACACCGGGCATTCACCGATGATGCGGCGCGCTTTCAGGGTCAGCAATTCCGGGTCGCCGGGACCGGCCCCGATGAAGAATACCGTCACGCAACTGTCCTCATGTTTCCTGTCTCACCGCCGTCGGTTCTCCCGCCAGATCGCCGTCAATGCGGCGCGCATATCCTCTTGGCGTATACATGCGCGGCCCTTCGCCAAGCCGGGCAAGGCGCGACTGCGACGAGCCGACCACAACGACCGTCAACATGTCGACTTCATCGACGTCCAGTTCGTCCAGTCGCCTGTAACGCAGTTTCTCTTCGGCCCGGCCAAGCGAGGTCGCCAGACACACGGGCGTGTCGGCGGGCCGGTGCTCAAGCAGGATGTCGCGCGCTTGCGCCAACAAGGTGCGCCGGCGTTTGGAAACCGGGTTGTAGAAGGCAATCACGAAGTCACCTTCGGCAGCCGCCCGCAGCCGTTTCACGATATCCTGGCGCGGGGTCAGAAGATCGCTCAGCGAGATCGCGCAGAAATCATGGCCAAGCGGCGCGCCGGCGCGTGCAGCGGCTGCCTGCAACGCAGAAACCCCCGGCGCATTGACGACTTCTACACGGCGCGCCGCATCGGAAACGCCGCCGGCATCGGGCGACCGATCGAGCAGCTCGAACACCAGGGCCGCCATGGCGAAGATCCCGGCATCGCCAGAACAGATCAGCGCAATACTGCGCCCCTTGCCCGCCTCTTCGAGCGCGTAGCGACAACGGGCTTCTTCCCCCCCGAGGGGAAAGTCCTTTCGCGGCTTGCCCGCAGCCAGAGGCCCCAACAGATCAAGATACAGACCGTAGCCAACCAGTTCATCGGCCTGCTGGATCAGCCGACTTGCTTGAGGTGTGCGCCAGCCTGCTTCGCCCGGACCGATCCCGACCACGGCGAGCTTGCCGCGCGCGCGGCCCTGCATGTCGACAATCGGCCTGGGCGCCAACGCCAGCGCACAGGTGGCGTTTGCGCTTTTCTCTTTCGGCACGGTCAGAACCGCATCGGGCCCGGCGACGGCAAGGGCGGCGGCCTCGCTGACCCCATGGCAGCCGACTTCGGCAAAGACCACATCCGACGGGTTCGCCAGCCGCGGCGTTTCGGCTTCCAGCTCGGCCGCGTCGAACAGGCGCAGCGGCGCACCAAGCCGTTTTGCCAATTCCAGAACCGCCGGCTCGTCTGCCTTCAGGTCCAGCGTCGCCACCGCCCGAATTGCCCCCGGTGCGACGTTGCTCTCAACCAGCATGTCGCGCACCAGGTCCCACAGTTCCGCAGGCGGGCAATTGCGCGCGCATCCCACCCCCAGTGTCAGGGTTTGAGGGTGAAACAGCAGGTCCGTCTCGCGAGGGGTCGGGCATGGCTCTGTGGTGCAGATGATCTCGACCTCGTCGCCCCTGGGAAGATCCGCCAGCCAGTCGGCCTGTGCCGCCGCCGGCCCGCTGATCCGCGCACCGCCGCCCTGCAACAACGCCATCATCGCGGGCTTGGCATTCTCCGGGTTGGCCAGAACCCAGCCTTCCGGCGGCTCATCCAGCGCCACTCCCAGCGCCACATCGCCTGCGGTTGTAACCGCCGCCGTGCCCGACAAGGCCCCTGCTATGTCACGCGCCAATCGGTTTGCGCCGTGGTGCCCCCCCAGCAACGGAACAACCACGGCCCCGTCGTCAGAAACCGAGACCACCGGCGGTTCGGTCCGCTTGTCGGCCAGCAGAGGCGCGACAGCACGGATCAGGATACCCGATGCACAGACGCCGACCACCGGAACGCCGGCGCCAAACAGGGCGCGCACATGTTCCAGCGCATCCGGAAAAAACACGCTTGCCATCCGAACCCGGTCCTTGCGGCCATGAACCTGCGCGCCCAGGGCGGCAGCAACTCGGTGAGCGGTGTCTTCGCCCGCGCGAGACAAGGCCAGAACGACAGGTTTCACAGCCATGGATCGGCCCCCTTCACAACCAGAATCATCGAAAAATATGGCGCGTCATCAGGTGCGGCACTCAGCGGCAGGACGCGCTCATCCTCCATGGAGGCCCGTTCAATGTAGCAGGCGCTCGGGGTCAGACCTTCCGCATCCAGAAGGCGCCGCAACCGCGGCAAATGTCGGCCGACCTTCATGATCACGGCAGCCGAGCAACCTGCGAGGCGCGCGCGCAATACATCGTCTGGCAACGGAGCAGGCAAAATGCTCAGAACCTCGTTGCGCGCGGCAAGCGGCAAGCCCGCCATCGCAGCGCCGGCATTGACCGAACTGACACCAGGAACCGTTGCAGTGGCAAACTGGCGCGACAATCGCGCATGCAGATACATGAACGATCCGTAGAAAAACGGATCTCCTTCGCAAAGATACACCACGTCCCTGCCGGCAGCCAGGTGCGCAGAGATTTTCATCGCCCCTTCGTCATAAGCCGCTTGTGCGGGTTCGCGTTCAGCGGTCATGGGCACCTCGATCTGCAGCTCTTCGGTTCCCGCCCGAATAGCGCCCGATGCAATCGTGCGCGACAGGCTGGGGCCGCCGGGAAGCGTCGGGTAGGCAACGACGTCGGCTTGCCCGATCAGGCGGGCGGCCTTCAGTGTCATCAACTCCGGGTCGCCGGGACCGACGCCAACCCCGTAAAACGCCCCGGGCTTCCGGCTCGGTGATGGCAGGTGGTCCGAGGGTTCGGGCAGGTCTGACGTCTTGGTCATCGTTTGATCAGACTCCATTGCGTAACGGCCCGGTTGGGCTTCCAGCCGCGCAGATTTCCGATTTCCTCGACCCTTTCGACAGACAGTCTGACAAGTTCGCCACCATGGGCGGCATGCAGCCTGGACAAGACAGCTTCGCTTTCCAACGTCACCGAATTGGCCACGAGCCGGCCCAACGGCTTGAGCGCGGCCCACGCGGTATCGAACACCTCGGATGTCAGGCCACCGCCAAGAAAAACCGCATCCGGCGCAGGCAGCCCGGCCAGCCCCCCCGGGGCTTTGCCCTCGACCAGTTCCAGCTTGGGCACTCCGAGGGCATAGGCATTGGCCGCAGCCATGGCCCGCCGATCAGCGCGCGGCTCTATGCCGATCGCACGCGCATAGTGCGCCGAACGCATCCATTCCACCGCGACCGATCCGCACCCCGTGCCCACATCCCACAACAAGGCTCCGCGCATCGGCATGAGCTTGGCCACGGTGACGGCCCGAACCTCACGTTTGGTCATGGTTCCGTCGTGGTCGAACAACCTGTCGTCCAGCCCCGGCACCCGGGGCAACAGAGCCGCATCGGGCGAGGCGATACATTCAACGGCCAGCGTGTTGAAGGGGGGCACGACATGCCCCCAGCTTTCGGCCACCCCATCTATCCGCTTTTCGTTCTTGCCACCCATGTTGGCCAGCACAGTCATCCGGCTTTGCCCAAAACCGCGCGCGCACAGGAAACGTGCGATCTGGGCCGGGGTTTCGGCACCAGTCGTCAGGATCAGCAGCCTTTGGTCCGGCTGAATGAACGCAATCATCTGTTCAACTGGACGCCCGTGCACGGTCAGCGTTTCCAGATCGGCCATGGACCAGCCCATGCGTGCCGCCGCCAGCTGAAACGCCCCGACATGCGGAAAATAGATGATCTCTGCCGGATCAATCGCCCGGCCAATCCTGGCCCCGACCGAAAACCAGAGCGGATCTCCGGTGGTCAGCACCACAACCCGTTTGCCCCGCCGGGAACGCAGGGCGTCCAGCAAAGCGTCGAAGGGCGAGGGCCAGACCAGCCGTTCGCAGCCCACCGCGTCCGCCAGCCCCTGATGGCGCTCACCACCGACGATGACCTCGGCCGCCTCGACAACGGCGCGTGCAGCCGGCGTCAGCCCGCCCAGGCCGTCTTCGCCGATCCCGACGATATGCAGCCACGCCTTCATGCCCGCCCCCCGGCCAACCCGGCCGCCAGAGCATTGACGGCAGCAGCCGCCATCGCAGAACCGCCCCGCCTTCCGCGCAAGGCCACAAACTCGCATCCCCGGGGTGCGCCTGCCAGTTCGGCCTTGCTTTCGGCTGCCCCGACGAACCCAACCGGAAACCCGAGAATGACCGCAGGCCGGGGCCAGCCTTGGTCAAGCAGTTCAAGCAGGTGGAACAAGGCGGTTGGCGCATTGCCGATGGCAACAACCGAACCTTCGATCCGGTCGCGCCACAACTCGACCGCGGCGGCCGACCTGGTATTGCCGATCTGGGACGCCAGTTCGGGAATGCCCTGCTCGTTCAGGGTGACCACCACCTCATTTTCCGCCGGGAGGTTTCGGCGGATCACACCGGATGCCACCATCTGGCAGTCACACAGTATCGGCGCGCCGTTTTTCAAAGCGTTCCGGCCCGCGTGAAACGCGTTTTCGGAATATGCCAGCCGGTCCGCGACCTCGACCATTCCGCAGGCATGCACCAGCCGGACGACAAGCTCTCTGAGCCCCGGTTCGAACCGCTCAAGCCGTGCTTCACGACGCACGATTGCAAAGCTCTGATCATAGATCGCAGCAGGATCCTTCTCGTAGGGGCGCATCAGAACCATGTCTTTCCGGCGCGCTCAGTTGCCCGGTCCTGCGCCCCTCCATTGCCCATCACGCCTTGCCCTTCCGAACACTTTCCGGCCCGTGCGGGTGTCCGGCATGGGGATATTCTGCATGATGGTGATCGTGGTGGTGGTGATCGTGGTGATGGTGGTGGTCATGGTGGTGGGTGGATTGCTCCAACCGGCATTCACCGGTGCAGAAATCATCACAGAGTTTGCAATCTGCCACGTTCGATCCGGGCGCGCTTGCGCCCTGGCCTTCGACATGGTGATGATGGCTTTCCTGAACCGCCCCGACCTCGGCTTCAAAGCCAAGAACCTGGGTGCGGTACTTGCATGTCCCGCAGGTCTCGGGGACTTGTTCACCCAACTGTTCGGTGACACGTTCGGCAAATGTTTCCAGCACCTTGGGATGGTCGCGCAGATATCCGGCCTTGACGAATTCAATGCCCTCGTAGCGCGCTGCCACCTGGTCCGTAAACCCGTATATCCGGTCAATCAGGATGCCTGTAAACAAGAAATACGGGAACACGATCACCCGGCGATATCCAAGTTTTGCAACATGATCCAGGGTTGGTTCGACCAATGGGAATGTAACCCCGGAATACCCGACCTCACACCAGCCGAACCCCATGCCTTCCCACAGCATCCTGGCGATCTTGGCGACATTGGCATTGGCGTCCGGGTCGGATGCTCCGCGCCCGATCACCACAAGACAGGTTTCCTCAAGCGGCAGCGGTCCAAGCTCGGCGTTCGCCCGATCGAGGGCTTCACGCACGCGATCACCTGCGGCCTCAAGCATTTTGGGATCGACACCCAGCTCCCGCCCATAGCTCACATCGACCCCATGTTTCCGGGCATAGGTATTCAACACCGTCGGAATATCATTCTTGGTATGCATCGCGGCAAACAGCATGCCCGGCACGGCCACGATACGGTCACAGCCCCTGGCCCGCAGTCTGTCCAGCCCGTCACGGATCACCGGATTGGCAAACTCGAGATAGCCGTATTCTGTTTCCCAATCCTGCGGCAGCATTGCCGGCAACTTTTCCGCGAGGATGGCAAATTCATCCACGGCCGCCTGTGACCGTGAACCATGGCCACAGATCATGACGCCGATCTTGCCCGCCTGCTCAGCCATTCTGTGGTTCCGCCTCGGGCTCGTCCTGCTCGTCTGCCTTGTCCTTCGGACGCCCCCTGGTGGCACCCCAAAGCGCGGCCGCCAGCGCCGCGGCGGCCGCCGCGGCAGCGACCAGGTGGTCGTGACCGCCACCCAGCAAGTGTCCGGGATCGGCCAATGCGGCCGATGGCATCATCACCAGAAAAACTGAAATCTTCTTCATCTTGGCGTCCTTTCATCCAGACATACTGCGCCCGAGAGGAAAAGCCGCTCAATTCCCGACGATGCTGCGTCCGATCCCCTGAATGGGTCGATCATCGACAGCCAACCTCTCTGGCCAGATTTGGCCTCGTCTGCTTGTGGGTATAGGCCGACTTTCGGGCGCCAGCAATGGATATTGCGGCGACGGGCGCGCATTTTGCGACGCCACTTCGAAAGATGGCAGCGCGAAAGTGACTTGTGCCCACCAACCTGTCAGAGTGGCGGCACCCAATAAGTTTCAGGGAAAGAGCTCTGCATGGGACAACTGGTTGACGGGAAGTGGCACAGCGATTGGTATGACACCAAATCGACGGGCGGTGCCTTCAAGCGGCCGCAGTCGACATTTCGCAACTGGATCACCCCCGATGGCGGCCCCGGCCCGACCGGCAAGAGCGGATTTGCAGCCGAGTCCGACCGCTATCACCTGTATGTCTCATACG
>Ga0256839_1005832_pt1 | contig 11143 bp, 12 predicted proteins | sample 354166metaG_FD_185968 | JGI IMG/M metagenome (GOLD analysis project Ga0256839, IMG submission 185968) | Hydrothermal vent microbial communities from Mid Atlantic Ridge, Atlantic Ocean - 354-166 | ecosystem: Environmental > Aquatic > Marine > Hydrothermal vents | place: Atlantic Ocean: Mid... | reverse complement strand
GGCGGACCCGGGCCGGGTCGCGCTACCACTGCTCCGCCGTCGCAGCGGCGGAGCTCCGGACCCGCCGGGCGGCGGGCCGGGGCCGCTTCGGCCGGGCGGCCGAAGCGGCGAGAGATACGGCGCGCGCCACCCCCTATGCTGCGACGGGCGAGCTTTTCTTTGGCTCGGCGGGGGCCATTATTGCCGGCGCTTCCTTGGCGCCACCTCTTTGGGGCGGACCCGGGCCGGGTCGCGCTACCACTGCTCCGCCGTCGCAGCGGCGGAGCTCCGGGCCCGCCGGGCGGCGGGCTCGGGGGGGCCGCTTCGGCCCGGGCGGCCGAAGCGGCGGGAGCGAGCGCGCCCCATTGCCCATTCGCCCGACGGGCGGGGTTCTCTTTCGCTCGACGGAGGTCACTATTGCCACCGCTTGCTTGGCGCCAGCGCCTTGGGGCGGACCCGGGGCCGGGTCGCGCTACCACTGCTCCGCCGTCGCAGCGGCGGAGCTCCGGTCCCGCCGGGCGGCGGGCTCGGGGCCGGATCGCGCTACCAATGCGCCGTCGACGGCGCGACGGCGGTCCGCTCTGCTGGGGCGTCGGGGCGCTTGCTAGGGGCCTTGGCCAGCGCCGGCCTCCGCCGGATCTGTCCGATCGGCCGGATCCGACCGATCGGGGTTCGGGGACGAGTTGTCCGGAGCGGAGCTTCATCAGGCAAGGAGGCCTATGGGTACCAAGGGCGCCCAGGTAGGTCACCGCCCAAAGGCTGGGGCGGACCCGGGGCCGGGTCGCGCTCTCGGCTGCGCCGCGGACGGAGCGCCGAGCCCGCGTGCGCCGAGGCTGGCGGCCGTGCGAAACGCCAGGTGCGCGTTACTCACCAATGACCTTGATCAGCACACGCTTCGGCCGGCGGCCATCGAACTCACCATAGAAGATCTGCTCCCAAGGACCGAAATCAAGCTTCCCATCCGTAACGGCAACCACCACTTCCCGACCCATGATCTGCCGCTTTAAGTGAGCGTCCGCGTTGTCCTCCCCGGTACGGTTGTGGTAGTACCGCTCCGGCGAGGGATCGAAGGGCGCAAGGGATTCCAGCCAACGCACGAAGTCCTCGTGAAGCCCCGGTTCGTCATCGTTAATGAACACGCTCGCCGTAATATGCATCGCATTCACCAGACACAGGCCCTCCTTGATCCCGCTCTCCCGCACCGCCTCCTCCACCTGCGGGGTGATGTTGATCAGCTCCACTCGATTGGGCGTGTTAAACGTCAAGTACTTCGTGTAAGACTTCATCGCTGGCCCTCCTTCAAGCCCATCGCACCGGGCACGCCCGCTTGTATCCGTCATCACCGTCCGAACGTCCAATGCTAACGATGGGCGCGGCGGGAAAGATGGCCCGACCCGAGCAGATGCCACGGTGCTCCAAGTGGTTAGCGGCAGGCCGTTCGGTCGACGACACACGCCCCCTGCGATCAGAAACGCGTCAGGCGACCGATCGGACGTGCTGCGCAACGAAAGTCATCGGGCGGTGTCGTCACAGGACACGCCGGTGCAGAGGGGAGCTCGGCCGGAGCCCCTCACGAGCTGGTCGATCGTGATCCGAGCAAACGTCGCCTCGATCTGCTCGGTCAGGCGCGCCAGTTCACGATGAAGCGGGCATAGCTCGTCCCGATCCTCCTCCAGCCCAAGCGGGCACCGCTCAATCCGCTGCAATTCCCCCATCGCAGAAACCACGTCCAGCATCGTAATCTCGGCAGGCTCCCGGGCAAGCTGGTACCCCCCGCCGGGTCCAGGCCGCGATCGGATCAGCCCGGCGCGTGTTAGCCTGCCGATCACCCGGTACAGATACGGGCCTGACACCCCCGCACTCGCCGCCAACTCCTGAGCAGTGGCCTGATGATGCCGCCGCCCGGCAAGCACAACGATCAGCCGTAAAGCGTACTCAACCGTTTGTGGCAACAGAGATATCTTCGCCATCACCTAAATTCTAGACCTTGACGTAAGGAATGGGGCTCCTAGAATCCTTGATGGAGAGGTAAAGAATTAACCCGTTTGGGGAGTTCAGCCGGAGAAGCGGTTATGGCTGCGGTAAGCGGCCGGACCACCTTGGGACGCCTGGTTGCCGAACGACCGGCGGCTGCGGCCGTTCTGGAACAGTACGGAATCGATTACTGCTGCGGGGGAAAACGGTCGCTTGAAGAAGCCTGCCGCGAAAAAGGCATCAACGTGGACGAACTCCTCCATCAGATCGTGCAGCGAGAAGCGGAGGCTCGAAAACGGGCCGCAGAACCGGCCACGAACTGGCTGGAACGACCGCTCTCGCAGCTCTGCGACCACATCGAGCAGACCCACCACGCCTACCTGAGGAACGAGTTGCCCCGCCTTTCTGCTCTGATGGAAAAAGTGGTCGCTACTCACGCTCAGAAGCACCCCGAACTTCACGAGCTGCACCGCGTCTTTAACGAACTGCGCAGGGAACTTGAAACGCACATGATCAAGGAAGAGCACGTTCTTTTCCCGGCGATCCGGCGGCTGGAACAGGATGCTCTCCCGGCAGCGTTCCCGTTCGGCTCTGTAGCCAACCCCATCGGCGTCATGGAAGCCGAACACGAATCGGCCGCTCGCGCGCTGGAACGCATCCGCGAGCTGACAGCCGGCTACCGCGTTCCCGAGGATGCGTGCGAGGCGTATCGCGCGCTCTTGAACGGGTTGCGTGAGCTAACCTTCGATCTGCACCGGCACATCCACAAGGAGAACCACATCTTATTCCCCCGCGCTGTGGAGCTGGAGCGCCACCGGTAAGCGACGGCCTTCGGACCTGTGCTCCGAACAGCGTCGCGAACCGTGGCAGTGGTTGTCCCGGTGGCTTCACCCCAGGGAGTTTCGCGCAACCGACGCGGCGTCGGCTACACGAACGAGGCAGCGCGGACGAAGCGAGCGGTGGCCGGATGGGTTGGTTGCTCGAAGAGCTGCTCCGGGGGGCCGGCTTCGACAATTGCACCCCCGTCCATCATGAAGATCTTGCCGGCCGTCGTCCGGGCCAGCCGGGGCGAATGGGTGACCAGGATCATGGATTGGCCCTGGTCGGCGAAGCGAAGAATCGCCTCTCGCACCTCGGCTGCCCGCGGTGGGTCCAGCGCGCTGGTGGGCTCGTCGAGGAGCAATACGGCGGGGCGGGTCGCCATGGCTCGAGCGATCGCGACACGCTGCTGCTCGCCTCCGGAAAGCTCGGCCGGGTAGGCATGGGCTCGGTGCTCGAGTCCCACCTCCGCGAGCAATTGCAACGCCTGCTGGCGAGCTTCGCCGGGTCCCATTCCGAGGACGTACAACATGCCTTCCATGACGTTTTCCAGCGCAGTTCGATGGGGGAAGAGGTGGAATTGTTGGAAGACCATGCCGACCCGGCGGCGGACCTCGCGAGCGACGCGACGAAGCTGGCCAAGCGGCAGATTTGCCTCCATCTCTACCCCCGCCACCCGCAACCGCCCCCCATCGAATGGTTCAAGACCGCTCAGGCAGCGCAGGAGCGTGCTCTTTCCACAGCCGCTGGGCCCCACGATCGCATAGACCTCCCCAGGGGGCAATTCCAGCGATACGCCGGCGACCACCGTTCTTTCGCCGTAGCGCTTGGTCAGCTCCTCCACTTCGAGGATCGGTTCAGCCATCGCTGGTCCTCAGACGATCCGGCGGAGCGATGTGAGCATGCGGCGGTTCTGCCCGCTCAGTTTCCGTTCTGCTCGCGCGGCCAGGTGCGCCAGCGGCACGCTCATGCAAAGGTATAGAGCGGCGGCAACAATCGCCAGCTCTACCGTGGCTCCCGTGTCGTTCCTCTGAACGCTGTACTGGCGGGTCAGCTCGAAGATGGTGATCACGGAGCAAACGGACGTGTCCTTAAACAGAGCGATGAAGTCGTTGGTCACCGGAGGGATTACGATGCGGATTGCCTGGGGCAGAACGACGCGGCGGAGCGTCTGCCACCAGCTCATACCCAGCGCCAGAGCCGCCTGGATCTGACCGGCGGGTATGGCCTGAATCCCGGCGCGGAAGATCTCACTCTCGTAGGCCGCGTAGTTCAGCGCCAGGCCCAGGATCGCTGCCTGTACGGGCTGGAGGTTGATGCCGAACTCGGGGAAGACGTAGAAAATCACGTACAGTTGCAGCATCAGCGGCGTGCCACGCATCAGCTCCACGTACAGCAGCGCGGGCAAGCGGACGATAGCAGGACCGAACAACCGAGCCACGGCCAGAACGATGCCGAAAGCGATGGCGAGCGGAAAGGAGAGCACCGACAGATAAACGGTCACCCAGGCACCCTTCAGCAAAAGGGGGCCTCGATCTCGAATCACGTCCCAGCCGCGGAGCACCGCGCCCCGTCGGATGGGGCTGCTGAAATCGCGGGCGTACTTGATCAGTTCCTGCTGCGCCTCGGTCCAAATCCCGTATCGCTCGTAGATCTCTTTCAGCTCGCCGCTGAGGATCAATTCAGCCAGCACCGCGTTCAGCTTGTCGCGCAACCGTTTTTCCCCCTTACGAACGTAGATCACGTAGTAGCCCGGAGCTGTTGGTTTGCCCGCCACACGCAGCAGGGGGTAGCGGTCGCGGTAGAAGATCGCGATGGGGCGATCGACGATGACGGCGTCGATCTTGCCGGTTTCCACGTCGCGCATCGCTTCTGTGTTGCCCTCGTACACGAGCAGCTCAATCCAGCGCGCCCAGTTCGCTTCGGCATACTGCTGGGCGCCCGACGCGACGAGGACGCCGACGCGCGGCTTGTGCCCGTGCACGAGCTGTTTTAAGTCGGACCAGTCCTGGATGGGGGAATCATGGCGGACCAGCAGGACCAGGTCGTAGACGTAGTAGGGAATCGTGTGCTCCATGGTCGCTGCGCGAGCGGCGGTGAGTTCGTAACCGTTGATGATCATGTCGATCTGTCCGATGCGGAGGAGATCGGGCAGGTTGTCCCAGATGCCGGAGCGAAACCGGGCACGAATCCCCCACGCTTCGGCGATGCGCTCGGCAAGATCGACTTCAAAGCCAATGATCCGATCCGGGTTGTTCGGATCCGGATAGGCGTACGGTCCGCCACCTTCTTCGTCGGCTCCCCACACGAAGTAGCCCCGATCCCGGATCTTCGTCCAGTCGTCGGCATATGCCGGAGGAGCAAGAAAAAGGGTTGCAAGGAGCGGCGCAAGACACGCTTTGCCGGTCATCGCCCCAGGCCTCGCACGAGTCGGTAGCTACGGGATTAGACCGAACGGCCCGATTGGCCGGACCCGTCCCATCAACCTTAATCCTGAGCGCCGAAGGCCTGAATAACCAGCAGAGTCTGCGAGGGCGGCGATTCGGACGTGTTTACGAAGAAGAACCAGCCGAGCGTGTTCTTGCGGTCCGGGTCGCACGTAAGCAGAAGGGTCTGATCGCTACGAAGACGCACACGGAAGGAGAGCTCGGTGAACTCGTGCTCTTTCCGCTTGTTCTCGAATGTCCACTGACGAACGCCACCCGGGCCGAATTCCGGCACGTAGCGGCGTTCGATGTTGCCGTACTGCACCGTCGGCGTCACGTGCAGCTCCACCGAGCCGTCGCCCTGCAAGGTGGGCACTGCTTTGAACAGCAGCGCAGGCTGCGTTGGTTTCCCGTCCGACTCACCGATCGCCGCCGCCAGCTCAGGAGGGCATTTCCCCAGCGTACCCAGTTGAATCGACGTCAGCCGGTTACTGGGGATGTGGAGTTCGTGTCCGTTGAGCTGTGTCCCCGGGATTTCCCGCAGCAGGATGTCCAGAGTTTCCGGGGGTTGGCCGCTCAGGACGCCGATCCGCAGCCCGGCTTCATGCAGTCGCGACAGGGTTTCGAGGTCGAGCACCGTTTCGTCGCAGGTACGCCAGATGTCTCGATTGAGGCCCGAATCCCCCACCGGCCGCGACGCGAACATGTAACGGACGTTGACCACAGGGGGAACAGGTGGATTCTGTCCGGTGTAGGTGGCGGCCTTGACCACCTGCGTTGGGCGCAAGCTCTTAACGACCTTGGTCTGCGATGGCGTAGAACAGGCGCAGAGCAGGACCGCCAGCACGCAGGCCAGGATTGAGAGCAGGAACGATCCCGCAACTCTCGTCGCCATGTCGATCTGATTTCACGCTATTTGTGTTTGCATTCGGTTGCGGGCAGAGACTACAGACCCTGACCGCACGCGTCAACCGCGCCGATCCCCCTGCGCCAGACTCGTCTCTCGACCGGACGACCACGGGCACCAGGGACCAGCCTACACGGTTTGATCGGCCTGCTCTGGTGGGCTAGCACCGGATCCTGGCGGACGATCTCCTGGGGAGTTCCTTGGCTTGATCGGCTGTTGTCCATTGCCAATGCGGGCTCGTCGTTCGGACCACCGGCGTAGTATCTGCTAGCGGTCAGCAGTGTGGTTCGGTGAGAAGGCCTATCTACGGGCGGGGAGACTGGTTGTGGACGGACCTGTGGCGGCTGTGCTCAAAGTGGGCGGGAGCTTCCTGAGATACCCCGATGCCAGGTCCTGCGTGGTTCGCGCGGTGCACAGGGAGGCGGAGCGCGTCAACAGGCTGCTCGTGCTTGCCGGCGGTGGTGAGGCGGCCGATCTCGTGAGGCGCTGGCAAGAACGCTGGGGACTGACCGACGAGCAAGCACACTGGCTGGCCATTGCGGCGATGGATCTTAACGCGGAACTGCTCGCCAGATGCTGGCTTCCCCGTGTTCCTCTGGTGGAGAAGCCAGGCGCTGGTGTGGAGAAGGTCTCGGGGGTAGCGATCATCCGGCCCACGACCTGGATATCCGAGCTCGAGGAGAAGAGCGCGCTGCGGCTGCCTCGTTCGTGGGAGGTCACCTCCGATGCCCTGGCCTGGTTTATCGCCATGACTTTGGAAATCCCCGAAGTGATCCTGCTGAAACACCTCGAGGCTGGAGCTGATCGGGTTGTCGATTCCTGTCTCGATCGGCTATGTGGTCGATACGTCCGTCCCATGGTCCGTTTGCTCGACCCGCGAACCGGTGAATCCGTCCCATACCGACCGCGCCCCCCCATGTAGTTTCGAACGGGCCGGCCAAGCCGGCAGGTGCAGCCTGGATACGTCCCCCGGCGCAGGACACGGTCACGGCTGTTTGGTCCCAGGGTACGACGGTTGGTTTTCGAGCCAAGCGTCGGCGTGCCTCCGAGGTTGCCTTTGCCTTCCAATGGCGCCGGCGGTGCAAGACCGACCGCGGAGACGGCGGCCCACGACTGGGCCAATGTTCCAACCGGGCAATTCCTTCCACCGTGCGACATTGCATGGTCGGTACCGCGATCTGGATCCGCCGCTGACGGCCTGCGGGTTCGAGCTCTTCGTCCTGTTCGTCATGCCGCCCACCGCGTGCAACAAATCGCTTCGTCGAGCGTATGGAGATGGGACGACCGTGCGGGAGGGGGTTCTTGCGAGTGGAAGCCGAGAGATGAGAAACTGGCTCAGGAACAACCCCGGCCTGGTTTTGTACCTGGTTGCTCCCGTTTTTGGCGAACTGTTCTCTGGATCGGCTCCGCTGAATGAGTTTGTGAACCCATTCGCGTGGGCGGTACTTACGCTTCTTTACGGCGGGGGCGCGGTGATCGCGCGGGAGCTGGTTGTCCGATGGCAGAGGGGGTGGTGGAGTCTGTTTGCCCTGGGCGTGGCGTACGGGGTATTCGAAGAGGGAATCGTCGTCCGCTCTTTTTTCGATCCGAACTGGATGGACCTGGCCAATCTGGCGCACTACGGTCGGGTAGGGGGAGTTAACTGGGTGTGGTCGCTGCATCTGAGCCTCTTCCATGCTTTGATCAGCATCGCTGCCAGCGTGGCGTTTGTGGAGGCCCTGTACCCAGGTCAGCGGCGGGAGTCCTGGGTGCAGCGCCGCCTCTGGTGGTGGGGCGCCTGGCTGGGCGTTGCCATCGTCGCTGTGCTGGGGCCATACCTCAACCCCTACGACGCGCCCGATCTACACCTTGTCCTCACGTGGGGGCTTGTGATCGCGCTCGTCGGGCTCGCGCGGGTTTTGCCCCCGCGAAGGGAGCGAACGGTCCAGGAGCCTCGGGTTGGTCCGTGGCGTTTCCTGGTGGTGGGTTTTCTTGCCATATTTGGCCAGTTCGTGATCGTTTACGCCGGCGCGGACGGTGGAGCGTATCCGTACCCGGTGGCTATGGTCCTGCTGGTTCTGTTCGCGGCAGGTGTGTGCCTGTTACTCAAGTGGTGGACTTCAAACTGGTCAGCGTGGGATGATCGCCATCGGATCGCTCTGGTAATCGGTGCGCTGAGCTTCTTCCTGATCATGGGGCCCATTACCACGAACGGTCAGTACCCCGTCATGTGGTACAGCAATCCCGTGTTCTTGTTCCTGTTGTGGCTCGCCTATCGACGTGTGGCGCGGAACTACCGGAACGCGCCGCAGGCGGCTTGAGCGGTCGGTACGGAGGGGGTAGAAGCCACGATACGACGGGCTACGCCGGTCCTCGCTGCTCCGGCGGAGTCGCGCTGGGAACCAGACGCTTCTGGGGCATCGCCGATGCCGCCTGAAGCTTTGCCACCTAACCGTGGCAGCATTGGGAGAGGCGCTTTGGACCCCCGAAGCCGTTCCTGAGCACCGGTTCGGACTGATTATCGACGGGGCAGCAACGTTCCTGTTATCGGGAGTTCCCCCTAAGCACCATGCGACAATCAGCGTTGCACTCGTGGGATGAACCGATGTGCGCACACGTTCGGCGCGCCGCCCAGACCTGGTGTGGGAACCGTCATAATGAGAAGTAAAACCCGTCAACATAGACGCAAGGTTGCGGGGGCCGGTGGCGTGGGGGTGTACCGGGCATTCGAGTTTTGTGCCTGAGTCGTGGCAACACAGGGAAAGGCAGCGATGTCTCGATACCATCGTCCTGCTCTGTTCGCGTGCCTGTCCGTCCTCGTCTTGAGTGCCGCTTTTGCCCTGGCAGTACGAAGATCAGGGGCCGGAACCGGCAATCCGTCGGACGGCCTGGTGATTGACTGGAAGAATCGGATTTTGACGATCAGCGGGCCCGGCACGCCGGCCCCCATCGAGGTGCTCTACCTGGAGGCCTATTGCCGACCGGGCTCGACACATCGCCGTTGGAACGAGACGGTCATCCCACATACGTCGAAGCGTCTGGACGACAGATCGGATCCGCATCGGATCGAGATCGAGGATCGGCTTGCGGATGGCGTGCGGGTGCATCACCTCATTCGTGCCGGCCGAGACGAGGTGGATTTCCAGATTCGGCTGACGAACCCGACCGACCGTCCGTCGCAGGTGTGGTGGGCTCAGCCGTGCGTTCGCGTGGACAGGTTCACGGGCACGACCAGGAAGGACGCCAGGGAACTCTATCCCGCATACATCCGAAAATCCTTCCTGTTTATCGATGGGAAGCTGACCCGGATGCCCACAAGGCCCTGGGCCACCGAGGCCCTCTACACACCCGGACAGGTGTACCGGATGGCCGGCGTCGATCCGGCGAACGTGAACCCTCGTCCTCTGAGTCCACTGGTGCCCAGTAACGCTCTGGTGGGCTGTTTTTCGGCCGACGGGAAAAAGATCCTCGGGATCGCCTTCGTGCCGTGTCAGGAGATTTTCCAGGGGGTGCTGGCGTGTCTGCACAGCGACTTCCGCGTCGCCGGTTTGAAGCCGGGCGAAACCAAGTTCGTGCGCGGGCGAATCTACGTCGTAGATGCAGATGTGGAACGGTTGCTCGAGCGTTACCGGCGCGATTTCGGGGCAGGGCCAGCCCGCACCGGTAGCCGCCCGCCGAAATGATCGGCACGGTGGCCGCAGGGGCCTTCGTGTGCAGCGGGGGGCTACCGCGGAAGAGCTTGTCCGGTTCGCCGTCGAGGAGCCTCAATTGAGCTGGTGCATGCAGGGTAGCCGTAACCGAATGGCTGCGAACCGTGCGCAAGGGAGGCTCGTTCTGGACTGCCCACCGCTCAATGATGCCTCCTCGATGCGAGGGTCCTCCGCCGCTCGTTGATCGCCGTCGAAAACTTGAGTTTAGCCGCGTTTTTTCCACAGTTCGATCATCGCATGCGCGCAGGCTGCCCGGGAGACTTCGGGGCCGAGCCGTTCGGCTAGGCATTCGATCGGCACCTGGGGCATGCGACGGCGGAGGATGTCGGCGAGCAGAAATTCCCCCTCACCGGTCAGAACGCACCGGTCCAGCCGTCCGGCCCGCCGCCACTGGCAGTCCAGGGCATGCTCGATCCGATCCGTAATTGCGGTGCGCGCGTGCCTGGCTATCGTGACGACCTCGTCATACGCAACGCTTTCGACATCACCACCGATCAACCGTGCGAGGCGAGCGTGGGCCGCCTCCCGTGTGGCGGGCTCTCCGTCCGCCGTGTTATGGTCGTCCGGTCGCTCGGGCAGCTCCTCAAGCACAAGGAACACGTCCAACGAAGTGGCGAAAAGCTCGGCCATGATCGGACACAGCGCCCCCCGGAAGGGGACTGTGTCCAGGACGGCCGGCAGAGGAGTTCTCCGGACCCCCACGTAGACCAGCTCACGGGACAGGAGACGCTCCGAATCGGTCAGCCCCTGCGGTACGGGCCTGCCGTCGCGGATGAGCGTGAGGTCCGTGGTGGTCGAGCCGGTATCGACAAGGAGACAGGTTCCCTGGGCGTACAACGCCGCCACCCACCAGGCGGTCGCCAACCAGTTTGCCGCAGCCACTTCCAGCGGATGCTGGCGGGCAGCAGGAAGCGGGATGAAGCTGCCGGCGCGAGTCCAGACGCGGACGTGCTCCGCGTCGATGCCACGTGTCCGACAGGCTTCTTCAACAGAATTCAGCACATGAAGAACGCCGTCGCGTTTCGTGCGAAAGCAATCGCAGAGCTCGGCGGTCATCGTTACCAGCACCGCAGTAGTCTCGCTCGGCTCAGGCAGAAGGGGACGGAGCAGATGTGGCAGGCGTTCCGGCTTCCGCCAGAGCGGGAACGGGATCGACTGGGCCCTGCCTGTCGAGCTTGCCGCTTTGATATTCGCTCCTCCGACGTCGAGAGCGACCACTTGCTGCTCCATGGTCTGGGCTCCTAAACCAGTTCTCACCGACCGTGCGTGTCTGTGCCGGGAACATGCACCCGTGGCGTGGGATCTCGGTCACCCGCAAGACGCCCCAGGCTGCGTGGTGCCCCCCACGG
>Ga0256839_1005831_pt1 | contig 11145 bp, 12 predicted proteins | sample 354166metaG_FD_185968 | JGI IMG/M metagenome (GOLD analysis project Ga0256839, IMG submission 185968) | Hydrothermal vent microbial communities from Mid Atlantic Ridge, Atlantic Ocean - 354-166 | ecosystem: Environmental > Aquatic > Marine > Hydrothermal vents | place: Atlantic Ocean: Mid... | reverse complement strand
GCTCCACGGAGAGGAAAGGGTTGAATTTGCAAGAAAGGTCGGAATCCACAGGGTTATCAAAGCATTCAGAATTAAGGACACCCCACCACGCATTGAGGAGGAGTGGAAGGAGGCTCACGGAATTTTATTTGATTCCTTCTCACCCACCGCCTTCGGCGGTACGGGAAAAACCTTTAACTGGGACCTTATCAAAGGTTTAAGTGCCGATGGATGGAGAATATTTCTATCGGGAGGGCTCAAGCCAGAAAATGTGAGGGAGGCCTGTATGAGGGTAAAGCCTTACTGTGCGGATGTTTCTTCTGGGGTGGAGCTATCACCGGGAATTAAAGACCCCGCCAAGGTTGAAAAGTTTATTAAGGAGGTAAAGAGCCTTTGAAGGTCGGCTATGTAGCCATCGTGGGAAAACCCAATGTGGGAAAGTCAACTCTGCTGAACAATCTGATCGGCAGGAAGGTATCCATAGTAACCTCAAAACCCGGTACCACGAGGATAAGGGTGCTCGGAGTTAAAACCATTCCCGGTGAGGCTCAGGTGGTCTTTCTTGATACCCCGGGAATCTACAAGCCAAAGGAGTCGGATCAGCTGGGAAGGGCTATGGTCAGGATGGCGGTGCAGAGCCTCCAGGACGCTGACCTTATCCTCTTTATTATTGATGCCTCAGAGGGATGGAGAAAGAGGGATGAGGAAGTTTATCAGAAGTTCGTGAAGGAACACGCCCCCTCAAAGCCCGTAATTCTCGTTATCAACAAAATTGATTGCCTCCCGAGACCGGAGGAGGTACTCCCGATGATTGAGCAAATAACCTCATCCCATCCGGAATTCACGGAGGTTGTGCCGGTGAGCGCCCTCAAGGGTTCAAACCTTGAAGAGCTTGAGAGGGTCCTTTTAAAGCATCTTCCTGAGGGCGACCCCCTCTTTCCGGAGGACATGATGACCGACCTTCCCCTCAGGCTTCTCTCCGCCGAAATAATAAGAGAAAAGGTGATGATGCTCACCAAGGAAGAGGTTCCCACATCCGTAGCGGTAGCGGTTACGGAAATAAAGGACGGGGATGCTGACCCCGAGGTTCTTGTAATAAGAGGTGAGATAATCGTTGACAGGGAGAACCTTAAACCAATCATCATCGGAAAAAAGGGAAGGAGGCTCAGGGAAATAGGAAAACTCGCAAGAGAGGAGCTTCAGATAATAACGGGAAGAAAGGTTTATCTTGAGCTGTGGGTCAGGGTAAAGGAGGGCTGGAGGTCAAGACCCGAACTCATCAGGGGCTTCGGCTATACGATCGATTGAACTCCCCCTTGACACTCCAATTTTGAGATTGTATCTTAATATCAACAAAGGAGAAGGGAAGATGAGAATAGACAGTCTTGAACTCGGAAAGAGCTTCAAAGTAAAGTCAATCAAGGATAAAGAAAAACCTATCCTTCGCAAGCTTTCCGCCATGGGTCTTAGGGAGGGAGCTTCAGGTCAGGTTCTTTTAAAAAACGGAAGGGTTATACTATTGAGGCTGAACGGTTCAAGACTGATAATTGACAAAGAAATTGCAGGTTTTATAGAGGTTGCCTGATCAATAACAATTTTGAAACTCAATGTCAACTAAAAGGATCCTTGTAGCCTTAGCGGGAAATCCCAATGTAGGTAAAACCACGATTCTCAATCACATAGCGGGCACATCTCTCAAGGTAGGGAACTGGCCCGGCGTCACCGTAGAAAAAAAGGAAGCGGTTATAAAGTACCGCGGTTATGACATCCACTTCGTTGACCTTCCCGGAATATACACCCTTGAGGCAATCTCGGATGACGAGAGGATTGCGGTCAGGTTTCTTGAAAAAGAGGACCCAGATGTAATCGTTAATGTTATTGAGACGCCTAACTTTGAGAGGAATCTTAATCTCACCATTGAGCTCCTTGAATTTGAAAAGCCCACTCTCCTCCTTCTGAACATGATGGATGAAGCGAGGAAGCAGGGTATGGAATTGAACATCGGAAGACTTGAGGAGGTCCTGGGCGTAAAGGTTATTGAGACGGTGGGAAGGACGGGAGAGGGTGTGAAAAAGATAATCCCCGCAGTGGTTGAGCTTTATGAACGGAAGAAAAAACCCTCTCCCCTCATCTACAGTGAAAATGTTGAAAAGGTTCTTCACAGGCTTTCCAATATACTTGCTTCCGAGAAGCCTACAAAACACAGGCTCGTTAAAGAACTTCTGAGCAACAGGCGTTTTGAAGACTTGAGAAAGAGTCTTAAATCTCTTGAGGGTAAGGAGCCCTTTGAGGTTATTGACGGAGAGAGGACCTCACTCGTCAAGGGTCTCACAAAAGAGGTGGTTAAGGCACAGGAGGGGTTAACTCTTAGCCTGACGGACAGAATAGACCGTATAGTCCTGCACCCATTTTCAGGGTTCATCATCATGATCGGGGTAATTTATCTGACCTTCAAGCTCTCCTTTGACCTTTCATCTCCCTTCGTTGACTGGATTGACGGTTTTATGAGCGGTTTTCTGGGACCCTGGGTTCAGTGGTTAATTTTAAACGCGGGACTTCCGCAAATACTTGGAAGATTCTTTTCTGAGGCGCTTATCGGAGGAGTCGGGTTCGTTCTTACCTTTGTTCCCCTCATAGGTGCTCTTTACTTTTTTATAACGCTCCTTGAGATGTCGGGCTACATTCCCCGCGTAGCCTTCATGATGGACAGGTTCATGCACAGGATAGGTCTCCACGGAAGGAGCGTGATTCCTCTGATAATGGGCTTTGGCTGTAATGTTCCCGCCATTATAGCTACCAGAACAATTGACTCCTACAGGGACAAGATGCTCGTCATTGCCATGATCCCCTTTATGAGCTGTCCCGCGAGGCTGGTTGTTTACGCCTTCTTTATCTCAATTTTCTTCAGGGAAAAGGGAGCACTCATCCTTACCTTTCTCTATTTGCTGGGAATCCTCGTGGCAATCGCTACTGCGTTTTTACTGCGCAAAACCGCCTTTAGGGGAAGGATGTCCCACTTTATAATGGAGATTCCACCATACAGATTCCCATCTTTAAGGACACTGTTATTTATAACTTGGGCTCATGTTAAGGACTTTCTTTACAGGGCTGGCACCCTCATATTTGGAGCCTCCGTTCTTATCTGGGCACTTCTTAACCTTCCACCCGGTGTCAAGAATCCCTCAGAGAGCTTTGCGGGGTACATCGGGAGGGCAATAGTGCCCGTATTTGAACCCATAGGTCTGGGAGACTGGAGGGCAACTACATCCCTGATCCCTGCCTTTCTGGCGAGGGAGATCGTAATTAGCTCCATGGGAACTATTTACAAGGCGTCGGAGGGGATTACCGGCGGTGAGGCGGAGGATTTCGTATTCTCGGAGGAGCTTAAGGAACAGGTTTACATGCTCGGAGGTGCCTTTAAAGATGCTGTGCTTTCCCTTGCAACTATCTCGGTCAAGAGCCTTGAGGTTGAAGAGGAAGGGGAGGAGAGGACCCTTAAGAATCTGATTAAAGAGGACTTCTCCGCCGCCTCAGCCCTTTCTTTTATGGTCTTTATCCTTATTTATACTTCGTGCCTCGGCACCTTTGCCGTCATGATGAGGGAGTTGGGCAAAAAGAGAGCCTTCGCCTTTCTGGGCTACAGCTTTATAACTGCATGGCTCCTGTCCTTTCTCGTATATAGAATTGCCCTTTTGGTTTAAATTTTTAGTATGCAGACTAAAGAAAAGCTCTGGACTTATGAGGACTACCTGATGATTGAAGACGATAAGAGATACGAAGTTCTGGAGGGGGAGCTGATGATGGCACCAGCACCCGGAACCTACCATCAGGACATTTCCAGGAATCTTGAGTATTTAATGTGGAGCTATGTCAAGAGGAAAAGGCTCGGCGTTGTTTACGATGCTCCCATTGATGTTGTATTTGACGAGTACAACGTTCTCCAGCCCGATATTGTGTACGTTTGCAAAGAAAGGAAAAAAATCATACAGGAGCGAGCTATAATGGGTGCTCCCGATCTGGTGGTTGAGATAGTTTCTCCATCCACCCTGAGCAGGGACACCGTCAGAAAGATGAAGATCTACGAGAGATTCGGTGTCAGGGAATTCTGGATAGTTTATCCCGACATGAAATGCGTTGAGGTTCTGTACCTTGAGGGAAACTCTTACAGGGTTGTTGACGAGGCGTGCCTTGAAGGGCAGAAAGGAGCCGTTTCCTCAATGGTAATTAAAGGCTTTAAGGTGAACCTTAAGGATATCTTTTAGCTACTCACCGGGCTAAGACTGTCCACGAACCTCTCAAGCTTCTCGGGATTCATTCCGCTCAGGGAAACATCCGCATCGGGGTGACCGTAAAGGTTGCAGAGGGTAATTATCTTGGTTTGAGTGTGCTTTTTCAAAAGTCGTATCACAAAGTCTGTTCTGTAGCAGTGGACGCCTATCATCAGAGTAAGGTCGTGCCTTCCGTGGAGTATGGATATGTGAGGGTTTGGCGGGTCAACTTCCCTTGCAGGGTCAAAGTTTTTGTTTTTGGGTCTGTAATCGGGAAGAACATGGATGTTGAGCCGAGGAATCAATTCTTTTAACTTCCTGACGAGCTCCGCCTTTCTTCTTGACTCCTCACTCCAGCTCCAAAGAACCAGAGGACCCACTATTATCGTCGGCTTGCTGGCGTTTATGACCAGCTCAATAGCCCTTTCAAGGGCGATGTCGTAATCTACCTTATCACCGTTAATAAACCCGATGTTTTTATCCTTTTCTTTTATTATGGGGAGGCGTGTTCTGTCCTCCTCGGGACCAGATACGGTTTTGGGTATTTTGTAGTATTCGGGCAGGAAGCTCTTGAGGGGTTCTGCGGGAACAGGTCTTCCCTTTTTTTCTGGTTTGTGATTGTCCTCCACCTTCTCCTTGATGGAAAGGATCTTCTCAGAATCCTCAACAAAAAGGTCAAGCTCCACTTGAAACTCGCCGTGATAGGCTCTTTCTTCCTCCTCAACCCCGAGGTCGTAGCAGGTTGTTCCTATTATGTCAATGAGAACACCGTTTGCTCCCCAATCCTTTGCCTTTCTGAATATCTCGTACCTCTTTTCGTAAAACTCATAACAGCAGTGTCCGATGTAGGTGTAGCCGTTTTCTGCACACCACTGAAGCGTGTCTCTGAGCATCTCAAAGCTCGTTATGGTTATGGGAATCATACCCCTCTCGTAAGCCATTCTGTAAAGATCCCCTACGGTACACCCTCCGCACTCACCGCAGTCGTCGGTGTGCCTATAATCACACCATGAGGGTTTTGCACAATAAGGGAGGAGCATAACCTTGGCTTTTTTTATGTTCTCTTTGAGGGAACCACCAATGCTTCCTATTATCTTATTCAGTTCTTTTTTTTTACGCCCAGATCCTCCGCCTCAAGCTTTCTGAGGGGAAACATGACTGCCTCAACGAAATCGTCAGGTGTGAGGTTTACACTCTCAAAGGCGGTTGCTCCGAAAAACTCCCTGATCCTATTTTCTACTTCCTGAATAGGAGTGTGCTTAAGGTATGCCTCAAGGTTGTAAATGATTCTCTTTGGATTCACAAAAAGGTCGCCGTTGATAACCACCTGCTGAAGAATGTTTCTCTCGGTATCAACCTTAGCCGAAACCCTGAAGGTTCCTCCGGGGCACCTGTATATTCCGAAAAGCATTTCGCTTTCTTCTGGAGCTCTCTTGATGTTGTAAATCCACTCCTCGCTTTTAAAGTAATCCTTCCTTTCTTCAAGACCTTTGATCTCCTCCTCCGTCAGTTCTCCCCACTCTGCCTTAATTCCGAGCTCTTCCTCAAAAGCCTTTATAAAAGCCTCAAAGACCTCATCCTGCTGTGGAATCCTGCCCAGCTCCCTCTTGAGCCAGGTGACCCTGTCTTCCGCAGCTTTTATTCCCTTTGATGTTAGCTTCTCAACGGGAATCTGGAGGGACTTGAGCATCCTTTCAACATTGAAGTCAACGAGAACAGTGCCCTGATAGAGGAATGCGTTTCCCTCAAAGACTCCGCCCGTTCCGGAGATCTTTTTCCCATCAACCTCAATGTCGTTTCTTGGTCTGAACTGGGCATTTATGCCGAGCTTCTGGAGGGCTTTGGAAGCCGCCCTGCAGATGGTTGCGGTAATTTCCTCGTAGCTTGCATTTCCGAAGTCTTCCCTGCTCGCAATGACCTCCCATCCGTACTGGGACTCGTCAAAGTATATTGCTCCACCGCCGGTGATCCTTCTTCCCACCTCTATGCCTTCCCGCGATGTGTACTCTTCCCTGACCTCCTGTTCCACAGCCTGATGGAAACCAACGAGAACGCACTCGGGTTTAAACTTCAGGAATCTGATGGTGTTGGGAATCTTTCCTTCGGACCTGAGGCGGAGCATCACCTCGTCCAGAGCCATGTTCTCGTTGTGGGGCCTCTCTCCTGTATAAACCACTCTCCACATTTCTTCCCTCCGGAACAATGGAATTATACAAAAGTGTAGGGCATATATTAAATAACTGTGGTGATTAAAATCATCAGTCTCTCACTTTTCTCTGTGCTCGTAGCGTCCTGTTCCTACTATGCAGAGAAGAAAAGGGTGGGGGCATGTAGCATCACCGACCTCCCCTACGGGGAGGTGGGAAGGATTACCGTAAGATGTCCGGATCTCAGCTTTACGGTCTTTTACGACAACGACCCGGATGGAAGAGACGCTTTTGTAAAGAAAATCGAGGGCGAGGATTTCAGTAGAATCCTATTTGAAAAGATAAACCCGTTCACCATGATGTCCGCTGATGTTGAAATGGACGGATACGCGGTGAAGGAGGTGTGGGAAGGAGATGGTGTCAGGCTTGAGACCTTTGAGTTTTTCGCCGACGGCGGAAGGGTTTGCTACGACTGGGAGGAGGGCTACAGTCTTGCTATGGTCAGAGACGGTCGGAAGTATCTACTTCTTGACGAAGTGTGGGAAGGGACGGAGTGCAGGTGATGATCAGGAAAGCGGTTCTGAAGGATGCGAGGGCAATCCACTCCCTGATCAGCGATTACTATCAGAAGGGGATTCTACTTCCCAGAAGCCTTGCCTCCATCTGTGAGCGTATCAGGGACTTCTGGGTTTACGAGGAGGAGGGTGAAATTATCGCCTGCTGTGCACTTCAGGTAGTATGGGAGGACCTTGCGGAAATTAGGAGCCTTGCGGTGAGGGAGGGAAGAAGGGGGGAGGGAATAGGGAGAAGGCTCGTTGAGGCGTGCATTGAAGAGGCAAGGGAGCTGGGCGTGAGCAGGGTCTTTTCTCTAACCTATGAGAAGGATTTTTTTGCTTCTCTTGGCTTTAGCGAGGTTGACAAATCACAGCTCCCCCAAAAGGTATGGAGCGATTGCGTGAACTGTGTTAAATTCCCCTCCTGTGATGAGACTGCGGTTTTGATAGAATTAAACTCCCTTGGAAAGCTTCAGGGATTATATGGCACGAAAGGTTAGGGAGTACTATTCATCCCCTTCAGAGAAGTTCTCTTCGCTGGGGGACTTCTTTACCGCACCGGAGCTTGACAGAGCTTTCGGAGAGGCAGTTGCAGGATTTGCGGCTCCCCTTCTTGAATCCTTTGATATTCCGAGGATACTTGAACTCGGCGCGGGAAGGGGAATTCTTGCACGAGACATTTTACTGTGGCTCAGGGAAAACAAGCCCGATCTATACGGTTCCCTTGAATACCTCGTTTACGATATAAGCCCCACACTGGTGGGCATTCAGAAGAAAGTACTTCGGGGATTTCCAGTAAGATGGGTTGATGAAATACCTGTTTTTGAAGGGGTTGTCATTGCCAACGAGTTCTTTGACGCACTGCCCGTTCATGTTGTGATGAAGGACAGGGAGCTTTACATAAACGAGACGGGAGAGGAGGTGTGGCTAAACCTTGATAACGAAAGGATCAGGGAATTTGTGGAGAGAATGGGATACGGAAACCTTGAACAGAGGATAGAGGTTCCCCTTGATTCACTGGATTTCATTGAATTGCTGGCAAGAAGACTCATTAAGGGTTATGTTCTCATTATTGACTACGGCTATACTTCCGATGAGGTGGTAAAGTTTCCAGAAGGAACCATTATGGGATATAAAAAACACAGGGCAGTGAGCTATATTATCTCTGAAGAGGAGATGGACATCACCGCTCATGTAAACTTTTCCGCCCTGATGGAGTACGCAAAGGATGCTGGATTTAAGGTGGTCCTATTTGATTCTCAGCGAAACTTTTTATCCAGCAGTCCCGTATTTATGGATACCCTATATAAGCTGTCCTTTGACGAAAGCCCGGAGGGTGTGGAGAGGCTTTCAAGGCTTAAAACAATGCTTATAAGTATGGGTGATAGGTTCAGGGTTCTTATGTTCTCAAAGGGGTTTTAAAATAAATCAGTCGGAGGACAGGGATGGACGACATCGTGGTGGGCGGATACATAGTGAAGGGGGACCGTTACTACACCAAGGATCACGAGTGGGCTTACATTAGGAACGGCAAGGCGCAGATAGGAATAACCGATTACGCCCAGAAAATGCTCGGAGACATTGTATTCGTTGACCTCCCTGAAAAGGATTCGGAAATTGATGCAGGAGAGACCCTCGCAAATATTGAGAGTGTCAAAAACGTGGCACCCGTTTACTCTCCCATAACCGGCACCGTTGCGGAAATAAACTCGGACCTTGAGGACGACCCGGGTCTCGTGAACGAGGACCCTTACGATGCGGGATGGATAGCGGTGGTTGACATGAAAGACCCCACCGAGGTTGAGGACCTGATGACCGCGGAGGATTATGCGGAAATTCTAAGGGAGATCATTAAAGAGGAACAGGGGGAGGATAGCACCGAGGAGATTCCCGTGGAGGGAATTGAAGAATCCCTTGAGAGCCTTTCCGAGGAGGACCTCGGCTACGAAGAGGAGCGCTGATGTACATTCCCCACTCGGATGAGGAAACGCGGGAAATCCTATCCGCCCTCGGTCTTGAAAGCCTGAAGGACCTCTTTTCTCACATTGACCCATCCCTTCTCAAACCTCCTGAAAACCTGCCTTCTCCCATGGCGGAAGAGGAGCTCAGAAAATATTTCCGAAAGCTGGCAAAAGAAAACCGTGAGCTTATATGCTTTGCAGGAGGAGGAGCCTACGACAGGATAGTTCCTTCCCTTATCGGATACATAATCTCAAGGGGTGAGTTTCTCACAGCATACACTCCCTATCAGGCGGAAGCCTCTCAGGGAACCCTTGCGGCGATCTTTGAGTATCAGAGTCTTATCTGTGAACTGACCGCAATGGATGTGGCAAATGCATCCATGTACGACGGAGGTTCCGCCCTTGCGGAGGCTGTGCTCATGGCACGGTCAATAAAGGGAAAGGGCGGGAGGATGGTGATCTCCGGGGGAGTAAATCCCCTCTACCGTGAGGTGGTAAGAACCTATCTGCCGGGTAGGGGTGATGAGCTTTTGGAGGTCCCCCTGCAGGAGGATGGAACAACGGACAGTGAGAGGATAAGAGAGGAGTTCAAGGAGGGAACCTGCTTTGCACTCGTTGTTCAGTATCCCAACTTCTTCGGTTTCGTTGAGCCACTTGAGGAGTTTTCAAGCATTGCCAAGGAGTATGAAGTGCCATTGGTTGTTGTTGCCGACCCCGTAGCCCTTTCAATTCTTGAGCCTCCGGGTAAGTTCGGAGCGGACATAGTTGTAGGGGAAGGGCAACAGCTCGGAGTTCCCTTAAATTTCGGCGGTCCCTATGTGGGGTTTTTTGCAACCAAAAAAGAATATGTCAGAAAAATGCCCGGCAGACTCGTAGGAATGGCGGAGGATGTTGAGGGGAAAAGGGCCTACACACTCATCCTTCAGACGAGAGAACAGCACATCAGGAGGGAAAGGGCAACTTCCAATATATGCACCAATCAAAATCTCCTCGCCCTTGCCAACCTCGTTTACCTGAACCTTTTGGGTTCAGAGGGACTGAGAGAGGTTGCCCTTCAGAGCCTGAGCAAAGCCCACTATCTGAAAGAGAAGCTCCTTGAGGCTGGATTTGAAGAGGTTTTCAGCGGTTCACACCTGTGGGAGTTTCCCCTCAGGCACGAGCGGTCGGAGGAAGTGCACCGCCACCTCGCGGAGGAGGGATTCTTGTTCGGGATTCCCCTCGGAAGGCTCTACGAAGGACTGGAAGATGCTCTTCTGATAGCTGTCACCGAAAGGAGAAAAAAGGAGGAGATTGACACGCTTATTTCTTGCATTAAGAAATACTTATGTACCTGCTGAAGGTTAAAGACATAATGGTCTCTGACCTGATTACGGGGACGAGGGAGACCAAGGTCAGCGAAATCATTGATACTATGCACAGGGAAAACATAGGGAGCGTAATCATCACCGAAGGAGACAGGCCGGTAAACATAATTACAAAAGGCGATATTCTGGTCGCTTTCCGCAACGACTACCTAAACAGGACCGTAGGTGAATTGCTTTCGCTTTTGGGAAAGGAGAAGCTAATAGTTGCTAAAGAAGATGCCTTGATAACGGAAATCATCAACATCTTTGAGGAGCATAACATTAAACACATACCCATTACGGACAATAGCGGCAGGCTGGTTGGTATAGTTGCCTCCGCTGACATAATCAGGAATGTGCCACAGCTAATCTTTCTTGATCCGCTTACGGGCCTTGCCAACCGCAGGTTTCTTAATCTCATAGAAACCAAACTTTCGGGCAGAAGGAAGAGGGGTATATGGGTGCTGATGGTTGATATAGACAACTTCAAGAGAGTGAACGACACTTACGGACACTTGGCGGGAGATCGGGTACTGAAGGAGATAGGGAAGTGCCTTTCCGCCTCTGTCAGGACACACGACGAGGTCATCAGATACGGCGGAGAGGAGTTCCTGATAATCCTGTACAGAACGGACAGGGAAGGAGCAAAGGCTGTGGGGGAAAAGATCAGAAGAAACATTGAAAACCTTAAACTCGGCGAAATTCCCGATCTGAAAATTACGGTGAGTGTGGGAATTGCAGAATTCAGGGGAGACCTCAAAGAAGCTATTGAAGTATCCGACAAAGCCCTTTACGAAGCTAAGAGAGAGGGAAAGAACAGAGTCAGCTTTGCCGACTAAAGTATCCTCTGGAGCACATCTATACACTCATCAACATGGTCCTTACGGACAATG
>Ga0256839_1005830_pt1 | contig 11145 bp, 10 predicted proteins | sample 354166metaG_FD_185968 | JGI IMG/M metagenome (GOLD analysis project Ga0256839, IMG submission 185968) | Hydrothermal vent microbial communities from Mid Atlantic Ridge, Atlantic Ocean - 354-166 | ecosystem: Environmental > Aquatic > Marine > Hydrothermal vents | place: Atlantic Ocean: Mid... | reverse complement strand
CGATCCTCACGGTCGGCCTCGTCGTCGGCGTCGTCTTCACCCTCCGCCACCGACGTGGTGGTCGTGGTGGACGTCTCGACGTCGTCCCCGCGGTCCTCCTCGTCGCCGGCGACGGTGGTCGTCGTCGACCCGACCGGATGGTCCTCCTCGTCGTCCCCGAACACCCCTCCGGCGATCTCCTCGAGCCGCGGGGCGAGATCATCGGCTCCCGTCGCCGCGATCGCCGCCCGTGCCGCCGCCAGCGCCTGCTCGATGACGTCGTCCTCGACGCCGGCCTCGGCGAGGCGCTCGAGCTCCTCGACCCGATGCACGGCCTGGATCCGAGGGAAGAAGGGCTCCGCCACGACCTCCACCGCCCGCTTCACCGGGTACAGCACCTCTCCGGGGAGGGCGTCTTGGCTCGCCACGGCGGCGACCGGCATCGCCGTGATCCCGGTCGTCAGCCAGGCCAGCGCCGCCCGATGTCGCACGAACCAGCTCACACCCCGCGCCGCGCCCACCGGCGGGGATGCCAGCTCGCGGCGGATCGCCGCCAGGTGTCGCTCCCGGAGGTGCTCCGGGATCGTCACCTCGGCGCTCACGCCGTCGAACAGTCTCTTCACGTCGCCCTTCACGGGGTTGCCTCCAGATGGCTTCCGTCCGCCTCCACAGGTACGGACGCCGACGAGCCCGCCGATTCGACGGCTCCGTCCAGGAGGCGGCGGAGGGTCGCCTCCGCCCGTGAGCCGGCGGCGTACACGGCCGCCCGGTTCGACCCGAGGATCTCGGCGATCTCCGCTCCGTCGAAGCCGTGTACGTGCCGGAGCAGCATGATCGCCCGTTGCCGGGGACTGAGCACCGCCAAGGCGGACTCCAGTTCGGGGCTCATCCCGTCGTCGAAGGCCTCGCCGAAAGGCCGGTCCGGCATCTGCTCCCGTGGCTCCTCGGGGTGTCTGCGACGGCGGCGAACCTCGTCCAGCACCTCGAAGCGGACCGAGCGGTAGAGCCAGCTCCTCAGACTCCTCCCGTCCCCCTCGAACCGGTCGGCGGCACGGGCGAGCTCCAGGAACGCCTGCTGGACGGCGTCTTCGGCGGCGCCGCGGTCCCGCAACATCCGGCCGGCGAACGCGAGCAACGGACCGGCCATCGCCTCGTAGAGCTCGGCGAAGGCCTGATCGTCGCGTTCTCGGACGCCGGGTACCAGGTGGTCGAGGGGATCGGGCACGGCACTCACACGGCGATGGGACGGCCGGTGTGGCCGTCCCATCGCCGGGGTCGAGGGGAACCGGGGGAATCAGTCGTCGCCGTCGCGAGACCCTTCGTCGTCGTCATCGTCGTCGCCACGCTTCGAGCTGGACGAATCCTTGTCGTCGTCGTCATCGTCGTCGCTCTCGTCGCTGCGATCGTCGTCGTCGTGATCGGCGTTGTCGTCGTCGTCGGCCTCGTCATCGATCTCGTCATCGGCCTCTTCGGCCTCGACCTTGAAGGTCAGGGTCCCGTCTTCGATCTCCAGTTTGACCTCGACGGCGCCGTCCTCGGAGATCAGCTTGACCTTGGTCTCGTCGTCGTCCGATTCGACCTTGACCGTCCAGCCGTCCGGGTAGTCGACGACGTTGAAGGTGCCGTCGTCCAGCACCTCGATGGTGACGGTGCCCACGTCGGGAATGCTCACCGTGTGGATGCCGGGCGTGAGGCCGTCCACCTTCACCTTCAGCTCACCCTCTTCCACCTCGATCTTGAGGGCGGCCAGCGCACCGGTCGAGTCGGTCAGGGTGAACTCGGCCTCGTCGTCGTCGTTGTCGTGATCCGGGGTCACCGTGTACCCGTCGGGGACGGTCACCAGCTCCACGGCGCCCGTGTCGGCCACGGCGACGGTGATGGTCCCGACGCCGGGGATGGTGATCTCGTAGTCACCGGGGGCAAGCGCCTCGTCGGCGAGGGCGAAGGCGCCGAAGGCGAAGGCGGCCAACGCCCCGGCCACTGCGGCGATCAGGATTCTCATCTTCACAGACATCGTCATGGGCAACCTCTCGGGGTCGGGTTCTCCCTCACAGACGCCGCTCGCCGGGCGGATTCGACGGCCTCCTCCACTTTTTCCGCCATCCCCCCGAAGGGCCCCTACTCTCCGGTCCGGAGGTGAGCACGATGGAACGATCACCGGCCGTCTATCGAGCGGTCAGGTCCCTCCGGGTGGTCCGACATTTCCGCCCGGACCCCCTGAGCGACGAAGACCGCACCGCGATCCTCGAGGCCGCCCGCTGGACGGGGAGCTCGAAGAACCGCCAGAACTGGGTGTTCGTCGTGATCCGCGAACGGGAGCGCCTGGACCGCCTCGCCGAATGCGGCGATTTCACGACGCCCCTCCGCAACGCCCCCGAGGCGATCGTCCCGGTCGGACTCCCCGGCTCCTACGAATGGGACCTCGGCCGAGCATCGCAGAACATCATGCTGGCGGCCGCCGCCTTGGGCATCGGTTCCTGTCCGGTGACGATGCATCGAGAGGACTGTGCACGCGACGTACTCGGCGTCCCCGCCGACCACCGGTGCCGTTACGTGATCGCCCTCGGCCATCCCGACGAGGAAGCGGAACGGGAAGCGAGGACCCGATCGCCACTGCACGGACGCAAGTCCTTCGACGAGGTGGTCCGATGGGAGACCTTCACCTGAGCGCCTCGTCGGGTCGGGTGGTCACCTCCAGGCCTCCCGCCTTCACGGCGGCGTGGATCCGCAGGACGGGGGCGTCGGGGGGAAGGGTGCCCGGATCGGGCACGTCGACCCGGCTCTCCCCGGAGCGCACCTCGGCGTCCACCTCGACCCGCCATTCCGGGGCGACGAGGAGCCGGACCCCACCGAGCCACACGTCGACCTCCACGCCCGCCCCTTCGGGGGAGAGGCCCGCCTGGCGCAGATCGACATCGGCACCGCCGGCCACGACCCGGATCCGGCCACCCCGCAGGCGCCGTGCCCGACTGACGAAATGCCGGCCGTCCATCACGGCCAGCAGATCGAAATCCTCCGCCTCCGGGTCGTCACGCTCCCCGACGAACCTCACGATGGCCGTGGCGACGGCCCGGAGCACCGCGGCGGCGATCACGAGGCGGACCAAGAGACGGATCAGGCGACGCATGCGGTCGACTCTACCGAAGGGTCAGGAGGGCAGGGTGAGTCGGAACACGCTCCACGGCCCGTCGCGGAGGTACTCGAGATCTCCGTCCATGAGGCGGGCGAGTTGGCGACTCACGGTCAGGCCCAGCCCGACGCTGGCAGGCTGGCCGATCTGATCGTGGGCGGTCCGGTAGGGCTCGAAGATGTGCTCCCGATCTTCCGGAGGGATCCCGTCGCCGTCGTCCCGGACCTCGACGACCGTCGCCCCGTCGCCCGAGACGACCCGAACCTCCACGTTCGGACCCCCGTAGCGGCGGGCGTTCGTCGCCAGATTCCGGAGGATCTGGCGCAGTCGGGCCGGATCGGCCGTCACCGTCGCCGGACCCCCCGTCACCGGGACCCCGCCGTCGGGAAACACGGCCTGGAGGACCCGTTCCAGCTCGGGGCGGATCTCCACCCGAGCCGGGTCGACGTTGACCTGTCCGATATCGGCCCGGGCGACCACGAGGAGATCCTCGACGATGTAGGCGACCTCCGTGGCCTGGTCGGCGATGAGGCCGACGAACTCCTCCAGCTCCGCCCGGGAGAAGCGGTCGAGGTCCGATCTCAGCTCCTGGGCGAGGCCGACGACGGCCGTCAGCGGCGTGCGGAGCTCATGACTCACCGCCGCCACGAACTCGTCCTTGGATCGGACCAGCCGCTCCAGGGTCTCCTTGGCTCGAGACCGCTCCCAGAACACCCCGACCATGCGAGCCGCCGTCGCCAAGAGGAGCAGATCCTGCCGATCCCAGGATCGGGCCCGGGTGACGTCGGAGAACCCGATGATGCCCCGCAGCTCGCCGCCGACGAAGATCGGGATCTTCACCTCGGACCGGATCCTGGTGGGAGCCTGCTCGTACCACTCCCGCTCGGCGCCGTCGAGCTCCTCCAAGGTGAAGGCGAACGCCCGACCCTGGATGATGTATCGGTATGCCGTGGGGAGCCGAGACCAGGGCACCCTCCGCCAGTACTCCCAGTCGGCGGCGGTGGCGACGAGACCGGGAGCGGCGACGGTGACGTGGCTGCCCAGCACCGGCCCCAGCTCCGGATCGTCCTCACAGGTGTTCACGAAGACGAAACTGGCTCCGGTCGCCCTCCGCAGCGCCTCGAGGGCCTTGCGGAGCGAATCTTCCCCGTACCCGAGCAGCAGCATGCGGCCCGCTTCGGCCAGGGCGTGCTCCATCTCGATCCGACGGGCCATCGCCGCCAAGCTCGCCGAGCGGGCATCGTCCAGGTCCCGACGCTCCCAGAACGTGCCGATCAGGTCGGCGACCGTCCTCAACAGATCCACGTCCTCGGGCGTCCACCGGTGCTGCGCCTCGGTCTGGGCGAACCCGAGGACCCCCATCCACCGGTTGCCACGTCGAATCGGGAGCTTCAACACCGAGCGGGTCACCGTCTCGACGACGTGACGGTAGAAGTGCCGTTCCGGACCCTCGAGTTCCTCGACGCTGAACGCCACCGGGATGCCCCGCTCGAGGTGCTCCCGACTGTGGGGAAGACGGCTCCACGGAACGAACGTGAAAATCTCGGAGATACGGTCCGGCACCCCGAGTTCCGAACGAGCCCTCGCCGCGACGTTCACGAATCCGAAACCCCGGTCGGGGTCCTCGACGTTGCGGTCGAGGAACACGAAGTCGGCTTGGGTCCCCTCCAGGAGAGCATCGAGCACCCGCTCCAATCCCCCTTCGCCCTCGTCGGCGAGCAGCGTCGCCGCGGCGACGGCCACGGCCCGTTCGATCCGGACCGGCCGATCTTCCCAGGCGGCGGAGGTGGTCGCGAGCGGCTCGGAGGTTGGTCTCATGACGGCGCGGGGCACCGGGAGCCCCTGGTCTCTATCGGCTCACCGGACCCCGAGATTGAGCGTCCCGCCGACGCACCCCGGCGGCCACCACCGCCATCGCCATCGCCCCCACCTGGACCCAATCTCCCCACCGGACATACAGCGTGGGTCCACGCTCGGAGAGACGGACCGTGCCCACCACCACCTCCGAGGTGGCGAGGCCCGTCCGACGTCCCACCACCCCGCCGTCGGTGATGAACGTCGACCTCCCCGTGACGGCGCTGTGAACCACGTCCACTCCCAGCTCCGCCGCTCGCATCCGGGTGATGCCGATGAGCTGGTCCGACGCCGACGAATACGGATAGCTGACCTGGCTGGTGGCGACCACGAGAAGCCGGGCCCCCGCCCGGACGGTGTCGCGGGGGTAACGGGCGAAGGAGCTCTCGAAGGAGATGACCGACCCGAAGGGCCCGAAGCCGACGTCGAAGACGAGCGGATGGGTGCCGCGGATCATGTCCCTCGGGACCGCGGCGAGCTCTCGCACCCAGCCGAACAGAGGACGGGCCGGGACGTACTCGCCGAAGGGTACGGGATGGCGTTTCCGGTACTCCCCCACGATCCTTCCCGTCCGGTCGAACACGACGTTGGCGTTCACCCACTCGGTGTCCGAGACGACGCGGTCACCCCCCACCAGGAACGCCGCCCCGATCCTGCGTGCCTCGGCGGCGATCGCCTCACCCACCTCCCGATTGAGCACCGGATCTGCGTTGATCCCCCCCGTCGAACCCTCCGGCCACACGACGAGATCGACCGAACCGGGGGCGAGGGTCCGGGTCAGGGCGAGATGCTGCTGGTAGGTCCGGAACCGCTCGTTCTCACAATGCTCACCGGGACACGGTGTGCTGCCCTGGACGATGGCGACCCGAATCTCCGGGCCGGGGGTGGTCGGGTCGACCACGGCTCCGACGGCGACGAGCAGGACGGCCGCGGCGACGCTCCCGGCCGCCAGCGTCCGGGCGGCGCGGCCGTGGCGGTTCCGGAGGAGGACGACGAGGGCGGCGGCGACACCGATCAGCACGACCGACCAGCCACTGGTCCCGATCCACCGGGCGCCCACCCGGGTGGCGGCGTACTCCCCCATCGGATATCCGGCCAGGCCCCACCCGAACCCGCCGACGGGGAATCGAACCCGGAGGAACTCCATCCCCGCCCACGCTCCCACCGCCACCGCCCACCAGCGAACGCCCCCACCGATCCCCACCGAACGCACCAACAGGCCGTACAGTGCGGGATACGCGGCCTGGCTCAGCACCAGGGGGATGAGGGCGATCACACCCAGCTCGCCGATCCAGGGGAAGAGCAGGCCGAAGAACACCAGGCCGAAGACGAAACCCACGCCGCAGGCGCGGCGACGGGTCGGCGTCTCGGTGAGGGCCCACAGGAAGATGCCGAGGGCGGGGACGACCAGCCAACCCCACCCCAGCGGCGGGTAGGCACCGACGAGTGATACTGCGGCGACGATCGCCGCCAGGAAGGCACGCATCGGCGGGATCGTACCCGTGACCGAGCGACCAAACTCCGAGTCCCGAGACCGGAAGCGACGAGTGACGATGCACGGCAACGACGATCGACAGGTGGCCCTCGACGCCGCGCGGGCCGGAGCCGAGGTGGTGCGTTCACGGTTCGGGACCAGGATCGACACCTCGTTCAAGGGCGACGTGGATCCGGTGACCGACGTCGATCGCTCCTCGGAACGGGCGATCCTCGCAGTGCTGCGTCGCCTCCGGCCCGACGACGCGATCCTCGCCGAGGAGGGGGGCCGCACCGGCCTGCACCGGGGCCGGATCTGGATCGTCGACCCCCTCGACGGCACCGTCAACTTCCTGCACGGCATCCCCCATGTGGGCGTCTCGGTGGCGCTCTGGGAAGAGGGATCGCCGCGGGTCGGAGTGGTCATCGACGCCGTCGGTGGAGACGAGTACGTGGCGGTGGCCGGAGACGGATCCACCCGTTCGGGAACGTCGATCCACGTCTCCGACCGGCCCCTCTCCGAAGGCCTCGTCGCCACCGGGTTCCCCTACGACCGGCGGGACCACGCCGCCGCCTACGCCACCACCCTCGGAGCCGTCCTCGCACGAGCCCAGGGGATCCGCCGGTTCGGCGCCGCCACCCTCGACTTCTGCTGGGTCGCCGACGGCCGGTTCGCCGGGTTCTGGGAGTTCGGGTTGGCACCGTGGGACGTGGCCGCCGGGATCCTCATCGTCACCGAGGCAGGAGGGACCGTGACCGACCTGGACGGCCATCCCGGAACCCTCGACTCGACGGCCTGGGTCGCCACCAACGGCGTCGCCCACGCCGAGCTCCGTCGTATCGTCGCCGACCACCGACCCCTCCACCTGCGATGAAGGTCGTCACCGCCTCCCGCGTCGTCACCGCCCGGGGGATCCTGGGCGACGCGATCCTCGTCGACGCCGGACGGGTCGTCGCCGTCGGCCATCGTGACGATCCCCGGTTCGCCGACCTCCCCCGTCTCCGCCATGACGGGGTGATCGTGCCCGGATTCGTCGATTCCCACCTCCATCCCGTCGGCTACGCCGCCGCCGTCGGGGGCCTGAGCCTCGGCCCGGCCCGCGGCTTCGACGATCTGGCCGACCTGCTGGGCACGGCGTTGGCCCAGCGGGAGCCCACCCCGGCCCTGGTGGCGGTCCGCCTCGACGAGGCGAACCTCGCCGAGGGCCGACTCCCCACCGCCGACGACCTCGACCGCTGGACCGGCGACGTCCCGACGCTCGTGTACCGCTACTGCGGTCACGTCGCGGTGGCCAACCGGGCTGCGCTCCGCCTGGCCGGCGTCGACGCCGCCACCCCGGATCCGCCGGGCGGGATCGTCGATCGCGACGACGAGGGCGAGCCCACCGGAGTCCTCCGGGAGACCGCCATCGGGCTGGTGGCTCCCGCCGTCGCCTCCCGAGTGGCGCCTCCGTCACCCGACGAGCTCCTGGCTGCGATGAACTCCCTGGTCGGTCTCGGGATCACCCGGATCGTCGGGATCGCCGCCTCCGGAACCAACGACCTCTGGTGTGGACCGGACGACGAAGTGGAGACCCTCGCATCGATCGCCGCTCGCCTCCCCCTCGACGTCCATCTGTTCGTGGCGACGACCGAACCCTCCCGGCTCCGCCGCTCCGCCGAGGTGGTCGGCCGCGCCGGTGGCCGTCTCCATTTCGCCGGCCTGAAGCTGTTCGCCGACGGCAGCTTCGGAGGACGCACCGCCGCCCTCCACGAGCCCTACACGGACGATCCCGCCAACCGGGGCACCCTCCGTCTCGACCCCGCACGAGATCGCCTCCTCGTCGCCCTCGCCCTCGACCTCGGCGGCTCCGCCGCCATCCACGCGATCGGGGATCGGGCCATCGACGCCACCCTCGACCTTCTCGCCGAGTTCGGCGGTGACGGACCGCCGGCACGCATCGAGCATGTGTCGCTTCCCACCGGCGAGGCCATCGCCCGCATGGTCGACCTCGGAGTCGTCGCCTCCGTCCAGCCTCCCTTCCTGACCTCGGAGGGAACATGGCTGGCTCCCAGACTGGGAGCCAGAACCGAGCGGGTCTATCCCTTCGCCACCCTCCGCCGGCAGGGAATCGTCACGGTCGGCGGCTCCGACTCGCCGGTGGAACGTCCCGACCCGCTGGTGGGGCTCTCCGCCGCCCGGGACCGCTGCGGCTTCGCCACCGCCGAGGCGCTCTCGGGCGCAGAGGCGCTCGCGCTGTACACCGACGACCCGCACCGGGTACTGGGGCTCCCACCCCCGCTCTCGGTCGGCGCGCCCGCCGATCTGGTCGTCCTCGACGGCGACCCCACCGAAGCCGACCCCCGCTCCCTCAACATCGTCGCCGTCTACCGGGCGGGCGAGCCGGTGGGCACCGCCACCCTCCCCTGGCCCGGCTGAACCTACGACCGGAGCGCCGGGGCGACGTCCGTCTCGTACTCGGCGTGACGCCCCGTCCCCTTCTTCGAGTAGACGAGCTCCCCGTCGACGGTCACCTCGAACACGCCTCCCGAGGAGGGTACGAGCCGAACCTCATAGGCCTGTCCGAATTCTTCGAAGATCTGGCTCGCCATGCCCACGGCACGGTCGGTGTAGTTTCAGCTCCGGCAGAACTCGATCGTGATGGTGCGCATGTCCCCAGAGGATACGGCGTACATCGCCGGAGCCGGTAACGTGCCCCGGCGATGACCATCGACTTCTCCGCCATCGACCCCGCATCGATCGAAGCCACCGTCGACACGGCCCTCGGTCGCGCCGAAGAGATCGTGGCAGGGATCGTCGACCCAGAGACCCCACCCACCTTCCAAACCGTCCTCGCCCCCCTCGACCACGTCGCCGACCTGCTCACCCGTACCAATGCCGAATCGGGATTCTGCGGGTACGTCCACCCCGACGCCGACACGCGCGAGGCGGCGAAGAAGGCCGAGGCGCGGATCGCGAGCTGGGCGTCCGACCTGTGGTTCCGCGACGACCTCTACCGGGCGGTGACCCGGTTCGCCGAGACCGACGAAGCCGCCCGTCTCGACGGCGAACCGGCACGGCTGCTCCGGTTCACCCTCCGGGATCTGCGGCGAGCCGGACACGAGCTCTCCGAGACCGACCGCGCCCGGGTCCGGGAGCTGACCCGGAGGCTCGTCGAGTTGGGAATCGCCTTCGAGCGGAACATCGCCGAGCACCGGGACCATCTGGCCGTCACCCGCGACGATCTCGACGGCCTGCCCGACAGCTACATCGACGGTTTGGAGGAGGGTGAGGACGGGCTCCTGCAGGTGACGATGGCCTACCCCCACGTCGTGCCGTTCATGGAGAACGCCCGGCGGCGAGACCTCCGAGAGCGGCTCTCCAGAAAGTTCAACAGCCGGGCCGTCGAGACCAACCGGCCGATCCTGGAAGAGGCGATCCGCCTCCGACGGGAGATCGCCCGGATCTTCGGCCGCCCCTCCTGGGCCCACCACCAGCTCGAAGAGCGCATGGCCGCGAACCCGGAGGCGGTGGAGGCGTTCTACGAAGAGCTGATTCCGCCTCTCACCCGCGCCGCGGAGGCGGAGATCGCCCGCATGACCGAGCTCCTCGTCGCCGACGGAGAAGAACCCCCCCTCCAGCTCTGGGACTGGCGCTACTACGACACGGTCCTCCGGAGGTCCGAATACGGTGTCGACCCCCACGAAGTGGCCTCGTACTTCCCCCTCGAGCGGGTCCTCGACGGCCTGTTCGACCTCACCGGCCAGGTGTTCGGACTCCGCTACGAACGGGTCGACGTCCCCGTCTGGCATCCCGACGTGGTCGCCTACTCCATCATCGACGCGGACACGCGAGCCCACCTGGCGACGTTCTACATGGACCTGTTCCCCCGAGAAGGAAAGTTCAGCCACGCGGCGGCCTTCACCCTCGTCCCCGGTCGTCGGCTCCCCGACGGAACCTATCAACGACCGGTCTCGGCCATCGTCGCCAACTTCACGAAGCCGACGGCCGACCGACCGTCCCTCCTGCAGCATTCCGAGGTCACCACCCTCTTCCACGAGTTCGGTCACATCCTCCACCAGACGCTCACCCGCACCGAGCTGGCGTCGTTTTCGGGAACGAACACGGAGCGGGACTTCGTGGAAGCCCCCAGTCAGATCATGGAGCATTGGACCTGGCGGCCCGAGGTCCTGGCCCGCTTCGCGCGTCATCACGAGACCGGGGAGCCCATTCCCGTCGACCTGGTCGACCGTCTGGCCGCCGCCCGACGTCTCAACATCGGCCTCGCCACCCTCCGCCAGATCCAGTTCGGTGTCCTCGATCTGGCGATTCACGGACCCTCCGACCAGGTCGACCTCGACGAGGTGGTCCGACGGGCGGCCGCCGTCGCCGTCCTCCCCTTCCAGGAGGGCACGTTCTTCCCGGCGAGCTTCGGACATCTCCTCTCCGGGTACGACGCCGGCTACTACGGATATCTTTGGTCCGAGGTGTACGGCGACGACATGTTCAGCCGCTTCGAAGCCGAAGGGATCGACAACCCCGAGGTGGGCCGGGCCTATCGCCGTGAGATCCTCGAGACCGGAGGCAGCCGGGACGCCATCGACCACCTCCGGGCGTTCCTCGGGCGGGAGCCGAACAGTCGAGCGTTCCTCCGTCATCTCGGGATCACCCCGGAGTGAACCGAACCGGGTTCCGATTCGTATCCTTCAACGAACCCGGGCTTTACAGC
>Ga0256839_1005829_pt1 | contig 11146 bp, 8 predicted proteins | sample 354166metaG_FD_185968 | JGI IMG/M metagenome (GOLD analysis project Ga0256839, IMG submission 185968) | Hydrothermal vent microbial communities from Mid Atlantic Ridge, Atlantic Ocean - 354-166 | ecosystem: Environmental > Aquatic > Marine > Hydrothermal vents | place: Atlantic Ocean: Mid... | reverse complement strand
TGCGGGAGTCTCAAGAGGGGTTGCGATCGGGCCATGCCAGCTGCTGCGCCGTGATGAACTTGAAGTGCTTGAGTACGCCATTCCCAAACCGCTTCTGGATGATGAGGTGGCGCGTTTCGAAGCCGCCATTGAAAAAGCTAAACAGCAGCTGAAGCAGGTTCGCCAGCAGATTCCCGTCGGAACAACCCCTGAAATCACAGCGTTTATTGATGCCCATCTATTAATGGTTGAGGATGAGGTGTTATCTCGCGCTCCGATTAATTTGATTAAACGCCTGCAGTGTAATGCTGAGTGGGCGGTGAAGTCGCAGCGAGATGCGCTGGTGACTGTCTTTGATGTGATGGATGATCCGTATCTTAAAACGCGCCGTGATGACATTGATCATGTGGTTAATCGTATTCAGCGAATTCTATTGAGCCACAAAGAGTCACCACATGATGAGTTGTCACTGCGCGCGCGCGGTAGCGTGGTAGTTACCGATGAACTCTCACCTGCCGACATGTTGCTAATGCACCAGCGCGGTGTTGCGGCATTCATTACGGAAGATGGTGCGCCCAACTCGCACACAGCCATTTTGGCGCGCAGCCTCGGTGTGCCGGCGGTGGTTGGTGTGCACAATGCTTGCCGCTACCTGCTTCAAAATGAGTGGCTAGTCGTCGATGGTCGTTACGGTGTCGTGGTGGCATCACCCGATACCAGTGCTCAGCGTTTTTATCAGCGCTGTATTGAGCATGATAAAGCGCGCTTAAATACGCTAAAAAATCTGAGAGGTTTGCCCACTGTTAGCCGTGATGGTTGCTTGGTTCGTTTAATGGTCAACCTTGAATTGACCGAAGAGATCGAGCCTGCAAGGCAGCTCAACGCCGATGGGGTTGGGCTTTTTCGTACGGAAATGCTCTTTATGAATCGAGCAGAATTGCCTGATGAGGATGAGCAATACCAGATATATGCATCAGTTGTGCAAGCCTTTAAAGAGCAGCCAGTCACAATACGCACGCTCGATATCGGTGCGGATAAAAATATCGGCGTTAATCACCTGAGTGGTGGTCATAGTGCAAACCCTGCGCTGGGGTTGCGCGCGATCCGCTTGAGCCTTAAGGAGCCACAACTGTTTCTGCCGCAGTTGCGCGCAATACTAAGAGCCTCAGCACTGGGCAACGTGCGGATGATGGTGCCGATGTTATCGAACCTAAGTGAAGTGCAGCAACTCCAAGAATTGGTAAAACTATGTAAGGCTGTGCTGCGTGAAAAAGGGCAGCCATTTGATGACGCGATGCCGGTCGGAGCCATGATTGAAGTGCCAGCTGCTGCCATCGCCGCTGATGACTTCGCAAAAGCATTTGATTTTCTTTCCATCGGAACGAATGACCTGATTCAGTACACCTTAGCAACAGATCGTATGGATGCAGAAGTTGGGCATCTTTACGACCCTTTGCATCCCGCTGTTTTACGCTTGGTGCAGATGACCATAGCCGCAGGTGAACGCAATGCAACCCCCGTATCACTGTGTGGTGAGATGGCCGGTGATACACGTTTTACTGCGCTATTACTCGGGATGGGGCTGCGCGAGTTCAGTATGTCCGCTGCCATGTTGTTGGAAGTGAGGAAACAGATTAATGAAAGTGATGTTGCGCTGTTAACAGCCCAAGTCAGTAACGTACTCGAACTGGGTGACCCCGATGAGATCGCGGTTGCAGTTGAAACACTCAGCCAACACCAGTAATGAGTAACCCACAAACATAAACGCTAGGTTATGGCGTTTATTTTATGGCGATAAAATTTTCCATTTTGCGGCACTTTTCCCTACACTGGTTCAAGCAAAATTTGAATCAGCAGTGAGCAAGGTGCCATGCCAACCATTAAAGATCGCGAACGACGCCAGCAACGGTTAGAGCTGTTTAGTCAGGCGCTTGAGCATGACACGCTCGCCACGATCCGTGGCATGCTAAACCACCTTCACCCCGCCGAAGTTGCTCATCTACTAGAGTCACTGCCGCAGCATGAGCGTTTACCGCTGTGGGCACTACTGGATGTTGAAATTAGAGGTGAAGTGTTACTTCATGTTAACGATGATCTGCGCGCTTCGCTGATTGGTGAGATGGGCTCAGACGAGCTGGTCGCCGCCGCCGAAGGGTTAGAGGCCGATGATCTCGCCGACATCTTGCAGGATCTTCCCGCTGCCGTGATCGAAGAGGTGTTGCAGGCGATGGATGAGCAGAACCGCCATCGCGTTGAGTCGGTGCTCTCCTACCCTGAAGATACCGCGGGCGGTTTGATGAATGTTGACACCATCACCGTGCGCCCCGATGTCACGCTCGATGTGGTGTTACGCTACCTGCGCCTGCGTGGTGAGATGCCAGAGACGACTGATGCGCTGTTTGTGGTTGATCGTGACGACCGCTACCTAGGGGAACTGCCATTAACGGTGTTGCTGACTCAGTTACCGATAAAAATGGTGCATGAAGTGATGTTATCCGAAGCGGTCAGTATTCTTGCTGACACCACCGCCTCAGAGGTGGCGGGGCTGTTTGAACATCGTGATCTGGTATCGGCACCCGTGCTCGATGAAGAGCATCGCCTGCTGGGGCGTATCACGATTGATGATGTGGTCGATGTGATCCGCGATGAGGCCGAACATTCGATGATGAGCATGGCCGGCCTTGATGAAGAGAGCGACATGTTTGCCCCCGCCACCGTGAGTGCGCGTCAACGCGGGGTTTGGTTAGGGCTTAACCTGTTGACCGCACTGCTCGCCTCATGGGTGATCGGGCTTTTTGATGCAACGATAGAACAGGTCGTAGCACTCGCGGTGCTGATGCCGATTGTCGCCAGCATGGGCGGCATCGCCGGAAGCCAGACATTAACGCTAGTGATCCGCGGCATCGCACTGGGGCAGATCGGACGCGCCAACTCACGCAAACTTTTGATGAAAGAGATCACCATCGGCATCTTGAACGGCGCACTCTGGGCGGTGGTGGTGGCGGCCGTTGCAATCCTCTGGTTTGGGAATTACCAGATCGGCTGGGTGATCGGAGCGGCGATCATCGTCAACCTGATTGTCGCTGCGATTGCAGGCGCCTGTATTCCACTGTTCCTCAAAAGAATGGGGGCAGATCCAGCACTGGGTGGCGGTGTGATGTTGACCACGGTGACGGACGTTGTTGGCTTTTCTGTATTTCTTGGGTTGGCGTCGGTGGTGCTTTTATAAAATCACTCGTTACTATGGCACAGGCCGGAGTCCAGTTGCCTTAGAGGGTTTCTAGATTCCGGCCTGCGCCGGAATGACAAGGGGACTACAGGCGCTTTGTTGTGACCGGGTTATTGCTTGCCCATCATCCCGTATAACATCTGAATCTCTTCCGGCCAGATTGCCGGTTCAATCGTCTCCAGCACTAGCGGAATATCTTTGATGCGATCATCGTTGATGATGAAATTAAATGGGTCGAGCCCCAGTTCGCCTTTGCCTAAACTGTGGTGACGATCTACCCGCGAACCGAGTCCCGGTTTCGAGTCGTTGATGTGCATCCCCTTCAGGTATTCAAAACCGACGATTTCATCAAAGGCGTTCATTGTCTCATCGTAGGTTTCGCGGGTGCGCAAATCATAGCCGGCAGTAAAGGTGTGGCAGGTGTCGAGGCAGACCGCGATGCGAGATTTGTCTTCCACTTTGTCGATGATGTGAGCAAGGTGCTCAAAACGGTAACCGAGGTTGGAACCCTGGCCTGAGGTATTTTCGATCACCGCAATCACATCGCTGGTTTGATCGAGCGCGTAGTTGATCGATTCTGCAATCAGATCAAGGCAGGCCTCTTCTTCGATTTTTCGCAGATGGCTGCCGGGGTGAAAATTAAGGTAGACCAGACCGAGTTGCTTACAGCGTTGCAGCTCATCAATAAATGCGTTGACCGATTTTTCGCGCGCCTCAATTTCAGGGTGGCCAAGGTTGATCAGATAGCTGTCGTGCGGCAGCACATCTTCGGGGCGGAAGCCTCCCTTTTCCATGTTGGCCAAAAAGCCGTCGATCTGCTCAGTGGTCAACGCTTTGGATTTCCACTGGCGCTGATTCTTAGTGAAAAAGGCAAAGGCCTTCGCTCCGATCTCAATCGCATTGAGCGGGGCGTTCTGCACTCCGCCCGCGGCGCTCACGTGGGCACCGATACGTCTCATTTCTGGTTTCATCTTGGTGGTTCTATCTTTAAGAATTGGATGTGGCGGATTATAACACCCAGTCATCGTAATGATGACTGGGATAAAACAGGGTTATCCTGATTCGCTGCGTTTGTAAACGGTCGCGTGACACTTCGGGCACGGTGGAATATGGCCGGTTTTATGAAAGTGGATGTGCTCACCGCAGGCGGTGCAGACCAGTGTGCCGGGGCCGGTGATCTCGCCAGTGTGGTACTCATCGGCATGGGCAGCGCGCTCTTCCAGCGCCAGCAACTCCACCCTGGTTTGATCCGCCACGGAGAGAAACGCTTCCAGCAGGCGATCTTCAATTAGCTCGATATCGAACTTAAGCCACTCGATCAGTTCTTCAGTCTCTTCACTGGCGAGGTAGTCGGCGGCCGCGTCGAGATCTCGTTTGAGGTAATCCCCAATCTTGATCGCCTCGTCGCCCGTGACCTCGCCCAGTTCAATCGCTTTTTTCTGTGCCTTCGAAACTAGCTCCGCAACCTTAGGGCTTGCTTCTTCGTTAGCTTCCTCAATGGCATGTTTCACGCGCTCCATCATTTTATTGTAGGCGTGAACCAGTTTTTCGTTGGTGCTGCGTTCGTTATCGCTCATCACTTTTGCCTCTTGCTGCTGGTCTGGTGCAATCTAACTATATGCCATCTAAAAGGAGACGCCAGATTATCGGTCATGTTCCTTCTTCTGGTATCCTACCATTTTTTCCTCGCAAGGCATCACAAGTAGATATGGACGAGAAGTACAGGCCGTCGGAGATCGAAGCTCAGGCGCAGCAATATTGGGAAACGCAGCAGAGCTTTAAAGCGCTCGAAGATGAGAGCAAGCCGAAATATTACTGCCTCTCAATGTTCCCCTACCCCAGCGGGCGGCTGCACATGGGGCATGTGCGCAACTACACCATCGGCGATGTGATCAGCCGCTATCAGCGCATGCAGGGCAAAAACGTATTGCAGCCGATGGGGTGGGACGCCTTTGGCCTGCCAGCCGAAAATGCGGCGATCAAAAACAACGTGCCCCCAGCCAAATGGACGAAGGAGAATGTTGCCTACATGCGCGACCAGCTCAAGCGCCTCGGCTTTGGTTATGACTGGGATCGTGAACTGGCCACCTGCGACCCGGACTACTACCGCTGGGAGCAATGGCTCTTCACCAAGTTATTTGAGAAAGGGATCGTCTATAAAAAGACCGCGCCGGTCAACTGGTGCCCGCACGACATGACGGTGCTCGCCAATGAGCAGGTGATCGACGGCTGCTGCTGGCGCTGTGACACCCAGGTGGAGCGCAAAGAGATTCCGCAATATTTTATGAAGATCACCGACTATGCCGACGAGCTGCTGGATGATCTAAATCAACTCGACGGCTGGCCGGAGCAGGTCGTCACCATGCAGCGCAACTGGATCGGCCGCTCGGAAGGGATCGAGATCCATTTTGGAGTGGTGGGAAGTGAGCAGCCACTAAAAGTATTCACTACTCGCCCGGATACGCTGATGGGCGCAACCTATGTTGCCGTTGCACCGCAACACCCGCTGGCACTCGCGGCCGCTGAGGGCAATGCGTCGCTGGCGAGCTTCATCAATGAGTGCAACTGCATGGAGACCGCCGAGGCGGCGATGGAGACGATGGAGAAGAAGGGGGTCGATACCGGCCTCAAAGCGATCCACCCAATCACGGAGGAACCGGTGCCGATCTTCGCCGCTAATTTTGTGCTGATGGGGTACGGCGAAGGGGCGGTGATGTCGGTGCCGGCGCATGACCAGCGCGACTGGGAGTTCGCACAGAAGTACGGCTTGCCGATTCGGCAGTCGGTTAAGCCTGCCGACGATAGCGAGATTGACCTGACTAAAGCGGCCTTTACTGCAAAGGGTGTGCTGGTCGATTCCGGTGACTACACCGGCCAGACTTCGCAGCAGGCCTTTGATTCGATCGCACAATTTTTGACTGATCATGACAAAGGTGCGAAGCGCACCACCTATCGCCTGCGTGACTGGGGCGTTTCGCGTCAGCGTTACTGGGGCTCGCCGATCCCGATTATTAATTGCGACCACTGCGGCGCGGTGCCGGTACCAGAAGATCAACTACCCGTGGTGCTGCCTGAGGAAGTCGAGATGGATGGGGTCGGCTCGCCGATTAAAAAGATGCCGGAATTTTATCAAACCAGTTGCCCCAAATGTGGTGCCGAGGCGGAGCGTGAGACCGACACTTTTGATACCTTCATGGAATCATCATGGTACTACGCTCGTTACTGCTCGGCGGATAACGACAGCGCGATGCTGGATGAACGTGCCAACTACTGGCTGCCAGTCGACCAATACGTTGGCGGCATCGAACATGCAATTTTGCATCTGCTCTATGCGCGCTTCTTTAACAAGTTGATGCGCGACGTTGGTTTGGTCACCACCGACGAGCCGTTCAAAAACCTGCTAACACAAGGCATGGTGCTGAAAGATGGCGTGAAAATGTCGAAATCGAAAGGCAATACGGTTGACCCACAGGCGTTGATTGAAAAGTATGGTGCGGATACCGCGCGCCTCTTTATGATGTTTGCCGCGCCGCCGGAGCAGTCACTGGAGTGGTCGGACACCGGGGTTGAAGGGGCGTACCGCTTTTTGAAAAAGGTGTGGGTGGTGGGGAGCAAAAATAGCGCGCTGCTGGGTAACGCCACAAGTGCCGGGTTTGATGATGCCGATGATGGGCAAAAGGCGGTGCGCCTCGAAGTGCATACGGTATTGAAACAGGCACTGTATGACTTTGATAAGCAGCAGTTCAACACCGTCGTCGCTGCCTGCATGAAGATTATGAATGCGCTTGGTACGTTAAAAGTGGGTGGGGCGCACGACGCCGTACTTGATGAAGGCTTTAGTATCGTGCTGCGCTTGTTATCCCCCATTGCGCCACACATTGCTCATCTGTTGTGGCGCGAGCTCGGCTACGGTGATGATGTGTTGAACGCCCCGTGGCCCGTGGTCGATGAAGCGGCGCTGGTGCGTGACTCAATTGAGATGGTGGTGCAGGTTAATGGCAAGGTGCGCGGCAAGATTACCATCGCCGCTGATGCTGCCAAAGAGGTGGTTGAAGCGGCCGCGCGTAATGATGAAAACGTGCAGCGTTTCACCGAAGGCAAAGCGATCAAAAAAGTGATTGTGGTACCGGGGCGTCTAGTCAACATCGTCGCGGTGGGGTAGCGGATGTTTGCGCTGCGCAATCGTCGATGTTCGCCACCGCTAATGGCGGTGTTTGTCTGCTGCCTGATTGTGCTGGAGGGGTGCGGTTTTCGCTTGCGCGGTTCTGTGGGCGGTGAGCTAGCACTGCCGCCGCTCTATATTCAAAGCAGCAACAACAACCCTTTTGTGAACGAACTGCGACAAGCGCTGGCCAACAGTCAAACCCGCGTGGTGAGCGAGCGTGCAGCGGCAGCGCTGATCATCGGTGTTGGTGCAGAGCAGCTGGCTCGGCGGGTACTCACGGTCGATGCCGCAGGTCGGGTGCAGGAGTATGAGCTGCACTATGCGGTCTCATTTGCAGTGAACGATAGCGCTGCACGAGCGGTGCTGGGCAATCAAACCATCACCCTGCGGCGCAGCTTTGAATTTACGGGTGAAGATGTGCTGGCCAAAGAGGCGGAAGAGGAGCTGCTCTACCGGGGGATGCGCCGTACAGCAGTGCAGCGTGCGATGCGCCGTCTGCAGACGTTAGCCGCACCGCCTAGCGTGCCCGAAAGCGCAACAGAGGCGGTGCCACCGCTTTGAAGATTAAACCTGAACAGTTAGCAACCCAGCTTACCAAAGGGCTCGCGCCACTCTACATCATCAGTGGGGATGAGCCGCTGCTAGTGCAAGAAGCGGCAGATCTCGTGCGCCAACATGCGCGTGAGGCGGGCTGCCATGAGCGGGTGGTGATGACCGTTGAAAAGGGGTTCAACTGGCACACGCTGGCGCAGGAGAGCAGCGGCATGTCACTGTTTGCCGAGAAGCGCCTGTTGGAGTTGTGGCTGCCGACAGGCAAGCCCGGCGATGCGGGAGGTAAGGCGTTGCGCAGCTATGCTGAAGCACCCGCTACGGATGATCTGCTGCTGATCGTCGCCGGAAAAATCGATACAAAATCGCAGCAGACCAAGTGGTATAAAACAGTGGAAGCGGCAGGGGTGGCCGTGCCGATCTGGCCATTGGCGGTGGCGCAACTTCCGGGTTGGATCAACCAACGGATGAGCGCGGCGGGAATGCGCCCAACACGCGATGCGGCGCGGGTACTGGCTGAACGGGTCGAAGGCAATCTGCTCGCCTGCGCACAGGAGATCGATAAACTGTTTCTGATTCACGGCGCTGCTGAGATCAGTGCCGAAATGGTGGTGGATGCGGTGGCCAACAGCGCCCGTTTCGATATCTTTGGCCTCGTCGATACTGCGCTTGCCGGTAATGGTGAGCGGCTGGCGCGCATGCTGGGGGGGGTGCGCAGTGAAGGCGTCGAGCCGATTTTGGTGTTATGGGCGCTCGCGCGTGAGATCCGCACCCTTGCCAACATGAGCTTCGAGGTCTCACGTGGCATTAGCCCTGATCAAGTGATGCGCAACCAGCGGGTCTGGGATAAGCGTAAGCCATTGATTAAACAGGGGCTTCGGCGGGCGCCACGCCAATGGTGGTACCTGCTTTACCGTGCAGGGCAGATCGACCGCATGATAAAAGGACAGGCCACGGGTAATGTGTGGGATGAATTGTTACAATTGGGGCTGATGATGGCGGGTATACGGATCACCAAAGCGAGTTAACGGGCGCTTTTATGGCGTGCAGCCATTCCGCGAGCGCCCCTTTGGAGCAGTCTAACAATCCAGCACTTTCTAATTTTAAGGTTCGGTTTTAGCCGATGCCGAAAGCGGAATGATGGCAAATAGAGCGGTTTTTTGAGATGAGTGATATCAAACAGTACATGGGCGAAGTGGGTCGCGCCGCACGCGCGGCGTCGCGTCTGGTGGCGCGTGCCGAGAGCGGTGTAAAGAACAGCGCGCTGGTGGCGATTGCCGCTGCGATTGAAGCGAATCAGCCCGCATTGCTCGAAGCTAACGCGAAAGATATGGCCGCCGGAAAGGCGAGCGGGCTTGATGCCGCGTTGCTAGATCGGTTGGCGTTGACCCCTGCGCGCATTGCCGGAATGGCAGAAGGGCTGCGCCAGATCGCTGCGCTGCCCGATCCGGTCGGCAATATCACCGACATGAACTACCTGCCGAGTGGCATCCAAGTCGGGCGGATGCGGGTGCCGCTCGGCGTGGCCGGCATCATTTATGAGTCGCGCCCTAATGTCACGGCTGATGCCGCTGGGCTTTGCCTGAAGTCAGGCAATGCGGCGATTTTGCGCGGCGGTAAAGAGGCGATCCATTCGAACCAAGCGATCGCAGCGTGCATTCATGCCGGGTTGGATAAGGCCGGTTTGCCGACCGCTGCGGTGCAGGTGATTGATACGACAGATCGCGCGGTGGTGGGTGAGATGATTACGATGCCTGAATATGTGGATGTGATCATTCCACGAGGCGGCAAAGGGCTGATTGAACGCATCAGCAGTGACGCCCGCGTGCCGGTGATCAAGCACCTTGACGGCATCTGCCACGTCTATGTTGATGATGAAGCCGACCTTGAAAAAGCGCTGCAGATTGCATTCAACGCCAAAACTCACCGCTATGGTGTCTGTAATGCGATGGAGACCCTACTGGTGGCGGAAGGGATCGCGGAGCGGCTGCTGCCCGAGTTGGCGAAGATGTACCGCGAAGTGGGGGTTGAGCTGCGCGGTTGCACCACAACATGTAAGTTGATCCCCGACTGTAACGCTGCACTCGATGAAGATTGGGATACGGAATACCTTGCGCCAATTTTGTCGATTAAGATTGTGAAAGATGTCGATGAGGCGATGGATCATATCCAAGACCATAGCTCTGCCCACACAGAGTCGATCGTGACGGAAAACATCACCCGCGCCCGCCGCTTTATGCGCGAGGTCGACTCAAGCTCGGTGATGGTTAACGCTTCCACCCGTTTTGCTGATGGCTTTGAATACGGCCTCGGAGCCGAAATCGGCATCAGCACCGATAAATTTCACGCCCGTGGACCCGTGGGGTTGGAAGGCTTGACCTCACAGAAGTATGTCGTGCTGGGTGATGGGCATATTAGGAATTAGGGTAAAGGGTAAAGATACAAGGGGAAAGGGTGTAGTCGTCACGCCCCTTTTCCCTTTTCCCTTTTTTCTTTCCCCTGCCGATCGATGATCGGTATTTACGGCGGCACCTTTGACCCGGTTCACAACGGTCACCTGCAAGTGGTTAAGGCGTTAACCGCTACCGTTGAATTTGATGAGCTGCGGCTGCTGCCTTGCGGTGAGCCGGCGCACCGCGCACCCCCCGCGGCGAGTGCGAAAGCACGTGTCGCGATGTTGCAGTTGGCCACCGCAGCATGGCCGTTGGTTTCGATTGATGAGCGTGAAGTGCAGCGAAAAGGGCCATCGTATATGGTTGACACGCTCGCTTCACTGCGTGAAGAGCAGGGTGATACTCCACTGGTATTGATCATCGGTTGGGATGCTTTTGTCACAGTGCCGAACTGGCATCGCTGGCAACAGCTGATGACACTGGCACACCTTTTGGTCGTGCAGCGACCGGGGAACAGAACGTTACCGTGTGGTGAGATTGAATCGCTACTGCAGCAGCATCAAGTGGCGAGTGTCGCCGAATTGAAACAGCATGATGTGGGCTGCATTTTATTGCAGCCGATTGATCTGCTGGAGCTCTCTTCGACGCAAGTAAAAGCAGCCATCGCAGCAAAACAAGATGTCAGCGAAATGTTGCCTGCTGCTGTTAACGTTTACATCAAAAAACATAATTTATATTTAAGTGAAATAGGTAAGTCGTAATGAAAGCTGAAGCGTTAAAGAAGTTGGTCGTCAATGCGGTCGAAGAGATGAAAGGTGTCGATATTGCAGT